>Ga0065711_1031778_pt1 | contig 28760 bp, 10 predicted proteins | sample Hoacrofraction12_FD_59098 | JGI IMG/M metagenome (GOLD analysis project Ga0065711, IMG submission 59098) | Hoatzin crop microbial communities from Cojedes, Venezuela - Epithelial fraction 12 v2 (version 2) | ecosystem: Host-associated > Birds > Digestive system > Esophagus > Crop | place... | reverse complement strand
GGCCGACGGCTCCCTCAGGAGATGGCGGGGGGGGCTGGCCCGAACCCCTTACTCGAACCCCTGGCTCGAACCCCTGGCTCGGGTCGGCGGGGTGCCTGGACCGGGAGGGGAACGCAAAACTTGCCCTGGCCCGCTCTGTCGGGGGCGTTGCGGTGATGGCTGGGCGAGGAGCCGCGGTCTGTGGGCGGGCAGGCGGCGGGCAGGGCGCACAGGTCTGCGGCGCGGTCCCCAGCGAGCCGGCCGCTGCTTTGCGTGGAAAATAAATCAGAATTTATCAAAAAATAATAAAAATTTTCGTCCTAGAGCAGAGAAGGGCAACAGCAGCTGCCAGGAGAATTAAAGAACGAGCGAGGCTAACTTTCCTCGTGGTGTCCGTAGCTGGTTTTGCTGTCAAGCTCTTATTTTCTGGCGCCTTTGATACTGAAGGAGGTGTTTAGCTTTTAAACAGATTGAAACTGAATGAAATGGACTTGAAAAACTAGGCAATAATTGTGCTGGGTTTAAAATCCTCTTAACATAATTGGCTGTCTCTTTGTGAAAAACAGCTTAGAGTTGTTGTAGTCGCAGTCCAACAGCTCAACCCTGCTAACAGTTATAATGCATTAAAAATGAGCTAGAAATAGGAGATGCAGCTACGTTGTATCCAGTTACTTTCTAAGGTTATATAGCTTTTAAGAGCAATACACTTTCATATCATTCTGGGCACCTTTATTGGGATTTACCCTATTTACTTGAATTCAAGTTCACTCCGAGTGTGCTTAGAAAAACACCTACACTCAGTTCTATGTAGCATCGTCAGTTGCATGGAGTAGTAGTATTTTCTCAGATGGATTCTTTTGACCTTGAAGTGCATGTTTTTAAACAGCAGTTAAATGGATGACAAAGTATGCACATAATCCCGTGCAAGACCAGAAGGTATGTGAACACTTAAACCATTTTTCTGTCTTTCTGTTTGGATTCCAAAGAATCCCTGTCTCCAGACACTTAATTTACACCATGACAAAGTCTTATGTATCCTTAACACTACAATAAAAATTTTTTCACTACTTTCTTTTTTCCTTGCCAAGTGCTGCAGCAAGAAGAAAAGCAGATTACTTAACGTAATAACAGATTTATTTGAGGTTAATCATCTTGCCATAAACTGTAGTATCTTAGCCATGGATGACAGCATGTACAATGACTGCAGCATTGCTGTTGCTTTTAAAATTTAAATTCCTAAGGCAAAGAATGGAAGAACTATCTTGAATGAATATGCGTATCAAAGAGGGAAGAAAAGTCTTTCTCAAAGTTTTATAAATAAGGCAAAACAAAAAACAGATGTTGAGGTGCTTGGGACCTGGTGTTTTATGAATGTGGTAGGTGTACACAGACTTTTAATAGATTGGAAAATCAGCTTAGGTTTTTGCTAACTGAATCTTGGCCATGGAAATTAATAGTTTAGCTTATTAACTTAGGCAGTTAATACAGTTATAGCGATGGCAAGAGTTAACTCTTTAAAGCTGGAAATGTACAACAGCTGTGCAGGAAAACAGCAGATTCATGGACTGGATACATTTTTAATGTGTTCTGTTGGCCAAATGTCAGGCAGTTGCAAAGAGAGAAAAGGTGGGATGAGGCACTAAGGCTGGGTCTCGGACTGTGTTGGATGTGTGAAAGGTGGCTTCACCATACTGCTGTTGGATAGTATGGAAAGAACAAGGTTGCATTAAAAGAGGGGAAAAGATGACAGCGTCTTCCATGCATGCATCCAATTTTACCTTAGCATTTACTGCTTCTGGTATCCAAGAAAATGAAGGTGTTTTTTTTTTTCTAGCGTGACAATGTGGTGTCTGAAAATTAATCCAAGATAATTTTTAAATTACTACTGCACTTCATTAGGGAGTTAATTTTAAGAAAATTCACTTAGTTTACTATAGAGTGTGTACAGAAAAATAAAACTTGGTCTTATCAGTGTAGCAAACGGCTGTGTGGATTTTTTTTCTGTGATGATATAGGAATGAGTAAAGGCATTGTAAAATATAACATCACCAGACAGTATTTTATAAATATTCTATGAATTTTGGTGTGTGATGTGTTTTCTTGTGTTTTGTGAATCTGCTGCTTTTTCCAGTGTGTGTGACACTCCTGAAATACCTTGTCTACATAGTTAGTGGGTTTTTCCTCTTCAGTAGGCCCCTTAGTAATCCTGGATTACCCTATTTGAGGAGGGTTGATCCAATCAAAGGTGAGATAGGACAGCTAGGCAATGGCTGACAGCAACTATTTCTATTTTGCCCTCCTCCCCCTTCCCAAACAGTGATTTGCACTTGAAATGCTGGTTAAGTGTTCTTGCTCTTCCTCGTGGTTTGTTTTTTTTTTTTAATTTCTTAAAAATATTGAGATGTTAATGTCACAGTTGAGAAATCTGAAGGAGTTTTGTTGGATTTGCAATCAATCTCTTAAAAATAGCCCATCTTATCAAGTAAGGTAATAGGTCTAGTAAATGACAGTTCTCTACTTTATTCTCGTAAGAAAGAATCTGACTAGCTTAAATACCTCATGGCTAGTTTTTCAATGTTGGTTCCAAAATCTTCCAGAGAACTCTTAAGTACTTACTCTGAAGTTTTTCTGAAGCACAGTAGGAGGAATATCTATAGATTCTGCATCCTTTTTGGTTTCACTGAAGTGCAAGAAGTTATCTTAAATGAAAACCCTTTATCTGATCTTCAGGTTGGCTAATTACCTTGGAGAAATGCCACTGTGATTTCCCAAAATGTCTTCTACCTCTAACCCCCAGTTTTTTGGTAGTTCTAATGTTGGCTCTATGCTTGAGGAATTGTGATAATTTCTTAGAGAAAAGCATATGACATGCAGGTGAGTTTGATCTATTGAAACTGTATTCCGGTGCAGTCATTAAAAAACCCAAAGGTGTCAGTAGCTAATTATCAGCGCCAGCAATTACGCTTTTGCATATTTGTATCCTCCTCAACTGGTGCTCAATTTCTAAGCACCTTTTTATGTCAGTAGAGGACACTTGGGTTTTTTTATAGAACTCGTACTGTCAGATGGCAAGTCCAGTAGGTAATGCGCTTGCTTGTATCTTGTAATCCTGAAGGGATGTGGCATACTTCACTGATGACTTTAAAGTTCTGAGTACAGCCACAGGGGGGCTAAATAACTTCATTTATGCCCTGGTAGTCTCTTGCTAAGTAGGTTACCTAAGTCTAGCTGTCAGGTTTCCATTTCAGTTTAATTGTAGACAAGTATCACTCATTTAATTTGTAAAGAGTAAAAGAGGAACATGAAGAGTATCTAGAAAGAATTCAACTTTGGGTTACTGAGAAAATGATTGTTTTTTAGGGCTAAGAGATAAAAGAATTTTAATGCAGCTAATTTTCCTTAGAATGGGTCGAGTTCCTTAAATTACTTCAAAATATTTACCATTGTCTTAATCTGCTAAATCTTGTGATTTGCTGCAAACTAAGGAATGTAGCAGAAGGTTTCCCGTAATTCATGAAAACTTGCATTCATAGCTAACTCTTGAAAACAGACTGTTATGGTAATAGCTTTTCTCTGGAGCTTGCTGGGGAAAACTTCACTGAAAGTTGGTTTTTTAAAGAAACCTAGCTTGATTGCTTTTAAATGCACTAGAAGTAGGAGCGAGCCAGTCTCCTACAGTAGTCTGTGTCCTCATATAACCTCCAGTGGCACGCAAAAGTAGATCTGGCTGTGGAAGTCTGTGATTATTTACTTAAAAAAAAAAAAAAAAGAAGAGAAAGTTTATAAATGTGCTTGAAGATAAGGCCTAAATAGGGTCAGAAATCTCTGCAGTAGTATAACCAAGGGAAAAAAGCAGTGATGGCAGGTGTATTGCATTTTGTTAATGATTATCATAACTTTAAAATTCTACTCTTCCTTTAGCTTTATATAGTTTCACTACAGAAAAACTTGTTTGTGAACTGATCTGAAAATAAAACCCTTGTTAAAAGAGCCATGCTTTTAGAAAATTTTAATTGACTTACAGCCTACTGGAATAATCATGAGATGTTGAACGTACTTTGTTTTCTTAAATACTTAGAGAATTACTTCTAGTTTACAGGAATTTTGTCAAATTTCTCAGGAGTATTCACAAAACATTCTTTACACAATAGTACTTGGGTTTTCTGGTAATCTCTTCCTGTCTGAGGTCACATGCCTTGTTAATCCTTTTACTTAAAGTTTGTTAATCCTCTTCAATCATATTTAAAAAAATATTTTAAAAGTAAGTTTCAGGAAGGTGAGTGTTTTTATATGTTTGTATTTCTGTGACCAGGGCTCTGGTTTTGGCCAAATGATCCCATAATGGGAGTATAAAAGTTGCTTCATTGTATCTCTACTTTTCTGCTTGTATTTTGAAGGTTTTCATTCTTTTTCTGCAAGTGTTTTTCTCAAATAACTTTTTTGCGACAATGTTCATAGCTCTTTCTATGCTATTGCTTTCCAAAAAAGCCTAGGGTTAAGACTGCTGTTCAAAATCGTATCCCAATAACCTGTTTTTACACTGAACAATAAACTAATTAAGGATGATTTGAAAAAAATCTTCCATTAAGAAAATTTTTGTAAATAAAACTTCTGGAAGTATTTAGTTCCTGTACTTTCAGATGGTTGAGATTTATTCTGTAGCCATTAACAGGCTAAGGTAAACTTCTGAGTGACTTAGAGTCTGGAAGCCATATGAATATAGTGCTATGGCTGACATAATGATCTTTGATGTTACAGTAGAGCATAATATCATGCTAATGCAGTTTCATAGCTCCTGGGATGCATCCAGTCTAAGTGCGCAAGCAGAACATGTTCATATCTCTGCATCTGAATACAAACATGAACTCCTGAGAGTCCTTGGGATGCCTAACCTCCTCAGCTTCTGAGGGTCTTTGGAAAAAATCTTTTTTGTCTAAGAAGATGGCATACTTTATGAATAATGTGAAGAGCTCTGACACTTTATACTGTATATGCAGTCTGTATAGTAACCTTAGCAATAGTCATGAAGAGATGAAATATACAGAGGGAGTGAAATAAAGAGTGTTCCTCACTTTGAAGACAAAAGGTACACACTTTATAGACTTAAGGTAAATAGAGATTTTAATGCTTGTAGTTTGCTTGGTGACGATGTTTTTTTTGTCCATTCTTTCTATCCTATGCCTTAATAAGAAAATGGAATTAAAATACGAATACCATTCTATGCATTGTCAAGTATTAAAGTTTTGTTCAGTCTTAGTGTGTCTTTAGTTTAAGGATGATGTCTTCAGTCTTCTCATTTGAGTAGCTTTTTTTGGCCTGTGAGCTGAGTAGGCTTCCTAGTTGCTTCTTCCCAGTTTTCATGTGGGATACAGAGAGGTGATTTGAATAAATTTCAAACAGTTAATTCAATAAAATTCAAATCACAAAGGTGATTTGAATAAGTTTTGAGCTGAATACTCTATTTTCAGCTGGAGAAGAGGGGTCTGAAGAGACTGTACAGTGTGCAACTTTTTGGTCAAGCAGCGCTTGATTGCTTTTTTCGTGTACTTGGACTTTGAGACGTTGAATAGTGATTTAGGTGGCTTCCTTTAACTGTTGTCCACGTGTAAGTTATACTTCTTGTGAAAGTACAGGTAATACCATGAAACTGTAGTAGAAAGACTGGTTTCACAAGGGGAGGGAAGAACTGTTTTCATTTCTGTAGCTCTTTGTTGTGCTCAAGTCATTTCAGAGTGCGTCATAACTAGTTGAAGTCTTGATAAAATAAGGTGCTAACAGAGAACCCTCATGCTGCAGCTTTGAGCATCGTGGTCTTGTTAAGAGGAGGTATTTGAGAGCAGGTTCAGGTTTACATCACGCTTGGACCCTCTGTCGGTCTCCTAGACTTACTTCTGTGTCAAAAATCCTAGTACTAGTTAAGTCCTCAGGGTGTGCTGATGATTGCATTCTTTGAGCAGACAATACAAATACCTTTAAGTAGAAATAAAATGGAAGAATATAATATGCTGTCATACATATGAGGTGAAAATAAGAGTAAACAACAGTCAAATTTGTCATTGCTTAAACAATTTTGGTAATACTGCACAAGGTGGTTGTTGGGTGACTTAAAATACCTAAAAATAAAAATAAATATTGTAAAATTGTCATTAATAGCATAGATGTTGGAGATATTAACCAAAAAATACTTCTATATGATGCAATGCTCTAATCATTAGCTCAAAGTCATGAAAAAAGATCATAGGCTAGGTCTGCACTACAACAAGCTTAAGAGCTTTAATCTTCCTGGAGAATCAAATGGAAACTTGGAAGAACTTTGTCTGGTTTAAATCACTGTGCTCTGGTCACACCAGCAAGTTTAGTATACACTGGAATGTTATGGAGTGCATTTTCTTATATTATTGTCTATCTGTCTTTTTTTAGGAAGAAATTTAGCTTTGTTGTTCATGAATACTGGCACATACATATCTGTGTAAAAAGAAAAATATGAAAATACAGAAAGCTAGATGTGATAGTAACTTGAAATTCATTCCAAACACCTCTTGGAAACATAAGCATTAATAAAATGATTAAGATCAGCAATGACTGAACTGTCCTATGCAGGATAGATTTAAAATGGTAAAAAGACAGTGTTTTCAGCAACAATCATATAGAAAGCTGAATTCTACAGCAGTTTGTTACTGAAAACACTTATTCAGTTGGGTAAGTTTTAAAACACAATGTTTATAAATGTATTTGTAAGTCATATTGGTCAGTAATAAAGAATATGCTTTTTTGTGTCAACGTCAGAAGAACTGAAAATGAAAAATGGTTACACAAAGTTCATATATTGTGCATTAAATAGAACTTACATTGTAGTTTGGGTTTTGTTCTTATTTGTGTGAGAACATACTGGAGATTTGGATGTGTGATTTTGGTTTTATTGGTTTTTTAATGGTGTTCTAACAAAGATGCATCACCTTCCTTAACTGGGGTGTCAGGTAGTTTTAATTTGGTTTGGGTTTTTTTCATCTTGCTCTAAGCAGGTCCAAAGTGTGGTTGTATACTTCAGACTTTCATGGATATGCTTCTCAAGTTAGTGAGGAAAAATTAAGCTTTTGTTGTTACTGTTGCTGTGTCTCAATAAATAATCCAAGAGTTATTTTGACACTGATATGGCAGGCAAAATAAATGTGAAAGAACTGGTGAAGCTAGTTAATGTTTTCTATGTAGTAATTTATAAAAAAAGGTAATATAATTCAGAAGCTCTGGTTTTCACTGAGGCTTCGACTTTGAGAATCAAAAGTCCCACAATAGTGACATGAAGACTGTGGGTGCTGGTCTGAGGGTTTTTTTTGTGGTGGGTCTTTTTTTTTCCCCTCAAGACTTGATACAGCTGATTATAGAAGTATCTGAATAATGGACCCGACTTGAGACTTTTGTTAATAACAGAAGGACTTCACTTTGTCTGTGACGAGAGGTTTCTAGACACCTCTGGCCTAAAAGCAACTAGGAATGACTTTATAGTTAGTTACAGTTTTTTCCATTCAGGTAGCCAGAACCTGTCCATACCCCCAAGAGAAACTGTATTTTTCAAGTCCGAAGAAACAATTCGTGCAGTATGAATTATTGTAACCTGGTATTTATGAATTTATGAAGGATTTTCAGGCTAGAAGTTTTTTTTCCCCTTAAAAAAAAGTCAGACACCATCAAATTCTACAAAAAAAATTTGAAGTGTAAAGAATTGTCATTTCTGTGAGAGAGGGGACGAGTGGGAATGAGCTACTGTGTAGAATGTTTGTACTCCTATTTTTCTTATAGGATATGAGAATATGCTGGAAACGCATTAGTGAAGCTGAAATATTCGCTGTCTTCAATGAACCTGAAGTTGGGTCTGAGGTTTAAAATGCCATTTTAATTTTTTTTTTTGTGTGTGTACTGTGCATAATTAAACTGTGGAGGTCATTGGCTTAGAATGTTTGGTAGTCCAGGAGCGTAATATTAAAAAAGGGGTGGGAATGATTCATGAGTAGTGTCTGTCAAGCACAGTGATCAGAGTATAACTTCATCCTCAGAGTTTACAGAGTGTTATTGCCAGGGTTACATGGGAGAAGAGTAGTGTAAATGTACCTGGCTTTATACCTTTGGTCTCTTCCTCCAAGCATTTCCTACTGGCAGAGATAATTAGAATGGTTTTCTTCTTTTCATTAACCATGTGAGTCGTTATTCATTACTAGTCCCACTGATAAAAGCAAAGCCTTCAATACTCATAGTGTGTGCAGTGCATTTCATTTATTAAAATGTAACCTCATTGTCCAAGATAAACTTTTTGCTTCAGTGTGCAGATTTTCAGATAGTTCAGAAGTTAATAGCTGAATGTGAATTGTTTTTCTGTTTTGAGGTGGGTTTTTTTTTGGAGTTATTTTGATGTTGGCTGACTTCCTGGAAGGAAAGCACACTCTTAGCTATTGAGCTGAGAGGACATTGCAAACCTAAAAAGTTGGCTTTTAGTTACTTGCTGTTCCTGAAGTACAAAATGTATCACGAAAATGCAACGCAAACATACTGCGAACTCCGTAGACTGTGAGACAATATAACTCTCTGATGTAACGGTGGTTTTACTAGCGGTAAATGTGACCAACCTGCCCTATTATGGGGGTGAAGGAGTGAGCTGAAAGTACTGCAATGCTTTTTTCCTGTCTGTATTCAGCCTGGTTGAAGGATGTTTCAGATGGGATAGACTTGAGTCATTTGGCAAACAGTTGGCAGGGAGAACAGTAAGGTACTTTTGGCACTTTTCTCCTGGAAGCTACGTTGTAGTTGCCCTATTGAGAAACTACAACGAACTTTTTTGAGGCATACATAGAAACTGCTGTAAACTGCTGTAAAAGCTTGATGCTGTAATAGGTGTATGTCCAGGGTTTTAGCTCTAAGTACACTGGGTTGCATGTTGGCTTTGAGTGAAGATTATGATGAGATGAGCATTGTTTGTTAAATGGATTGGTATATAGGTGTGTCTGTAAGTATCACATTCTTTTAAAAAAAAAAGTCTTGGTATCCTTAAAATAAAAAGTGGACTTTGAGCTTTAGATCCTGTATAGGCGTGTAAAGCAGAATCACTTCATTTGATTGACAGAATACCATTCTGGAAGCTTCTATGAAGATTTGGGCTTGTTTTCAAAACAAGGGACTGTCTGGATGAAAAGGCCTCAAAAATCAGGATGCTTTCCAAATAAAAACTGGCTGAAAGGCATGGAGAATTGTTTCTGTTTTTCTTAGAGGTACTGTTTCCTTTCTCTGTAGAGATAGGAAGCCAGCATAACTGAGCTGGTGAAGTGCCAGAAGATGCAAGCTGTGTTGTAATAAAATGTTTTTTTTCTCTTTCTGGTCTTGTTGATGAAGAAGCCGTTCATAATCCATATAGTCAGATAAAACATATGTGGGACTTCCAGTGAAAATATGAGAAAGGGAGGGTAACCCAACAAATGTAGATATTATGTTACGAAAGATTTTAAGAACAGCTCCCGTTTCTGGTATTTCTTTATAGAATTTTGATCATTTATTCGTGTCTGGTGGTTTTGCTAGGAAGCTGCAGTGCCAATGCATCCATTGCTATAGAAAGCTGAGGCTGCTTTTTGTATAAAAGTGGGAATACATATGTTGCAGACCGGTTTACCCAGCTAAGGGAGGAGGATGAAATTAAATATGGGCAAAAGAAGAAAAGATTAGATAAGAAATAAAATTTACATGTCTTGCAGGTTGTGATATTAAATAATAAGACTTGTTTTCTGGTGTCAAGCAGAACATACGTACTTGTAAACTATTGCAGAGAAAGCTTATGTGCATGGCTTGTGGAAGCGAAAGGGAATCAGTGGGAACTCATGTGAGTGGTCTTTGTCCAGCTTCTGAGGTATGTGGATGCTTCCTTGCAGGATGATTTTTTTTTTAATCAATTTCCTGTAGTTAAACTACTTGGCACTTTGGCCATATCACATCAAGCTGATAGCAAAGATCAGTTGGCTAATGGAAACAGTGATTAAGGGCTTGAATTTTCCTGAGGCTCCAGGGTGATAGTGAAACAGCTGCTGTTGCAGGCAGTGGAAAGTATGAATAACTCTTGCCTGGGGTTGTATAACCAAAAGGATAATCGCATCAGAGTCTAGGTTAAATCATTGTGACTTCTATTAAAAACGCTGTTAGCCTGTGTGTTCATGCCTCATTACAGCATATAATTTTGGGACACTAAATAGAGCCCACCTATTAGGCATGAATAAAGCCTTTGCATCAGGACTCAGCTATTTTTCTCTTGAGAAACGGGTGGGGAGAAGGTCATTTGCCTGAGAGGTGTATAATAACTTAGAACAAATTGTAAAAGTTTTTCCTTTGATATGTGCCAAGCAAACTTTAAAAGCAATTTTAGTAACCTAGCGCATAGCAGATTAAGCGCAGTAATTCTTCACAGGAGATGATTTCAGGAGAGATTGTTCCTTAATTAACTACTTGAGGTGCAGCTATGTCTCTTGTTTCTTCCTTAGTAAGCTGCCAAAATAATATTGATGAGAACAGACTTCTAGACTGCAATGACGAAGTTTTCATCTCCCCTGCTGGGAAAAAGTGAAAACCAAAAATTTCTGTAGGAAGGGCAGGAGAAGCAGAAGAGAGAATGAAATGCAGAACTACAGTGGTTTTCAGCAATGTTAATTGAAGTATTGTAAGTTCATGAACAAAAAAAAAACGTTGCCTTGAATATTCAGGAAGTTATAATGGTTTCAGGAGTTATTATCTAATAATGATCTTTTTCCCCTTCAATCAAAACAGATGTGTTCTTGCCAGATAAACAAAGAAATTAAATGCATCCTGAAAGCTCTACTGTTAAGTACCTCAAAAGCTTTAAATGCCGGTGGTTTTTGTTACCAGTAGTGCTTCAACAGCGAAATTACCCTAAGGCATCTCTGATTAGGTCAGATGGTCATGTGTCTCTCTTGCTGGGGTTTTTTAATGCCAAGATATTGCCACTAGCAGTTGAAGTAATTCAGCCCTTGTGTTGCTGTTGTGTGGCTGCTGCAACAACAGGGTTAGTTACATAGGAAGCTTCACAAACTTTGCAGGCGGTTAGGCTATTTGGCTGTTAAAAAGCTGCAGTTGATTTTATTGTAGTATGTTTGGAAATAAAGGTTATATAATTTATCACAGTATCTAGTATGTCACTAACTTGACTGAGAAAATTACAGTATATTAGACATTAACCTTACCAAAAAGGCATGTGACTTAGGACAAAACCCAGGCTCTTCTGTGGCTCCTTTTATTATCTTTATTAGTGTATTTTAAAAATGCTTTTGAAATTTCTAGGTGTGCTTAGTATGTTCTTAGAAGTACCATAACTAATTGCAATTGTGTTGTTCTTCTGCTACCCACCCAGAACATTCTTTAAAAATGTTTTGAAACTATCTTCCATTCTTCCTTCCTGAGTCCAGTGGAAAATTTCATTCTTTAAAGTTCACAAAAATACCAGCCTGCTTCTGAACAACTCTTGTGGTTTTCTAAAGGCTTCTGTGTTAGAGTATGATTTTTTTTTTTTGACTTTTGTTTTTTGCTTAAACAGAGCATATCAGAAGAGTGGTCAGAAGATGTACACTGTAACTTTTACTTGCCTATGATGATATCTTTCATACTCAAGTTAAACAAATATTGTTGTCACACTGTAAAGAACTTGTCGTCAAAAAAAGGCCCAAAACACATGCTGTTTTCTTACAGTTTAGTCGTTAACTTCCTTCTAGCTTGCACTCCCTCAAGTAGTAGTTTTGGCATTATGTAGTTGCATTTTTTAATGATAATAAATAGTTAATTGTGGAAGTATTTTACATTAAATTTAATCAGGATTATGGCCATATCACAAAAATGATCAGGGGGCTGGAGCACCTCTCCTAGGAGGACAGGCTGAGAGAGCTGGGGCTGTTCAGCCTGGAGAGGAGACAGCTGCGGGGAAACCTTATTGCGGCCTTCCAGTACTTAAAGGGGGGCCTATTGCAAAGATGGGGAAAATCTTTTTAGCAAGGCATGTTGTGACAGGACAAGGAATAATGACTTTAAAGTAAGGGAGGGTAGATTTAGACTGGATATAAGAAAGAAATTTTTTATGATGAGAGTGGTGAAACACTGGAATGGGTTGCCTGGAGAGATGGTAGATGCCCCATCCCTGGAAACATGCAAGGCCAGGTTAGACGGGGCTCTGAGCAACCTGGTCTGGTTGAAGATGTCCCTGCTCACTGCAGGGGGGTTGGGCTAGATGACCTCTAAAGGTCCCTTCCAACCCAAAGCATGCTATGATCTTCACTCAATAGGACAGTGCATGTACCTGTCACAGCTGAAAAAGCACCATAACAATTTAGAAAAATGTTTTGGGGACAGCTCCTGCTTTATTTTTCAGATGTTACAGCTCAAGATCAAAAGGAGAAAGATCACTGAAGTATACATTCATGCTGCAAGTTTTTTTTAAAAGAAAAAAGCCAAGGTATATCTAGATTTAGTTTGACATGTTAACCATCTTTGTCATTTAAACTATAAACTGGGTATCTTAGGTAAAATTTGGCATGTGTATGGAGACTGAATTTTAAATATAAGCTATGTTAAGTGCACCAGAATGATAGCTGACAATGTGCAGCAAAGCCTATCTGTATGAGGAGGAATGCCCCAAGCTCCCACTTTCCTTTTAGAAAACAGAAGTAGCAGAACTGAAAGTGAGATGAGGAGGTTACTCCTGTCGTGTGATAAGGGAAGTGTTGATGAGTTAGGCTACTGTGGAAGCATCCTGGTGACACCAGCCTTGCAATCTTGGAGGAGGCCATTCTTTCCGAGCAGCTGCCCTGCACTCTAGTGCCCTTATCACTCGTAGGGTTTCTGAAGTCTCTGAAATGGGCCAAGTAGATAAGAAGGGTGCAGTTGAATAGCTACTGTGGTTTCTGAGTTGCTTCTAATAGCACAGTTCACAGTTTCTAAGAAACGGACCTCATCACATTGTGCAGCATTCCTGGCATTAGGTTATACGTATGCATGAGCTTGTCCAGTGTTGTCAAACTATCATCGCATTCTGGTGTGAATGAACTGGGTTTGTGTGAGAGCGTTGCCATTGCCCCTTTGTCTCTTACTTTTGTTCCTTCCCTTCCAAAAATGCCAAGCATACTCTTCAAGCTGATGACAATTCTGAGATCTGTGCGTGTTTGCTGGTAACAAAATTGAAATTGCCAGATTCTTTCTTGGGAACCTCTGAAGAGCTGCCTTCTAGATACTGTAAATGACAGCAAATTTTAATTTGCTAGCTGAAAATAATAATACCTAATATATTACCTACTTTAATAAACCTCTGACCCCATAGATGATGCAGTGCTGAAGGTACATTTGAAGCCTAAAAGACATATGCTAGTCTAAATGAATTAACCAGTATAAAATTATGTGCAGCTGCTTAATTCTTATACGCTGCTGTGAGTCCATTTTTCCTCTTCATAATGCACAGGAGTTCAGGCATTATAGAACACTGCACTGATTTTGAAGCTTTTATCTCTGAAAATGTTCTGAACTAGCTTTTTATTTAATAGCAGGCTTTCGTTAAATTAAGAATATTTTAGTGACTGTCTCGTGGTAGATTGCTGTAGAAGTCATCTGTACAGGAAGTAATCAGAAATACCGGACAGTCAACCTCCATTGTAATTTGCAATACAGGGGCAATGAAGAAGAGGCTTCTATGACATAGCTGCGACCTGAATTGATGCTGTTTAGAGAGTCCTTTAGTCTGGGAAACAGACTATGACACTGATGTCTGGTTTTTTCAGTGGTGTTTCTTTCCCACAGTTAATCATCTATTAAAGTCATTGTAGTAGATGCATTCTTTTAAATGCCATGGTGAGTAATGAAACAGAAAGCATGTGATGCTTTAAAAAGTAAAGTCTAATATAACTTCTAAATAAATACATTTTAAAAATCCTAGGTTGTAGGAGAATCAGATGGAATGTTAAGAATTAAATTCTGATCACTTAGTGGTTGGTCATAAATCAGAAAGTAGAAGTTACTTAAATCTGTACTGTCTTTGCTTCTGTGTCTCCCTCCTGCAGCTTAGCATTTGGGACATACAATTTAACTGTAATTATGAAGAGGGCAGTTGCCCCATCATCTTATTCTTAAAAATTGCACAAGTATAAGCTTTAAGTACAAGGTAAAGGATCCTGTGAAAGCCAAGTTACAGGAGAACAACACCCGGCAGCAACACTTCAGTGCTTCAAAAGTGCAATGCAATATAGCCACTTTGGGATAAGCTATTGGCAGTTTGAGCTAATGTAGTCCAAAAGCCGAGGCAGTGTCAGCAGAGGAGCCGAGGTTCCTTTCAGACCCCTGTGCACCAGGGCAGGTCGCTGGCAGGAGAAGCCGCTGCTTGGTGTGCTGAGGAATTGGCACAGCACTGGGAACAGTTACGCTGAGCGGTGGTGGAAGGTCAGCTGTGTTCTTTCTGAACAGTTGGACATATCTAATAGGAATAAAGGCTAGGAAGACTGAGAAGTTAGCTGTGTGACAAATCATGAGGGTTTGGGGGGAAATAGTAGTTGGATCTATACACCTAAAACCAAAGAATCACCATAAGCAAATAACTGCTGAAAAGTCTTAATGTGCCAACCCAGCCAGGTTGCCTTAAATCTTAAAGTGAATAATCTTATTTTTTTTAATAGTTTGGATGTGGGACACCAAATTTTACTACTGGACAGATCCGGTTGTATTTATTTTATAGAATGTTTATTTTATATCATCCATATCAAACAGAAAAGGACTTACTGTAGTTGCTACATCCTGCAGTTGCATTTAAGTACAGATGAAACAGTGTGCGGTAGAGCAATTTAAAAAATAATTGTTCCTGTTTAGCAGTGTGGGGTGGTTTGATTGGGTTTTTTTCCTCTCCCCTATAAGGAAGAACATACCCTGGAAAGTTTTGTTATTGCAAGCTGATCTGTCTTTAATGTAACTGGTAGATTCTGAGCCTCAAAACGGATAGCTGACTCTTTCTGGTAGTTGACAATGTATATTCTCTTGTAAATTCACAAGACCATGGTTTCTTAAGGGAGCTGCTGGTAAGATTCGCCCTCCCCTTTCCCTCCACACTTCTTTTTCCAACACACTTAATCTTCTCATGTATTTGGACATTATTGTTTAATCTCTTTCCCTCCTTTCGCACCTCGCTCCCCCCTACTTGTTTTAAGCTTCACTTTTTTTCTGACTGTTCTTGTTAGTGCTTTGCATTGTGTATTGTCTTATTTGAAGACTGTAATTCTTTTGCATTTAAATCTGCAAAAACCTTGTTATAACATTTAGGTTGCATAACGTAGAACTGGAAATGCTTGTTGTAAGCTCTTTTTTGGTCTGCTTGGCAGGTTTGAAATGTCAGCTAAAATCTGAGTTTGCTTTAGGAACAACCAAGGTAGTGCTTTTGTTAGAGGCTTTCGGGATCAAGTGACTTTGAGCAGAAGTGACCCAGTGTGTGGTGGTTAAGAATACAGTGTTTATGAAACTCTGACTTCTAAAAGAGTATCTGTTAACCATGCACAAATGTTTTTATGGAGAACACTTGAGCACATTAGTGTGTGTTCGTTGTAGTCAAACTTGTGAAGTAAATTACTTTATCTCCAAGCTTTTTACAGAAGTAGTCTGTCAAAACCAAATTCATCTGGAAAAAATGATAAGCCTTAACTGTTCACATGGGAAAGATGTCTTTATTTCTGTATTTACTTAAAGGCTAAGTATACAATAGCAGTCTTTCCTTTGACTAGGACTTTATTGTTGCAGTGACTTAATGAAGTTCCTCAGAAATACCTTGGAGAGTGGCATTAATAGCAAACAGACTAAGAATAGCTCAGAGCAGCGCCCTGAAGGGAGCTGCCTGCCTCTCTTCCTTGGCTGGAGAAAAGGCTTCATGCTTATGTTTTCCAAAACAAGGTTTGGGGGATTAGGAGAACAAGTAAACAAGAAACTTGAAAGCACTAGGGGAACCTGAGAAATTACATCCATGTTTAATATCACACTGAAATGTCTTTATTATTTAACCCTCATTGGGAAATAAGAACAATTTTATAACACTGGAAACCCATTTTGATAGCAAAGTTTTACTTATATGTGTGATAACTTATGTTTCTAAAAATGGTAAAAACGAATAGAGCATAGAGAGTAAACACTTTAATTTCAGATGGGGACTTAATGGAAGTCCAGCAGAACTTGCCCAAAGCAAGGACTGTAAAGCTCATATCAAAATGAAATTTGTAAGCCATATTCAAGCCATGAGAAATGTGAGCAGTGCTTTGTCAGAGTGTCTGGGGAGGGAGGAATGGGATAATCAATTGCCCTTTTAAGCAGGGAAGAATGTTTGGTGAGGGAAATCAACCTGTCACCCTTGGAAATTGCACAGAGGCAGCAACCCAGATATAAATAATGTGAAACAATGGCACATGCAGTTTCACCATACACAGAGCTTATCTGCGTACTAGACAAAATTAAGTTCCCTTAAATTTCTTAATGAAAATGGGAGGAGAGGAAGGTCCTGGGAACTGCTTTGAAGAGTCATTTGTGTAAGTAGTACCCTCCTGATTTAGGCTTGATCAGACAGAGGGTAACCAGAACTTTGAGTACTGAAGTCAGCCTCCCTGTGCGTGCTGTGTTGAAGTGACACCACACAAGGGCTTTTAGAATTTTGGGCAAGTAGTTTCAGGGAACTTGTGATTATTTCACAGTCCCTCTATGTAAACAAACTTTGTAGTGTTGTGAATTCCAAGAAAAGAAAAGAAAAAAAATAGAAGATGCAACTATTCAGAGAGGCTGTTTCTAGCTTTCCTTACAAAAAACCCCCAAACAACCCTAAACACCCACCCCACCCCCCAATTTCATAGGGCAACTAGGCTGGAGTTCTAATAAATGGGAATATATAGGAAATGCAGTGAATAATACACATACACTTTGTTTTTTTCATAATATTTTTTGGGAAAAATAAGCATTGAAAATAAGCATTTAGATTTATTTTCAAAATTTTTAAACAAAATCAAATTATACACCTCCCCACTCCCTGTCTTCAGCCTACCATCTTTCCCAGTTTCTTAAGACTTCTGTCTCGGAGGATTTGGCAGAGAACGTTTACTCAGAGATACTCCTCTTAAGAGGCCAAGTATATTTCTCTCCATGTGCAACATCTTTTTCACCTAAATCTTGAATCATACCGGCATTTATAATTACCACCCTGCTATAAAGAAGCAAGAAGAATTGTTTGGGAAACCCTAGTTCTGTTTGAGTGTGTCTGTAGATTTGGGATTCAGATGTATATACTTGACTGTTCCTTTTCTCTTCCCATGTACACACTGATAGAGGATAAGCATCCTGCTGTTTTAAACACAGTAGCCCTTTCTGGGTTAATGGAAAGGGCATTAGGTCTGCTGACAGCTCTGCTCTTTGAGGCTTCTTTTTGCAGGAACTGTTTGTATTTTCACTGGAGCCGAACAGCCTCTGGCTTTCGAGGTTGCCATAAAGTCATATAGCAGTAACCTGTCCTCATAGTTCTACCTTCAGTTGTATTGAGCAAGTAACTTTGCATTTATTGATAGTTTCAGGGCTTTTGTTGTATCATTTTGGCAGCAATGTCTAAACAGTGATCAATCCCTTCTAAAAGGAGCTTACAGATAAGGACTTGATCCTCCTTACATTTACGGAAGTGGCAATGTTACGGCATTAACTGGGAACTGAATGAAGACACAAAATAATGATGTGAGGATCAGGATGGGCGAGAGAGGATAAAATGGACTATTAAAGGATGTACTAAGTCTAGTTACATGTTGAAGTAGAACTGTGTGTAAGCCTGGGAAACTTATTTAGGCAAACAAGCATGTGCATGTTTGCTGTGATAGCAGTTACTCTGGGTATAGGAGTGCATGAGTTAACAAAATCATATTTGATAGAATGAAGTCACTAAAACATGCTGTTTGCTTTTAAAGAGAGCGTCTCAAAGATTCACAATTAGAAACTAGACAATGAGAATATACTACTTTACATACGGTGCAGACTTTGTGAAATGTTTTCCAGGAAAGTTGAGTACAGCCATGAATCACTTATGGAAAACCCAGTGGAATTAATTAGTCAAAGAAATATTTGAGTGACCACCCTTTGCCTTCTGCTATCAGGAAATAGTGCAGCTTTCCATTATTTTATACAAATCATCTGGCATAAATAAGAAAAGCTATAGTTAGAATAGCAAGCAATTACAGTTGCTGCTCTTTCTCATAGCTTCCTAAAAATGCTTATTTTGAAATAAATATTAAATTTAACATCAGACAAAAGGTGTGGATATTTTGGGGGAAATCTTCAAGTTTTTCAGACACTCAGGGAATTTCTCTACTTTCTTCCTTTAACTTGCTGCTTCTACCTGTGTTTTCCTGCCGGCATAAGTTAAAAGGAGGGGCTGTTTTCACTCTCTCTTCTGAAACTGTTGCTTGTCTTCCCTCCTTTGACTGTCAGGCTTTTACTTTCAGGATAACAGCTAAGTAAAGTCGAAGACTGCACAACTGAAACAATTTAGCAATAGAAATAAAGGCTTCTGCATCGGTACTCCACAAGTTACGTATTTAATAATGTACGTACACTGCAGTATTAATTACTGTTGTCTAGAGAACTGGTGGAAAATGGTATCCTCATATGCAGTAAATTGGCCAAATATTTCTTCACTGGGTGGTAATGAATATATTTTTTTTTCGTTTTATCTGTGTAATTACCAGCCAAGTTCTACAGTCCGTTGTGTTTTTTGCCCATGCAAATGCATTGAAGTGCGTAAACTTTCATGCTTTTTTGCAGTGGCAAGTGTGTTCTGAACAGTGTCAATGATTATGGCATTACAAGACTAAAAAGCTATAACAGAAATGTCAGAAAAAAAGTAGATGGGGTGAGGGAGTACAGCTTTCAAGCTTCCTTGGAGAGAATCCTGCAGTAGTTTTTGTGACATGAGCTGTTGATCCAAAAGCCTTGGGGAGCTCTTGGTGTTTGGGAGTTGCTTGGACTTACTGACACCCTGTCATAGATGTGAAGCTGTGAGTATTGAATGACTGACGAGTCTCACATTTTGCTGTTTCCTCTTCCTTGACAAGAACTGGTTCTGCCAAAGATGATTGCATCCGAGTTCTTTTAGGGGGCTGCATAGAAAGTTGGTTTGTGTTGTTGGTGTTTTTTTTTTTTTTAGTTGGTGGTTTTTGTTTAGTTTGGGGTTTTTTTTTGTGGGCAACAGCTTGTGCATGGATATATTCTTGGATTAGGTCAGTTAGGTCTAGTAGAATAGGGTGAATATTTTGTTACTTGGTAAGTGAAAGCTGCTGCATTCACTTTTCCTGTGCAGCGAGACTGAACTGTGTCTTGCTAACTTAGTAGGCTATGTTTGAAAGAGGGCAATATAAAGGAATGGTGCTTAGGCAACTTTAACTTTTAATTTCTTTGGAAAGTGGATGGGTGCCTCATTCTCAGTTAAACACATGTGATGAAATTTAATGACAAAAAAGGGCTTTTAAAAGTTAATTCTTAGCCATACAAGATACTGTTGAGCTGAACGCTGTCTTTCCCAGCTCTGTATACAGAACCAAGCTTGAACCTACCACTGCATTTCTCCATCCACTTGGATTCTTTTTTTCTCCTCAATTTTTGTCCACTTTACCGTGCCCCAATAGGCACTTCTTTCTGTCACGTCTGGCCTTTGCACTCTCATTCTTAAAGCCAAAGCATGCATACTGTGCCAAATAGACTTTTCAGATTCACATTGCTTGCTCAGTATGCATTTCAGTCTTTATGTGCAAGTTAGGAGGCGGTCCTTCTAAATTATCCTTAGCCCTCACTCATTCTTAACTTTTATTTTGAGCTCTGGTATCTCCTGGAAAACCAAGACAATTTTTTTCCTAAGGTAACTGCGGGGATTTTTTTTTTTTTAATTTTATTATAGTGTGTGGATTAAGTGAGGCCCTAAAGCTTGCAAATTCCTTTGTACACTAAGCATATTTCACAGATTGTGGAACAAATGTCTGTCTTGCTTTGCATTTGTGTCCTTGGCCGACACCTTCTACAAAGTTCTGAATTCTCCCTTCTTTACGTCCTGCAATGTATGCTGATGCTTGCTCAAGCTTGTCTGGAGGCTCACATAAGCTGCCTGGCTGGCTTCTGCCAGGAGGGACAGCTGACAACTGATTTCTGCATGCTGCTTCCTTGGTCTGCTCTTCTCAGTCCCTGATATTTTTATGCAACTCTATCACAAATGCTGTCCTTTAGCCCTTTATCCCAGTATCATACTTGATGATTGAAACTTGCTTAGAGCTCAAGACGGTCGTTTTTTTGCCTGCTGTCTGATGACTTTGAGAAAACTATCCCTATCACTTTAAGGGACATTTCTCTTCTCTGGATTTATACTTGCATGAAGGAGGTCTTTCAAAGTAAAACACAATAAACAATGCCTTTTTTCACCAGATCGTTCTTTAAAGGATTAAGCAATGTCCTGAGGAGATTATCACGGAATGGTGTCTGAATATAGGGTTATATAGGAATATAGTAATCCTCGGAGTGAACGTAGAGTGCTCCTCAGAAATTCCTAACCTTTTAAGATGCTATTTGCTAATGACTGTTTTCTGCTGTCCAGATGAGAATAAGCTGTATGGGCTTTCTAACGTAATTCCTAGGTTTACAGCAGTCATAAATATTCTTTTCTCTGATTTTGTGTTTTCCAAAGAGATGTCAGCTACTCTGGTTTGTAGCTCCCAAGTGCAGGATGGCTTTGAGGAGTCAGCAGGAAGGAATTCTGCTGCTGGTCAGGCTTTCAGGTGGCATGATGTGGATTGGTGATTGTAGAGTTTTGTGGTTGCTCAGTTCAGGTTAACACCTTTGTTCCAAAATGTCACCTCTTGAGCAAAGTAGAGGAGTTTCTTGGAGGTTTTTCTGTAAGGGGCTCCATTCTTTCCTCAGCAGGTTTATTCATGATCAGCTTAAGGTCATGTAGTTTACAGCTGTTAGAGTGTTTGAATAGCCGCCTCTGTTTCTATAATCTGTCCATACGGACTGACAGAATGTTATGCAGTTCTTATTGTTCTCATTTTGTCTCGTATTAAAAATATTGTTTTCAATGAAACAAACTAAACAGAAGTTGTTTATCTCCTCTAAAATGCTCTCACCATATAAAATCCTAAGATACTTACTTTTTTCCAAGTCCACCGTTCTGTTTAGTCACTACAATTTTGAAAACTTTTGGATGCTAGCTTTTAGCACTTAGAAGTCATTTTTCCAGGTGGAGTTGTGCTTTTAATATGAATAGAAAAATAGTTGCCAGTAAATATACTGTATGAAACATTTATTTCCTTCCAGAATACATGAATGAAGGCAAAATTGTACTTGTTGTCACTTGTTTCCACTTACTACGGATCATTTGAGTAAATTCCTTTCAGGAGTGGAAACATAGTGAAAAAAGACTTTAAATTTTGCGATATGCTTGCCATATTAAAAAGTTTTCTAAATGAGTCTAGTTGGTTACTCAAATATTCTGTAGTGGAATTTCCAAATTACCACTTTTATGTTACCAGTCAGTGACCAGGAATTTAGTGTTTAATGCTTGGAAATGGAAGTGTAAGTCATGGATTTTTCCAAGGAAGGAATAAGCACACTGTAGGTATTTTTTTTTCAGATGGTTTGCTGGAAAACTGTCACACATCGAATCTGTAAATAGCTCTTCTGTCATAGAGTACAGCTCTTTATATTCTGTTTCAACATATGTAGGCTACATAATGCAAGCATGACAACAGTTCATATATTTTAAGCTCCTATTAAAAAAAAAATCTTGTACAAGTCTATTCAGTAAATATGAGTACTTCCCTTCTTGGCAGTGCTTTTGGAATCTGTGTTAAAAAAAAAAATCAGTGGGTTATTTGAATCTTTTTTTAATCACTCAGTGGAGCGATTGTGGAGTGGATAGCTTCTGTGTGGAGAGAAATGGCTGAATTTGCCACTTGGCTTCAGAGAAACTTCACTGACGTCCATAGGTGATGCACACTTCTGTGGTCAAAACTTTGGATTCTTTGGCATTATGGCTTTCTGCTGAGAGAGCATACTGCTTCAGGGTACAGTCTGTAGTTTCAGGCTGCAAATATATGTTTGTAATTGCATTAAGAACTAATTTCAGTAGCGTTTCTTTTTTATTCTCCTTTAGAAACAATAGCAATAGATGAAGGGAACCTTCTGTGGAAGTTTTGTTTTTTTTTTTTTTCTTCTGTCATGTGAAAAGCTGCTGAATTAAGATCAAGAAAGTTAGTAAGTTAACTGGTACTCACTGGACCAAGCCTGGGTTGCAATTCACACGTCTTTATAGGTGAAATTTTTAAGTGAAGGGGGAAGAAATAAGATTGAAACTTTCAAGGATTATTGATTAAACGGTAAGCAAATTTGTCTCACAGGTTTTGGAGATACCTTGAGGAAAAATTTGCTGTTCCAAACCGTTCTCTGCAGGTTTTTTATTCAAAAGAAAGCTCTCCAAAGTGGCTGTAAAGTAGTCGCTGTAGGCAAGCCAGTATGCTACTTCAGCAAATGTCATCAAAGAGTAATAATAGCTCTTGAAGATTTCCAATCAGCTGTATTCCATCTGTGAGGGGGAGTAGTCCATGGAATGACACCTGTGTATTATCTTTGGGTGTAAGACTACACCCAAATTCTCAGAAGTATACCACAGTAACGCTGAAAAACAGCTTCTGGGAGGAGGGACCACCAAGACCAATGGTTTGAGTAAAGGTAGCACCTTGCTGTTATGCTGGGGCAGTAAATAAAATGCTTATTGCATTGATGGCCCAAGCTGCCTTTTTTTACTGTTGTTAGCCTTGAGGAGCATGCATCTTTCTGGAGAAACTCCAGACTGCAGAATTTCAAGACCTTCTGATGGAATATACAGGTGGAACTGTGTAGTGAATGCTGTTGTATCTTCCCTATTTATTACTGTTTTGTTTAAGTAGTCATGGTGAACTGATTTGATTTCCCTGGTGTGATGATGGAAGATTCATTGCAGCTGAAAAGCTCCAGTTCTGTTCGTGTACAATCAGATAGGAATGATTGGGGTTTGGTTCCTGCCAGCAGACGTCACTTATTTTGAAGCATTTGCTTAGCATGTTATAGGCATGTCATATTGTGATGCCCTCTGAAATCAAGAAATAGAGGTCATGGTGCAAATCATACCAAAACAGGGGTTGGTGGCATGCTCCTAGCAGCTTCCAAAATCATTAGTAGAAATGTCAGCTGGCTTCAGAGTTTTCTTGCATTAAACAGCTTTGGAACTCTGTCTAACCAGTTGATACAAAATACCCATCAAAGACACCCTTGGTTATAGGCGCAGAAACCACTAAAGTATTATCTGACTGTTTCAGAACAAATTTGAAAACAAAACCTTTGTTGCTCAAAGAAAAAAGTAGTTAGGTTTCTTAAATTGGTTTATCTGAAGCTTTAATATACAATGATTCATGCTTTATAATGGTAACTATTTAGAGTTTGAGTAGGGAATAAAGATAAGCTGACACAGATTCATTCCTTCTGCTTTTTCTGCTCATTACCGACCTTTGTACATTCTAGATAATGAAGGAGATAATGATAAAAGTGAGATAAAAATATCATTACTTTTTTGGTCTTTTCAGGAAAGTTTTGATGCGTATGGAAGAGTATTGAACCAAAAATGTCACCCGCCTCTTAATCCTGCTGTGATCATTGGTGTGTGTTTCATAAAGCTAGAGAGTTGGACGAAGATTTTTTTCCTCAAGCTTTTACTCTAACATATTATTATGTATATTTAGAAGACGTAGTCTTTAATACTTGAATCTGGATCATAACCCTGCCCAACCATCTCAAAATGTAGTTTTTAAAACCTCCTGTTTTGTAAAATATGTTGTGTCTTCATCACTGTACATATATATATATATATACACACACAAATTCCAGCTCATTGGCTTGGGTTTTTTAAATCATAAACCAAATTTAGGTTCAGTGTTCTGTTAGTGTTTTTCATTTATGTTGTTTGATGCTGCTTCTAGCTCCAGAATGGAAGGCAGGAATTTTGAAAGTGTATGTTTGCTACTGGAACATCTGGATATTGGGGAGCTTTGACCACACTGGCTTCAATTTGATAGGGTTTAAATAAAATACTCTCGTTTGTGGGAGTGGATTGTGACACACTGCTGAATCACTTACTGGGGTCTTTTTCCCACTTGCAGTAAGAGATATTTGGGGAACTTGGTTCCTGTGTGTCTCTGTCTACATCCTTTCTTGTAAGCTGTCACAAAGTGGTTGTCTTTATGCAAGAACTTCCATTCCTCATCACTTCTTGTTTCAGCTGCTGAAGATAGTTCTACTTGCGTCACTCTCAAAGTTTATCTATATCTAGGCTAATACTGAAGGCCCATTTCTCTCAAATTTGGTCTCTGTTCAGTCTTCAGACGTGAATCTTTTAGATACCGGTGTACAAGCCCAGCACCAACGTTTCCTCAATGCCCCCTAGCTCAACTTAATGCATGGGCGATGTGCAGAGGCAGCATCGGAGCGCAGTGCTCCAGCTGTGGTAAGGGTCAGAATATGTATGACGTGCTTAAAGAATGCATGAATCCCACTCTAAGCATGTGCCCTGTCCCCTGGACTTCTCCCTCTGCAGAATCTAATTTATAAATAACTTTACAGCTGTTCCCTCTTTTACAAAACAGTGCTCTTCATCTTCGGAAGGTGCCCCGTCACTCAAGAAATAATTATCTGAAGGGCTGTTTTTGTTTTAGTAGCTGATGTGTATAGCATGTCCCTTCTTTGTTTAATTGTTTAATCGTGCAAATCTACCTATCTGGTAATTACTGTCTAGATTTTTTTCCCCACACTGGTATTCAAATAAATAACCTTGAAAAGGTCAGACTGTCGATTTTTTTTTTTTTTTCTTCTTCCTGGTTATAATGGTACGAAGAATACCTCATGCTTTCTTTATTTCATAGTTACGCAGTGCTTATGGGATGTTACTTTATATCTTGGGGGTTGGGGGGACATTTTTTTAATAAATCACTTCCTTCACTTCTGCTGTAAATAGTTTACAGATGCTTTTTCCATAGTATGCAAAAATGGCCTATTAACACACTTTGGTTTAAAAGCCCTTGTCCTTTTTTAGTTGATAATAAATGTAGATGTTCCTTGGAGAATTTTCCTATTTTTCCCCTTTAATCTCCACTCTGAGGAAAGGATTTATATAGATATCTATATTTATAAAAGCCTTCAACAAGTTTAAGTTAGAAGGGAAGAGTTGTTTAAGGATTTCCTGTCCTTCCCTTTCCATAGTTAGCCTTTTCTAGTGCACCACTTCCATGATGAGTTATAGACTGTGCTGTTGTCCCCGTCACCTTTTCTTTCCCCTTTCCACCTTAAATAGAAATAAATAATCAACACTGCAACTGCATCTGGCCACAGAATTGATCTTGTTTACATTTGCCTCGGTTAAAGATTATCATCTTGGTCTTTGGCTTTTTATTTTGTGAATTTTTTTTTCTTGCAACCTGCCCCTCCCCAGCCCCCAATATGTAATGCATCGAACTATAATATTGCTATATAATAGAATTTTCAGGTGTTTTCATCCACTTTTGAGAAGCATCTTATCTTTTTGAAGGTGGTTGTGTTTATTTGAAATCAAACTCTCTCTCGGTGGTGGGGATGGGTGAAACTTTCATGACTGACCTCCCAAGAACTTTCTTCTTCCACTTTTCAGCCCCACTACCCAATTACTGCAAAAAGACTTGGTGTTTCATGATACGATCTTTCTACTGTAAATATGTTTCCTGTAGATAATTTTGTAATTAAAGTGAATCAGTTACTGAATTTAAACAGAAATAAATACAGGAGAAATATGTGGAGTTTTTTTGAAAACTTTGGTTTGACTGGCATTTATCCTTCTATAATTTTAGGTATATAAAGCTATTTGACTCTCGCATCTTATGCGTGTGCACCATCTTAGTGAAGGTGCAGAATCTTTATTGCTTTTCTGCTTGCTTTTCCATGTTTTGCCTAACGTTGTAGAAAATGGTCACTCATTCCTCTGCTCTGTTTTCAGTTTGGAAGAGGAAAAGGTTTTACTGGAACAGTGATAAGTCTTAAAATAGAGGTGGCACCATACCCCAGATGCGTGGCCTTTAATTTTTGTTGTAAACTGAGTCTAGCCCTGTCTAGCTGCAAGAAGTATCTACTCTAACGTACAAAGTACACTAGTGGTAATTGTGCTGAAGTAGTGCTCTGACAAATACTACTGATGAGTATTCAAGCTTTGTTTCTGAAAAGCTGCTTTTTAGATGTGAAAATACTGTCCAATAGTTCAGAGTTTTATAGCCATTGAATACTTTTTTCAAATGGCACTCCTGTGTAGTACTTGACATAACTTGATGTAGTACAGACAGATAAGCTTTTCTTTTGTGTAGTGTATTATAAGTAATCAGATGCTTAAACTTTGTTAAGACTGCACAGACTTTTGTCTCTTATGACTGGAAATTCAGTGACTAAAATACTTGTAAGCATATGAAATAGTGGATGGTCATGTATTTGCCATTCCACATTATAAACAAAGTTAATGAGAGGAGCTGATGATGACGGTCTTAACTCCATGCTTCATGCCCCTTTTTCCATTTTGTCATTGTGTGGGTGTTACCTTGACTTAATACACCGCACGTAGCTCTGTGTAATCTGGAAAACCAGTTTGTGTACTTGTATTACTGTGCTCTGTGTGATTTCTTTACTGTAAGTAAATTTGCAGCTATTGTGCAGTTTATTACGTAATACTAAAGATTCTTTTGCCTGTTAAAAAGGTTTTTTGTTGCAGGTTATTTCTCTGCTGATGTACTTGGTGTATATACTTATTTCTCTTGTAATATCTTATGATCTGATGAATGTGTAAAATATAAAATCAACGAGTATATGACTTTGAAAAACTGAAAGTTTTTCATAACTACAAAGCAGAAGCAGATGTCCATTAACGTTTTCAGTTGTATGATAATTCTGACTCCCTCTTCTCTCTGTGTTTCTGATCTGGGTTTGCCTGACATGGGAGAAATTTGTATGGCTAAGTTACGGGCTGTGTTGCTGCCTGTCTGCACAAGTAGACATGCATATGCATTCCAGTGTTCTGGATTAGACATCACGGTTGCCAATGGATTGTAAGGATATTGAAGGGAGAAGTATACTCAAGCACGATTGGTCTGCCAGTTAATTTTACTTCTGTCAGACCTGCAGGAAGAAAGCATGTCCAGGTTTCTGTTCAGTCATCTTTGTTTTGGGGGAAATTTTTTGTTGGGGGGGTGGGGGTGATTTGTTTTCGGCTAGTGAAATGAAACTAAGAACTGTGCAGACATTTGCAGGCAAGTGACTTTAACTCACTGCCCTCACTCCTGGCCCTTTGGTTGAGCCAGCCGGCATTGATGTGGCTTCTCTTGCTCATGGAGTAAGCTGCAAAATAAAACAAAGGCCACAACACAAAACTCCACAGAAAAACAACCCACGTCTTGAATCCCAAGGGCAGGGAAAAGACGGTTTTCCGACAGTGGAGAATGTTACCGCTTCCTGATGGCAGTGTTAGTTTGCAGAGCGCTCTTAAAGGCAGTCAAGAAAAAAAACACACCACCAACGTTACGTGCTTATTTTGCCCTTCATATATTAAACTTCCTTATTTTTTCGGTGGGTCTAAGTTCTGGGGATTTTTTGCTTTTACCTGGTTGTGTGCTGAAGCCATGCTCTAAATGAGTGTAAAGTTCTAGAAAGGAACATTTATTAGCTTTCCCCATTCTCTCCTACAGCGTGCCTGTCCCATGCAGACACGCAGCACCCCTGCTCCTGCACTGATGGACCAGTGCCGGCTAGAAGGTCCCGTGAATTCGGGAGCGTGGTAGTGGTCAGAGAGCAGAGCTTGCTGACCGTAGACGTGCATGGATAGCTCTGGAAGCTGTTCATACTTCACTGTCTGCCCCTCCCTCCCCTTTCCCAACTACTAGGAAAATGAAGCCAGTAAGCAAGATTATTCGGTCTAGATAACTTCAAGATGTTTATCCCTGTCCTAAGTAAGGGCTAGGGCAAGATAATTAACGTGAAGACAGGAATAGAAACTATATGTTGACAGCAAAAAATCAGCAAGTATATATAGTGGGAGTGCAGGGATTACATTAAGAGCACCCTCCAAGGGCAACTGTAAAAGTCTGCCAGGGATGAGAGAAAAGAATGGGCTATATTGTTCTGATTTATAACTCATAGGTGATCATTTTATTAGCTTGCAGAATTAACACATTTATTTTCATGTTAATTTGCTTCCTCAGATTGTTACATCTGCTAATGTAGTTATCAGCAATGAACAGTCATTTTTGTGACTTGCTTTTTTTTCTACTTCTGTGGTCTCATTTCCTCCTATTCTGTGCCTTACCTATTTTAGTGCGTGTGGAGATTAAATTAGACCTATTTATGGTATTCAATCATTTTGTGTTCCCACTATTCCATATGCTTGTTTGACTCTTTGTTTCTCCTTTCACCCCCAAAAGTAACCCAAAAATGGTCTCTGTTAAGAAAGATGAAGAGCTACTGGAGAGAGTCCAGCGGAGGGCTACAAGGATGGTGAGGAGACTGGAACATCTCTCCTACGAGGAAAGGCTGAGGGAGCTGGGCTTGTTCAGCCTGAAGAAGAGAAGGCTGCGAGGGGACCTAATATATACTTACAAATATCTGAAGGGTGGGTGTCAGGAGGATGGGGC
>Ga0065711_1003282_pt1 | contig 28760 bp, 15 predicted proteins | sample Hoacrofraction12_FD_59098 | JGI IMG/M metagenome (GOLD analysis project Ga0065711, IMG submission 59098) | Hoatzin crop microbial communities from Cojedes, Venezuela - Epithelial fraction 12 v2 (version 2) | ecosystem: Host-associated > Birds > Digestive system > Esophagus > Crop | place... | reverse complement strand
CTGGTGTATCCACCACTCCTCCCAGTTTTGTGTCATCAGCAAACTTGCTGAGGGTACACTCTGTTGCTTCATCCAGATCATTGATGAAGAAGCTGAACAAGACTGGGCCGAGTACTGACCCCTGGGGAACCCCACTAGTTACAGGCCTCCAAGTAGACTCTGCACCGCTGATGACAACCCTCTGAGCTCTGCCGTTCAGCCAGTTCTCAATCCACCTCACTGTCCACACATCTAGCCCACACTTCCTGAGGTTGCCTGTGAGGATGTTATGGGAGACAGTGTCAAAAGCCTTGCTGAAGTCAAGGTAGACAACACCCACTGCTCTCCCCTCACCTACCCATCCAGCCATGCCACCATAGAGAGATTTGTCAAGCATGATTTCCCCTTAGTGAATCCATGCTGACTACTCCTGATAACCTTCTTTTCCTCTACTTGCTTAATGGTGACCTCCAGAATGAGCTGCTCCATTATTGAATATTTTCCTATTATCTCTTAAGTTTTTTTTGCAACACCCAACCACATGGATCTCTTCTTACAATCAATTATTTCTCCTAAACCTGATGCTTAATATTTCTAGTTCTAGGTAAGGATTTCCCTTGCCTACAAACTTGTGTTGCTACGCTATGTGATATAGAATAAAACAATTTTAAATGTTAGCTTATTGCAAACACAGCTGCACTGATGTGGCTACTGGAATTTCTTTTCTTTTGACACCGACACATCTTTTCTATTTGTGCATAGGGTTTAAAAGCCTTCAGTGCCAGTAAAATGTAAATACAAGAATACCATCCTGGTTGCCTTTTCTGTTTCCTTTGTATTCTCCCATTCTTGTTGTCCAGAGAGATCACAAGTAGCTACGAACAATCCTCTTGCTGCCTTCCCAGACATCTTATATGGGAATAGCTGCAGCACCTACCTAAGAGCAGCTAGTAGTCTCAATTCAGAATAAATCATGGCAATTTTTATGGCTATGTCTAATATTTCTTGTAAGCTTACTACGGAACCCACAAATGCAAGTGATGGCAGAGTACAATAACCAATGGAAATTTTTCTTTGGGCGAGGGGAAGGTGCCTGACAGTATTTGGAAAGGTTAAAGGAAAAAAAAACATCTTATTGCTGTTTGACCTATAAACAGCTCATTTGTCTGCTGGAAGTTTTGGCTCATTGATTTCTACTGCTGCTTTTTTTCTACTAGCTAATAAGGAACTCATCTGCTTTTCCCTCCAGTTTTAGAAGACTCGAGAGAGATATCCGCTAAAGACACACGGTAAACAGGGCAATGGGAGGGAAGTTCAAGCACTCTAAAAACCATGAAAAAATGTTCCAAATATAGTCCCTTTTTGCTTTGCTTGACCATTATCCATTAGCACTTGTGTCTGAGTAACAGCAATATCCTAGCAAAGTGAAGTGATCTTCATGCTAACAAAACAGAATGCCTATCATGGTACTTAAAGACCACCTAAAATTAGAAAACAGGCAATCTTTTCTCTTTTTCAGTCCTAACAAGTTTTGATCACACATTCAACTCAGACATCCAAAAAACGGGGTCGTTACCTCAAAACTATCACATTTACTTTATAGCCTACTCTTTCTTCTAAAGATTTTGTATATCTTTTTTTTGTCTCCAGTTGCTGAGCAATTATTTAAGTAGCATCTTCTCCTCTATCAAGTAATTTTCAATTCCCTTTTCAAACCACCATTTTACAATCAGTAAGTGAAACTCAAAGTCCGCACAGCCAGTTTTCTGTACCTTAGCTTTGATTGTACACAAGATGATGGGGTTTTTGTTCTTTCCCCCATTCCTTTGAAGTGGGGATTGGTTTTCTTTCATAAAATAAAAACCCCAGCTAAATAACAGGAAGTAACTTATTCACACAGGGTTTAAAAACAACAAAAAATTACATCCCAGGATTTTCAACACTGGCATTTTCATCTTAACTAATTCTCTTCATTTAGCTGCTTCCTATAGCTGAAGTCTGCAATGAGATGCAGAATGACTATGACTATTTTCCTTGCTATTTAAAATTACTCTAACATAATCTCCTGAATGAGTTACTTCACTGAGCATGGAGTTATTATTCATGTCCTTTTAAATCTTGTGAAGTACTAAAAGCCACTAAGTCCTATTAACGTGCTAAAAATTCAGGATGACCAGACTGTCAGTGAACCAGGTCATTCAGCTTTCATTACTCATAGCAATAAAACCTGATCATTGCCTTCCTCCAGTCCTAACGGACAGTTTCCATTTTCATAGTAGAGAATGGAGAAATTTAATTTTTTTGTAGCACGAATTCCACAATACTGAATCAGTTAATATGTGATGATACATTATTATTGAATATTAGCACATCATTACTAACAGAATGCAAATACTTTCCTAGCAATTTTGAAAACATAGGTCTCTGCACTGACAAACCACATACATTCCCAGCTGCATACCTTCCCTCTTTTAAATCAGCAAGACATGCTACCCAATATGAAAATCATTAAAAGTAGTACTAAAAGAATAGGCAAGTAGTAACACAGGCAGTAGATAGTTCTGGTACACATCCAACTTGTCAAATATAAAGGATCCAACATTTTGAGATATTTATCCACCAAATTCACCTACGGAGGGGAAAGAACAACAACTAAAGATTCACAGTTTGAGGTCTGCATCCTTATGCAGCTTAATCTTTAAATTCTGTTTTGGACGTTTCCTTATCCATAGGCACATAAAGTCCCTGCATAGTTATGCCTCCATCAACAGGGCTGACGCATTCAGAATTGCTTTCTAATGTGTACACAGAGGTACCTAACTCCTGATGTTCAACGCACGTACTTCAACAACTTTCACTCAAGCTCTTAATCTTTCCTGTTCAGATCTGTCTAAAATGCAGAATTACGTAAAGGAAAAGAAAAAATGAAGTCTATGCTTGACCGCTGCTGAAGGCATTCTCGCAGGAGATCAGGAGCTAGTGCTGTTTTAGTGAGTGCATGCAAATGAGCAGCTTCAAAATGGGAGATCAGTTAGTTACCACTGGCAGACACCTTCGCACTCATACAGGCACAGGAGATAAAAATGGATCCAGGGAAGAAAGTGCTTAAGTCTGGATCATTCCCTCTCTAGGTGTTGGCTAGGCTATAAATTGAATCTAAGTTATGAGTCAGGAAAAGACTACTCATATCTTTCCTCCCTCCACAGACAATTACAAAAGGCTGTCTGATGTAAGAAAACGAAGACAATGGTTGCCGAATGCATACATCTCACAGGAAGCTACGACAATTAGTGGACTCCTGGCATTGTCACTCCAAATCTAAACTGTTGACTAGAGGAGTTTTATGGCCCTATTCCTCTGTGATTTTTGGCAAGCTGTCTAGAAATTTTATTGTACAGAAGAGAATTAAACCTTGACATGCAACATTCTGGCCTTGCCAGCTAACTATGCCTGTCTGCATATTAAACAGTTACATGCTACTGAAATGGAACTCACTTCTATCGGCAAAGACAGCAAACACCAACCCAGTACTGTAAAAAACGATGACGCTGGTGCCTAAGCTTGTCTTATAGCTCACACATGGGTCTATGACAGTACTAAATCAGAGTAAACCTGGTTAAACTGTATTTACTTCAGTGATAGTAACCCCAACATGTCCTTACCCCCCAATAGACTTGTGCTGAGTGAGGTATGAGAGTACTCACAGTCCAGGTTCCTCAGGACTGCAAGTGGTTCTGCAGCAATTTAACTACATGGAAAGACAACGATTTATGGTTTAAAAAAAGAAAAAAAAAACCCCACCTTTTCGCTTGAAAAAAGCAAAATACTTACGCATTACTAAAACTTACAAAAATTTTAATAAGGTCTTCTTACACTCCTTATTTGGGTGTCCGCTTTTCAGATATTTACAGGTGTTGCACCAACACCTCACTTGATCTGCAAATATTAAACCTAACGTTGGAGGGGGAGACTCACCCTTCATCCATGTCCCACTGCCCCAGTCCTGAGAAAAGATGACAGAGTTTGCACAAGCGGTTTCAAAGGAAATGTTCAAAGTTGCGCAAGTGCTGATCTGGGCTTCAAGCACTGTGCTTCCAGCAACTGAACTTCTGTAGGATTTTGGCTATGTGGGCAGCCTGCAACCACCCTGAGGGCTGCAGCACATTCAGACCCTGTCAATGTTACCCCTGTGCATCCATCCTCCTCCTACCTTCTGCTCTGAGACGATAGGTTGGAACAGTTCCATATGTACATTTAACCATGGTAACTCTTTGCCTCCCATGATCCGCTTCCACCAGTTGAATTCCCAGGTTTAAACATTTAGCACTTGCATGTTGGTCTAATCTTACTGTTACTATGCTAAAAAAATTGAAACAGGTATTGGGTTGTTTCTGTAGACCTAAAAAATACTAATCAGGTAACACCACCTCGGTCCAATTGTAACCCTGACCATTTTGCACAGCTACATGATGGTAGAAGGCAAAATACTTGTGCATTCTCTCTCCAGAAGCCCTCCAATTGTTCAAGAAAATGGAGGTCAGAAAATGCACTTCAGAAAAAACTGACAGAGCTTTGCCCCACTGCACCATGGACAGATATGACCTATCAAATAAGGCACCAGTCTAGGCCACAGGAGACTTTGGTTCATCTTCCAGCTGTGTTAGGGCTCTAATACACAACCTTGAGTAAATTGTGCCTGTGCATCAGCTTTCTCCACCTTGCAAGGGATTTGGTTGTTCTCTGTTTTATCCAGTAAAGCACCAAATTCTGTTCTACAGACACAAGAGATAGGTATTATTGTTTCACAATTTTATCTCAACTATCTGTAAATGTATTCTTTCATGCCAGTGGCACTGCTATTTGGTTGTTTGTGATGTACTTTTCCATCATCTAACAACAGATGTACTTTCTGGACAGTCTTCAAGATTGTTTTACACAGCACTTGAGACTATTTTATTTTAATTTTATTTCTTTTGTTTCTTATTTTCTTTAAGCATTTAATCCTCAGGGATCTGGCTGAGCTATGACCATTAAAAAATTATACAGCAATATCTAGTTTCTGTTTTCCATTTAAGCTAGCTTTTGCACAAATAAATCTCAAAGGATTGAATATACCTTCCTCACTTTTCTGATTTTCTCTCCATGAATGCTGCTTTCTGTCTGTGCAACATCCCTTCTCCTTGTAGAACAATTATTAAATCCAAATGTTGCTTGAAATATGGGTTATATTTGCCTTGCTCCTAGAATTAAGAGCATAGTGATTTCCTTACCTTCCTGTTTGTCCAAATTCTGTCATCAGGTTTACATAAACAAGTCAGGCAGTCTTTCTTGAGACCATGGAGATGACGACAGGAAGAAAGCAGACCAGAATGAAAGTTGCATAAAACAAGATGTATTCCAAAAAAACAGTAAATTTCTCTAGTCTCCCTTCCAGAGAGGCCCAGACTGCTAAAATAAACTTAATCTATCAAAAGCATGGTTAATCCAGGACATGACCTTGTTTTCTGTTCCCACCCCCCCATCCTTAAAGCCACAGCATCTCAGAAATCACATATTTTTACATTTTAAATTTGACTCCGACTTTAGGCGGCTATGGAAAAGTTGAAGCCAATCACAACTTGCAGAGAAAAAGTCTGTGATCAGCTGCAGCAAAATGAAACAAAAGGACTACCAAACGGCTTCAAAATAATGTTATAAAGTCACTACAGCAGATACTTTCAAAACTGTGCTGGAGTTGCAACTACGCAGCTCCCATTACCTTTTTTAGGGTCTGTATCTATGCTGTCGAAGTTGCTCTGAAAAACCTCAGTCTGCATGCCTAAAGCCAATAACATAACATTTTGAATTTATTACTTAATTTAGACTCACTCTGCCTGCTAAAGAGCTCTCAAATTCTAAAAATCTGGACTAGCTTCAAATACCAATCTTTACAAAGAAATATAATCCTATTTCAGAAACAATTCCTTCTTTTCCTTGAGTATTAAGCATAGACCCAGAAAGAGGGTTAAAACCTGATGTACTCTGATGTATTTGGTCTACAAGCAGTTTTTATTCAGTCGGAAGCAGGCTAAGAGGCAGTCTGGGAATATTTATGTAAGCCCAAGAAGCAACAGTGGAAAGGAAACAAAGAAAACTAGCCTGTTCCTATTCATCACAATTATTTCTGACACACAGGCTCAAACTAGAAATCTTCGAGAAGCTCTAAACGTATAATTATCTACAACTCTCTTTTCATAAAACTGGCATTTTACAGAATGTGGATCCATTACAAAAAAAAATATTGCATCCCCCCATATCCCCAGGTTTTACATGTAAAAATGGAGGTCAATTTCTTCCCTCTCTGAACCTCAGTCCTCATACTGAATTAACAAATATTTCAGCTAAATTGCACTTCTAGGGGTAGCTTTCAGGTAACGGATATTCTCTTTGCTTTCATTATTCTGCCTCAGGGTTTAAATGGCCACAAAAGCCAGCCAAAATAATAAAAAAGGTCAACCTTCCCAGTAAAGCCAAAACAAGTTTTTTTCTCCCCACAGTCAGTCCCTTAGCAACTGATCGAGAACTTTCATGGGTATTTCACAAATCCTTTTGCTGTTTCTCCCAGTCCTGCACAAACAAGATTCCCATGACCCATCATCACATGATCATCACTTTGCCGGACTGATAAAAAATACATACAACCGCCAATACAAATAGCAAAACACACCAGCCCTGATACAACTAGCAAGACACATCACCTAATAAAAACACCTAGTTAGATCTTGGCAGAACGTTGCTCACAAAGGTGAGAGTACAAATGGGTGCCACGACGCAGTTCTGCAGAAAGCCCCTAATTCACTTGAACAGCTATGTCTTTTGGAAGGCTTATATATTTTAACCACAGCTACAGCAATTATTTGTTACAATAATGAGTAAATGCTTTAATGCTAAGCAGGATATCTATTAATAACTTTACTCCTAGAATACTGGCAGGTTCTAAACCTGGTGTTCAAAAGAATGCATATTTTCTATAGGAGACCATGAACAAAACTAATTTTCAGGACTTATGCACTGGTGTAAGCCCTCTGTACTATCTTACAAAAGGACAGAATTAGGGTAAAACATACAAAAGTTACAAAATTAGTTAGCTGTTATGATTTAAGTAACTGCTTGCTTAAATAATCGATAACGGATAAAGGGAGAAGATTTTCACTGTAATCTCAAAGATATAATTAGATTGCACCAACACATTGCAGACTAAAATCCCCACAGAATGTAATAGGAAAGAGTACACATGCATGTTTATGTTCCAGTCTCTTGAATTAATGACTAATACACGCAAATGTTCTTAAAACGTCCTATCAGGACCAAGCTTCCATAACTATGAAAGCAGAGAGCGTGGATACAAGACATCTTTCCTTCTAAACATTCAAAAGGGAGTTCATGGGGAAAAAAATTTCAGTGAGTGTCAGTTCAGCAGTGGCTCCCTGCCAGTATTTGTAACAAACCCTCTAATATGTTCACACTTTTCTTCACCTTCGGGTCTACATATGCTTTTGCCCTGAAGCCACATCTACACAGCAAATAATTCAAAGCTTCACTTACTGCATGCCCTGATCCACATATCCATCTGCTGGTTCCCAACATGCAAAGTGAGTCCTGGCAAAGAACTGGCCAGAACATGAACTAAGAAGCCTGTTGAGTTTACTGCCTGGGATAGACCACTGAAATTAGCTGTCAGAAGCAAAGAAGAAACAGCAACCTGTGAGAAGGCAGTGAAACAGTGACAAAAGTCTAGGACTGAGTAAGTGAAGTAAGAAAGTGGGACTAGGGGGAGAACCTTACACTAGGAGAAAGATTTGGCATCTTGAAATAAAAATATCTCAAACAATACAGAGAGACTCTGCATTAATTCCTTCCAATTAGTTCTAACAGGCTCTGTCTCACCTCATTTTTCTATGTTATAATTTAACATCTTGTAAAATTATAGCAAAAATTATATTAACTGACATTTTTAGGCATTTACTGCACTGTTCTCACTTCTGTGTAAGAGTAGGCCTGCTTCTGTGTACATAAAGACAATAGCATCAGAATCAAACATAACTTTCCTGGTTTCAGCTGGGATACAATTAATTTTCCTCCCAGTAGCTGCTGTGCTTTGGATTTAGGTTGACAAGAATGTTGATAACTGATGTTTTTAGTTGTTGCTAAGAAATCAAGGACTTTTTTTGGTTTCTGATGTTCAGCTGATGAGCCTGTGTGCAGGAGCTGGGAGGGAGCACAGCCAGGCAGACAGCCAAGCTGGCTAATGGGAATATTCCATACCATAGACATTGTATCAGCTTCTAAAGGGGGGTTGACCAGGGGACAGGATTTCTTTTTTTTTTTTTTCTTTTGTCTTCTTTTTCTCATCTCTGTGAGTTCAAATCCTTTCTTGTCTATGAGTGCAAATTTTTGCAGGAGTTCCGTATTTTTTGGGGGAACTTCATGAAATCCACAATTTCTTGGTTTCACGATCTCTGCTCAGGGACTGGCTGCAAATCAATCTGTCAGGTGATGAAATTGTATTGTATATAGTTTGTTTTGCATACTCATTATTATCTTTATTATTATCATTATTTTTTGTAGTATTACTACTAGTGTTTGTATTTTCTTTGTTGTCCTATTGGACTGTCTTTCTTTCAGCCCATGAGTTTTACCTTTTGTCTGTTTCTCCTGTCCATCCCACTGCGGGGGGAAGCGGTGGGGTGAACGAGTGGCTGTCTGGTTCTTAGTTGCCAGGAAAGCTGCCAGGTTAAAAGACGACAATGACATGTCGAACGCTATTTAAAACATACGTATAAAAATTCTCTTCTTTCTTCCCCACTCACCTTCCATTTCCTTGACTTCTTCTGCCTCTCTTCCATTTTTGGAAATCTTCACCTCCCATTTCCCTTCCCTGGCTTGTGTCAGTCTTTTCTCTTCCCTCCTCCCAAGTCTTTTATTCACTCTCACTCTCTTCTTTTGCCTTTCAAATTTGCTTTTGGCCAAAGTGTTCTCAACTCTATTTGAACACATACAAGCTGAATGGATACCACAGGCACTAGCGACTTCTATTGTGCTGCAGTAAACAATACTTTGCTTTTTTGTTGCTGCTGCCTGGAAAAACGTATTGTGCTCAGATTATACACACTTCATATACATATTGTTTCAGTTAATAGAAAGCAATTTCATATTGATTGCACAAGCTTCAAAGGAATGTTCGAGGAAAAAAAGTAGAAAAACAATCTGACAGGGCAGAGAATAAAAAAATAAAACAGTCTGGCCTCATAACAGAACACACTACATGTATACACGAAGTAGAAGATTATAATTTTAAGAGCTCAGACATATAAAAAGGGGAGGAAAGGTTAGTTTTTCAACATATGCTAAAGGCTAAATTTCCTAATGAATTCAGCTCCCATTTCATCAGTTAAATTAAGTAATAGTCCTAGTATCCTGATACAAGCCACCTTTTCCCCAAAGCCTCTCTTCTCTCAATCCTCCCCTTCCTTCTCAACTGGCCTCCGGTCCCCAGAGCAAAGAGAAGGAGAGGAGAAAATACAGGAGAGGGACAAGTGCAGCAGTGTAACTGTTGGTCTATACAGAGGTTAGGAGCTTCACAGAAATGGCTTTTTCTGGGCACGTAATTCAGACCTTATATTATGAAAGCAATATTTTAAATAATTAACAAAATGTCCTGCTACAGATGTGTTTGGGAGAACAGGGAAGACAGCAGTTTAGCTCCAATCAATCTGCTATTAATTATGAGAATAGTAAGTCTATGAATACTGAATTCATCTAGGGGATAATTTCTCCGCTGAAATCAGACCTTAGGGGGGGAAAAAAAAAGACACACAGGTCTCTGCTAACACACATACGGAAGAAATGTTGATGAATAGAAAGAGGTGAGAAAAAAAAGAGAAGAAATACAAAGGAATTTAATTTAACTAATTGATTGGAAAATATAGGGTATGTTTATCTTTGCAAACTTTCTTTTCTTGTACTGTGCAGCAGCAGAGGAATGAACTCACCCTTCTGATGATGTTGATTTGGTTTTAGCCCGGGTCCTGTGCTATCAAAGCATTTTATCTGTACATTTTCTTTCTTCATATTATAGGGCTTGCTATAAAGAAGTTATTTTTATGTTAATGTTCTTAATGGTTCCATCGCCCTCAAAATTCCTTTCCTTTAATCTATTATTAAGAGCATTTGGCAGAATTTTTTGCTCTCCATATAAGGACATAGGGAAAAGATCCCTTAACCTCTTAAACTACACTTGGAACTTGTTAGACACAGAGCAGGAAGTGGAGAACGATGACAAAGGAAAATAATGAGGAAGATAAAGATACCATCTTTGCTCATTTAAAGGCACTCCAAGAAGCATAAATCATAAGCATATTCTAACCTGCATTGACAATAATTGGTACTTTGCCTATCTTCTGGTGGTTTGTCTTTTCCAAACACATGCTTATTCAAGTCATGAATCCTTAAGCAAGATAGCGTTTTTTACTCCACTTCATACAGTGTGGTCTTTCTCATGACCATGGAGTGCTTCCTGATATAGTTTCTTTTGGACTAAGTTTCAGAGGCACATACCATAAAATCCAACTTGACATGTTGTCTCTTGGTGGTGAAGAAAACTCAACATTTGCTGCTCTGTAGAATGCACTCTTGATTAAGGCAATATATTATTATTATTATAATTATTATTACTATCTATGATTTATTCTTGGCAGCACTGCTAAGGCCTCCCTCTCCACCCCGGGGTAAACAGCCAAATTTTCTGTCTCATTCAAAATTGAAGTAAAGCTGGTGCCAGCGAACCCGATGATCCCTTTCTTAATATCTGAAGAGGGGAGGAAAAAATACACTATTTTTCTTCAGCTTTTCCGCTTTCATGGTTACATCATCCTTGCAGGTTCGAAAGAGTTGAACAACAAGTGACACCCTTGTGAGCAGATACAGAAATTGTTTCACAGAAACACCAACAAGAGGTGCTCAAACACCAATTGCTCATTATCCCCTTATGGTTTGCATGCTGCTGTCACTTCTCAACTTCATCAGTGAGGGGCTAAACACCTAAGGCTACTCGTGATGCAACCTCTTCCATGGCATAAAAAGTATCATTTAAGGAATTACTAACTACAGCTGGTTTAAGTACATAGAGTAACTAGTATTAATGTTAACTTAATTTGACTTAGGAAAACACCTGCATTTATTTTCTTTATATGAACATTTTTTTGTTAAAATATATTAGATGCCATGGAGGTGTTTGTGAGAGTTTTGAATAGATTCATGGTAAACATGACTGTAGACACCAACAGTTTTGTTCAAACTGCATAAAAGTTGTATGACCATAGTAAATTATAGCAGTAAAGACTGGCAGCCTAAAAGAAATGATATTGTAGTGTTGAATCACGCTGTAGTACAAAATTGATTCCTGGTTCACCTGTTGTTTGCCCCAGTAGAAATCTACTAAGAAAGCAGTACCAATCACAATCCTTACAGTAGACACCAGAAGAAAAGGAGAAGTACGGCCTTGGAAACCAAATTATTCACATTCCTACAGTCTGTGTAGTCACCTGCATAAAGACAGAAACAGAGAACACCTTTGTAGGAGCATCAGAAAATAAGTCTGTATTTACTTGTTTTAAATGGAAAATAGAATCACCACACCTTCATAATTAAATACCTTATTTAAAGATAGCCTAGTTCTACAAGCACGAAGTAAAGGCTTAGGAACCAGTTCATAAAGCCCTGTGGCCAGACCAGGACTCGACAGACTGAAGCAGGGTGTTCCTGTTCTCTGAGAGAACGGATGTATTCTTGGCTGGGGCGTGGTAGCAGAGCACCACAGAAATGAATGAAGTCTCTGTGGTCAGCAATACCACATCAGTGTGTACTACTTCATATCCGTACTGAAAAGGGTGACTTGGTGGTGACCTGCTCAGCTGATCTGGTGCCTTTCACAAGCATTAGAGACAATCACCACTTTTGCTTCCAGTAGATTTTGTTCACTATGTTTTTTGCACCATTCATGAAAAATAAGCAATATAAAAAGACTGGTTGTACTAGTGAACTCTCTGTCAATTATGCAGCTAAAAGTCTAACTATTTTAGATGGATTCAGTGCTATTTCAAATGAAATCTCACAGATCTTTGGACAATGTTAAATTTTTCCAGGCACAACTGCAAGCACTTCACTTCGTAAGCCTTGGAGTCCTTTTTACCTTTTTTTTGTAGTTGTACTGCAATGGCAGCATATAATTTCCTCAAAGATTAATACACACATTACTTTCATCATTTCCAAATGGTGAACTCCTACCTGACAACAGGGATTCCTTTTATATTGGTCCCAAAATCTATAACCTTCATGCTGCAATAGAAAAGCCCACCCCTCCTCTGTTTCTCCATTCCTCAGCATTAACTAGTTCTTCCAGTATGAAATCTTTGCTTTTCTGCATACTGCCAACAGCACTTAACTTTACATCATGAACAGCTCTCACTAGTATACTCCCTATGTGAAAAGTATTAATGAAATAGTACAAAAAACCTCAGGAGTGATCCTCAGGAAACTGTAACTTTCTTCAGCTCCAAGACCAAAGCTTTTGCCAATTTGTTATTGATCTCAGATTTCTGCCAGTTATCCCCATCTTCTTCAATACAGCTGATTTTCTGTGTGGTACTATTTAAAATTCAATGCAGAAGACCACACAGACTAAAATAAAATATTTTCCTTCCATAAAAAGTCAGTTACTTAAAATCTTTGTTTAATGAAAATATCAGGTTCTCTGGTATGATCCTGCTTTAGTAAAGACATGCAGCGATATATCCCATTTTTTGTTTGCTGCTATATTTCTGTTATTATTTCGATAAAAATTCATTACATTGACAACCATTGTCACAGAAATCGCAGAAGGGTAGGGGTTGGAAGGACCTCTGCAGACCATCTAGTCCAACCCCCCTGCTGAAGCAGGGTAACCTACAGCAGGCTCCACAGGACCGCGTCCAGGCGGGTCTTGAATATCTCCAGAGAAGGAGACTCCACAACCTCCCTGGGCAGCCTGTTCCAGCGCTCCATCACCCTCAGAGGGAAGAAGATCTTCCTCATGTTCAGATGGAACTTCCTCTGCTTCCATTTCTGCCTGTTGCCCCTTGTCGTGTCGCTGGGCACCACTGAAAATAGTCTGGCCCCATCCTCCTGACACCCACCCTTCAGATATTTATAAGCATTTGTAAGGTCCCCTCTGAGCCTTCTCTTCTTCAGGCTAAACAAGCCCAGCTCCATCAGCCGTTGTTCATACGAGAGATGCTCCAGTCCCCTCATCATCCTTGTAGCTCTCCGCTGGTCTCTCTCCAGTAGTTCCTCATCTTTCTTGAACTGGGGAGCTCAGAATTGGACACAGTACTCCAGATGGGGCCTCACTAGGGCAGAGTAGAGGGGGAGGAGAAGCTCGCTCGACCTGCTGGCCACGCTTTTCTTAATGTACCCCAGGATCCCATTGGCCTTCTTGGAAACAAGGGTACACTGCTGGCTCATGGTCAACTTGTCATCCACCAGCATTCCCAGGTCCCTCTCCGCAGAGCTGCTCTGCAGCAGGTCCGCCCCAAGCCTGTACTGGTGCATGGAGTTGTTCCTCCCCAGGTGCAGGACCCTGCACTTGCCCTTGTGGAACTTCATTAGGTTCCTTTGTGCCCAACTCTCCAGCCTGTCCAGGTCTCACTGGATGGCAGCACAGCCACCTGGTGTATCCACCACTCCTCCCAGTTTTGTGTCATCAGTAAAGTTGCTGATGGTACACTCTGTTGCTTCACCCAGGTCATTGATGAAGAAGTTGAATAAGAGTGGGTCAAGTACTGATACTGGGGGACACCACTAGCTACAGGCCTCCAACTAGAGTCAGCGCCACTGATGACAACCCTGTGCGCTCTGCCATTCAGCCAGTTCTCAGTCCACCTCACTGTCCATTCTTCTAGCCCACACTTCCTGATCTTGCCTCTGAGGATGTTATGTTACTGAGGCAGATGAGGAATTTGATGGGTGAACTCAAACAAAGTAACTGCAAACCTTTTGGCCTCCCATCTTAAACTAGGAATAACAATACAGAATTTCTTTGAGAGGTATGGTAAAAAAACACATCTACAAAACCTAGATAAAGGTAACTGTATGGCTGGTTCTTGTTCATACTGTGTATTTTTCTGACTCAAGTATCATTACTGGGTACCACAGTCAATTTATGAATAGAGTAATACCATTTAAGCAGAGAAGTCTAAATTCTTAAAACACTAAACATTCAGCCTTAAAAACATTATTATAATTGATTTTGTCTTATCACCTGGGAAGTACTTCTGCAAAGCATCCTAAAAACAAAACAATACTCCATAATTAGTACTTATGTGTGTGGAACAGCAACAGGTGGATTCAATGGAAACCAAGGAGATGACCCTTTTCAAACAGAGGTGACCATCAAACCTCACTTCTATGGAGTTCTCACAGCACTGCATCAGAGAGGAGTTTTGAGCATGGATGGCCTGAAGGACATATTTCTGTAGATATTTGAAAGGGGACTTATGCAACAACACTAAAACATGAGCACAGCAGCCTGGAGGGGGCATCCCGATTCTTCATTGGAAAGTTTACAGAGTCATCTGGAATCTTGTCCAGCTCTCCCTTCTACAGGCTGATGCTTTACGAAGAAGCATTTCCTCGAGCATCTCCACTGGCATCAGCCATACTTCTGCACAAGCAGAATCTTGTCTTCCCATCCTGCCTCCTCCCAAACGGGAAGTTTGCTGGTCCCCAGCTCTTACAACCTGCATCCTGATGGCCGGTTAAAGTCAGGCTTACATGGGCTTTCAAAGCACTGTCGTTTTGTCCTCACCAATTTTCCCAAACTGTAGCTCAGGATAGTCTGGTGCCTTGTCCTTCCAACTTGATCTAAACATGCAGTACCGAGCATGCTATGATGGATGCCCCATAGTTGCCCTGGGACTGGGGACACAGAAACAGGCCTTCATTCAGCTGCAGTGACTATTTTTCCATTGAATATTTACTCACTGCTCTCTATTGTCAACATACTCTCTTCTCTTTTGCGATCCCTGATGCAGTCCCTCTTGAATCAAGGCTACGCTCAGCTCCCTGATCTGTCTTGGAGGTTACCTACATTTCACCTTCACCAACCCACCAACCTCAAGCAATTCTTAATTTTCACTATTTACCCATCAAGTCTCCAGGGCTGCTACTCAAGGGAGCTGTGCATCTCCCCCAGCTTTACATCCTGCAGACCCACACAACATCCAACTTCATGACCAGCATCAGGCATGAGTTGTAGAAAACCAAGAAGCAGAATCTGAAAAGCAGGTGTTTCCCATCTCATTGTACTGTGTGCCTTCTTCAAGTGCACAGCTGACAACACGTATCAGAAACTAAGTCAATGTCATGAGCATTAGAGAATGAGGATTGATGCCTGGATATCCACAGGAGATGAAGGAAGCTACTCGACAGCAACATAACATGATAGTAATATGAGTGTTATGCAGAGACCCCCAGTTCACCATCCCCTAGACTTCACTATTTTGAAGTAACTTAAAAAAGGAAGGTCAGAAACAGGAGCTGCTGCTGGGACAAAAAAAGAAAAGCAATTTCATATTCCACTGCAACAAAAGTGAAAAGCTGTGCAGAGGAGAAAAGCAAGACAACAGCACTTTGTGGGTGGGGTGTTGGTGGGGAAAAGCAGAGTATGACAATAAGCTGTATGGTTATTCTGGCAATCAGGAATAGCAAGTTTTTTAACACAGCAGAGTGAGGGGGGAAAAGTATAAGAAGGAAAGTTAATAGGTTTGGGTTTTTTTAAGGGAAAAATTCTTCCTGCACTAAAGGAAGTGTGTTGCCAGTTTCAGAGTTGCAATAGCAGCCTTACTTTTCCCTTGCTTTGAAAGTTGCGTGCCAGCAATGCGGCGGCATTCTATGCCCGCTTCTGTGAAGTGTGAGCAAGTGCATACCTAGACAGGGACAAAATAATTGCATCAGAATTTTATCAGGCAGGACATGTTTCTGAGGCAACCAATCTTTCTGAAAGCTTGCCTATTTTCACTTATGACTATTGACTTCCAGGGCTCATGAAGTATAAAAGCAAACTTTAGGACATTTCATATCACTAAGGCAAAGTGGAAAGAAAACTCCACCTTGTATTATATGGAAATAATTATTGTTGCAATTTTTCTTCACTATGAAAGGAAAGCCAGCACAACTCTAGCTAACACTTCAAAGAAAACAAATCTCAAGGAGAATACTGCCAAAACACTGTTGAATGTCATACAAATAAATGCTTGTCAGATCTTCAAAGGTGTAATTAAAGACATGGATTTTAAATGGTTAAGGCTATATATGAACTTAGACACTGGTGAATCTTTACATTTTGCTACAAAAAGGCCTCCAGGAGCAATTTTCCAATTCATCTGAACCAGACACTATATGTCAATTTTCACTTTCTATTGCTATTGGTAAACATTTCATAATGAGATCAAGGCTGTTTTAACAATAAGAAAATGATAACCATATCAAACAACATTATTACACTTCTCAAAATATATTAAAAGATGTTTGAGAAGAGATGATAACAGCACAGTTGGTTTTACATAGTAGGACAAGAAATGCAAACTTCCTTAATATGGAGGAAGAAAAAAAAAAGCAAAATACACCCAGAGTTTTAAATTTCTCTCTTTTTTTTAATTTTATAATGGCAATGATTTCTAGGATTCCTGCAATTTGTCTATACCCACAAGGTGATTTAACTTAAAATATAGTTATTTTCCTTCTTTATCTACAAAGGAATTCCATTAACCTTGAGCTTGCAATGTCAAAACAGTAATGGTAATTCTGCAGTTCACATTGCTCTTTGCACTTCCAAAAACATTTAGTAAAAATACGACTGAAAGCAATCTGCAGAAAGTGTAGGGGTAGCTAATGGAAAATAATATGACAGATCAACACAAGGATTTTAAAAAAGAGCCCATATTTCTGCCAACATCATTGTCACAGTTACTTTACTTTTTTAATAAATTCTAAAAAATAAAAAGTGCTAAACTTCAGTCAGAAGGATTCTGTACTTTAAAATTAGGCCATAAATATGATTTAATATAAGATCACCTTACCTTTTTAATACAAATGTTTTAAGCTGTGTTTTATGTTCCACATGAATTATACATCTGCAGTTCGTATCATTTATAAATGATGTGGCATTTAAAGAATTTGACAATGGACTGATCTAAGATCAAGGGGAAACCCTCCAGAATGCTTTTAGGAATAAACATCAATCTGATATTATAATATTTTAGGCATTTTGAAATGAAGTATCAGTTTTATCAGGTAATTATCTACTGGAGGTCAGCGTATGTCAATTTCCAATCATTTTCTATTACAGACAGAAAAGGTATATGTGTACTGGAACATATTTTCTTGGTGTAGTTATAACTCAGTAGACCTTCAGGCTTCAGGAGGGTAGCATAGCTAAAACAAAGATATTTCAGCTGCACTCCTCAGCCAGGCAAGATGCACAGCATGCACAAAAGCTTTAAGTCTCCTGTTATGATACTGTCCTAGAAGGGAAAATTCAGTGAAAAAAACTTAAACTAACTATGGTCAATATTCAATGCCATCTCAGAAACACTATATTTTTCAGCATAATTATACAAAAACCTGAATTTACCAGAAATCACAGAATAACACAGAACAAATTTGTTCAAGTTTATTTTGTCTTCACTATGCTTTTTGATTCTGCTACTGTACCTGGGAGTGTCGATCTGCTTGAGGGTAGGAAGGCTCTGCAGAGTGATCTGGACTGACTGGATCGATGGGCCAAGGCCAGCTGTATGAGGTTTAACAAGGCCAAATGCTGGGTCCTGCATTTGGGTCACAACAACCCCATGCAATGCTACAGACTTGGGGAGGAGTGGCTGGAAAGCTGCCCGGCAGAGAAGGATCGTGGGGTGCTGGTCGACAGCCGGCTGAACATGAGCCAGCAGTGTGCCCAGGTCGCCAAAAAGGCCAAGGGCATCCTGGCTTGTATCAGGAATAGTGTGGCCAGCAGGAGCAGGGAGGTGGTGGTGCCCCTGTACTCGGCACTGGTGAGGCCGCACCTGGAGTGCTGTGTTCAGTTTTAGGCCCCTCACTACAAGAAGGACATTGAGGTACTGGAGAATGTCCAGAAAATGGCAATGAGGTTGGTGAGGGGTCTAGAGAACAAATCTTATGAGGAGTGGCTGAGGGAGCTAGGGCTGTTTAGTCTGGAGAAGAGGAGGCTGAGGGGGGACCTTATCACTCTCTACAACTACCTGAAAGGAGGTTGTAGTGAGGCAGGTGTTGGTCTCTTCTCCTGGGTAACTAGTGATAGGATGAGAGGCAATGGACTCAAGTTGCATCAGGGGAGGTTTAGATTAGATATTGGGAAAGATTTCATTACTGAAGGAGTGGTCAGGCATTGGAACAGGCTGCCCAGGGAGGTGGTGGAATCATCATCCCTGGAGGTGTTTAAAACATGTGTAGATGTGGCACTTCAGGATATGGTTTAGTAGGAATGGTGGTGTCAAGTGGATGGTTGGACTCTGTGATCTTAGAGGTCTTTTCCAACCTATCATTCTTTCTTTTTTATTGATTTTATTCCAGATCTTTGTATTGTCCCTTATTTTAGAATCAGATTTGTTCTGTTTCACCATCAAGAGATGGAGCTGAATTCTTACCCTAGTTTATGAATGTAAACAAAAAGCAACTATGGTTACCTGACTAGTTACTATTTCCTGCCCTTAAACTTTCCACAAACTGCTTTCAGCTATCACAGTTGCAAATTATTTTTTCCAAAGCAGCATAGAAAACCCAAAAACATTACAGATAAATAAAATGAGTTCAAAAGTTTCTCTTGATCTGTATCAGCGTAATCACAGTGAGAGTCTGCCCCTTAATGTCTTCTCATTTTTACAAGGGTAAAAGACATGCATAGAAATGCTTTATTAGCAAGAAAAAGTGGAATGTTATGCCATGAAATTGTGTTGGGGTTTTTTGTCTTCTCAAGATTACTAAAAATTAGTGTGCTCTGCAAGGGGACAGAAATTCACACTTCTCAGCATCTGGCACTGAACTCCTAAGATATGGTCTGTTAACCGCTTTCCAAGACCACCTGACATTAAGTGCTATTGGCTCTGCACCCTCTAGAAAGCACCAGGCAAAATTTTAAATACATTTTTTTGACTTGTAAAGCAGGACGGGAGGACGGATTCTGCACCTGTCATAGGCTGTGAGAGAGTATGTGGCTTTGGACATCCACATCACTTCTTTGAGGGTGCTTCCCTTCTCTGTCTGGCTTGGAGGCTGTCATGGAGATTCTGTTTCTTTTAGGCACTAAGCATTGATGGGATGTGAAAGCAGAGCTATAATCCAGGTAATAATGAATGCACTTGCTCACTCATCACATCACACTACAAAAGCAATGCTTCAGGGATTCAGTTTGGAACCTGGTAAGCTCCAGGAAGATCTTTCACCTGTGAACGTACCCAAACAGAAATACCCCTCAGGGCTCATTATAAGATGCAGAGCTAAGAATTAGTTTGCAGAGGCTAAAAAAAAGTCTTTTTAAAGGTCCTCTCCAAGTGATTTTTATGTGATCTTTGTTTTTCTGAGAAAGGTTCTCGCTATTTCCATATTTAAAAATTGCAAGGGAAATCTAGGGCAAAGGAAACACGCTCTCTTAAAAAAAAAAAAACAAACAAAACAAAACCCCAAATCTCATGTAAAATTTTAGTTGTTAGGCTTTTTTTTTGTCTTTTATTTTTGCTCTGAATAAATCAATTGCCCAAAATTGTCAGATGGTAGCATTACAGTCTTTCGTCTCATACTGCATATTGACTGGGTTTCATAGGTTAAGACACAGGCTTCCTTGCATTACATACCAGCCAGGCTGCCACTGCCCCCCTCCACATCAAGGAATTACATCTAACACAGGATTTTGGAGCTCTGCATGAAGTCACTGAGAGAGATTCTCTAGCCTCAGGTGCAGACACCGCCAGATTAACAGCAATATAATCCCAGATAGAAGAACACCATGCACCAGTACACCAGTACAGGCTAGAGGCTGACCTGCTGGAGAGCAGCTCTGCGGAGAGGGACCTGGGAATGCTGGTGGATGACAAGTTGACCATGAGCCAGCAGTGTACCCTTGTTTCCAAGAAGGCCAATGGGATCCTGGGGTGCATTAAGAAGAGTGTGGCCAGCAGTTCGAGGGAGCTTCTCCTCCCCCTCTACTCTGCCATAGTGAGGCCCCCTCTGGAGTACTGTGCCCAGTTCTGGGCTCCCCAGTTCAAGAAAGATGAGGAACTACTGGAGAGAGTCCAGTGGAGAGCCACAAAGATGGTTAGGAACTGGAGCATCTCTCCTATGAGGAAAAGCTGAGAGAGCTTGGCTTGTGTATATGTACACATTCCCTTTACAAGAGGGTATCTTATAAATGTTTATAAATATCCTAAGGATGGGTGTCAAGAGGATGGGGCCAGACTCTTTTCAATGCTGCTCAATGACAGGACAAGGGGCAACGGGCACAAACTGAAGCACAGGAAGTTCCATCTGAACATGAGGAAGAACTTAGAATGATGGAACGCTGGAACAGGTTGCCCAGAGGGGTTGTGAGGTCTCCTTCTCTGGAGATACTAAAAACCTGCCTGAATGATGTCCTGTGCAACCTGCTCTAGGTGAACTTGCTTTAGCAGGGCAGTTCAACTAGATGATCTCCAGAGTTCTCTTCCAACCCCTACCCTTCTGTGATTAGGTTCTTTCTTGCTACAACATCTTTTAATTCTGGTTCCGCCATCCTGAAGGTCAGTGTAGACCCACAGTGCAAGCTGATGTAATGATTATGACATGACCCTTCCAGGGCAGGCTGGCTTCGCAAAGGTGGCAGAGGTGCCAACAACGGAGAAGACTGCTTTAGCCTTCCACATCCTCTTAATCCTCAAAGATAACAGAGACACCACAGCAGAAAAAAAACAAATGATTTTGCCTTAAAAACACAGTATCCACAGGGTTAGTCTGGTGTAACCCAAACTATATTTCACCCTGTTGGCTGTCCGTTTTTTCCCTGCAGGGTGCTAGCTATTGATCCCATAGAGCCTAAAGTGCACTGGAAACATATTAATGAATTAGGCCTTGTGTTACTGTTACAGATGAGATATTGCCCCCATTTCACAGCTGGAAAAATAAGTGCACACAGACAGCAAATGACTTTTCCTGTTGCAGAGCATGCATATCTGTGGCAGAGCTGGGAGGGCTTATAGACTATCCCTCTGCTTAGACCAGAGCTCTACATCCTATTCCTCCGCAGGACTAATTCTATTCTCATGAATGGCAAAAAACAGACAGACGTTCCTGAGAATAGACATGTCTAAAAAAGTCTTTGGCACAGATTAAAAATGGACTTGAAGCTTTAAAAAGACAGTCTGGGGCTCTGGAGATGTGTAATGGGTTTTTAAGCTTCATTTTTAGTTTTTGTGGTTATGCAGCAAGATTTTAAGTGCTCGACCAGCCCTGTCAATCTGGCTGTTCCTGCCGGTGATGATAGCAGTGACCTCTGCTTATACATGCTGTGCTCATCAACACAATTCTGCAGCTGACACGCAGCATACTTGTTTTTTGTTCCAGTTGGGCTTTGATCTACAGCATTCAAAGATGAGCAGTTCCTTTCAAGATATTTGGAAACCTTGTCAGAGTCTGATTACAGCATGACATCAACGTTAGGCTGATGATTACTTGTCTGAGGAAGCCCTGTTTCCATGAACACACTGGCTTTTCTCCTTCTACCTAGTGAACTATATTAGTACGTAGTACTGTGGCAGCAGGTCCACAGCAAAGTCCCAGTAACATTGCTGAAGCAGAAAAGGATTCATTTTCCCTGTAAACGCTGAAAATTTGCCAACAAGGTCTCAGTACAGTGTTGCTGTGTATCTCAGATTAAAAAATAGCTTAACTATACCTACTCTGACTCTAACTTATTCGGTATACTCAAGTAGGTACAGAAAGTCTATTTCACCCAATTAGTATATTCATTATACTCTAGTGTTGTAGGTGCAAAGGAAATAAAGAACAGGGGAATAATCTCTTTGGAAATGACAAAATGTTACTTTTCTTCATTCTTTTCTTTTTCTTTCTTCACGTTTCACTGTTTCAACCCCTAACTCCCATGTGTTTTATACTTTGAAAATGAAAAAAAAAATCCAAGACTTTCAATTCCAAATTACTATATTACAATAAAGAGATAACCTTTGTGAATATGCATGCCATCTTTACAGAAAGTCATGGCACACTCAAAGCAAATGCCCAGTTCCACTACATCATTCAGCAACTCCCTGGGAACACTGAGCAACCAAAATGTATCTGAATGAAAACAAGAAAGGTTCAGTCTCTGCTCCCCTCCCCAGGATCTTATATACTACTGTACAACTGCACGTCTCTGGAGACAAGTCACTATAAATAATAAAAAAAATAAGATGTGTGTGTTTTATACATAACCACAGACCCTATTGAAACATTTGTTCTCTACTGCTGCCTCTAATGCACATAAAGGTTGCCTTGACTCAGATGCCTCAAGTGAAGGAAAGAGATTGGAGAGGACCTAGACCTTCTTGGTATCACATTTTGGCAGTTTTGCAGATTTTGTGCCAAGCACAGTGGAAAAGTTAAATGGTAAATGAGCCAAAGTCCTATGGGCATCTGACAAGAGAGCCTCTGGAAGAGAGCCCCTTTCCTGCTCCAGAGCAGCCGAGCTAGCAGAGTGAGCATTTATTTTCACTGAAGCATGTTGACACAACCCTCTGTTTGTTTTAGCATTGTCAAATTTTCCAGTAAAACCTTTGGGGATATACTCTACCTTCAACATATGCATGTAATTTCCATTAACTTCAGAGAAACTATGTATTGGGACAGAAAAAAAAAAAATCTCCTTACAGAAGAACTGTGGATTCTTCCTACATATTTGCAAGCATTTGCCCATGTTATTAGTCCTAAAAACTTAAAGGCAGTTCAGAAATAAAACAAATACCCAACAGAATGAGCATAAACTACAGAAACCGGTGGTGTCTCAATTCTCAACATGAAAAGACTACCATACACATTTTGGTCTATAACACCTACTGTTTGCTAATTATACAAATAATTATGGAAGAACAAAATTACTGATGAGAAAGAGCAGTATAAAAAACCTAGAAACAAAAGCAGTAGTCCTTACTTTTACCATTATTCTAACATTATGCAGAAAGAAGCCTAGACCAAAGGAAGAGAAAAGAAAGGTCTGAGGGCATATACCATTACAGGCAGGAATAAGCACAACCATACTTTTCAGAGTCTTCACGGACTCCAGGGTACGTGCCCTCTGATGGCTTAAGTCTCCTGAAATCCACTAGTGTCAGAAAGGAATTAGCATGATGATTTTTACCCACTCAAGACTGTTTGGGAACTGGATCTAGTTGGTTCACATAAGACGAAATACGAAAACACCAGTGCTGTATACTAAACTGTTTAATTAATCCATCAAATTTTTTTTTATTTCTGCGCCTAGATCTAAATGACAGCCAGGGCATCACAAGTATAGTCTCTACCTCCTATGTATCTATTTCCTAAGCATCTTCAGTTTCCCTACTTCTACAAACGACTTTCCCAGTTGTTGCTTTAATAGCTTTATACTTCAGCAAAATGACCTTACACCACTTGCCTGCAGCACCTTGGTTCCTAATTGTCTTCTTTCCCTAAGCAAAATAAACTAACTACCTAAACAAGCTGAACTTGCTTTTTAAAAATAATTTTTATTTTTTTAATTCATTCTTGCTGATGGTGCTTGGAGTAAACAGTAATTTAGAAGTCTAACCATTGACTTATTTCTGTGTGTCCCTGATGGTTTTCTGAGACAAAGTGACAATAACTAGGACATGAAATGAAAAATATTCAAGCCATATGCTTACTTTTACAGGTTGATTTACACATCATTTGCTCCCCACCTTTTCTACTTTTTCTGTAGTGTCAGTCTCTACCTAATTGTCAGTGTCTCACGCAAACAGCTCTGAATGGTCTCACACCCTTTCTTCAAATAAAAATTCCTGAATGAATAGGAACCAGACAATAATTATTCTTTAAACATGCTTCCCCCCCAGTGATGCCTCTCAAATCTTTCCAAGGTCTGTCTGTCCCACAGAACAGAAGGAACCAGCCAAAGGTCTGTTAAATTTGTGGACAAAAAGCAGTGTTTACTTTTACCTGTTCTTCAGCAGAAACAGACAGAGCATCTCCTCTGACGAACTTGTGCTGTGTCACAGTACACAAAATAATACTTATTTTCTCAAATAAAATTACTCACTGAAACAAGGAAATCTTGATATTTTTTTTAATTACTAGTTATTATAATTTGGAAAAATAACAGTTATAGATACTACCCCAGAGCACTGACATGTTTGCATCTAGCACATTTTAGGAATAAGGCACCAAAACAGAGAGAACTTTCAAAATTGCTTTCAGTACAAGTGTTAAACTGTATGCAAATCCATTTTGCCCCATAGCTACCCTCCTGACAAGAGACTATCATCAGAATAGTCTCTACAAACTATAATCTGGCTTTGAAAGTAGAAACTGAGAAGAAAGGTATGCTCAATTTTTTTTTTTTTTTTTAATTTTTCTAGATTTCTTCAATCTATCACTCACCTTGGCAGATTATTATCCAAAATATTTCAAGAAAAGCACACAAAATAAAATGTTCATAGTTCTTTCAGGTAACTCCAGATTTCTATGAGAGGATAACTTGAAATAATTGTGAACATTTTGTACATACTGCGTTATCTGATAAATAAAACTGCATTTCAATCAAGCTCCGTGTTAAGCTTGGATATGAAAATGGTAATTTTCATATTAGGAGAGGAAGTAGAAAGAGGTCAGGATATGCCCTAACAGTCCATTGCAACTGAAAGACTGCTTCTCTGTGCAGCAGTTATCAGCAATAGTAACTATAAAAGTCTTCATCATTCTTCCTCTGGCCTAATAAGTAGTATTACAGTATTCTCCAGCTTTAATGTCACAATGAGTTAGTACAAGTTCTATAGAAATAGGAAAGATTTTAATGGCAACCACTGAGCATAACAGAAAACAAGGGGAACAGAGAGAAGAAAAAGAAACAGACCTAGTGCTGAACTTTAAGCTGAACAAACCTCCCCGTGAAGTCCACACCACTCTAGAGACAGACGTTTGAAAACAAAACCTTTTGGCAAGCTGATCACCTTTGATATTCTCTCATTTGGCCACTTTTGGTTTTGTACTTGAAGAGTTAATAAACCTTTCCTAAGCACTCAAGTGTCAGCAGCCCAATAAAAGGACACCTGTCTCTGTGACCTTGCTGGAGAGGTGTTTAGTACTTGCAGCTCCTGTACAACTTCATGGACCCGTTCTGTAACTTGTCCTCAGACTTCGCTTGCACATTTCTGCTTATGGCTCAATTCTTGTGTGCTTTTACAGCCTCAAATCTCAGATACAAGAGCACAAGGGCCAGTCCCCCTCTTCTTTCTTTCAGTTCTGTGTGAATAGTCCCATTATTTGTTACCGAAACCTTGTTGCCTTCATGATCCAGTGGGTAGGGATAAAAAAAACAAAACACAAACACAGTGAAGGAAAGTAAGATCTGTTAAGTCTTTCCACTGACTTCAGTGGACTTTGAATCAGGTTCATAAATGCAAGAAAGAAATAGACTCAACACTCAAAAAGCTTTAAAAATTTTTTTAACTAATCAATAACTAAAAAAAAGTTCATGCTATCATGCAAAATAGAACATAATTGCTCCAATACATGCAATGAAGATCTGCAAAAATTAATTGCAATATTGCAAGAGGTGCAAATATAAAGACAATTACTGTATCTGCACTACCATTTTGTGAGCTACCACTGGCTGTGATTGTTAGCTGGAAGAATCAGAGCAGTTATTTCTAACTTGCAAGGTACAAGAGGTAAATAATACATTTTTTTATGTTACTACTTGTTTCCTTAGGCACCTATATGCAGTTATCCTCAGCTGGGTTTAAACAAACAAACAAAAAACAACTCCCCCCAAAAAAACTAAATTCAACAGCTAAAACCCCTCAGACCTCTTAAAGCAACAGCTTCCAATAAGAGAAGTGACACTTCCTTTAAAAGCTCTCTCCCACAAATTGTCATGTCAAGTATCTATATCCCAAGTTGTCTGCAAGAGAGTTTAAATCTAAGAACTCCGCTCAAACTCCAGTTTCATTTGCTCTGGGACTCTTAAATAAATAAAACAGAAATAAAACAGCATTGAGAAATACTGCAAGAAAAACAAAGCACCCCCTTTTTACATCTACGAAATGCAGGTCTGTGGTCAAAATAAGCTGCCAGCAGTGGTGTAAAGCAGCAACAAGAAATAAAGATGTTTGACGAAGAGCTGGTTAGCATCTTACTTAAACTTAACACAACAGTGATGTTACGAGATAAAACAACTCAAAGCTTTACATCGTGTTTCAGAAATGACATTAGAGAGTAGCTACAGTTGCACAAAGACCAGCTGAAATCAGAAATGGTGTGGTTTAGATGCTTGCACATGGAAACCATGCACAGTAGTCTGGGATGCATCAACAGATCAGAGAAAGGGATGAGCATGCTACACTGCTGCTAGTCTTTCTAAAGTCTTGGTGAGGATCCCATGTAAATCTTCAGAGCAGAACAGACAGTTAAATTGGCACAGCTTCACAATAAGCAGAAAATCATTACTGCTTTACTCAGCATTTGTTTTTAAAACAACATGCTGCATTTGTTTTGGTATCCACGCAATGGTTACACTCAACATGTGCAGGAACTCTCCTGCCCTTTAACATAATAAAAGGGGAAAACAGTGGGAAAGGAGAAAAAAAAAGTCAGATGTCCTCAAATGAATCCCTGCTGTGCCTACATATATGAGTCATCTTAATGGAAAAATATTCAGTAAGTTACATTACTAAATTAAAGCCAGGTGAAGTTTGTAATGAGTCAGGATAATTACGGCAGAATTCCTCTGAGTGGAAGGCCTTGGCGGCTGCTGGCTCATGTGATACAGCAGCTGCTTCAGTCCCACAGAACAAGTAGACTGATGTTTTGTCTTTGACTTTCTACTCTTTTCCAAACCTTGTTTCTATTAAGGAACCTCCCTGGGCAGTTTCCCCTGTTTCAGTATTAGTTTTAAATGTACTGTCCAGTGCAATTTCATGGAGCTATGAGTTGGCAACAGAGACTCAGGGGAAAACCAATTAGCAGAAAAGATTCCAGCCTACAAGTATCTTTAATTATATATGAGTTCTTGCCTGAGTAAAAACCACAACAATATGGGGCCACCCCAGAAGAGGTACGTATTTACGTTACCTGTATTGCAGCAACACAGCAGCTGAAAAAAACAGAAGCTCTTCTGAAAGGCATCATCCAAATGCTTTGCAAGAGTTGTCCCCACACTGACAGGACAAGGCTATCAACAGGAAAGAGAGGAGCAGGAGAGAGTGTACACAGAGAGGGAAAGCAATCGATCAGGGTCACAAATAGGGCAGTGGCAGAATTATACTCTGGTCCAGGCTTTCTGCTTTCAAGACAACACCCTACAGATAAAGCATGTCAACATTCACACCACAAATAGCAGCATCACCTTCCAGTCAAGGCAGATACAGACGTGATTCAAGTGCACCTTCCTGATTCTTTCTGGGGGGTATAACTTGCAGACAAGACTCCTTTATATAACTTTTTCAAGACCTATTAATCGGTTTACTGGTGCTGTTTTCCTTCTCTCTCTTCTGTAAAACCTCCTTCAACAAGTAAGTTGCACATTGTTGAGAAGACAAAAATGCACAGATAGAAGTATCTGTAAAGATACATTAGAAACATCCAGCATTTCATGAACTGTGATAATTAGAGCAAAAATGGATTCCACAACAATTTCAATTTTGGGGGGCTTTTCCACAGCTTTAAGACAAGTGAACAGAGGTAATTCATTACATATGAAGACCAATAACGATATTTTGAAAACAGAAAGGCTAGGAGACTGGCAGTGCATTTCAAGAAAAGAGGAGAAATGTTGACATGTAGTGGTTTTGTATATTATAGCACACACATTGATATGACATTGATGTTGATGACATTACAGTATACACATAACCCTGCATTGCAAAGAAACTAGTACTAAACAATCATTTTAGCAATATGACAAAATCACAGAGTGCTAGCGTTTGGAAGGGACCTCTCTGGATCATCTATTCCATCCCCCCCTGTCAAAACAGGGTCACCTACAGCAGGCTGCACAGGACCTTGTCCAGGCAGTTTTTGAATATCTCCAGAGAAGGAGACTCCACAGCCTCCCCGGGCAGCCTGTTACAGTGATCCGTCACGCTCAGAGGGAAGAAGTTCTTCCTCATGTTCAGCTGGAACTTCCTACGTTTAAGTGAATATGAAAAATAAAGCAGATTATACCAGAAGACTTAAAAAATACAGTTTCCAAAGCCTTTTTGTTTCTCAAGGTACAGCCTGTTATCAAGTGACTCTGCCGAGATTCCTGGTTAAGAGTCCTTGTCAAGGGCAGCAACAAATTTTCCTTTAATTTAATAAAAGAGAGATATTGCCATTCTGATACTGAAGTAGATGTGTGAGGGGTTTTGGTTTGGCTTTTTTTTTTTTTCAGGTTTGTTTGTTTGGGGGGCTGTTGGTTCCCCCCTCCCCCTTTTATTTTTTTCTTCTTTTTCTCC
>Ga0065711_1031777_pt1 | contig 28762 bp, 13 predicted proteins | sample Hoacrofraction12_FD_59098 | JGI IMG/M metagenome (GOLD analysis project Ga0065711, IMG submission 59098) | Hoatzin crop microbial communities from Cojedes, Venezuela - Epithelial fraction 12 v2 (version 2) | ecosystem: Host-associated > Birds > Digestive system > Esophagus > Crop | place... | reverse complement strand
AAAAAAAAAAAAAAAAAAAAAGGCTTCATGACTATGGCCAAATAAACAGAAGTCGTTGGGGACTTACTATGCAGAGACTTTACCAGAAGAGTGAGAAATGGAGATTTCAAATCAATTTGTTGATTGATTAAGAAGATTCCTAACCAGTAGCTTGCACTGGAATTGAACTTTATCCACCTGATAAATTTAAGATTAATGCAATCCATAAGTAAGGAATCCAGAGAGAAGAGATGTCGCTCCTAGAGCTGACCTACATGAAATTCACTGAAGGAATCATTATAGAAGTTTTCAGCATAACGGTCTCTGTAGATCTGCCCATGAGAATGGGCATGATAATAGTAAACACTTCTCTTTGAAGGCTGATTAATATATTTCACAGCCACTATCACCACGAGTTACTTCTTAATTCTATATATACACTACTGCATTTTGATGTCCTATGTTTTCCAAAAAGGCTTCCAAACATACGATGCAAAGCTTCTGTATTTCTGGATAAAACTGTAGGTATCATGGATACTCAGACACTTGAGCTGTTCAGGTATTCAAATTTCATTATTGTGTATCAAAAATGTGATTAACACATGGAAGTTGAGTGTGGCAATCCTGTCACAGAATAAGGGAAATTTTACAGAACAGATGGTATTTTCAGCATTATGCTAGTTCCTTATTTAAATATTGTTTGGCATCTATATCCTATTGAAACTGGCATAGTACCTAGTGAGAGAGGCATGCTGCCATCTCAACATATGGGTACAAATGTTGGTTGGTAAGAGAGGGTAAACATATCCTATGGGCTTACTGAGGGCAGGATTCCTGAAAGAAATGTTACAATTACTCTTCTTTGATCTTTCATATTATGGTGACAGCAATGAGACTTTTTTTCCCCAGAAATTGAATAAACAGCTTTTAATAACGACAATGAAATTTGGAGGTTTGGATTTACATTAAAATGAAGCTTGAACTTAACTAATTGAAAAACATCACACACACACAAAAAAGATTAAAGCTGTTAGAGCCGTACAAGATTTTTTGCCCTTTCTCTTAAAAAGTATTAAAATTAGTCCTATTCTTTTTTCAGCTCTACTGTAAATTAAAAGCAAGATCAAAAGAAAGGTAGATTTGTACTGACTCCCAAAATTATAATGAAATTTCATTAATTTCAGAAAATCAGCCAAAATGAACCAACTTTAATTCTTCACAAAGTATTGGTCATACCTTGCCACAGATCCTTATACAGATGTTGTTGTCCTGTATGGACTACAATAAAATCTGAAACACAAAATACTAAGGAACAGTTGCAGCCTAAGAAGATAGTTGCTAATTCTATCATGGTGAACTCACAGGCCTGGGTAGAAAATGAATTTGAGAGTACTCTTCACAAAATTCATTCTTTAATGTCTGTTAATTTTTGCATGTAAGACGGCACAGCTTCAAAGGAGCAAACCTTCAGCAAAATTATGCTATCATGAACTGTAAACTTCCAGGGGATTAAAATATTTGAGGTTATTTAACGTTTAGTCATACATGGTGCAATTCTACAATTTTACAAAGCCAGTGACCTGAATGTCATCTTAGAAATATTTCCTAGTAAAAACACAAGAAATACAGTAATGTTAGAGTACTCTAAAATTAATTTATTGAAATATTGCCAATATAATATCTGTAAGAAATACAGGCGAAACTGTTAATGAGATACTAAGATTATTCATAAAGCTGATGTAAGCTATCTTTTCCTGTATCAGTATTAAAGTTAGATGCAGGTTTCCTATCATTTGAAGATACAAAAGCCTTGTTCACTCATTTAATATAATTTATTACATCACACCTAATCCTTTCAGAGTAACTTTCTTCCTGAACAATTCAGAACCCTGATGTACTGTCAGGCGCATGGAGCTGATGAAGTAATATGTTTTTTCTACCTCTAATTTCTTGTACTTCTATTAGCAGTTCTATTTCATGTTATAACTGCAGGGTGGCATTCACGGAGGCATTCTGTATAGCAAGGCATCATCTCAATCCAGAAGGAAAAAAGAAAAAAAAAAAAAAAGACAAAGACAAAGGTTCAACCCATCTTGTCATTCATCCATGTAGCAAGACGTAGCTGTGAAATACAATTCCAATCATGTATTTGTAACTTAAAAAAAAAAAAAATCTAATCACGCAATACTCCGAACAAAAGGAAGACACAACTTGAAGTTAATGGGTAATACTGTATACAATACAGACCTCTCTAGAGGGTTAGATTTCTGGATGTATTTTTTAAGAAGTCAGTTATCCATGGTTTAGCCTCATGTCACAGCCATTTCAGTTACTAAAGACAGCTTTAAATAAGAATTTCATGTACTACCTACCCATGTAACCTTCCAGGTCAACTGTGTGTCAGATGTCAACTGCTGCATTGGTCAATTACAGGCACTTGAATATCGTGTCTGCCACTTGCTGAAGATGTCAGAATTCTCAGAGACTTCAGAACGTCATAAAGTTCACAATTTCAGCATATATCTAATGTTTTCTTGCCGTGAAAATTATGACACACAGAGACACTCTTTCTTTCCAAAGATTCCTTGATAAGTGGCACATGGGTTTTAGTTGCTCTGGGAATGGACGTTACATTACGCTAAATTAGCAAGGAGAGTATAGTGTGATTTTTGAAGAAAGGTGCTCCAAATAATAATGAGATTAAATTGTAAAACCTTTGCAGATGAAGTAAGGATGAAGGAGGATAAGTACGTTGTTGAAACTGTATGTTTAATTTCAATTTTTATAATTTTCACCACCTTGTTTGCACTACAGGATTTTAACACTTCACTGTACTTGCCTTTTCCACGACTGCTCCATCTCATCTCTCTATTTCACATCTAAGATCAGCGAATATATTAGGCAAAACTGTTGCCTAGGATTTCCTTCCTCTGACGCTTTCCAAACCAGTGTCTTCCATCTTGACAACACTGAACTGATCCGCACTAGTTTCCAGCAACCTTCCTGCCAAAGCTTAAACCCAAATATTTTTTTAACTTGCCAGTTACACTCAGCACCAAACACCACAATCCCTTAAAAAATCTTTTTCCTGCCAGCTTTTGCAAATTAGCTCCCTACCACTCCTTTTCTTACCACGCTAATTACTCTTTTATTTTGTCAAGTATCGTCCTCAGTGTCCTCCTAACTTTTGGAGGAATTTAACAGCAGTCCATCTCAGCCCCTCATTTTACTCCTCTGTGCTTAGAACCTGGACAACACTCGCAGACACTAACTTAATTATTGTCCCTATACAGCTATACAACACAACTATTTGCCTCCTTTTTTTCCAAGTAGATTTCTGGATCTATCCTTCTTGAGAAGTCAGTTATAGGTAGAATAACCTCATGTCTTAGCCATTACCAATCTATTTTCGCACAGCCATTTCATATTGCTATGGTTGCAATCTCATACAGCCTAAACAAAGACCTGGGTCTTCTCTGCAAGCCCATTCAATCTCCCCTTCTCAGCCATGACGGGCAGCACTAGCATCCTCCTGGTCTTTTGCTATTAGTAATGGGGTATCTTCTCTGATTTAACTTCTCAGGACTCTCAGAATCAAGGAGTACCTAAATCCTACAGATGAAGTCTTTGTAACTTCTCTTTCAGGTGAACTTTTCCCACACCTCTAACACATTCTGAATTCCTTTCATATAGTGTAAGGTTTCACAATGTTTTCCTTCCATGAAAATTGCCACAAAAAAGATACTTCCTGCCAACATTTCTTGTGAAGCTAGATTTTTTGTTTAGCTGCATGAGGAGCAAATGCCTCATTATCCTAAATTAACACAGAGTCATAGGATACTTCAATTATTTTGTAAGTGAAAGAGTTCAAATGAATAATTAGGCTAAAATACAAGAATCTCACAGCGCACATTGTTCTTCTAGTATTACATTCATAACCGTGGGAAGGGTTCACAAAGACCCTCTTCGGGGTTTACAATTTACTTACAATTTCTGTATATCCTCCATGTGAATTTCAGTGACTAGTTGATTTTCTTATTATGTTTACATAATTTCAATAAGAATGCAAGGTTTTTTAAACACATGCAAACAAGGAAAAACTTCAGAGTAAGCTCTTAAAGCTATGAGACCTTTAAGTGTAACTATAAAATATATTATGTTGTGAAAAAAGAACCGATCAGAAGGCCTGAATAAGGTCTATAAAAGGTAGGTATCACCTCAGAAAAATAGCAAGGAAAAATATAAAAAATGCATAACCTAAAATGGCAAACAACTGCTAACAGTGGATTTTATCATACAATTTCAGAATTTCTTACTTTGTTTTCACTTGGCTCTTATTCAGACAGAATCCCCCTGAAATCAATGGGAAAATATTATCTTAAATACTGGATGAATAATCCATGCTCAATAATTTTGCTTGCAATTCTGTTCATCCTCATTCTAGTATATGTCATTCTCAAACATAAGTACTTTTCAAAAAATACATAAATATTTGGGGTTTGACATGATATCTTCCTCCCATCTGCTCAAAATAAACTTGGAACCAAAAAATATCTACAACATTGTGATAATAACTAATGACACTCACAGTCTTAAGAGAAAAGCTTCCTGTTTCCTCTGTTAACCTGACAAGTAAAATCCTATTATTGCATACGTATATTAAAAATTGGAACTATCTTGTCATAAAGAGTATTACAGAATACTATACTTGCAAAACAAAGCACTGTTTTATTCAATTATGGAAAGGTTCGAAATCAGAGAGCAACTTTTAGGGCTGATTACTTTACAATGAAACCCTCGCAATACAATCATAGAATGCTTTGGGTTGGAAGGGACCTTTAGAGGTCATCTAGTCCAACCCCCGTGCACTGAGCAGGGACACCTTCCACTAGACCAGGCTGCTCAAAGCCCCGTCCAACCTGGTCCTGACCACTTCCAGGGAGGGGGCATCCACAACATCTCTGAGCAATCTGTGCCAGTGCCTCACCACCAGCCATTTCTATGGCTGCATGATGCTAAACTTAAAATATTACATAAAACCACGCACTGATGTCCACTCATGTTTGTCTTTGACAGCAGATGTTATAACCTCAAACATCTTACTTTGGTATGATACAATAAGTTAAGGAAGTCTGTAATTCTAAAGATAACATGCAAAATTGAATACATTAATGAATACTCCGATTTTGCCACCGAATGAGTGATGCAATGAATATAGCTTTCCTGAACCACAAGATTTTAGTCAATCTAGATAAGGACATGTCTGCATAAGAACTTAATTCATACTAACTGAAGGTGTGAAATTAAGGTACATTACCTAGAACACAGGTAAGCCCCTCTGCAGACACTCTTCCCAAGAAGCTGAATGACCTTACAAACTAAAGCAAACTACAAATAGTCCATATCTGAATACAATGGAATTTAGTACATGCTAACAAATGCAGTTAAAATTTACATCCTCATTTGAATGACTTGCCACAGGGACTACTGACAATGTTCAACATTTGTTTAGAGAGAGAATGTTGGGATGCATTAGGAAGAACTCTTACTGGGAACGGGAAGTAACTTTCAATTTTGTTTTTTGGCAACACAATGCAAGATTTCTGCTGTTTCTTGCAAGCAGATGCACACTTGATACGTACCACAATGCTGGCAAAGACATAAGAACCTATAAAGAATGTTGCACTCACATAGATGCAGCACATGAAGAAAATGTTTTAAATTGCTAAAGATGCTTGATCACTTAGCGACTACTAGAATCACCCTGGAGATAAGCAAGTCCCTAGTCTAAGTTTATGGGCTACTGAATTACTTTTAGCAGGAAATGTTTAATGAAAAAAATTATGACATGCCAAAAAAAGAAATTACATACTCCAGATACTAATATATTAATATAATTCTAAAAATGTTTCCTGTGAAATAGAATTAGCAGGAAATCACAGTGTTTGGCTTGACTAGCAAGAATATTCAAAATAGAATCCAATAGACACTGAGTATGTACAAGGGCACATGCAAAAGTGCACTTCTTAACTGCATCTTCTTAAACCGATCTATAAGCAAAAGAACTCAAAAACTAAAAGGGAAAAAGTATAATAGGCCAAAAGAAAAGCCAAGGCATAGCAGCTCTAAATTTAAGAAGGAAAATTAGTTTGTATGCTCCAAAATCAGACCTTTTGCCCAGAACAGCAAAAGTAAGCATCTTAAAATTCTGAAAGTAACACAGCCCTCATCTCAATCAAGCATTTGTATTTAGAAATATTTGCCATGCATAAGTACTCTTGATCTATAGCATTATAAAGTTAACTGCAATTGAGACTCCTACTGACTTCAAGAATCATTAGAACATTACCAAAGAATGACTACTAAAATTTAGTTTGTATCTTACAGCTTATGAACATGCATCATCTGAAGTCTGTCTCTAATTCACAAAAGAGAAAGCAGGATTCTGACATTAATATTGATACAGTTTTTACTCCTATGAAATGAGTAAATATCAGTTATTGAACTAACAAAGTTGTCTGAATAGGGAAAATCTCCGCACTTGATATAAGGAGACAGCCTCTAGCTTTCCTGTTATTTAAGCGTTCAAAGAAATAACTCCAGAATTAAAAGTCTGAGCTGCTACAGTTTTAGCTTAGGACAGATACCTCTGTGCAGCAAGTATTGCATTTGCATCTCCAGAAGATGAGACACGACTATGGTATGCAATACTGACTGGCAGCAGAATTACTCTGTAAATAATATTCAGTAAATTTGTAGTGTTTTGTAAAGAATGCTCTGGTAAATGTAGTGTATTCATCTGAGAGGGGCTGTTCCCAGTGATCAGCTCTTGAAAAGGTAACAGGCAGAGAGTACGTTATTCATCCAGAGAAAGTAAAGAATAAATTACTACTGTTGACTCCAAGATACTAATAGAACCAACTTCACCCTGACAGACATTTAAAAAAAATTTCTTTGTTACGATTAATGCCGCAGTGACTAGCGAGTTAATTAGAATTGCCTGAAACGGCTTTTCCCATCATAAGATGCCTTGGTCAGATGGTCAGATTCACCAACACTCAAATTTTTCTTCAATATATTGATTTTTAAACTTTTTTAAAACCAAACTGCAATCTCCTGTCCCTCCACCGGGACCCTGATCCTGATGATTGTTACTGCTAGTAGCAGATTTGCATGCAATACTGAATGTAACATTTGGAAACGCACCATGCAAAGACAATATTCTACCATAGAGGAGCAGATATTCTACACAACAGGAATGCACAAAATCTATCTGGATATATGGGAAAGAAGCTTGTAAATATGCCTTAACATATACCAGGACAAAGCTGCTCATAAAACAGCTTTCTTCATCTTATACTGACAGAATAAGTGCACATCTTGGAGCTATATTACAAATAAATGTCTTACAACCATTCTGAAAGTCAAAGCCTCAGCCTCACTATTACATACGAGGAAACAACTACTACAGAACAAAAAGAACAACAGTTTTGCTCTTAAAGCACTGCAAAGATTGACTGGGAAGTACTACTGGAGAAGGAATCTTCAGAAAAAGACAGGATGGGAACACAAACTCTTACGCTATGAAATGCCTCAGGATATCCCAAGATGGACACAGGGAAACTCAAACACAATGAAATTTTCTACCAATCTTTCACAATACTTGTAGATAAAAGTTAAAGACAAAAGGGAAATTTCATGTTGAAGGAAGCTTATTCATACTTCACACACTGAAGACTTTTTTCCAGACCAGATCACCTACTGACACGAAAATGAGAGTGTTACAACACTGTCAAGTTCAGCAAGACCTGTGGTGAACTCCTCTGGTAAAGCAGTCACAGAAAAAGATGCCTAAGACAGATTCTATTTACTGTATCTATATTTTCAGTGTTTCTAAAAGATTAGAAGGTCTGGGACAGTTCCTCCTCCTTTTCAAACGTGGAAACGCCTCATCCCCGCACAATGTTCTCATAGCAAAACAGTCACCAATGGTCAAGTGGAAGGGGTCTTGATACAATGAAATTTTGGAATACCATTTTCTCCTTTAATATCACCTCACTTGCCTCCCATAAAAACCCTACACTCAGACACACAGGGAGTAAGACAGAAGAGCAAAAAGGACTTTAAACATGGATCATTTACTTGGTCAGCCTTCTAGTGTACCATATAAACTTCAAAGAAAATTAAATTAGGAAAACATTACAACAGCCCAGGGACACTTCTCCTCAAATTTTGTGATTACATTTTAAGTGCTCTTTGTCACAGATATCATAAACTGATTAAATCATTTCATGGTTGACCCCTACTGACTATGCTAAACGAAAAAGAGGGCTATTAATAACTACCCATTTCTGACAGCTGCCCAGGGGCAACGGAGCCTTTTCCAGCAATAAAATGACTCCCCAGCTCACTTACTGAATGCTAAATATTGATTCATATTATGAGTGTTGTCAAACACAGACTGCAGTTCTGAAGATCCGTACTGGCAGGTCATCAGGAATAGCATTAGCAAATGTCAGGTCAGGAATCAAAGGGCTGCTGGACTCTTTAGGGATGAGATTTATCGATTCCATAAAACGTGAAACAGATCAAGTACTTGTGATGATGGAAGCGGTCATGGCAGAATGAGGCTGAGCCTCGCACGATGTGTATCTCAGAAGAGAAGCATCACACAAAAATGTTGACCACTGAAAATAAGTTTTTAAGGTTGGGATGTCCACGACTAGGACAACTGAAGCTGCATGCCCACAAAAGACATTTTTAGGCCTAAAAGTCAGACCTTGAACATGCATTTGGCAAAAGCCATATATCTAGCTTGCATACACAGGAGATCATACTGCTGGTCTTAAGGATCTGTTTAAATGAATACTGGTGTTGCTTAGACCATATAAGCAGCTAATGCATACTACAATCAAAAGTTAAAAATCAATAAAACTTTAAGAGGTCTTTGGCAATTGGATGTTCTGAATAAGATAAGGTAATATCCTGTCTCTATGATTGTTAGAAACACGTCTTGAATTCCAAATAATGTCAACACTATTTAAATTCTTTTATTTCACATTTTGCCACCACCAGCAGCATTTTATTTAATGAAAATATACTTCAGGACTTTATTTTCACAAGACTGTGATTTCGCATAGGCTAACATTTTAAAATTTTCCCTCAGCTAGGAAAAAAAAGTGGCATCAAGGCATGGAAAGATGACTGTGGAATGTTGTAAGTGGGCTGAGAAGACAAAAGGCAAGAAGCTTCAAGTTAAATTAAATACTGACATTTCTTCCCTCTCTCTTTTTTCACAGCACTCTCTCTTAAGCAAAACACCAGTACTAGGTAATGATTATATCAGATTAAAATTTCATAGAACGACTTTTAACAGAAAATCTAACTAAAAGGACAATGATATATTCCATGTAGCCAGGAATCTTACTAAGGAAACAGTTGTATTCAGGGAATCCCAGTCACTGCATATTCAAAGCAATTAAGCCTATTCTAAAATCGAACACTATGATTTTCCTATGGAGGAAAAACTACACCAAATTTTAATCAAGTAATACCAAAATTTGTATTTTATTAATGTTGCTTTGACCACCTTCATAAAACAGAATATTTTAAAAGGAATGAATAAATATTCAAATACTTTTTCAATAATTTGAAACCACTTCACCTCAGCTATACATGATTTTTTCTGTACATTACAATTTTTTTTGTTGTAAAGTTAGAATAGACAATTTATTAACACCCAGGACACTATCAGAATAATCTCTATAAAGAAAAATCTATTAATTTTTACTTTGGGTATTTGAAAGGTAATTAGGATGTCTGTAAAGAGAAACGTGTTCCTAGCTACGCAGGGAAGATACTATCCCAGGACACTCTGTTCCCTGCATTGTATGTTCTCTTTCAGAAACTCAGAAATCAAATAAAAAATCTGAATATACCATTTGATGCTTACATAAGACACAAGAACTCAATAAAAGATGATAATTACAAATAATAGACTTGAAAATGAATGGCTTCAACAAACCACAACTTCATATAGAAACGATAAACACTGATGATTTAAAATTATAAAGAAACTACTTGGGAACCAAAGATACAGCAATTAATGGATAAATAATTTCAAAAGAAGGCACAGAAATACACAAGCTATGCAAGACAAAAAATATCCTCCTTTTAGAATTGCTTAAAACCTAAACAGGATGAAAATTTAAATTCATTTCAAAATTAACTACTTAATTAAATCCTTAAAAGTTAAGGGTGGAGACAAAGCTTAAATAAATTAATCAAAAACTGCTGAGCACAGTTGTAGCTTTTATGATACCTACAGACACTTTGATGCTAAGTTCAACAGAGACAAGTTTTTACCCACTCTGTGCAGAAATTCGGACTACAATGGATGTTCAAGAACTGTATAAAGAAAAAACTGAGAAACATCTAGAATGGGTTTCTGGCAGAAAAATAATTACAATATTTTCATTACAAGACTCTAAACAGAGTGTGTTCTCTAAGAGATACATATCCCTGGATTGGAATGCCCTCCCATGAAGAAAGCACTTGAAGAAGTCAATTTAGTCTGGTGACACTAACTATCCTGGAAAATATCCAGTGTTTAGTTTCATCACTGGCTTCAACTAATCCAAGACGATACCACCACACAAATAGCAATGCTGGTTCTCTCTCCTGTCCAACAGACATTTCTGCCAGAGAAGGCTGAAAGGTGTCTATGCTGATGTTGGGACTAATTCAGTCTTCTGCACATTGAGTTCCCTGAACTTACTCACTTTGGCTTTTTATCACGGAGGGAGGGACAGCACACACTGGCAGTATGAGGAGCAGGAACAACACCCTTATCGGAGAAACCCATAGAGTAGTTTAGTTGTGTTATGAAATAGCGCTCTCAGGGTAGAGTTCTGTAATACAGGACGAGTGGTAGTAGATCACTGCTGCTTATGAAGGGAGGTCCTCTCACCTCCCAACCCACCCTTCAGCTTTTCTGCCTCTGCTGTGCACTGAAGTAGACCAAGCATAAATATAGATGAGGTGAAAGTCCCTGGTCTATATTTCAGTGCATTAGCCAGTTAAACTCCATAGAAATATCTATATTCCTCTCTTCAAGCTCCAAAGTCTTATCTAAAAGTAAATTTCCAAGTTGCTTCCAGGAGCATTCAGGAAATCTTACTTGTTTTCAGTTGAGTAAGCAAACTTTTGGCAAGCGCAACCTTGAAGACATTATAATCTGAAAACCAGAAATCTGTAGATAGACTGCAGCCACTTAATAAATCCATCCCTCCAACTGTATATAACAACAACAACAACATTGTTGTGCTGGGCTTGAATCAAAACTTACAAACTGAAATGAAATATTCTAATGTCAAGTTGTTCACCAACATTACCTGCTGATTTATGTTAAAAACACGACTCTCATCCTGACAAATCTTGAACTTTCAGAAGCCAGTATCTGTGAAACTGGCAAACTGAAAGCAAAGTACGCATATGACGGTTTTATCATAGATTTGATTCTACAGAGAGAACTGCATATTGTCCCAATTTAGCAAAATATTTAACAATTCATTTGCAATATTTGCACATTTCATATTTATCTCATTAAATTGAGCCTATTTTTTGAAGACTAAAACCCAATAAGCTTAATAAAGTACGAATGGCTATTAAAAGATGTAACTGGTAACATCAATGTAACATCAAAGGCCTGCAAAAATGGATGTCTACTAAAATACCACATCTTTATTTAGACTTATATACTTGCCATATTAATTCAAATTGATGTTTCCCATGAAATAAATCATTCAAAAATGCCTTTTGTTTTGCTTTTTTTTTTCATAAGCAGAAATTTTTTTTAACAACTCTCATAATCATAAAAGAGTCCTGCGCTTTCAATTTTCCTCATAAGTTTTTTTTTGGGTTATTTTAATATTCTGTGAATATAAGAGAAGACATACAGTCTGCTCTGGCATATTCTTTGACACTGGTTCCTGCATTTTCCAGTTTCTTGGACATTTTCAAGTTGCATGCAACATCCCAGAGAAGAAAGGTATCCACATATTTTTTCCTTCTAAGTGGCTCAGAGAATGTGTAAGTTCAATCACACAGGCTGAATTTGGACATGAAGACACAGCTGGCCAGCTTTAATTCATACAGAACACCTAGGTTAACATTTTTTAAGAATTAAGTAAGACCAAAGTTCAAAAAGGAAGGAAACTTGTTCAATGGACTCTTGTGAAATAATTAAAATAATAAGAAATTCTGTAATATAATGAAAGCCATTTAACTGGCACATAGACTCAAGCATGTCTTTTGTTCATTCTGTCTAGACAGTAAGTAAAATACAAGTAAGTTTGTCTACAGTTTGGTGTTTTTTTTTAATTTAGAAGCTGAAAAATAAAGTCATATATATTTACTGTTTACTCTAAAAAGGCAAAATACACCACTTTTCCCAGTTATAAGAACTACTTTTTAAGAAAATTTTAAAAATATTTCAATATTCTCTGAATTCTGATATCTGGCAGTCATGGAGCAGTAACGCAAGTATGCTGTGTAAAAAGTAGTGCAGTAACAAATTATCATTCAGGTTTAACTTGTTCAGTAACAATTAACATAGCAATTTTTAAGTGATTAATTTTCAGATAAGGGAAAACTAGAAAGTAATGCATATTTCCTTCATACTCTCTGGTGTCAAACTATTTTGTATCAACAGAATAAATATTTCAAAACACTGGCCACTGTACTTGCATGAGAGAAGCAAACAAGAAATAAAAGAGGCTACAACTGTGTTTGCATTGTCAGACAGCAATCAAAAATACAAAGGCTAAACCCACCATTTTAATAATTCTTTCCAAAGACAAAAATCCATTAAAAAGCAAAACATGTCAACAACTTAATTAAATATTTCATAGCAAATGTAAAGTTATGCAGTGTTAAATTTTATTTTTTATGGTATCACATTCACTAGTGATATGCTACACAACAGATAATACATTCTGAATATTTCTTTGTTTATTAACAAGCCCTTGTAATTAACTTCCTTTTAAATCATAAGTATGATACTATTTTAATTTCCCTCACATTCTCTACCCTATCATTTAGAATCACATTAAGCTGACTCTTAGCAGGCCACCTGGTGTAATTCCATGACATTGAAGTGAGCTGTTCTGGTATGCAGAAAACACTGATAGTCTTCTGTGCTGAAACCCATTTCTCTAACTGATGACAGAACTGGGGGAAATTAATTTTTGCTATTCATAAATACCTGACAGGTTTAATGTAAATGTTTTGAAAAAGACCTCAGCGTATGCTGCACATATATTATATATGCAGCAGTGCACTGGAATATTGTATTTCCAAGCCATTCAATTTCTAGATCACTATTGCTGAAACTGTTGAAATTTCTCAAATTACTTCCATATTGTAATTTTCTCCATATACATATAAACAACAACAGAGACTCCACAAAGCCTTTCAGTCACCAGAAAACAGTTAGACATTTAGGAGAATTTTTCTGACAGAAAATGCTGTGAAGAAATACATACGGTACCTTGCCCTATAAATTAATGAGGAATGAGTTGCTTCTGCATAGGTGATCAGAGACCAGAGGGAATTCTATTACAGACCTACATGACCAAGAACACTTTCTCATGAAATACAAAGTATTTCATATTCGTAAAGCCGTATCAGCAGCCTTAACATTATCATCAACCCCCCATCCCCACCCCTCTCTACAAAAAGAAAAAAAATTAATCTTAGCAGCGAAAGCACATTTGCAAAGGTCTCCTCAAGATACAAATTTATTTGAATGTCTGGAATCAAAACACAGAACTGCTACACCGAACAGCTGGGAAAACTGAGAATTCTCATTTTTCATATATATGCAAACAACATGGACAGTGATGAAAATAAAGGACCTAGAAGTCAGGAAAGAACAAAATGGGGCATTATAGGAGATAGACTCAACTACTTAACTGTTTTTATGTCAAAATATACACTTTTTCACTACACAACCTTTGCTTCAAATTCTGTACAGAAAAAAAAATTCATTACCTGTGTATCTTTGTAGGTATGCCTGTATGTCAGCAGCTTTTGAATTTGGACACATCTGCTACCTGGTACCAAACAAAACAGCAGCAGAGCTCAAAAAATTGAGACATGACCATGATCAACAAACTATAGTCACACAAAAGTAAGAAATATATTAACTGGCCAGCAAATAGGATTTATGACTACAGACCTAAAAATCTAATGCAATCCTGATTTTAAGGTGAAAGCTCCAAATATATTGTGTAAAAAAAATATTTATAAACCACCCTATTTCTGTATTTATAAACAATTGTTTATAAATAATTATTTATATATAATTGTTGGATATATCCAAAACTCTGAAACAGCAAAAAGCAGTACAACTAAAGATAAGATGGAAGATACGAATACATAGATAAAAACCACATATTTTGATCAAATAGAAAAAGACCTACAAGCAAGATCAAGTATTACTTTATATAATAATTTCTCAGCATAGCATCCAGTACATGTAATATTTTAAAATCTGCTTTGGTAGTCTATTTTAATAGACCATAGCCTAATAGTCCCAGAGTATTGAAGTATAACAAGGATATGAGATTCTTCATTTTCTGTCACATTACTGTTGTGAACGCTCTTCCTTTTACAAGGAAAGTTATAAAATACTTCAACAAAGAAAGTTACAAAATACTTCAGGTTTTGAAGAAAATTCTGGATTATTTCACAAGCGCTCTGTCTAGCGGAATAAATGCCTCTGGAGATGAAGGTGCTGCCTTCCTAATTCAGACCCTATGAAAATGCTATTAAACCTGTAAACCAATTTACATTTGTGATAAGTAAGTACAATTGAAGTAACTGAAGTACAATTTCAGATCAACAGTTTTTGGAGAAAATAATACAGCTTCCCTTCAGTGCAATTTATAGCCCTGTTTTCAGTAAGAGATAAAATAATGTCATTTCACTCACTCCACAGCAGTTCTGTGATACTTGCAATTGGTTGTCAGTCAAAAAGAGTCTAAAGACAGGACAGTTTCTGGTGATAATCATCTGTGTAAGTGGCTTAATAAAGGTTTGTGTCACACAGAGTGTACTTTGAATCACCCAAAGCCAAATGCTATTTTATAACCTATTTAGTACAACTTTTTAATTACTTAAACATAGGTACATGTATTTTTAATAGTATTTTTTCTCTGCTTCACTTGCAAAAACATGAAAAAAGATTTAAACTCTAAATATTCAAATATTTAGAATAACCATAGAGAAACCAATTTTCTTGTATCAAATTTGTACCACACAGTTGAAAGAATTTGGCTCCAAAGCAATCAAATCAGGTCAAGGAGAAGAAGCCCACAATTATTCTGCAACAGACAGGACTGCAACCAAGGCTAACAATGGCTGGAAAAAAGTCAGCAACTTGCTCTTATCACTGGAAAACAACAAGTTGTTGGCCAGGCAAAGGGAGGCACAACCTGGCTTCCCTTTGAAGCGATTTGTCCTAGGCTATTTATGCAAAATTGCCCTATTGCCTGTGGTGTATTAGGAGGTCCAGTGCCTCTCAGAAGAGTAGGACTTTTTATGCCTGCAAGACTAACTAGGTCCAGGCAGAGCAGGCAGAAGGAACTCGCCCAGCAATTCCAGGAAAAGCTTGATATTCTCAGGTTTTACTAAGATCTCTTTCCTAGGCAGAAAAAGAGGACCTGTTCAAAGGACAGCTAGAATATCCCAGCAATCCACATTCTCAGAAATACGTATACCTGCAGTAAACTCTTAACAGTCCCCACTGGCTGCTGTAGGGTAATGATGCAAAAATGCCATTCTAGTGCAAAGGTTGCACTAGAATACAGTGTGCCAGCGGGCAACCAGCAGTCAAATTGGCACATACATTTCTGATTTTCACTGAGGAGAAGTCATCTTCACCATGGGAATATATTTTCATAACTATGTAAATCATACAGTGAATTTCTTCTACTGCATGATTTCATATTATCTTAATAAGTATTTTGAAATGTTATTAATTACTCATGAAGAAAAAAATTACCAAAGAAAGAACTGCATAACTGTCAGCAAGGTAGGTAAGCATTATCAGATCTACTCTACGGGACACTTAATTGCACAATACATATTATTGTAAAAAAAGGAAAAGCTACCTTTCAGGAAAAAGATTTTGTTATAAGTTAGCTTTTCTCTCCTGCATACAAACACTATATCTGAACTAGTGCTATTGTCCAATAAACCAATTCAATGCACTAAACCTGCAGAAATCTATTACTAAACTGAAACAGTTTATCATAAGGTCAACAGTAGAAGAATACTCAGTTTTTGCAGTAGAAGCAAGGTCTTACTGAATTTTGCAGTTATCAAATCTTCAAGAGGTTGAACAGCCAAAGTTCATTTAGATTTCACTCTGATCTGAGAAGCTGAGAGGTCCTTTGTATTACTCCCACCCCGACAATCATAGAGTTTTCATACGTATCTTTTCTACTTGTTTCTTGGCTCTTTTTTCTCTTTTTGTTTCTCGTTTGGCTTGGAACCACCAGGCTCCTTTGAAACACACCCACTAGGGAAGGATAAATACTTGATTGCTTAATAATTATATCCACTAGCTTATCTGATTCAGATTAATACTGTGGCATGAATGTCTACAAGCTTTCAGCCAGCTGATTTAAATCACAGACAACTTGATCATCCTAACTATTTAACACCATTAAAAGTTTTTCATACTCATCCATGTTATATTATCAATAAAATTACTACACACATAGGAAAAAAAGCATACTGTTACATTAAAAATATTCAAAACAATAATAAAACTTTCATCTTAAATAAAACAAAAATACTAATGACAGCGCATTTCCCCGAGTATTATATATCACTATTTGCATTTCCATTCAGTGTTCTACACAAAAACCTCTGAGTTTGTCTCCTGAACTACCATATGTTCTAGGACTGTATTCCCATTTGCACACTCTCTGTGTAGACTTACTTGATATATTTCATCTGAGCACATTTGAGTTACCTAGGTGTTTTATATCAGAAATAAAACCACCCAATCAGACAGCTGAGGATACATGTCCCTTACATTTTCTTATATGTTACTGTTAAAAGAAAAAAACCCAACAAATCCACACCTTACAGAGGTCTACGAAATTACGAAAAGGGACCTCATTGTATTTTTTTAAGATGTTTTAAACTCAAGATCATCAATGTTAGTAACGTTTAGAATTAAAGCACTAGTGGAGAACCATATTTCTGATATCATAACAGTCATTCTGGAAATAACCTTTAACAACTATAATGCATTTTTCACAAATTTCTGCAAATAGCAGGATCATTTCTTCAAAGCATGTCAGATAGTGACTACAGAGAAGACATATACAAGAAATTTCAAAGGAGCGATGCAAATAAATGCATACCCTGATGAACGTTGAGAGAAAAACAAACAAACAAACAAAAAATCAACTGGTAGTATTCAGACAAATTATTAAAATAAAAATAACTTCAGTTTAAAAACAAATTAGCATAACTTTATGTTCATGTTTTAAGACAAACATCACATTTTCATTACCAAATTACTCCCTTCAATTCCATTAACTCCTAGGCAAATCATGAGAGATACCTTTTCTTTTTAGTTGATTCAGGTATTCTACCACAACAGTCATTACAACAGTCATCACTTACTATGAAATACCTCAGGGTCTCTCCCAATAATGGCTTCATGCTCTATCCCCAGAGAGGTATCCCACACAGCTCTCAGATGCCTCTCTAGCACTAACGAAAACACCTGCTTAGTCAGACAAATGCACTCCAGCCAACTCAAGCGTTCTCCACGCTGTTTATTTTTTAAGCCAATTCTCTCCATCAATGTGAGTTGCATCTTCAAGTCTTGACAACTGCAAAGACCTTATGATTGTCCATCCCAGGATTTCAAACTGGTCTTCTGGGAAGGTCAGTCTCCTGGCTCTGCCTTTAACCTCTGCGTCTCATTGTCATCACGCAGACATGCAATAACTAATAATTTCAGATAACTGTTTTTGATTGTTTCTTTTGCCAAGCATGATCAGGTTTTCTTAAGTACCGAAGCTTTGCCATAGACTCTCCAGAAGTACCTGCCTACTTGTATGCCACGTGCTTAAGCTACAAACCATTAGCACACCCGAGCCTCCCCTTCCTCTGTGCACTTCAGTTTCAAGCTCTCAAAACTGAGGATCAGTAGGGACTTTCTAGGATGATCTGACAGCTCACAGTGGACGAACTGCCCAACATTTTGCCTGCACATAAACACACGCAATGTTTGTGATTCATTCACAGGATTCTAAAGGAAGGACTAAATAAATACAAACCAGAGGTGGGCTCCCTACTCTACAAGAGGTATGGAAAGACTATAATTAACTGCTATGGATGGTCATCAAACATAGCATAAACAGATGGAATGCCCTGCTACCACCAAACCTCAGCATTGCAGGTTCTTTGAATATTATCTACATTCACTCAAAAACATACACTTTCTACTTAGCAAAATAAAGTTTAGTATATTGGAAATTTCATGGAACAAAAACAGCATACATTACATAAAAGCCTACACAGCAACTCTTACTTTTGTCTGAGGTTTGGCACCACCTTTCCAATACAAATAATAATATACTCAGTAGCTTTTTCATTTCCACCTATTACAAAAATTGTTATGGAACTTCAAAAACCTGCTCACAAAACCACAGAAAAATGTTTCTGCCTTATCATTGCCCATATTAAGGGGTGGGGGGAGGGGAAGATAACCTATGAAAAAACTATAGAAAATCTAGGGAAAGGAAAAAGATTATATTCTTCTCATAATGGACTCTTAAACTGTGTATTTTTTCAAAACCTTGCTAGAAAATCATGAACCTATCACCTGGAAAGAACATGGGATTCTCTTTTTCTCTCTTATGCATACATATGCACTGACAGAGAAATAGGTGAAATCCTAACTCTGGATGTTGCTAATACAGTCGTAGAAGTTTATTTGAACACAACTATTATCTACATGTCCATAACAGCAAAAATTCAAAAGCAAGACCTCCTTAAATTCATGCAATGTATGAAAATTCATAGATTAATGTTTTTATAATTTTTTTTCTCTATCTGGTTTACAACACTAGGGCTGTAATATCTCACTCTTACAATACCATGATTGCAAAGAAAGTTTCATAGTAAGATAATACCATTGTACATATAATAAACAGATAACATCCAATCAAATTTGCTTGTATTACTGAATATCTCTTAAATGACTGATTATAATAAAAGGTGTAACTGTTTCTCAGTAGTTATGTATGTTTACCCCCACAAAACAATTTTTTTTCAAGAATTGACTGTGCTGTGTGTTGGTGGTTTGAACAAACCAAGCAGAAGGGATGTTCTGTATTGCTGTAGAACAGTGGAGGATCAACTTGTTTAGGCAACTGAATTACTCTTCCACAGAAGAGAAACTGCACTCTCTTTTTGAGAAGAAAAGCGGTTCTAAGAGGTTTTACTAAAAATTTGCAAAATATCACTTCTAAAAACGTTTGACACAAAAGGCATACTGGAAACATGATGATAAAGAGATGAGATAACCGGTCTCGCTAACACCAGAGTACAAGCTATACAAGAATAGTAAAGTAGGCTATGCCACTATTGGACACACTGTTAAAGGAAAGCAAAAACTTTTTAACATATCAGAAGCTTTGCGGAGAGACTGCAATACCAACAGACAACCAGTATAGAAAGCCATTAGTAAAGGGAAACAAGACTATATGCAAAAACTATACAAAGTTGCTGCAGACTACATGGGCAACACCAACAGTAACAACTCCCAAGGATCAAATGGTATTCACTCAGGAGTGCTTAAAGAATTCAAGGATGAAGCAGCGGAACTGTGGTGTGTAATCTTTCGCTTAAATCTGTCTTTATACATGAGGACTGGTAAGGTGGACTTGTGCCTAAATATGACATCAGAAAAGAACCAGCATTCCTCTGCAATGAGAAGTCCTGTCTCACAAACCTATATTGGAGATAACAAGCCTGGGAATAACAGAGGTTCAGTTGATATAGTCTAGCTGCATTTCCAAAAGATACTTGATAATATTTCTGAAATAAGAGCTACAGTTCTCATGTAGATTAAAAGACAAAAAGTATTATAAGATAAAAAATACAAACTGTAGTAAGTTGTCAGTTTCCAGAGTGATGGGAAGTCTCCAGTACAATACTTCAAGAATCTGCCCTAGGACACTGGAAAAGTTGTTGAAAATGCAAGTGAAGCTAGGTTACTCACAGTAATAAACACAACATCCAACTGAAAAATAGTAGAATGACTAGAGGGGACTGGTGAAACTAAGACATTAATGGATGTTAAAATGAAAGTCGAAAATACAATGCAGACAAATGTAAAGCAACCTACAAAGCAAGAACAGTCCTAAATTCCCAAATAAACAACTGGCACAGAGCTGGCCATTGCAAGATCAGGAGGTTAAAATAGCTAGTTCTGTGAAAGAGTTGGTACAACACCGAGTAGCAGGCAAAAAAAACAACAGAAAAAATACAGACTATCCTTATGTCACTCACTGTACACACCCATAATGAGCTCATATCTCGAGAACGACATGCAATTCTGAGCAACCCTTTCAAAAAAGTATATAGTAGAATCAGAAAAACATGCAGGGGCAACAAAAATGACCAAAGGTCTCGATACGAGAAACAAATAAGTAGACTAAGACAGTTATTACAATGTCCACACAGTTATATTCTAGGGTACTAGAACAGTGTTGCTAAAACTAACTTAGTGTTACTGAGTTGTTGTAAGTATCTTACACTGTTAGAAACAGTCTAGTCAGAAGAACGGGTTTACAGTATCAAAATACCATGCTCTATTAGATAGGAAGATGAGAAAGAGATGTAGACTCATGAAAAATACATGAAGTTTTGATACTGTAAACAGAAAATTCAAACTGGGTCCTCTTTCTTAAATGTTTTTCTTTAAGGAAGTTTAGATATTTGTGATGTGGATGATAGACAATTTATCAATTACCAAAATATGGTTGATCAAAAAAATTTTTTTTTATTTTCTCCTTGGAGTACCATAAAGGCATTTCAAAAATTAACCAGTGCCTACACCAGGTGTTCACAAAAAGACTGGTCATACCCAAGAAGCTAAATTCACAGTATGCTACTATTCAAGAAACCCAAAGGGCCAATCTGTATCAGCAGCCACATTATAGACTCTAAAAGTATTAATATAACACATGAACATGAAAACCTACTTCTGGATAAAAATAAAAGACAAAGATTTCATCTCTTTTACCAGATTTGGTCTAACTAACTTCTTTTTATTTCATTAAAAAAACCAACGTAAAAATAAACCAAAAAACAACCCAAAAGATTCTTTATTAAACAAGCTCTGTAACTGGTTTTGGATCACTGAGTCTGTAATTCAAACAGATAATTTTAAATATTCTAGAAGGAAGAATACTGGGAAAACACGGAAGTCTCTAGGTCACATACTTGTTTAATGGATGTAGTATTCTATCTAATTTACTGCCTCTATGCTATTTTTAGCAAGAACCGAAGAGCAGGAATGGCAGCGGCAGTGACAGTCTGCAGGGTTGCATTTGTGGTACAGTTAGATATAAGGATAAAACAAAACAAAATCATGTATCTGAACAGCTTGTATATTGCATTGTGGCCAAGATCAAAATGATACCCATAAGTCATTTGCTCACTGATTTGCACTTTTCCTAGCCAAAGCAACGATACTAATATATCAGCAGTAACAAAATGTTTTTATTGCTCTTTCAGCTATATATATCTAGCTGCAATCCTTAGATTTTTATAATCTTGCACTGTAACTAAACATCTGTTTGCCCAGTAAACTTCTGGTCACAGCCAGTTAGCCTAGTGTGGGATCAGCTGGGATAGGGTGAAAGGAAAAGAAAAATCAAACAAAAACCTCCAAAATCTACAAGTAAGAAGAAAAGTATGTCCATACCTGTGTCCTAAGCCTAGTATAAAAAACCCTCACCTATTTACACATCCAGAATTTCAAAGAAACTGAGAACACCACATATAAGTGACGGAAAGTTTATGTTTTTATGACCAATTCTTGTTGTGCACGCCTCTTGCTCACACTACTGACATCCAGGAGTGAGCCCTAAGGGAGCTGTTGTAAGTGAGGGTTTCTGTATGTCTCGTTGAATACGAATACAAACTGACAGAAAAATAACTCAAAATTGCTATAAAATGACTGGTATCTCCAAATGCACAAGCAAATGACATGCACTTTAATGTAACACATTTCTTCTCATTTTATAGTAAGTTAAAACATGCTTAAGGTTTGTATAAAATGTATGAAAAAATGCTTCTTGCGTTAAAGAATTAAATGAAACAATAAAGTTTAAAATCCTTGATCTTTATTAATCAAATGCTGCTAGTCCTAAGTCATGTCATTTGGCTTGTTAAAAAATTTTTGACTGAAGAAATTTACTTTTTTATTGAAGTAATGGATGAAAATATTAAAATTATTTGTCTAGGTCTGGTGTCGTCTTGGCACAGATTTGCACTGGAAAGCTGTCACAAGGGGATTTGACTACTCCACATAATCCTTTCATGTGGAATGCAATTTTCTACGTGGTAGCTACTATGCAGAGAGCTAGACCCAGAGTCCATCCACCACACCACTTCTCCAGTAGCTACACATTGTCTGCAAAGTAAAAACACTGCACAGCTCCAAGGCACAGGAACTCTTCTGCTCTCCAGTGCATGGGGTGGGGTGGAAGAGCAGAGCAGTCCTTCTCCAGGAAAACCTACCACCTGCAATTGTGGACAATCATTTGTAAACTAGCAAGATTCCACCCTTTGTTTCTACAATTCCACCCATCTTCTCTGAAGAGTTACAAAAATTACTGATACTTCTTGTAAAATATCAAGTACAACCTCTATTTTAATATAAATTGATTTTTCCTATACAGTCAAGCACAGCCAGGCACCCAGATGACTGGTGAGTAGTCACACCACAGCACTGTAAGTGGAGAACATACAGGGCTAGCAGCACAGGAGTGTGAGAAGAAAGCCAACGACCTGAGCCTTATCAAGTACGTACCTCGTCTGCAGACAACACAGGACTAACGCATCCCACTGACTACAAGCCCAAAAAGTTTTGATGTAGCAATGGTCTTCTAGGTGTGTAACAGAAAAGCACATAGATCATGTCATACAGGAATATCAATCAATGATGGCACAGATGTGAAACCTACTTCCTGCCTTCTTTCATGTTTTCCTAAACAGAACTGACTGCCTCATGTTAGAGGCTCACTGAGTCTGTTTAAATTAATTTATTCCTGTTAGGCCCTGTTTTGAGTTTCTGAAAACACTTCCAAATCCCTTGTGTGAGGCAACTGATCCAGAGGAAGTAGAAGCAGAGGCAGAGAAAGCTAACAATCTTCTAGAATAAAGGAAAGACTCTAAGCACAAGGCAGGAAGCAGCTTAGGTTGACCCAGTGTAAATAACGTTCATTTTGTAAGAGTAGCATCGAGAGAAGATCTTTCAGCAGCGAGTGCCTGGTTTTTGCCTGAGGGGAGTGAGTGTTTCATTTGATTCCAGGCTTGTGACCAGTCCTGTCAATAGACCTTCTGCCTCCTCCAATTTCGTAATTTAATTCCCTCCCAAATTTAACCCCGGAGAATTCTGTCACAATGAAATTCACTTCTCAGTGGAATAACTGGACTGTTATAGACAGGCATCTTCCACTATAAGTTTTCCACCAATCACCCCCGCTTTCCATCCAGTATTTGCCTAACAACCAGGAAAAGGATGCCATACAGGCTCCAGAAAAACACATTTACAGTTATTAAATTGTTCACAGTTATTGCATTCAGGAAAAAAAATGCTATTTACTGAACCACCAGCTACACAACTACAGCACCCACTGGAACTTTGCTGGACCACCATCCAACACATGCCAGCCTCTTCTAAGTCCCTCCTAAGAAAGAGATTCTTGGTAATTGTAACTAGCATAAGTACTTCTACTGTATTTTATATACAGGCATTTTCACCATTTATATTTGCACCACAAATCATTCACACACAGCTCCTTTGAAAGCCTAAAACCACAATCTGTTTTGCAGTGTCTTTAGAGAAATCACATGTGTCAGATGCTGAAAATTTCTCAATGCATTCTACCTCTCTACACAGCTAAGTAGAACTCAAGATGTGGCTTGTGTTAGTCAATAATACAGATGTATATATGACCTTTATTGTAGGCACAGATTGGTTAAACTAACAATAAAAATTTAGGATTAGGAAAAGTCATATCATGTGAACTACAGTAGGCAAAACGGAACAAAAATTAATAAGAAAGGCTATAAAAAGTTCTGTCAGAAAAGCCTTGCGCATGCACAAGCTGATCAGTAGCAAGAAGGTGAAACGCAGACAAAAGATGATCAGATTGCAACCTGGAAATGAATGAGAAGATATAGACGACAGAAAACATGCTTTCCTTCAGAGCCACCAGATGATTCATTGGCTGTTAACAACAAAGGAATTCACTCCACTGCAGGCTGAATGAACATTACAACAGCAATTTAAACTTTACAGACACTATGATCAACCTATAATTGGCAACCTTCAATTCATTACATATGGGAATTCTGGAAACCAACACATCTACATCTTCAAAACTTCGTACTCTTCAAAATAAAGCAAAAGGTCTATGACACATAGCCCCAAGAGATCACTAAATTTGCTCAGAGAATTGAATCCAGCTAACCTAAAGAGAACTTCTACCCAAAAGGGATGCTGCCTTGAGAGCAGATCACTTCTTCGATCAAGCCACCAAGCGTCATCATCTTTCTTACCACAAAAAGAAAATCTGAATGAACTTACACTCTTCCTTGTCCTGTGTGATACCTATTGAAATCTATTTGGAAAATCATTTAAAAATAAGAACTTAAACTGGAGGAAGATGACATTTTCCAGATTTTCCCAGTATTAAATGCAAAACTTTACACAGAGCGATAAATTTTCCCTGCAACAGAATCATCAGAAATCACATATCCTTCATTGTACTTCTTGCAGTGAACCAAATTCCAATAACAACTGATTGAAACATGTAAAATATGTCAAAAAAATTACAGCATATCAGAGTAAACTCACACTGCTAACTGATAAAACCCACTTACCAACTGGAAAACATTTTTCACCCAGAAAAAAATAAATCTCTCCTCTCGGTCTTGATTATCAAGGAATTCCTGTACTTTATCTTGGAAGAAGAGGCTAAGACCTAAAATTCGTAACTTTCCAGGATAATAGAAATAAGGAATTTGGTAAAGATGTTGATTATACAGTATATTGCAGTTTTCCTTATGTCTGACTTCCTTCAGATCTCTCAGCGTTTCAGAGGTATAATTACCAGTCTCTGTATCCCAAAGGTCTAACGACCCTATCTCCTTGCTAGGTTCACCCTCCCATTTTTACTTTTTTGTTTCAGATTGCCTCACTGATTTACGTAATTACATTAAATTCAGAGTAATCATTTATTCTAATTTATATCTGTTTGAATTTTGCTGCTGCTTCTTTTTCAGAAGGTGGCTTGTGTTCCTAACAGCTTGCACATTTTCTCCAAATGCATCAGTTGGTCTAATGAAAGTTACTAACTTATACCAACAAACCTTTTGGTAAGCACATTAGGAGGATTATATTATGACATAATCATAGATTTCATAACATTGTTATAAAAATACGCCTGCCTCCCTCCCAACTGATTAGAACAGGGCTGCCACTCAGAGGGAACTAGACAAGCTAGAAGAATCAGTCAGCAGGAACTTCATGACATTCAGTGAGAAGTGCCAAGTCCAGCGCCTGGGAAGCAAGAGTCCCCTGCAACAACCCAGGCAGGGGACAGAGAGGCTGGCAAGCAGCTCTGCGGGGAAGTACCTAAAGGGCGTTGGTGAACAACAAGGTGGATGTAAGCCAGCAGTGTGCCCTCGCAGCAAAAGAGGCCAACTGCATCCTGGCCCGTATGACCAGAAACACGGACAGTGGATTGAGAGAAGTGACTGTCCACTTTTTCTTGGCACTTGTTAGACTGCATCTGGCATACTGCATCCAGTGTGGGGCAATCTCAGAAAGACACCAAGGAACAAAAGCGAGTTCAACGGAGAGCCACAAAGCTGGTCAAGCGGCTGGGGTACAAACCCTGTGAGGAGAGGCAATGGGGGTTGTTCAGCATGGAGAAGACAAGGGCAAGGGGCCATCCAGTACCTACAACGTCATTATCAAGAAGATGGAGCCAGAATCTTTACAGCGGTGTGTGTCAGGATAACAAGAGGCAAAGGACATAAATCGAAACAAGAACAGCTTCAAATGGAGGAAAGGAAAAGCTTTTTCACCATGAGGACAGTCTGGCACTGGACCAGGTTGCCCTGAGAAGCTGTGTAGTCTTCATCCTTAGAGGTTTTCACAACCACACAGATAAAGCTGAGACTAACCTTGTCTGACCTCCATAGCCAGACCCTTCCTTGAGAAAGTGGCTGGGCTACCTTTATCTCCTGTTTGATAGAGTATATAAAACAGTTATTAACTGTTTCTTGTCTTTTGGGTATGCAACTTAAAAGCCCTAATTTCTAGATTTGCAGAAACACTGAATACAATGCCACACAACTGAGCTTAAACTGGTGTTAAAGAGAGTACAGGGTACTGGATGATCAGAAAAAAACGTGTTAGAAACAGGACAGCCAATATCACAGGGAACTTTGCATTTTAATCTCTCTCTGCCTGAGTTTCAAAGCTTTTAAAAGAAAAAAAAAAAGGCATCACTGTCTACAAAAATACTGTGAAATAAATAAATGTAACTTTAGAAAGCACTCAGGAGGCTGAGTGTCTGTATAAAGCTCATTTGAAATTAACAATTCTATATATAGAGAAGAGCCTAAATAACTATCGAGTCCATACTCCAGAAATCAGTCTTTTATCAAGTGTTTTACTTCATAAGCAAACAAAATGTCAAGACAAAGAAAACAAAGCAACAATAATGCTTCGTGATTTAAGAAAAGCTAAAAATGAATACCATAAAACTAAACCAATACAAGCTATCACAACATCGCAAGCTGCAAAAAATATTCACAGCACAGTATTCGATTTGGTACAGGGAAAGCAAAAATAACCTCTAAGCATTTACTTTCTGCTTAAAATGCAAGAGTATGCTACCACTGTACTTTAAAAATACCATGGAGGATAGAAAATTAGAGATGAAAAAACTACAAATATTATGCTTGATCCTCAAATATAGTACACAATAATTTCCTTGGAGTACAAGTTTAACAAGCTATTTTGGTTTTGCATTTTTTTACAAGGCAGTTCTAAAAAAGATTAGACTACAGAGTGAATAGTTGAAGGGTTATTAACCCCAGAGAGAATTTACTCTAAATACCCTTTAACAGTATGTAGATCACTATTCCAGTTCAGGCAGAGATCACAAGTATGCTCTTGTGTACATGGCTTTTGAGGGATAAGAGTATTCAATAAGCAAGACACTTCACCTCAGGCTGGAGGGAAGGAAAGTAGACAGTCACTTTTCCAAACTATTTACATCCCAAAACAGGCAATAGAACAGTTCTGTCACCTCTATTGCTGGCATGCAGAGATTTAATACAGACTAAAAGTTAAGATGTCCCAGTCTATATCTTCCAGTTTTTGGAAATGTTATGTAGTGTCTCCAGCTACAGCACCATCTTTAATTGCAGTATCAACATTCATTAAAAAAGCAGAGGCCCCATCTACATCTTGCTGTGTTTTAAATTATAAAAACATATAGCAAAGGGCAGGCCCTACAACAGAGTTCAGAGTTTAATATGAAAAATGAGAGGGGAGAGAGAAGGAAATACAGCCCTCGAAGGGATGAGAAAACAGAGCACAACAAAAAGAGTAAAGTGCTCATATAAACCCAGTCTAACACAAACAGAAGTCCTACTACTAATCTCATTGGCCTCTAGATCTGCTTCCAAGTGACTTAAAGTTACAAAAGCACGCAATAGCAGAGCCAAGAAATAAACTCCAGTCTTCAGAGTCTCAAGCCAATGCTTTGCTTGTAAGACCTATCATCCCTGTTAATTTCCCTGCTGGAAAACATTTGGAGTCAGGGGAAAGCAATCTACAGAGACTCAGTCATCGCCAGACTCAAAGACTCTGCCTAGAGAAGAGCAAATATTGGCAAAGCATCCCTTTCAGGTTTCTGTATTATGAGGCAAATCAATTACCTGGAGAGATTGCAGACTTAGAGCCCTTCCTCAGAAGAAAAATGCATGAGACAAAGCAGTGAATATTCTTAATTTGCAAACTGTAATTTTACTTGTAAAGTCACATAGCATTTATTTTTTCCAAGTTTATTTATGTCTACTTCATACACAAGTACTAGACCTCAGGTCACTTGATTTTCCATGCCATATTGTTGAATTTTATACTCACTTACGGAGTTCTGATGGTCCATATCTAATATATAGACTTCATTAATTTTAAAAATACTGTCTACTTCAGGGTAACAATTAACCCAGATCACTACAGTTTTAATATTTTAATATTGATAATGCTATCTCTAACTCTCAGATAGCACTGTTTCCCTCTGAGGGTGACGGAGTACTGGAACAGGCTGCCCAGGGAGGTTGTGGAGTCTCCTTCTCTGGAGATATTCAAGACCCGCCTGGACAAGATCCTGTGCAGCCTACTGTAGGTGACCCTGCTTCGGCAGGGGGG
>Ga0065711_1031776_pt1 | contig 28765 bp, 21 predicted proteins | sample Hoacrofraction12_FD_59098 | JGI IMG/M metagenome (GOLD analysis project Ga0065711, IMG submission 59098) | Hoatzin crop microbial communities from Cojedes, Venezuela - Epithelial fraction 12 v2 (version 2) | ecosystem: Host-associated > Birds > Digestive system > Esophagus > Crop | place... | reverse complement strand
TTTTTTTTTTTTTTTTTTTTAATAGCTAATCGTGGCTTTTCAATTGGAATTGGTGATGTAACCCCTGGGCAGGGCCTCCTAAAAGCTAAGTATGAGCTCCTGAATGCTGGCTATAAGAAATGTGATGAGTATATTGAAGCTCTGAACACTGGCAAGCTACAGCAGCAGCCTGGTTGTACTGCAGAAGAGACACTAGAGGTAAAGTTTTTAATTTAAATCACTATATATTTAGAGTAGAGACTTCATTAATATGTTCATGTAAGTTGTGAAGTTCAAAGTTGTCCTCTAGAACTTAAAAATGTGAACGGATAGGGTCCCTAGGTGCGCAACTTTAGCTGGGTCTACTTGAGCTTAACATTTAGGTGCTTGTATGCATCTAAAAATGTTAGCTAAATACTAAGCAACTGAGATCCTCTCTCCCTCCTGGCTGGATGTTTTGGGGTGACATACAAGAGAATAAAATCACATAGGTAATTGGAATGGGGTTAATTACATCTATCAATATTTGCTAACTTAACAAAGAACAGTAACAGTAAAGAACCTAATCCGAGAAGCAAGACATTCCTTTAGTTATAGATCTGTTTATATGCAAGTGTTTTCTTGCCCCTTAGTGGGGCAAAAGTTCAGTGGACTAGTGGTTATGCTGGGTTTTTTTCTTTTTTCTGTAGAAATTTTGATGAAGAGCAATGACTGTTGCCCAAAAACTTACAGACAAGGACTTAATGAAGTCAGCTGAGGAACACTCTTTTTGTTGTCTTTAATGGTTTTATACATTCGTCTTCTTCGCTAGTCAATGTCTAGTTTTTACCTTTAAAGAAAAAAGAAAGACAAAACAAAGCCAGCACCAACAGCAAACAGCCAGAAAACCCCACCCTGCGATGAAGCACTGCCACAGTTGTCCGGTTTGAAGCGGCACTCTGGCTGAAAGAAGTGGCTTGCAGTCTTTTCCACTCTTGCTCGTCAGACACCGATATATACCCTAAAATGTTTTTTTGATACGATTGTCATGTTCTTAACAAGCATTGTACTCCCTGAAAGCTGTCCAAAAATACTTTTTTTTTTTTTGTGTAATCTTTCACATACCGCAGCGAGACTTAAGAGCTTAGTTCAGTGCTCAGTTTAGCCTAAGTTGGTGCTGCTGACAAAAGGTGTCGTGTCCCTGGCTACCCCGATCTTACCCCCACAAAGACCTTTTGTGCAGCAAATTGGAAAGTTAATGCAAGTTAAAAGTTAAACTTGTTTTACCCAAAGCAATGTCTAGGTTTCTTTCTCTTTATTGTATTTTGAATTCCCTTTGACTGCTGAAGGTATTGCTCGCGAGTGGTAGAGCATTGTATTTTTAACAAATGCTGAATCTCCGAAATCTTGGATTTCAGGCTTTAATCTTGAAAGAGCTCTCTGTTATCAGAGATCACGCTGGCAGTGCCTGTCTCAGAGAACTGGACAAGAGCAACAGTCCCCTGATCATGGCGCTCTGTGGTTCTAAAGGTAGGGATAGCTGAACTTTGGAAGTAGATTGCTCACTCCATTACTGTCCTCAGAATTACTTGTTCTGTATTTATAGCTTGTTTTATACGGTCAGTTGTGCAAGTATTAAATTCGTATGTAGATTGGAACTTTAGGTGTTCTTAAGACTTGAATTAATTCATCAGTAAAATTTTCAGTTGCATTTCTGACTTCAAGTATCCATATCGCATACAAAAATCAACTGGAAATTATATACTAAGAATTGGAACTAATATTTCAGCCAACTTAACTGCTTTGTTTCTGAAGGATCACCTGTGTAGTAAATATTTGTTTTATACTGAGTTTCTTACCTGAGCTTTCCTTTGTTTCCTGTGAGAATTTGAAGAGATCACTTAACCCTGTGCCTTTATTTATCTGTCTCCAGTAAATTGTGGAAAGCCTCAGGGTGACATTTGGTATTTCTAAAGAAATTCTGAAATCTAAGAGGGAGGATATGCGAACTGTATAATGAGGGGGGGGAGGGCATTGTTTGCAAATGCCTTCAGCAAACAGAACTTCTGAGTTAGTGACTTAATTTTCTGGGCCTTAATTTGTTCTAGGAATCTTGGTAGGCATGGAACCCTGCATGAAAAATATTGTTAAGATATGTTTATTGAAGAAAATGTGAATCAAAATATGTAGGTTAGGATCATGGGTTGTATAAAACACAATCCATAATGCAAAACAGGGTAGTATGAAGACTGTAGTCAGGTAGTGGTGGCATGAATGTCTGTGACCCAAAGAAATCTTAAAAGGAGTTGTCAGTCTCTGCATAAATGCTGAAATGGTCAAGACAAGTAACAGAAAAGCTGCTTGAACTGTTACAACTGTGAAGTGCATTTCTGACGAATTATGAAGCTAAATAATAGATCTTCATAGAAGTGGAGATAGCTCATCAGAGGAGCAATGATATTGCTCATTTGTGAGTGAGATTTATTTTTATTTTCTTTCTTTTCAGGCTCCTTCATTAATATATCCCAGATGATTGCTTGTGTAGGTCAGCAGGCTATCAGCGGCTCCCGAGTTCCTGACGGATTTGAGAACAGATCCTTGCCTCACTTTGAGAAGCATTCTAAGGTAATTCTGTGGGTTGACAGTACTGTACTACGCTGTAAAGAAAAGTGAAACAAGTTGCCTTAAACCATTTTAAGAAGGATCTGTGATAGGATGTGTCGTCATGACAGGGTGAAGGAAGAAGATCCCATATCGTGAATGTAAAATGTTTTGAATGTCATTTGGGAGTTAATAGTAGTGTTGTGAATTGCTATAGGGTGACTAGTTAGCTTGAATTTTTACTGCTCAGCCTTGCTTAGACCTTTCTGATTTAGTAAAATTACAGTAAGTCTGTGACAATACATTTTTGGTTTTCTTGAGAGTCCTAAAAATAATTTGTTGAAGTTTCTCTCTCGTGTTACTAAGACTTTTCAAGACAGCTGCTGGGTGTGTGTTGGTGTCTTGAGGCAGGTGAAACATGGCAGGTAAACCATTCTGGAGCCGATTTTTTTTGTTCTTCTTTTTCTACTAGGATAGATATCATGGGCTGTTCCGAACGTTCCGTGTTTGAGTTCTGTTCTACATGAAGCAATAAGGAGTCTCATGCACTTGTTAATACAATTCAGTGAGGGATTCTTTAGTTTTTTTAAATGGCTATCTGAAGTCTAATGATCAGTAGAGAAGGTTCTAGATACCAGTCATCAGTCGTGTTAGTGTGTTAGGCAGATAACTCAAGTGTCAGATGGTAGCCGTGGCACTTGCATTTGTCACAAAGTGCCCAAATTTCACCTTCTGAGAAAATCTTTTATTTTCTGAATAAATTAAAGAAGAAAAAATACTTGATGCATTAGAGGAGAAGGTAAAAGTTAAATTTTTACTCTAGCTTTTTTACTGATTTAGAAGGCACTACCTGTTAAATAACAACAAAAAGTGGTCTTGTAAGATGAACCTCTTTGTAGCCTGTACATGGTTCTGTGTGATCATGGAGGCAGTTTGGTGTTATTTGACATAAAGGGATGCCTGTATTAAGTTCATTGGCAAGAACTCTTCTCAGAGGTGAGAGCAGACCATTTGAAAGAATTAGTTATGTACATACCTCCAGCCATATTTTTTTCGGGATTCCTTACTCTTCAGCACTGCAGATACCTTTGCTGTACTATTACAAAGTGAGTGTTCTTATTGCTTTTTGAATTTTTGCAATTTTAAGGGAGGTTGAAGTGGTAGAAGTTGCTGTAGTGTTTGCAAGGGATGGCTAGAAGCATGACAAAGCTTGGAGAAGGAGGAAGTCTATTGGATGAGTTTGGAAGAGCTAGGCCAAGGTTTTGAAGCCTTTATTCAGATCTGAAATACAAACATTGAACTTCAAAGCTAAATGCAACTGAGATGATTGGTCTGTGTTTGTGTACGTATTGGCTAACTGTCTGAAAGAATTTAGATGACATACAACACGTCTTTCTGTAACATGCATACGGAACGTACATTGCATTTTAACCTTTTTTCCCCACACTTCTCTGCAGCTCCCAGCAGCAAAAGGCTTTGTGGCTAATAGCTTCTATTCTGGGTTGACTCCCACTGAATTTTTTTTTCACACCATGGCTGGTCGCGAAGGTCTGGTTGACACAGCTGTAAAAACAGCCGAAACTGGATATATGCAGGTAACTGCCAGTGGAGCGGGGCTGTTATCAGTCTTGCAAAAGGAGGATGTTTCTTATGTGGGTATTGAGGTGAGGGGTGGGGAGAGAAGCACGTACATTATGCGTGTGTTTGTTTTTAACCTAACAGAAAGTAATTTATACTGTGAAATATGTGACTTTGCTCCATTCTTCAGTAGACGTGAGGTTTGTAAAACAGACCTCGGGCAACGGTACAGTAACGTGCTTCTGTTAAGCTGTTTCCTCTTGAATATGGGTGATAAAAGCCCTTGTTCTGTGGAATTAGTGAGGACTACTTTCCATGTAGAGTGTGTTCCTAAAACCCATGTGAACGATAGAATTTTTGTTTGGACACCATAGCATAGATTTGAGTTATGAGTGCTTTTTCAGATAATTTCAACAATGAGGAACAGAAAACACAAATCCTTGGTTTGGGTTATTTAAAAAAAATATTTTGTGGCTGACAGAAATATGACTAAAGCTCCTTTTCAGTACCTATTCTCTTTAGGGAACAGGCACCTTGGCCATATAGGCTTGGACTTAAAGTTCCGTAAGGTGTTAGTGTCTTTGGCTATATTTGCTGTGAAAACTAACGTCCCTCCAACCAAACTTCTTGCTATTATGAGCAGTCTGAAGACTTCACTGAAAATATTTAAGTAGCAGTTTAAGTATAGGCCTCTTCCAAGTGTAACAGGCAGTAGAACAGATAATTTGGGGCTGGGGACACATGCAGAGGTTTGCAAGTCACTCTACAAGACTGAAATCGATTCCAGTTAGGGTGGGTGGCTGACTAGACTGTGTCCCAAACTAACAGAATAGTGTTTGCATGTGTGTAAGTATATACAGATATCAGTAAATATAATAAGCAACTGCAAAATGTTTTTCCTCATCAACTTTCAGCCTACATGAATAAATTGTAGCACTTGGACTTTGGAATTTTAAAAAAAATGCAAAAAAAAAGTTTATTTCATCTTACCTTTTTCGTCCTCAATGAAAAAAAAATACCAGTTTATATTCTTTAGTGAGCTAATTTGCTTCTGTGGAACAATGAAGTCCATCTTAGAAGGAAAATGTATTTAGCCACTAATGCTTCATAGCATGCCCTTTTTTTTTAGGGAGGCGGAGGAAGGAAGATGGTAGTAAGGGGATTTCCCACTGCGATGTATTAATGTAAGAGAGGTAGTTAATACTGGTGGAAAAATAGCAACTACTGGCTTTGATGGGTGAGCTCTTTGGTTTTTGTCGGTGAAAATAATTGGCTGGTTTTGCTTCCATGTGTGGAAACCGTTGTACCCTTGAGAGGTAAACCTGATTGGAAGAATATGAATATTCTGTCAAAAAAACCCACAAATGCCTCAGACTGTAATATATTCTTGCAGTTTCGCATTAAGTTTCCTATATAATGGAATTTCTAAATGTGGAGAATTGTGTTGTTGCTTTAAATTTTATTGTAGTTGGCTTTCCTCTTCGGGAGAATGCACAGTAAAGCCCTTGGGATAACGTATGACTTAAAATAGGTTTTCATGCCTGCCAATCACTGTGTCAGGTTTATTTCCTGAGTCCAGTTTCTATACTTCTTGTAATCCAAATCAATAGCTATTTTGAAAAAGATCCCATTGACTTTCCTTGCACTTGTTTTATTTTCCTTCCCTTTCAGAGGCGGCTGGTCAAATCACTTGAAGATCTTTGCTCACAGTATGATTTGACAGTCAGAAGTTCTACGGGTGATATTATACAGTTTATTTATGGAGGAGACGGCTTGGATCCTGCAGCCATGGAAGGGAAGGATGAGCCGCTGGAATTCAAGCGAGTTCTAGACAATATCAGAGTAAGGATTACTGACGTCTTCGTTGGAAGTGTGAAAAGACTATTAAGCATGTAGGAGGAAGTTATAAATTATGGGAAGAATTGTTTCAGTTGAAAAATATATTTTTAATTGCCTTTTTGGGTGGTCCTTGTCAGTCTTTCAGCATGTGTATGCTAAGAGTTGTAGAGATTTTTTTACATTGGAACAGAGCAACTAGGACCAAGCTCTGTAAGAGCTGTGAAAAATAGAATGTTCTTTTGTGCTTAGATGTAGTTCTAGGGCCTAACACCCAACTCAGGAGATAAATTACTACTGGCTTAGTTGGGTACTAGATTGGACTTACTGCACAAAGTAGTTCCTTCTTAAATCAAGACATTCATGTTCTTTGTGTTGAACTGCTGCTTATCTCAGAGGCCGGGGGTGGTGTGGAATAACCCTGGGCATACTCTGATGGTTGAAGAATGGTATTGTTTGGGTTTGGTTTTGGGGTTTATTTGTTTGGTGACTGTTCTTACCCCCCTTCCCCGCCCTGAGATGTAAGCTTTTTGCCAAAATGACTGTTCAGATTTCTGTAGTGTGAATGTAATAAATTGATGGAATTAGAGAAGTGTGTGTGTACCTGCAGATTTACATAAGTGCACAGAAGTGTATGTGGACCTTCTCTTCACAATAGTCTAGTGTTATACAGTAACAGAAAAAACCAAAACAACCCAAACCCAAAACTAAAGAATGTTGTTAATCAATTGTATGCGTCTATATTCTCTGTCTTTGCAATGAGGTTTTTGTTCATATATTTAATGTGAAGTAGTAACTTTTTTCCTTTTTAGGCTGTATATCCATGCCGAAGTGAACCAGCCCTTAGTAAAAATGAATTGGTGTTGACATCTGAGTCCATCATGAAGAAGAATGAATTTCTTTGCTGCCGAGACAGTTTTCTGCAGGTAATTATCTCGCTTCCTTATCGCGCTGTGATTAACTTTTCCTTAGAAATCAAGGAAATGAAATAAAATGGTTTTACCAATCTGTAGGAGGAATGGCTGAATTTTATATGTTAGTAGCAGGAGTAGTAATTTGTTCGGTAATATACTTCTGTACGTTTAGGGGGCGGGGAGATAGGACTAGTAATTTTAGTTATGATGGTAGTTGTTCACGTTCAGCACAATAACCTTAGAAATTAGAGAAAAACCTAGTGGTTTTTGAGTAGAAGGTGCCGCTCATCTGAGATACATTGCTGCAGTTTCTCTCCATAGCAAGATGGTACAGTAATTACATGCTTCCCCTGGTTTGTCAGAAATGAAATAATACTTACTGACTCTTTGTAAGAAACCACTAGGACTGAGTCTCGTACTCTGTTATGCATATGTTTTGATATTGCCAGCTTTCTGAATAACTGGTTTTACTCATTTGCTTGTTTTCCTGTATTGGAAACACCAGCTGTAACTTACCCCTGTTTACCTTGCTTTTCTATGATAGGCAAAAAACTTCTGTCGTGTGAAGTGCTTTGTGGGACAGGGCTCATCCTCTGGGGAGTACTTACACGTCTTTTAAGGATGAGTGAATGTTCACATGACTTTGAATTGTAAAAGTCAATTTATTTGAAAGACTATTAAGCAATTTTAATGTTTATGAGAGCAGCCACACTTAAGACTACTTTGGGAAACAGCGATAAAAACTGTAGAATTAAGCTGCCTGTGGACCCACAAAGCTGTTATCTTGATGAGCCTTCTGATTACTGGCAGCGATGAGAACAACATGAATTTAGTGACCTGCTTTTGGAGGGTTTCTTTTTAATACATAAGAGTGCTTCAGAGCAGAAGGTGACAACACTAGTAAGCAGTTTTTTATGAATCTGAATTGCAATTCTGTTGCTAGAGCAGAGTTGAAAAAGTGATTATATCCACGGTTGAAATATTCTGTGAGTCTTAACTGCATCTCTGAAGGAAAATAATATACAACATGCTAATATCAAAATTTGGAGATGAAGTGTACATTTTTCTTAATTGTATCAGGGAAATCTAAATAATTGCTGTTAATTTCAGAAGCACAGATATGGCTACATCATCTTAATGGTAATTAGTTTAACTTCATATTTTTAAGTTTTAGATACTGTTACATTTCTTCTTTCCTTTTTTTTTCTGTTCATCCTTGAAGACATTAACTGAGACAGGTTATGAAAAATATAATGAGGTAATTGTAGCATGTGTGTGCACTGTGTGAGCATTAATGTTAGTGCTTTCTAGCTGAAGATGTGTGTATAGTGCTAAAGTAACTGATTAGCATATATACATTACTGCTTGTTAAATTTTAATGTAGATGTTCCTCATGATAATTTACCCAATTCCTGTTTAATGGTGAAAACCATGACATATGAATTAATACCCATAGTTAAATACGAGAATTTTGAGGATGTGAGAAAGCTTTCTTTTAGTACATGACTTTCTTTCTACAACTCATTCTTTCAACCTTTGGGGATATTAGCTTGTTTTTCTGTTGTTTTCCTATCCCTTCCTCCATTTTTCCTTTCCAGAACAGAGATAGTACTTCTCGCTGTTGTTTTACCAGGAGGTTCTTATAATGGGGTTATCCACTCTTGTCCACAAAACAGTATGGCTAAACAGCCTTTTTTCAAACCGACCGGCGTTCATTCTGCCTGCACTCTGCCCTCACTGGAGGGAACTGAGCTGGTGGAAGAGCAGATTTTGGGCTGGCACGGTTTCAGTTGTGTTAATATTTAAACATATTTGAGTATATTAAGATACAGGTGAAGGGAAATTTTTGTTTTCTTATGACCGAAATTGGGAAGATCTTTAGAAACCCTCACAATTAAAGAAAAAACCAGTCATTTTTCTGTGGTTTTTTTGGAGGTGCTAGAATATGGGTGCTGGGGAGTGCGGTGCAAACATGGAAGAGGCTCAGCACACAGCCGGTTGGTGCTGGCGCATGTGGAGCTGACCTGATGGGTCTGCCTGCACTCGCATGGGTTGTTGCTGAATCATGTGGGATTGTCTGTACCTCTCCATGTTTCGGTGGGCTTCTTAACTGTGAGGGTTCTTACCTTAGCAGTCCTTCAGGTGTAGAAATGATCCCACTAGCTCCAGTGCTGGGAATCGTGACACAGACACCCGAGTGACTGGGCTTTGTGTCCTGGACTGCGGTTTTGACTGCACATCAGCTCTGTACGAGCTGACAAGGCCCACGCTGAGCCAGAGCTGAGTCAGTTTGCTGCCTTTTTGTTAAACAGGTCCAGACTAAAAGACTTTAAAGTTTAGACTGTGTAAAAGAACCAGTGGTTTCTTGAGGTCCCTCTGGAAGTTACGTAGCCGTGCTCAGAGGACAGGGCTGCACTGAAGGTGATAACTCCACAGAGACAGGCTTAGCGTAAAGGGAGCTACGCTTTCTTTCTGTAGCATAAATTAATCCATGGTTTGGATAAACTACCAATAGATAATTGAAAATTGAGAGCAATAGGTTGTTTCCTCTTCTAGTTCTTGTACGTAAATAAAACTTTTGACAATGGAAAATAGATCTCTTTGGAGATTTATCTTTTATTTCTCACCCTTATTTTTTGTCTCTGGTGCATGGAAATAATGTTTCATTCGAGTACCTCATTTTTACAGTTCAGAACGATGCATAACAATTCATTTAGTATGTCTGAATACTTTAAGAATAAATACTTGAAGAAAAGTATTTTGGTATTCAAGGACTGTCAAAGAGGAAAAGTTGACAATAAATAGTTTGCCATAACACTGTTTGCAGTTGCTAGGCTGTTTTGGTCTTAGGTCTGCCCTGTTGTGGACTTTCTCCGTATGACCACAAGACTAACTCTTCAGCCAGAATGACAACTGCTTTTGAGGAGTTGGCGGTGGGGTGGTGGTTATTACTGTCCCCGGGTTTCAGGGGAGTAGGTGAAAATTTAAAAGAACTTCATCTTCAGTGTTCTAGAGGGAGAAGTTAGTGTTACACCTTCTGCCTTCTTCTCCTTCCACTCCTCCCTTCCTGTCCCTCCACAAAAGAAGCATCTTACAAGACATAATTACTTTTAAAGTCTTTCCTTAATGTTGTTTTATTTCTTTTGATCAAACATTCTGGGTGATCTTCCACAAGTCCTGCAATACTCCTTTTTTATGCATTCGTAGTCAAAAAATTAATTTTTCTAATGCCCTATTATTACAGAACACTTATTTTAGGAAATAAATTATCGATTTTATGCAGAGATTTCAGGGTCAAAAACCTTTGAAATGGCAAAATATTTCATTCGTGAATCAATATGGCTTACTGCAGGGCAAAAGGGGCAGAAATGTATGAATGCATCCTGTTGTCATCCAAGTGGGGAAACCCTTGAAGCATCCATTCTAGCAGCACACTTCTGTTGTCGGTTCTTCCATTTGAACTTTATTCTAGCAATCGCAGAAAATAGCGTACTGTCTGAAAGTACCTTGAATACCGGTAAAAATGTTGTTATTTTGAGAATCTGAGGATTCTGTTATAATGCAGTGGAAGCGTTTTGATAATGATTTATTAATAAATTTGTAAAAAAAAAAAACAATCACTCATATATTTTCAGTGTCTGTCCAGTGGTTGGAAGAAGTCCAGTACTGGTGAAGAAGAGCTGATATTATACAATCATCATGCTGGTTGTCAGGCAGGACTAGTGGCAGGGAAAGGGTTTAAAAGAACTCTAAAAATCAAACTGTTCACTTCTCCACGGAGGCTTTCTTAGATCATTGTTGAAGTAGACGGGGGAAGGATTTCCTCTTGCTTTTTGTTTATATTTTGTTTTTGATAACCCTGTGTTATGGTAATGACTCGCACTGAGTCTATGTTTATGGAAGAGTTTAATCATGGACCTCATATTTAATGACTTCTAGTGTACATGTCTATATCCAAATGCCCAAATGATATTTCATAGAAATTTTGGATATTTTTCTAACAGTATTATTTCAATTTATGTTCCAGTAAAGACTGCTAGAACTACTTTTGGGTAAACCTGGCAAGAGTGTGAAAGGATTAGGTATTACTACATAGAATCATAGGCTGGAAAAGACGTCTGCACAGCATAGAGAAGTTATTTCAACTATGTTAGGTAGAGACTGACATGTATGTATCAGTTTTGAGGTTTTTTCCCCCCATATAAAGTACATCTGGAATCTCTGAAATCTATCCAGCAGGTGTCCTTTATATACTGCCTCTCTTGCCACAGTCTTTCTGCTTTGACTAATTTTGAATACTGAGAAATGAAATGAGTGACAATGTGTTTGTGTCGGTATACTCAAAAAATAAGAATTTTGAGGGGTTTTTTTGTTTGTTTTGTATTGGTTTTTTTAATAATAGAAATCAGTTTCAGTAAGTGGTGGGTAGGAAGGAAGGATCAACCAAACTCCAATCTCTGTAAGTTTTCAGTGTGTGCTCAGGAAGGATGCTTTTAACTCAGCGTGGACCATATTCCTCATGTACTGCTACTAATTTGTGGTGACAGAAGAGTGGATCTGGTTTGCTAAATTGTAATGTATGTGTGTGTCTTAAGTTTCGATGTTCCTCTCTTCATGTGGTGCATTGTTAATTTATTATTGTAAACATTCCATTTGGAGCTCTAAGCAAATAACTTACTGCTGAAGACTGCAATATGAACACCATGTGTTTGCTTACTGTTGTTTTAATGTAATTTCAGGAAATTAAAAAATTCATCAAAGGTGTTTCTGAGAAGATAAAAAAAACTAGGGACAAGTATGGCATTAATGACAATGGCACAACAGAGGTAAATAGTTTCAAAGGAGTGATTATGTAATTATTTTCAGTCTTCATAAGTTTTTGTTTTTCCGACTGTTCTGTTCTCTTTTTAGCCACGAGTTTTATACCAGTTGGATAGGATTACTCCAACACAACTCGAGAAGTTTCTAGAGACTTGCAGGGACAAATACATGAGGTAAGTGTTTAGCCTGTCATTTTCTCAGTTTGTTCACCCCCCAGTTTAGTGTTTGTTGCTTGGTTTGCAATTTAGGAGTGTATTTCTGCTAATTTTACTGTATGAATGTTGGTTCTGTTGCGAATGCAGTACAAATAAAGAGTAAGAAACAGTTGGCCTCAATGACATTAACATTGTAAGACAAAGGTAGAATGCCAAAAGAACTATTTCAACTATTTTAAAACAATTACCGGTTTTCTACTCTCAGTTATTAGGATTACTTACTTATATTTGATTTAAGTGCTCTTAAACATGAATTGCCTACTTTACTATAGTAAGTCTTTTTAGCATACTGTATTGTGCTGATCTGACAACTGAAAGATGGTACCTTTGGAAAGGATCTAATTGCTGTGATTATTATTTTTGTTTTATAGACTATTGCATTTTAGCAGGAGAAATCTCTCAGCTGAGATTACAGCAAGTTTTAGTAGATATGACATGAATGTAAAGAGATCTCCAAATTACAGTGAAAACAATAACCTCAAATAATTTTGTTTTACAGTCACCCAGAATTATTTTGTGTAGATGTTACAGGCTAAATCACTATTAGACAGCAGTTGTACGTGGTAAGAGTTCATCAAGGAAAATGCAAGAAGCTGCTACAAGTCAGATTGAGTTAGGAAGTGGTATTGTGCCTGAAGTTCAGAGGTGATGTTTGCTGTAGAAAAGCAGATCACATTTGCACTCTGTGCAAACTTAAGAATGCTAGCTGCAGGATCTGAACAAAATTGCAGGGGAGAATGTAAACCACCCCTCAGGTGTCATTTTGAGATCACACAGTGGAGTGTGTTGGCCTTCATTTTTCCTCCTGTGAGGACAGCCAGTTCTCAAAGTACATAGATTTTAGAAAGAGACAAACGTGGGAGTGAGCCCATTACATGTATAACTTGAAGGGAAAGTAGGTCGTCAGTACAGGGCTTTTGAGTAAGTAATACCTGGATTTTGCTCTGATTAAAAAGTGATCTGCATAATTGTTTAAAGAAGACTTAATAAAGGTCTCTTGTGCTTAAACGTATAAAGGGGAGTTTTGGAAATGTTAGCATACGGAATTTCCTTGAATGGGGAATCCTGAATCTACTGCGTGATGCTGAGGAGGAGGACAGACCTTTGGTTTTCTGTTATGGGTCTTATACTGCATCTGTAGAATGCCTGTGTGACAGGGCATCTTCTTGCCTTGCATGAGATCAGTCTTGAGTGTTGGTGACCTTTTAACCTCTCTCCTGTTCATTTATTATTTAAAAAAAAAAAAAGCAACAACCTTCTTGTCTAGCTCCCAGAATAGATTCTGTCTTTGCTTGCTTAGGGTTTTTTACCTTATTGAGTTCTATGTCTCTTTCTGTATTTTTTATGAGAGAATTTCTTTATCAGGGCACAGATGGAGCCTGGTTCTGCAGTAGGAGCTCTTTGCGCACAGAGTATTGGTGAGCCTGGCACTCAGATGACTCTGAAGACTTTCCATTTTGCTGGCGTTGCTTCAATGAACATTACTTTGGGCGTGCCGAGAATCAAAGAAATCATTAATGCTTCAAAGGCTATTAGGTACTAATGCTGTTTTGGTTTGGGGTGGGGTTTTTTTTTTTATAGATTTGCAATAAGCGATAGCATTTCCCTGTTCTCAGTAATATGCTAGACAATGCTGAATGCATGGACTACACAGACAGGAGACATCTACTGTCTGTCCAACTAACTGGTACTTAGGGCCAGAGAAGAGCCAAGCTGTATTTTTCTGAAAATCAAATGGGGTAAAGTGGTTACTTACTGAGCTTAATATTCCGTTAGGTGTCTCATACATTGTGAAACTTGTTGATGTTTAGTGGCAGTTCATGCACACCGATTTCTGGGTATCCATGAAGCCATACCTAAATAATACCAAAATAGTGTACGCCATAAAAATAGTCACTAGCTCTTGTGTTACGATCTCTTGTCTGTTAGCTTGTTTTTACTAGCCTGAAGTACATGAACAATGATTTTCTTAAATGCACCTGAGGAAGCCAAAGGGGTTCCGTAAGGCAAGCTGTAATTCAGATTGCCGTCTGTAATCTGGCTGAGCAGTTTCCTAACAGCTGGGGATTTTTGTGTGTTTATTCTTTGTAGCACCCCTATTATAACAGCACAGTTGGACAAAGATGACGATCCTGATTTTGCCCGTCTGGTTAAAGGAAGAATCGAGAAAACTTTATTAGGAGAGGTAGGAAAAATTGTATTATTGCTAATGCTTTAAATGTCAGCAGGGCATTTTAACCACTTTCACGTGCTAACTATTTCATCCTTACCTCTTCAAGATTTCAGAATATATTGAGGAAGTGTTTCTTCCAGATGATTGTTTCATCCTAGTGAAGCTGTCCTTAGAGCGCATTAGGCTACTGAGACTAGAGGTGAGTTGTTCAGTTTTTAGGCAGAATATGCCTTGGGTACGTTCCAAAGGGTCTCTTAATTCTGTCTCAGAAACAGAAATCAGACCAGTGGAAGTTAAAAAAATAAAATGAACGAAGGATGTCCTGTGGCTACACTTCATCTGGATTTTTTTTTTTTCCTTGTAAATTGGATAATTTTTCCTTTATTTGGACATGAGAGAACATACGCTCATTTCTTGTTGTCTTGCTAAATACAAGGATGCCATTTCTGTCACATATAGGCCTGGTCCCCTCAGCATAGAATGGTATTTCACACAATTTAGAAGAGTACAAATTTTTATTTAGTTTTCTACCTCTGCTTTTTTATATTCTGTTAAAAGACTGCTGCATGCATTTGAGCAGATTTATATATGTTAAGAGAGATACCCTAATGTTTGCTGGCTGACTTTTGCCACAGGTGAATGCGGAGACTGTGCGCTACTCGATTTGCATATCGAAACTCAGAGTAAAGCCTGGGGATGTTGCTGTCCACGGAGAAGCGGTTGTATGCGTGACCCCTCGTGAAAATAGCAAGAGTTCCATGTATTATGTATTGCAGTCCCTGAAGGAAGAACTGCCAAAGGTAAAAACAAAGGCTGTCTCATGCCTTTGTGGGAGGTAATCAGTAATAATAATTTGGGGTTCTGTGGTGGGCAGATAAATAATGCTTGTCACTATTGACGATGAAGATAGGCTGAGTCTGTAATGCTTAGGTTGCGATGCCGCTGCTTTACATCTGAAACTAAGCCTTTGTTACTGATCTTTATAAATAAAATTGAAGCCTCGATCCTTTAGTTATAACATTTACTGAAGCATTCCAAGTGGAGCAGTTGTATGAAATAGTTACATCTTCTTCCAGCTGCGTCTAGAGTTGAACCACATGACAGCATTTGGCATTTTTGCAGCTTTCTGTGAGGAGGCTGTCTACTTTGGATTTGAAAAACAGTGATAAGTGAACCTTGTTATTGGCAGGATGCCCTTTCGTTTGTGTGGATCTACCGCCATTCAGAGACCCAGGTCTGCGTGTGGGGATATCTGATGTAAATTGTGAAACGTAGGTAGTGAGTGAGGTTTTTGGTACAGTGTGAACGTCACATTTGCACTAGTGTATTTAAGAACAGGAAATCTCATTTCATATGTATTTTAACTGAGCATTTACTCTAAAGACTGGAGCTTCTTAATAGGTTTGAATGCTAATAAGGGTTACCCTTTTATACTTGTATGCATTATTGTACACGAAGTTACTGGGTTTGTTTTGTGCAGGTGGTAGTGCAAGGTATACCAGAGGTTTCTCGAGCTGTCATTCATATTGATGAACAAAGTGGAAAGGAGAAATATAAACTTCTAGTTGAAGGTGATAATCTGCGAGCTGTTATGGCTACTCATGGAGTGAAAGGAACAAAAACGTCCTCTAACAACACTTACGAGGTAAGGTTCGAATGGGCACGGTGGGTTTTTCCCCGTAGCGTGTTTATGACAAGCGTTTGTTTGTGCTCAGATGCAGCAGTTGATAGCTATTCAAGCCTGGTTTTGGTAGTAGTTGTCAGAATGTATTAGCGCAAGAGAATAATTTGACTGGCAGCATTGTTCACTTCAAAGAAGCTTTTTGTATAAATATTTTTAAAACACAGAAATGCGAAAGGATAGTAATGGAAATGGAGTATTATCTGACACTAGATGGTATTTGTTCCAGGAATGTACTTGCTGCAAGCGTTTCGTTCTTCATTAATCTAACATAATCTCTTGTAGGTAGAGAAGACACTAGGAATTGAAGCTGCTCGGACGACCATTATCAATGAGATTCAGTATACAATGGTGAACCATGGGATGAGCATTGACAGGAGACATGTGATGTTGCTGTCTGATCTAATGACTTACAAGGTTGGTACTATGCTTTTTCTAAATGTTGCATTGGCCTGTTTATACCAATTAATTTTACCATGTTTGAGAAGAATGGGTGAGCTAGGGACATGGAGATCAATTATAGGTTTAAAGAATTGGAAGTTATACTGGTCAGATGCTGCTGATTGTGTATCAAATGAAATGCTTAATTAGTCTAGTTATTGGGACTGGGGTGGGGAGGAGGTCTATTTTGGCTGAAAACCAGTTGATAAAATGAGTAGGGAGTCATAATTCCGTATTGGAAATAGGAAACTTAAAAACTGTTTGGGTAACCATGCATGCAATTTAAGGCTTGCTGTGCAGAAAACCACACGGGGTGTGGTTCATAGCAGCTGCACTGTATATAAAAGTCAAAGGATACAGACGTTGCAGACAGAATCAGATTACATGTGGAGTATGAACAGTCTTCCAGAACTTGCAAGTGGAAAATTGTATCTGTTCTTTATTGATTGACTTTCTTTCCTTCACATCCAATGCGTTTTTTAGATTTGAGTGCACTTAGTGAAGTAAGATTTTCCGCTTTGCTTGCCAGAGTGCAAGGGTTTAATTTGGGTAAAATGGCTGAAGGAGTTCTGACTTCTCCCAGAACTGTAGGGCTTTGTTGTACTGCGCCGCCGCAGTCCCCAGGGCTGGCTGCATGGAGCTGCAGCACAACAGTGGAAAAGGGCATCGGAGGGCCCCGATCCGCGCTTGCTGGGCTCCTAGCGTGCGTTCTTTTGTCTGTACTTCTGACTTGTGCTTCTGTGCACAGTCTGTTATAATCAGGATGTTTGTTAGAAACCGAGGCAGAAATGAACAAAGTTAGTTTGAAAAGCTAATTACATTTTTTCTGGAGAGTGAAAATAGGAAGATTTAACATCTTCTGTCATCTCCTGGCAGCTGAAGTGAGATTTATTGGTAGACAATAGGCAGTAGGTTCAGTATAGTGTGCTCAGACCCCACTAAAGTTTGTAGCTCTGCAGCTAGTTTATAGTTGTGATACTTTATTTTTTTTTTCTCATGGCTGTGTTTCTTTCAATCTTTCCAATGTTCTTGTTTAGAAAAAAACAAAAACAAAACCCCACAACTATTAACCGTTTGTAACAGCTTCTGTTGCATATGAATAATCACTTCTGGTTTATTTAAGGTTTGATTACTACCAAGCTATTAACCTTCAGTTGCTGAAGTGTGAAGCAGCATATTATGACAATGCCATATTGTAGATAGTAACCTTTTTACTTATTACTTGTTCCATGTGTGTGCTAGAATAAGAACTACGTTTCTGTGGTTCACTTGATTTGCTTCTTTAGCAAATGTAACTGACCTCCAGCCACAATTCTGATAGTCTTTCTTTTGGGTTTTTCCATCAATCAAGGGTGAAGTGCTGGGCATTACTAGGTTTGGACTGGCAAAAATGAAGGAAAGTGTGTTAATGCTGGCTTCTTTTGAAAAGACTGCTGACCATCTCTTTGATGCTGCCTACTTTGGACAGAAGGATTCTGTTTGTGGTAGGTATTGCAAATTCTGTTGCAGTTTGTGGTCCCTACCCAGCATCTGTAAACCTCTTCAAAGCATTGGATTTCTGCCCTTGTTAAGCTTTCTGTTCAACCTAGATATAAGGAAGAAATTTTTTACGATAAGGGTGGTGAAACACTGGAACAAATTGCCCAGAGAGGCAGTGGAGGCCCCATCCCTGGAAACATTCAAGGCCAGGTTGGACGGGGCTCTGAGCAACCTGATGCAGTTGAAGGTGTCCCTGCTCACTGCAGGGGTTGGACTAGATGACCTCTAAAGGTACCTTCCAACCCAAAGCATTCTGTGATTCTAGCCTACGTGTCAAAAACTTCCGGTCTGAGGCTGATCCGTACTTCTTGATCCTGGAAGTTTGGTGGATGTTTGTTGACTTCTGATCTCAGTCACAGATCTTGCAGTCCGTTGGACATCTGTTGGATGTTTCTTAAAGCAGCCTTTCAGTAATTTGCTTTTACTTCTCATCACATAGCTCAGTGAAATACTCATTTTCATTCCTACTGAGGAGTAGGAAGATACATATGTGTTGGGGAGCATTGGTGAATATCGTACTGTGCATAATGATTGCTTATGTGATTTGTCAGTTGTACCTAGAAAGAAACAGAAAGGCAAGGTACTTGACTTCTTCAATTAGTTCTGATGTAAATAGAGAAAAATTGTGGGTTTGTTTGGGTTTTTTTTTTTCAAATTAGAAGCCGTGTTCATCGGTACTCCATTCATTAACAGAACAGAGAAGATCCCTGCCCTGAGAAATTTATTTTTAAATGTATCTGTTTGTCAGTTTTAAGTTCATTAACATCCACTGAATCATATTCTTACTGAATTCATCAAAGAATCTGATAAAAATTTAGGAGTATGTATACATATATATATATACACACATGCACACAAGTGCATGCGTGCACACGTACATACAGCCAAACAGAAAATTCAGATAGATTAGTTTTGTCACTGTTTTGTCTCTTAATTTTGCATTTCTGCCACGTACTCTCGTATTTGGAATGGAAATTATTTTTTTTTTTTTAACTCCTTTGCCACCATTCATCCCAGACGTCATTCTCCTTTAACCTACGGACGTAGTTTAGCCTGGCAGTTGGCAGCTACAATACATTTTGGAATGATGTGTTAAAAAGTCTCTATCTAGCAGGTTAAACAGAGAAAAGGAGAAGTCGAGCAGGTTTCACCCTCTTCAGCGTCTGTTTATGTAAGGCCTGCCATCCTGGAGCTGTAACCACCCATCTGGAGTTTGTGGGTGCTAATGAAGTCTGAAAATATGAATGTATTATGTTCAGGTTTATTAGTTGGCGTGTATTTCTAGGTGGGCTTAGCGTAGCCAATTTCAAACAGTGATTTGTAGACAATACGTTTTCTGAATCGCTGGAATCTGTTAGAAACCTTTATATTACCAGTTCATATTTTAAGAACGCTGCCACTTTTTGGCTGCACAGCATTCCCCATGAGTGGGATTTTCTTTTTTTTATTTTTATTTTTTTTTAATTATTACTTGCCCATGATTAAAGCAAAGATCCTATGGGAGACCGATTCCATCCTGGGCAATGAGGAAAAGAAAATGCTTTCTCATTGCCCCCTCTGAGCTGGTAAGATTGTGGTTTGAATGATGTGGAAACCAAAGATCTTTTCATGTTGCCTTCTATATAAATGTTTTGGTTCAGATAAGGAAATGGAATGGACAAAACAGAAAATCGTTGTCTGTCTTACAAAACTGAAGCGGTGATGCTGGCTTGCTTGCATGAAAAAGTGCCGTGCAGCTGCCTGACGTGGCCATCACTAGTTATCTCTTTGAATTGCTGTGACAAGACTCTTACACTCTCCTGGGTTTGCATCTCCAGAGCAGGAAAAAATTACCAACACTGCCCAGAAAAATGAGTACATACCAAAAACGACTATAGGTGCTGAAAGGGATGGCATCTCACATTGGTGCTTCTCCTGAACGTGTGGGTCTCGTTTTAGACCGTGTGGCCTTTGAATCCCTTTTGTCTTGTAAGATGCTTTCCCCTCAGAAAATGGGGAACAGAGGATTCCTGCTTTATCTGCACAATGACAAACATTTTCTTTTGGGAATTGCTGCTGCCGCCTTTCAGAGGGCAGAGTGGGTTGAAACTACAGCAGAGGAGTACCTCTGGTTCCAGCAGCATCCGCTGGATGCTGGAAGCAGGATCAGCGGGGTGTGCTGCTGCTGAGAGGTGTAGTCAGTTTATCTTGCTGTCTTCTTACCAAAGAATAGCCAACAACACTATTTTCTAGACTAAGAGTGGGAACTGAGAGCTACAGATCGCTGCTGTGATGTTAATTTATGAAGGGAAGTGTCAAAAATAAACTCTGCAGTACGAGCAGTATTACTGGCTTCGTCTCTACACAGCTTCTTCCAGCTGGAAGTGAGAGCAGCCGGTCATAGCTGCCGGCCAGATGCTTAGATCTGCAGCAGGTGATAACCAGACGTTGCGCTGGAGGAGGCTTGGATGGTCGTTAGAGCAGAAGATGCTGTCCTGGCTGTTCTTCTGCCATCAACAACATCATTATCTTCACCTCTCTGATATGACTGTCGCTGGCCTCTGGTGTACGTTAGCCTGAGCAGATGTAACACACACATGGCTGGTACAGCAATGTCTTCTGTCCACACATTTCCTGCCGTACACGACTGCTGTCGGGTGCTGCAGGCAGTCCCCGAGGAGGAAGGGAGGTGGGGAGGAAGGCTGCTGGTGGTGTACATGGAGGCAGCGCAAGGGAAGAAGGATTCCCGAAATCTAAACGCAGTTTCCATGGTTCAGTGATTGGCTGAGGTTGAGAGGTGGTTGTGCAAAGCCCGCTAAGTTTTATTCTGCTAGGGATTAGGAAGGTATTTCCTTCATCCATTGTAACCTGCATGCTGCAGGGGCTGTGCAAAGGAGTGGGCCTAAATATACAGTGACTCCTAAGGATGCTGTTTGGCACAGGATTTTTAAGTGTGTACTGTTGGAAAATATGTAGTAGAAATGCAGCAGTGATCTAAGAGCACAATTACAGACTCTTCAGTCATATACATTTAAATTACTGATCAAATCTTGCCAGAATTTTAAGTAAATCGATCTTTGTCCTTCGTGCATTCAAAGGTACAGCTATTTATTGTTATTTTCTTAAACGTTTGTGTGAAGGACAATATTCTTACACTCCTGAGAATGTGCAAAAGTGTCATTTGGGTCATAACAGTATGCTGGGAGAAAAAAAAACAATTGTTATCTGATAGGTTGCTGTTAATGTCAAATGTACTTTGGAACAGTTGTATATGTCAGTAGATCTGGAATAGAAATGTGTCAGCACGTTGCTGTGAAAATCTTACAGCTATCCAAATAGTTGGGACAGACTAGATGGTTAAATTGAAAACAAGCACTTTCTGAATGATGAAAATGCAAGGAAGCTGGAGGAGCAGTGTGCCTCCTTCGCCGGGAAGTCGCAGGAGCCTCAAGGAGCTCGGCCAAGTTGGACTGAAGTCTTAGCACTGGGGCAGAGAATGAACGCAAAGTAGCTTTGCCTTGCAGCTTCTGCTGTCAGCGCTGAGAGGAATGTGTCTTCTCCAGAAACAAACCTTCTGAAGCTCTTTCATTCCTAGAGGAGATGTTTAGGTTAGGTTGAACTTTTTGTGTGTAGAATTTAAATAACACAGTTTAAATAAAACGCTGATGGGATGACCGTAACATTTGAGTGTATCTAGTGAAGAGACCTTGGGTCCTTACGTGTGGGGCTTGAGGAGATTTGGTAGGCAACACATGCAGAATGGGCAAATGAAAATAGTTTTGTAAACCCTTACTCTTCAGATGTTTAACGTGTTTTTTTTTTTTTCCTAGGTGTTTCTGAGTGCATCATCATGGGAATCCCGATGAATATTGGAACGGGACTTTTTAAACTGTTACACAAAGCAGACAAAGAATCAGCCCCTCCTAGGAGGCCTCTGATATTTGATAATAATGAATTTCATATTCCCATTGTTACGTAGCACTTGGACATTATACAAGACAGCAAACCAAAAAATAGCAAGGAAGTATCAATTTAAGTTAAGAAATGTGTGTTGTCAGTTCTGTGTGTCTCAGTAACTGTGAATTGTTCAGTGAAATACTCTCAAAAGAACTGCCCGATTCTTTACCACCGGTTGTAAGCAGGAGAGGATTCTCTGCACCAGAGAGTGGAAATGAATTTAAAGTGGATTTCGGCTGATAAAATTTTCTTTTTCATGTGCTAGAATTAGATCTTTGTTTTAATGTTAATGGGTGGAAGTTGTTATTAACTCAGCATTAGGCACGTGTATTCAGATTTGATTAAAACAAACCTGCAGGAGAGCTCTGTGAGCTGGCGCGGGGTGCACTTGGAGATGGCCTTTCAGTGGGGGCTGTGGGGGTCAGTCTATGGCTGTTGAGAAGAGAGACTGCAGAGAGCTGGAACCGAGTCTCTGATTGATTCATACTGAGTTAACCCTCAGGAGTGCTGTTGAAAGTGTTCGAAATATTTGCTCGTGGCTTTTTAATTGTTTGTCTTTTATCCCAAGTTATTAACTGGTAAATGGTTTTCCTCCCCAGGATTCTGCTTTGGGACGTACCTGCAGGAAGCTGCGGATGGTAAAGCTGCTGCTGAATATTGAGAAGACTGTTAGAAGAACGTTACAAATTATAAATAGGTTTTCAAATTATAGCAGTTGTTAAACTGCTGGAATCTGTCATTTACAGCAGTCTTCATTTTGGGAAAGCTTCATAATTGAGCAGGATCATCTGAACAACCTTGGTTTAGTTTGATGTATAAAGTAGAAATAGAAAGGGAGGCTGCTTTCGTGCATTACCATGAAATAATTGGAAATAATTTAGGCCACTAGAGCAGTTTTTAGAATGAACCTGGGTTTTAAATTATTTCAGTGTAGTATGTTTAAGTTTACTCTGGTGCTCTGGAGGGAACGTATCTTCGTGTTTTCTTGTCCGCAGTGTTAGAATGTTCAGTGTGCTTGTGACATGGGTCAAGGCTGGAGAGAAACAAGATAGAGAAGAGCTGAAGTTGTGCACTCCTGAAGTACAAGCAGGCTGCTGAACGATCTAGCTTTTGAAAACGGATGGATTTGTGCTGCAGTTTGTCTTCACATAGCAACCCAAAGGAAAGCATAAGGCTGCATTCCGAGAATGTAAATCTGTTGGGTGAAGTCGTAAGGTGCCACTGTGTTCATTTTTTTTTAAATCATCCTCCGTGGAGAGAAGACCTGATGTGAAATTCAGCATAGCTGTTCTGAAACTATTTTATATTTTCGATGTGGTACTTTGATGCACTTCTGCCTAGGTTTTGGCAGGGTAACGACTGAGAATGTACTGCATTTAGTATCTGCTCTAAAAGCCGTATGTATTTTGCTATCTCCCTTTTAACAACAGAAACGTCAGATTAAATTAAAATTTTCTTTGTGAGCTCAGTGAGATTGCCACTTACGATTTGTCTGTATAGAAGTCTCTGTTTCTTCTTAAAGATGTAAGTATAAGACAGGTGGGGGCCAGATGGAGAGAAAGCCCAGAAACCTTTCCTGTGGATGAATACTTCGTTTTATCATGGGAGATTCTACTGGAAGTGAATAAATTTCTTTTGAGGGTGTAAATGGATGGGGTTTGTATTGGAAAGAGTAACCACCTCTTTTTTTCTTTCCTTTTTTTTTTTTGTAAATAAATGCAGCTATTTAAATGGTGGGTTTACTTTCTTATGTGCGCTAAAGCTATTCAGTAAATTACTTTTGTTACCATTGTCTTTAATATGACAATAAAAAGAGGCAGAGATAAAGGAAAATGTAAACCTTGTGTTTATTTATTGATGCATTATATTTGTGCGTGATTAATTTATGGATGACCTAACCTCCCTCTCCCTCATTTGCTTAGTTATTAGGACAGTTGAGAATTCCTGAGCTTAAATCTTGGGTATTTACAACCTAAGTGAATGTGTGATATAAAGCCTGTCTTGCTTACAGTAAATATAAACACATCTTGCCCTCTGAGCAGGCTATGTACTTCGTAACTATTTCGGCCAAAACCAGACTGTTTACAAGAACTCCAAATTAGTAATTACGTTTTGGGCTTTCTGTACAGTCAGTAAAAGCGTGAGCTGTTGGATTTCACTCGTAAGCAGCTTTTTTTGAGGGTCAGTTTTGGTGGCCAAAGAAATAGAACTTTGGGATATTTCCTAAAATTTACATTTTCATTTAAATTGTCAAGAAATTCTTTCTGAAAAATGCCTAGATATCAGTAGAAGCCCTAGAACAGAGCATCCCGGATAGCCAACACGTCTCTACTTGGAAAAGCATCGCTGGTTCGTTTGTGATGTCTCAGAATCGTCTGTGTACTACAGCACACAAACAGAATTACAGTAACACCACCTGTGAAGTTCGTGCTAAAATCTCTAGTGGTTAGGTGATGGGAATGATGAGGCACTACCCTTCAAATCTGATCGCCAGGTGCCCTTCAAATTGTGAGTTGTCGCCTGGCCGCTGTAGAGCCCCAGCGTTGAACTGGGAATGGCAGGGCTGCTGAGGCTCTCCAGTACGAGCTCCCAGCCAGCGGTGCGGCAGGCGATCTGGGGTGTGAGCCCCGAGGCGTATTGCTGCTGCTGGTGCCGCATGTTTAAGCAAGAATTGGCCCCAAAATTCATCAAGTTAGTTACAAATATCCATATCCTGATTTCTAATTTTCTCCGTATTTTTCATCTGTTTTAAAGCAAATAGGAAGTTTTCCTTAACTGTCAGGCTTAGCAATTTTCCTCGGTAAGTCATTACTCACAAATTGATCCTTGATTATTCTTTTTTTTCTTCCTCCTTGGTGAGGTCTACTGAAAATGCTACTTACTGTGTGACTTGCGCTGAAGCTTGAGAACAGTTTTCTGTCTTAATGTCAAGGCAGTGGCAGAGCAGATGTGTCGTTTGGTTGCATTCTCAAGATAAGCAGCTCTGGATTTTCTGTGTAGTGGTTGACAAAAACCCCTTCAGTCTTCACGTTTCTTTCTGTCTACAATAGGAGTAGCTGAATAATTACTTCTAGAACAGAGCAGAAGCCCAAGCGAAGGTGGAAGAGGACAGTGAAGAGACGGAACGGAGAAGCTCTGAAGCTCTGCTTCCCGAGGCTGTGGCGGGAGGGTCAGGTGTTCGCTGTGAGACACAGCTCCGGGTGGCAAGACACAGCTAAGAACATTAAAAAAAAAAGGTAAAAAAGTACTTTCTTCATATGTTTATCAGGAAACTACTTTACACGTGTCTCTTCTCTGCAGAGAGATAAAACGGAAGCGTGTGCTTATTCCTGTTGTGAATGTGGGAAGCTGAGAAGAAATCTGGAACTGTGCTGCTTTGGTCCGTGACTTGAAGAAATTTAGTATGGAGGGCTCTTCCTTTTTTTTTTGCTTAATCTATGCTTTAAAAAAAAGAAAAAAAAGGAAAATAAATGCTGTATTTCACAAATTAACTACAAGCAGGGTAAAATTTGGTTCCTTCAGGACAAGTACTCCTCAACATCTGACCACTTGTTGCGGAAGGAACCGCTGCAACAGGTAATTCCTCAATTTTGTATCGCTGTGCTTGCACATAGGGATGTCTTTCAAAAGCCATAGCAAACAGGACAAAGATTTTTATCATATCTGCGTATTTACCTAAATTCGTCTGTGAATGTAACTGATGAATGCTGCATCTTCAAACTGCTCGGCTAAAGCTGTGTATACAGACCTAGAAAAGTTGGTTGGTAACGAAAGATGTGGAAAAAACATAAGAAAAATTGGCTTGAGTTTTTAATACTAAGAACAGAAAAGCTAAAAGGGCTCAAATTAGAAAGTGCATTAATATTGTAATGCGCCAATACTTGGCAAGTTATTTGGGTGTGATTACAGTGTGGAGATAAACGCAGAGCAAATTTATCCAGAGGAATAAACACCCAAATCTCCCAGGACAGTCTGAAAGACTGAAATAAACTGAACCAGCCCTGCTCCTCTTGCCTGGCAGTGCTTGTGAAAATGAGTCGAGGTTTCCTGTAGATGATAAAACGAAATTTTTAAAACATTCCTTCCAATGGAATGAGATCATATCCTCATCTTCCACTAGAGAGCAGCGTTTTGTTTTGGGAAAAGACGCGTTTGGGTAGCAAGTCGTTATTTTTATATTGAAAATGTTCTCTGCAATATCAGGGCTGAAAGAAAACTATGAGAAGGAAAGCTACCTGTTAAAATCCATACACATGAGGAAGGAGATGCAGGGAATTCATTTTCATAAGAAGGAGAAAACGGCCTCCAGGCATGCTTTTTCATGAACGAGTAAGGACTTGCTGATCTTTTGCCCCACCTGGCTTAACAAACCCAGGCAGCCAAGCAAAGCAGCCACTCAGCCGAAGGCTGTGGCCCTTCCTGCAGGAGCAGAGCGCGTTGCCGCTGGCAGGCAGGAGAGCAGCGTGTCTGTGCTGCCAATGGGGACGTGTCTTGGGCCGCAGCATTTCCCACGCAGTGGCGACTGTTAACGGGCTGCATTTGCTCTCTGCAGTGAGTACTGAAACACGGCTGCAAGAGCTCCTCCGAAGGGTGAAGTTCTGGCAGCTCCCTGCATCACACCTCGCGTGTCCGCAGAAGCCTGGAGCAAGGCTGAGTTAAAAACCCTTGAAGGCGGTGCTGAGAGAGGCAAGAGACCACTGTTTAGGACTGAAAATAGTATGAAACGGGTGGCTGCCTCTGCGTCCAGAGGGCTGAAAACAGCAAGGTTTACGAAAGGTGACTTCAATGGCTGAACGCTGCGGGGATGCCTGGAGCTTCGTCAGTTCCGATCATGTGTGTAGCTCAATTAACAGTGGTCGTTTGAGCGAGAACTCTGGACTGAGTGGCTGTGCTTATGGGTTCCGGTGGCCGTGAACTTCCTGGAGTACAACGTTGCCTGAACCACCACGGTTTCTTCTAGTAGTATGTAAAGCCCCTGCGCGCATCAGATGGCAGAAGGGGTTTCTTAATCCCAAGAGGCTGTCTGGGGAGCCCAAGCCTGCAAGATCAGCGATAATGGGAGGTTGCTTTTGGAAGCAACGGTGCCAGGTGTGGCTGATGTTGCCCAGGAATGCGGTGGTTTCTGCAGGTGGTGAGGATAGAGGGAAGAAAGCTGAAAAGACAGGGTATGTGAAGGTAAGCAAGGGGGTCAAAGTAGCGTGGAAGTTCATATCTCTTTGGGGGGGGAAGCAGACAGGTGCCAGCTAGGTGAAGTGACACACAGGTATTCATAATTTCTGCAAGGAGTGCCAGTGAAGTGATGGAAACAGCTGGAAAAAGGAAGTGTATTCCTGAGAACTAAATGTCCTCATTTGTACTGGAGATTACTGTCACTGGCTGTGGCAACTGATTGTTAAATCATCAGTCACTCATTAGATGACTGTTCATAATGAGTAATAACTCTGAATTATTTCCTTCAGTTATTGTATCTGGTTAGAACACTCTTTCAACAAACTGTACACAATTATGGCTCCTTAATGGCAGTGATCTGCTGCAGTTAAGTGTAAAAACTGCTCTGCCTGTCAGGTTCTGGTGCGGTCCATGTGAAAGATCGTCTCTCCAGTTGGGGGGCAAACAGGAATCTGTCTTTTAGTGTTGATACCTGCAGTTAGATCAGAAGCATTTCTGGAAAAGCCCTATTTGAGGAGTTTTTAATAATATGTATCTGGGCCAAGACTGAGAAATCAGATCATTTAAATTCCTAGTCTCCCTCTAGAAGAGAGTCTACAACATCTACGAAGATCAGATGGATAATTCACCAGAGTTTGAAAAGAAAAGCTGTTCTACATAGATTTTTGTTCTTCCTGATAAAAAAGAAAAGACGACTATTTGCCATGAATGCCTGCCATCGCCACGCTGTGATGTTGTTGCCTTCAAAGCTGGACAGTGCTGAGGAGCTTTTGTCTGGGGATAAGAGAGGACACGCGGGTGCCTCTGGCTGTGGCTTTCACAGCCCGCAGAAAGCCGGGGTGGCCCACGGGATCTCATACCAAGTGCCTTTCCCCTCCGTGATGGCTGTGCTTTGTCAGCTGGAGATGCTGTTGACCAGAAATGAAGCGGTCATGAAAGCAGCAGGTATCTGGATTGTTAACCGCAGGCATTTTGTTCTCCTTTTTTTTGAAAGCGGTTGTTGGTTGGCTAATCTTTCGATATGGCAATTTTATCTGCATACACCCCTTTTAAACTGTGCAGATTTTAAAAATTAGTTGCCAAGAAATGCAAAAGCATTAGTGAGACTGTGCCGGTAAACGTCAGGAGTCCCAGAAAATGCCACAATTGGGTGCAAGTGAGATTTAAAAATCATTTGACTTTGATTTATTGTTCAGGGTTTTGTTGGTTTCTGAGAAGAATTGGTTAGCAGTGTGGTGTGATTCATCCCTGTTTATAATCCTGTGATATTATTTTCTTTTCCGTTACTTCACATACAAGTTGCCTCTGGAAGTCCCGCTCTCTGCAGAACGAAGACCTTAAGCCTGCGCGATACGCAGTCGCAGGGCCGGGGTCTCCTCGTCTCGGGCCGATTCACAGCATCTCTGTTGTAAAGTGCCTGTCTCTGGCGCGGCGAGGGCGGCCTTGGCCATATCGCTGGGCAGGCTGGAAGCACCAGCAGCGATACACGGGACTCCTTGGCCAGGGGCGCAGCGGGGAGGGGACTCTTTTGGGAAGGAAGGATGGATGGATGGACGGACACACCTCGCTCCCTGCTCTACCCTGACCTCTGCATTTTTCCAGTGTAATGATGCTAAAATATTTGCTGGTACCTTGACCATGAGCCAACAGTGTGCCCTGGCTGCCAAGAAAGCTAATGGGATCCTGGGGTGCATTAAGAGGACTGTGACCAGCAGGTTGAGGGAGGTTCTCCTTCCCCTCTACACTGCCCTAGTGATGCCCCATCTGGAGTACTGTGTCCAGTTCTGGGCTCCCCAGTTCAAGAAAGATGAGGAGCTACTGGAGAGAGTCCAGCGGAGGGCTACGAGGATGGTCAGGGGACTGGAGCATCTCCTACGAGGAGAGGCTGAGGGAGATGGGCTTG
>Ga0065711_1003283_pt1 | contig 28769 bp, 12 predicted proteins | sample Hoacrofraction12_FD_59098 | JGI IMG/M metagenome (GOLD analysis project Ga0065711, IMG submission 59098) | Hoatzin crop microbial communities from Cojedes, Venezuela - Epithelial fraction 12 v2 (version 2) | ecosystem: Host-associated > Birds > Digestive system > Esophagus > Crop | place... | reverse complement strand
GCCTTCTCTTCTTCAGGCTGAACAAGCCCAGCTCCCTCAGCCTCTCCTCGTAGGGGAGATGCTCCAGTCCCCTCATCATCCTTGTAGCCCTCCGCTGGACTCTCTCCAGTACCTCTTCATCTTTCTTGAACTGGGGAGCCCAGAACTGGACACAGTACTCCAGATAATAAATATCCCATAATGAGTTTCACAGATTGCCATCTCCCCTTAAAACATCCCATAAGAAATTTTGCACAGCCTCAAGTACCTCATGAGTTTGCTTGCACAAACTTGTGCTGAATGCCCCCACAGCTGCCTTTGGTGATGCTTCCCAGGGCCATCAGCTGGTGACTTGTGAAAGGCCTCCTTGAGACTGTCTCTGTTGTGTTCTGACTATTACAGTTTGCAAGTCTGTATTTAATTTTCCCATTTTCTGCCTTTGCCTCTTATATTGAACATCAGTTCACAAAATAGATATATTTACAAATCAGATAGATAGCCTTATATTCCACATCTCCTTGCACATAAACGCCAGGAGAGCTTCAAAATGAAGCAAACACCTGACCTCTGTTATTTCTATAATGTGATAGACAGAGCCAGGACTTCAGTATCACTGATGAGATGGAGTTTCCAAAAAGTGCTGGCAAAGTAATTTTCCACCCTACCCCTTAATGCATTTAATGAGATACTGAAATTCTACTGTAATCCAAGCAACTAACGGCTCATCCTCTTCTATGCCAAACTGTTTTGACAGTGAATTGCTAGAAAGGCAACAAAATCTAACCTTCACCAGCAGGAAGAAATCTAATGTGAATTAAAATTTCTTATATCTCCATGACAGTTTCAGGAGTGTTCTTTAGATGATTTACCTGTAAATGAGGTATAAAACTGTCTTCATTTAGACAAAGTTAGTTACGATTATTTCTACGTGCCAGATGGAATTCAGCGGTATCTCTTGTCCATGCATAGAAGATGCTAATAATGTATGATGGAGTGAAATAGGGCTTGCTGCTATCTTGATGGGATGAAGTTAATTTCTTTTCCTAGTTAATTTAGAGTACAGTTTCAGACATGGTAGGCCACCCTCAGAAACACGGTCCCTGTTAGAAAATCTCTGTCCAAGGGTGTAAAGAATAACCTACAGCTAAAATGATATGTTTTCTTCCTTCCAGTAAATTACTCATAATTAAGAACTGTTGTTACTTAATTATGATGTTATCCACATTCCCATAATGGCACTGAAAGAGTTAAGGTTGTTTCTCAACAAATTAAAAGCCCCAAACCTTTTACTTCCTAGAGAGATAAAACTCTATTATCAGGGTATTTTCCAGAAAATCCCGTTTTCCATCCTCATTTAGAGAGGATGAAAAGAGTTATGACCTTAAAATTAATGTAAATAATGATTAAAGCAGGTGAGGCTGAAATAAAATTCGCTCTAGTAAAGACAACAATGAGGTATTGTGTTTTATCAAGTTAAGAAACCACTTGCATATTCTGGTTTCCAGACAGGCATTAAGGACTGGTGTGCAAGGAAGAAATAAAAATGTGTTGGAGCGAGATAAATGTTGGATAAACAAAATTAATGTGGGCTTTGGCCAAAGAGCCTGGAATAAAATTTAGACAGAGGTTACAGATGCCTGGAGGTAGCAATTAATGCAGAGTCCATTGAAGTACAATGGATGAGTTAAGAGTATCAGAAGACAGACTATACAGAGTCACTACAAAACATCAGTTTGTTGTGAACAACGGCATTAAGAAAATGCAGTTCCTGGGGATGTAAGTCCTATATCCTCTGTTTATGTGCTGTTGTCTCCTTGTCCCTGCTTGAATGGGAATGCCTCTGACTTCTTGCAATTCACCCAAGTCCCCTACTATGTCCGTTACCTCCCCTGCAGTCCCCTCTGTTCTCCAGACACCAGCTGAGCAAGAAGACCCCCAGGATGTGGGTACTTCCAGGCAGCGCTTGTGCTGCTCAGCTGGTGAGTGTGTATATGCTGAGCTGCTACGAGGACAAAGAAAATAGATAATTATTGAATTTGAGTGGCAAAATTTATGTTAGATGAGGCACTAATTTGTACTTCTCTCCTCCATTCAACTGTCTATTCTCATGACAATATTTCCTTTGAGATGGTACTCCTCTGGCAGATTTTGTTGAAATTGGCTAACAACTTCAACAGCTATGGGGAAGAATACTGGGAGACTTACAGAGAAAAGGGCAGGCAGATGCTATTTTCATTTCCTTGAGAAGCTTGGCTAAAAAGCATAAAACTATTTTAAAGAAAATTCAATTTTCAGCTTATGATTGACTGATTTTTTCTGTCTTGAGAGTGGCAATATTGCAAAGCATTGAGTGAACAGGAAACAGCCAGAAATCGGCTTTTCCTTTTCCCATCTGTGCCAGCAGAAATGAAGGTTTAGTGTGTGGGTCCCCAGCTGAGCAGGCAAAACCCTGCATGCCAGGGTAAAGTCCCCTAGAGCAGGCAAATCATAGATGTGATACAGTATGTAGCAGCTGTGCTGCACCAGGCAGTGTGGCTGATGATACTGGAGAAAGAGAAGAGAGGGAGAAGAGGAAGCATTTATGCAGAGCAAAGTACAGATTGGAGTAATACATGGTAACACTGTCAGCTTAACGAAAAATTTTCTAATAAAAACACAAAACAGTACAGCAGCTTTGGCATGGTCTCACTTTCCCCCATGTCTTTCCCCCCGTTTTCTTATTACTTGCAATTCCATGAAGACTCCAACATTTGCCAAAGGAAATCTGGCTCCAAACCATCATACCCTTTACTAGCTTCCTGCCAGGCCATTCCTTAATGTCTTTTTCAGTCTCTCCCAAAAGACTGGAGCATGTAGTATTTGTTGCCCATTCCTTGAGTGAGCTCTCCCATCCTGGAGAAAAAACCATACTGGTCCTGGAAAAAGGGATAAAAAAAATATTGGATGCCAGCTAGCATTTTCTGTAGTAGAATTACATTTACCACGTGGTGGAGTTGTTTCTCATGTTAAGAGTAGGGAGGTTGGTGAAAACAAGTGTGTGTGTACCAGTGCTGACAGTTCCCATTCATTCTGCTTCAGTATACAGTGTTTGGCTTCCCAGGCATGAATATCAAGACTACTCTGTGAACATAAATGTTGGCACTGTTCTTTTTGGAGTTGTATATGAAGTTTGAAGGCCTTGATAGTTTCATCTATTGCAGCAAATTGTACGCATTTTATCTGCAATTATAAAATACTTTGAGACACTTCCTTGCTGCACTTGAGCTGCAAGCAAGGTTCAGGTTCACGACTCTGATTTAATCCAAGCCGTTGTACATTTGCAGGTGGCAACATTTGGAGAGTCATGCAGTCTCACTTTTGAAGACTGGTCATGTTTACTGTGCTTTTGAATAGTACAGAGGCTGGAACTAAAACCTGCTATGTCTTACTTTACTTCTGACACTGAACTTTCTTGGTGTTTGCAAATATCTCTGCTTTGTTCAGTGCATGCTCCATGGGCATATGTGTGAGTAATTTTGGATATGGAAATGGTCCTTTGTCCTTTCATTCAGCAACCCACAGTCACTCTTTACAGAACTTCACTTAAGCTATCCAGACACTAGTTAGCTGTTTTATATGATACCTTCCCAAAATAGATGCATAAATGGTGCTTTCCTTTTGCCACTGACTAGCAAGAGAGACTGCCAGAGACTAGAAGCATCACTTAGAAGTCTTAAAAAGGCTGTGCCTGTTTGCAAAAATGAAAATAACAAGACATCTCACAAGACTGGTAGAATATTGCTTCCCAGACCTTAAATCCAGTGCATTTCATTTGCTGTACAGATATTTCCAGCCCATTTTAGCAGCTGGCTTCCTCCTGATGCTCCCTTTCTCTCTGGTAACTGAGATTTCAGTATATCAATTTTCCTATTATACCAGGAGAGATGGTAAGTTATTTGTTGTCTTTTTCTGCAGTGTTTTCTCCATATAAGCTTCTCTCCGTAAAAGAAGAAATTACCACCAGTCCACTTTCTTTATTTTAGGCTGTATAATAATAAAAAGATTCAAATGAGGAAGAAAGAGTTTAACAAAGCAATTTGTTTTTCTGATGCACCGGATAATTGAAACACTGTTGAAAAACATACTGCACATAAGTCATTCTGCTAGCCTTATCTTTACACTGCGTATGTTTTTTCCTAACTTCTAAATCCTTTAAACTTTCAGTTCCCACCATCCAATGTGTGGATACTTGTCTACTGTAGGTATGTGTATATACTTCTATATATGTTACAGAAATTTTACATGCTTATATGGAGTTTATGTGCAAGGCATTCATGAATTTTATTCTACTGCAGAAATTGCCTGTAGGAGTCTTACAGTTTTGAATACCTCTTGTTCAGGGCTATTCAGGCTACCATCCAGGATATGGAACCCCATCCACCTTATAAATATAGCCCTGATTTTGTAGATTTTCTGTTTTTGCTACAATCCATGTGACACCTCAGGTAGCATCTTGGAGGCAGTCTGAGAGTGGTTTAATCTTATAAATGTCTTGTAAACAGAAGACAAAAATGTTCTGCCTCAATTCCTGTATACTAGTTGTTCGAAGTTTTTTCTGTCTATTCTTCTCAATTAAATATCGTGCTAAAGTTTAAACTTTGATACAATTATACCTCGTACAGCAGATTTTTAGCTAAAGAATATAGGAAGAAATACGTTTAAAATATTTTTTAGCAAGGCTTAAGTGTCCATAATAGTCTATGACAACAGCATTCATTTAATTCATTGAAGTGTACCATGCTGAAAATAAATACAAAAAATAAGTAAACTGAAAAGTAATGCTGGACAAGTTAGAACAAATACTAAAAGATACCTGAAAATTTAGTCCTAATTTTTTATACGAAAGTAAATACTGCTCAAGGGTTTGAAATATGAAACAAAATAAATGTTATCTTGTCATCTTCTTGATAGGGGTGTCCAGGAGAGTGAGAGTGTTTATGGCAGTTTCGTTTTCCAGTAAGTGACATGGAAGAGCAGTGGAAAAGCATCTCTGTTGAGCGCAGATAGACTTTATGATTCAATATATATCATATTGCAGTGCTGTGCTAAAGATGCCCGAGCTGGCTCAGAGAAAATGTTGGGTGCACTGAGCACAGCAGAGAGATGCTGTCTTGGGTCATGTGATCTGCATTACTAGATCCATGCAGCTTTCCACCTTGCTGAGAAGTAGAGGTTTTGCCTCACCTCGGAGACATCTATGCAGCTTCTGATTTGAGAGCATTGTGGCCAACGCTGGAGAAAACCTGCGTTTATCCAGGAAAAGACTTGCTGTTGGCCTGATTGCCTGGGATTATGGCCCTCAAAAAGGACCTCTCGTCTTGCTACAGTCTCACCACAGGAGACAATATATTCTGAGTCATGTGGCTGGGAAAATGGTGAGATCACTCAACAGCGGCTCAGAGGAGGTCAGTTTGGCAGCCTAGTGTGATGCTTTGGCTCTAAACAGAGGCTGGGGTTGGGATGGGGTGGAGCCTTCTCAGGTCCAAAAATATCTCCCTATGAGGGAAACCTGATACCTAAAATACAGATACTGCAGCAGAAACATATCTCTGGATCAAAGTGTGACATTGGACAAACCAAGCCCACTGTGAAACACAATGCTACAACAACTTCTTCCATCCTCACCACAGGAAGTTCATGTTGCAGAGACAAAGCAACATAAGGTCAACAACTTCTTTCATCCTCACCACAGGAAGTTCATGTTGCAGAGACAAAGCAACATAAGGTTTCTGATTCCTAACTAGGTTCACACAAAGGATAGGGAGAGTGTCCAGCAAAGGTAGATGAAAATTTGCTTACTCTGCTAAAAGGTTAGCACAGAGTACTTGCTTCAGGTGAAACAGGAGACCACATTGTGAAGCTGAGAAGAAATAACTTTCAAGTGAAATTCTGTCTCCATAAAAGCAGTGCCAGAGTCTTGTTGGACTTCGCTCATACTACCAATTTCATATGAATGGTACTTACACCTGTAGGATGGACAAGGAGATAAAATTTGTAAGACAGACAGAAAGAAATCAACAGTATGAAACCAGAAACTACTACAATAGTATTTTATTCACTGAGAGTATTTCTCTGGTGAGAACTGAAAGTTCAGGCTGTGGACAGCAGCATAAGATATCAGTGATTGTAGATTATTGTCTTGATTTACGCTGAGATGTCTTTTGTCTTTTGTTAAAAAAAAAGGCACAAGTTTCCCGCTGCTTTCAAAATCCAGACTTCTTCCAATTGCAATTATCCCTCAGTCTGTGGTTCAAATGTGCCTCTGAGTCCAATTTTGGAACCACAAATAGTCTCTGAAAAAAAGAGTTTAAAGAAATGTTGGCATCAACAAAAAAAGAACTGAGAAAATATTTGACAGAAAAGCTCTGTTCGTCCACTCCCCATGATACTTTCATATGAATGTATACTTCCTTGCATTTTGCCTTTTTAGGTGATGGCAAATTCTGTTGAAATTTTGGAGAGTGGGGAAAAAAGTTACTTACCTCAGAAATAATTGTGCTGCACATACAGTGAACATCAATTTGGAGTTGGTTTTGTTGTGTCCTTTATTAATACAAGTATATATATTTGAATAAAATGTGAATTACCTTGTCATTTTTTAGTACTTTTTAATGAACTTGTTCAGATTCATTTATTTATAGTCATTGTGTACATCCTTAAAAACACATAAACTTATCCTGGGTGGAAAAGCATGATTTTTGGATCTGCTCTGACTAATCTATGTGCATACAGCATGAATCTAAATGTAGGAGTGTAGCCAATCAGATGCATGCATGTGGTGTAAATGAGATCATTCCTGCATGTGCAGCAGAGGCCACTTGTTGGACTAGAGACATCTGCACAGCAAAAGAAGAGTGGGAATAAATGACAAATACACTGGATTTACTGCAGGTATTCTGCATAGATGTTCTTTGTGTACTTGTTGAATGCCCTCATTTCAGAACAAGTCAGGTTTACTTTTTCCATTGAGATGAACTGTGCAAATCCTGGCTGTAATTTATAGTTTATAGTTTGGTGGTGCTGCTACAGAAATACGGTTCTTCCATTCAATCTCTGTGTGTATTTTAGAATTTATTGCAACTGTCTAACGAAAAACAAACCTCTTTGTTTTGCAGTCACTTTGACATGTGTTAAGCGAAGCACATCTTTGTGATTGGCTCTTTTTAATGATCTGCATCTCATTAAAACGTATGAGGATGCTTACTCCATTGTTTAGATTTAAAGTTTGCATACAGGATATAAGACATTAGATGGCATTTTTTTGACTTTCATTGGCATTTCTGACAAAATCCATTTAGACCAACTCTAGACGTAGGTGTTGTAGACATCTGCATGTACACTTGCTGCACCAGGATCCTGTTATAGACCTATGGAGAAAAATTCTAAAATAGATCAGATGACTCATGCCTACAAGTACCTATTTCTCTGCACTAACTGTAAAGAGAGCTCTGCTGTGTGATAAGTTCAGATGTACAGGTATTCTTTGAAGGTATTTAAGTTTGGCGAGATGACACTTGCAAATTCAGTCAATGACCTGTGCAAAACCAATTGTTGCTTGTTTTGTATAGAAGAATCCATTTGCCTGATCACTTCTGTTAAGATATCAGAATTACCTTACGTAATGGGCTTGTGTGGCAAGGTTTTGGTAACACGGGTGCTACAGTGGTAGCTTCTACGAAAAGCTGCCAGAAGCTTCTGTTATGTCCTATACAGAAAATGCCAGCTGGCTCCAAGAAGGACCCACCACTGGCCAAGGCCAAGCCCACCAGCAACGGTGTTAGTGCCTCTGGGATAACATTGTTAAGAAGGGGAAAAAACCCCTGTAACAGCATTTCACAGCAGCAGAGAGGAGTGAGAATGTATGTGAGAGAAGCCACTCTGCAGACGCCAAGGTCAGGGAAGAAAGGGGGGCGGGAAGTGCTCCAGGACCTGGGGCAGGAAGTGCTCCAGGAGCTGGAGCAGAGTTTCCCTTGCAACCTGTGGAGAAGATCATGGTAAGGTAAGCTATCCCACTGCAGTCCATGGAGGCCCATGGTGGGGCAGATATCCACCTGCAGCCCATGGTGGGCCCCACGCCAGAGCAGGTGGATACCCAAAGGAGGCTGTGAGCCCATGGGGAGCCCATGCTGGAGCAGGCTCCTGGCAGGACCTGTGGACCTGTGGAGAGAGAAGCCCATGCTGGAGCAGGTTTGCTGGCAGGACTTGTGACCCCATTCAGGACCCACGCTGGAGCAGCCTGTTCCTGAAGGACTGCACCCTGTGGAAGGGACCCACGCTGGAGCAGTTAATGAAGAACTGCAGCCCATGTGAAGGACTCACACTGGAGAGGTTTGTGCAGAACTGTCTCTCATGGGTGGGACCCCACCCTGGAGCAGGGGAAAAGAGTGAGGAGGAACAAGCAGAAGAGACAATGTGTGATGAACTGACCACAACACCCATTTCCTGTCCCCTTGTGCCTCTTGAGGTGAGGAGGCAGAGAATTCAGAAGTGAAGTTGAGCCTGGGAAGAAGGGAGGTGTGTGGGAAAGGTGTTTTTTTAAGATTTGGATTTATTTCTCATTTTCCTACTCCAATTTGATTGGTGATAAATCAAACTGATTTCCCCAAGTTCAATCTGTTTTGCCCATGACAGTAACTAGTGAGTGATCTTTCCCTGTCCTTATCTTGACCCATGAGCCTGTTGTCATATTTTTTCTCACCTGTCCAGCTGAGGACAGGGAGTGATAGAGTGGCTTTGATGGGCACCTAGCGTTCAGCCAGGCTGAACCACAGCACCTTACACTGCAGGACAACTATATTTTGAAAATGTTAAGCTGGAAAATATAACCCGCTATGAGGAATCACTTTTGAAGTCAGGAAAGGAGTATAAATGAAGGAGACTTTATAAAAAGATAAAGAGAAGTAGAAACAAAGGCTTGCTGAAAACATTCAAAGGGACTGGGGACTTTTGAAATCTGTTAATACCAATTTTCTTAACGGCCTTCTATTTATTCAGTTCACACATTTTAAACTCCTCTATCCCAGCCACCCAGGTATGGATCATTTAATTTTGTGGAGAAGTATTACATTCTCTGAGTAGTAATTGTAGTATGCTGTTTATTTGTTAACGATTGCTTATCTTTCTCTTCCACTCTAGGGAGCATCTGAGGACACCAGCTGGCTGAATATTATTCTCCCTCCATCATCTCTATTTATAGACAAATAAAAGAAGCCTATAGGAAGAATCAATGGTTTATTTTCAACTTTAAAAGTGGCTCTTGGGACAGCATGACCCTTCTGTTTTAAAACCCATGCTTCCTGCTCTGAAATTTTCATCACTTCACTATAATTCCCACTACACTAGTATGCTTCCCAAATACTTCAGTCTCCAGCATAAACAGCAGGCATTTCTTCTCACCCCAAACTCTCCTTACTCTTTTGCTAATAAGCTGGAAATTCAGTAGCATTATTTCACTTTTAATTTCAGTGAAGTGCCTCCACTGCAAAGAGACAATAAACCATTGTGCTGGTAGTTTGAACAGTCATTTGTCATCCATGGAGCAATTATGCTGAGAAAGAGTTGACAGAATGGACCACTTTCTGCTAATAGTGCCAACACTGCTTTAAAGCAGTCACTGTCCACAACCAAGCCCAGCTAATGGATATGCGTCAGAAACGATGCTTCTGAAGCTAAATCTCAAGTACTTAAGATATTCCTATTTCCTCCCCCAGACATCTGCTTAAGGTGATGAATGAGAAATTGCCTCTTCTACATAATTATTGTCTAAAATAATATTTGCTGATATCTGACTATCCTTAATATTGATTACCTGGAAAGGTCAGAATGATTCCTTAGTATTTTATTAGCTTTATAAATAGAAATGCAAAGGCGAAACATGAAAGGTAACAGAGAGGACATTCGATAGAATTAGCAGGGTGAAAATAAGAAATGCAGTGGAGGTATCTCAGGAAGAAATATCTGTATAGAATAACAAGAAAAGTTTCTAGGTTGTGTATGATGTATACACCTTATTAAAAGGAGTGTTATTTGGAGAGAGACAGAAAGACAAGAGAAATCAAAACATGTCATCAGGAATAATCAAGAAAAGGTCACATTTTTCATTTAGATTAAGAAAGTAAGTATCTTAGTGGCATATATAAGAAAGAGACAAAACGTGCATCAACGGGGGCATGCAGTAGAACTGTGCAAAAATTTTGAGCTATATGAAGTGCTACAGCTGTTAAAGTTAAAAGGAGAACTTCAGTTAGCAGTAGCATTTTATATCCAATAGTCAAAGTCTGAGACAACAATACTTTCAAAAAGGCTTAAGCCGTAAACTACCCCCAATAGCTCATCCTGGTTCATATTTTGTTCTGTTAAGATTTTTACGCTTTCTCAAAGTTGTCATAAGCTTTCTAAAGAGCATCACGTTGAATCTCTAAATGGGTAAAGAAGTTGCTAGATTTTCTGCTGATTGGCATTGCCAAAATGCTGAAGACTTTATGCTTAAATGTCTCTGACAACCGTAGTCTGCAGGTGTAGCTGAGAGGCGCTGGTTACAAACAAGTGGAATAGTCACCTTCCTTTCTGATGACACTGTTGCATGCTCGCTGAATGCCATTGCCCTTCACCGTTTGGTCCTGTCAGCTAGGCAAATAAGCCTAATACGTCCCTTCACCACTTTCTTTTCAGAAGAGGCTGGAGAGGGAAACTCTGATGTGAGGATGAATAGCTGTCCCAGTTTACCATACCAGTGCAAAGCACAATAGAGTGACATGCTATGCCACCTAAGGTATCATTTTATTGTCAACAGCTACAAGATCAAATCTCTTCATACTGCCACTAAGCAAAACGAGGACCTATTTACCACACTGTATGTGCACTTCTTATATTATTGCCGTTTTTAAAAACCAAAGAAGGGATACTCTGTAAATAGTTTTGAGAAACCTTCCCTCCATGCTAAGAAGTTGTTTCTGCTGCTCTGATTTGTGTCAAATTACAAGACTGAAGCAAAGAAGCCTAAAGATTGGTGGTATTACGAGTGTCTTTGAGTCTAGCACAGACTGAGATGCTCTTTAAGCTAAAATACAGACCATCCTCCAAAGGGATCCCAGTTCCTGCGTGTAGCACTCCCATCCTTTCACACTTGTCAGAAATGGGAAAGCTGCAAAAAACAAGCTCGCCCAAACCCAACATCCCAACCCAACTATGAGACTTCCCTCTTTAAAATCTATTAAATTAATTTTCATTAAAGTTTTCCTTGAATGAAACAAAATTTTTATTATGTTGTTCATTTCAGTTTCTACTGAAGAAATTTCAGCTTGGTTTGTCCATTTTGTGAAGAGCCTGGTGTTATTTTTTTGCTGGGGTGGCTGTCTAACTGTTTGCAAGCAAGTATATTTTTTTCCTGAAATTTCTGGTGGAGGGTGCGATTTCAGGAAAGCGGTGCAGGGATTCTGTAAAGCTCTTTCTTCTACATTTATGGAAACTAAATGCAATATATCTCATATCACACCATTGCTTAAATACTAGGATGTGAATGGGTATAAAAGAGCTGGAATACAAGGTGAATCTTCAGCAGTGAGGTGAAGGAAGGAGACTGAGGTTCTAGCAAAATGTTTCTTCTGCCCAGTATTGCACATTTTTTCCATTTCTCATTCCAAAGCTCTGCAGTTTTTGTTGTTCTTGCCCAGTAGTGGACGTTTTTTCCATTTCTCATTCCAAAGCTCTGCAGTTTGTGTTGTTCTTGGATCCTTTAATGACTTGGGGATCTCAGATGGCACAATCATCCAAGAAAGCCATCTTACATTTGCATCAGGCTAGGTGCTTATTAACAGTCCTCTCAAAAAATTATTTTACTGTTTCAATTATGTAAGCCTCCTTATCAGATCAGAGCACAGCCGTCTGCTCTACACTGGGCTAACCCTGAAGCCCAAGAAGCTCTTATAACTCACAGGAATCACAGGTGTTTATTCACTTAATCATATTAGATATAAAATATTACCTCAGTTATTTCCTAGATGAAAGATCTTCATATTGTTTTCTGGAAAAATTTCAAGATGTACACTTCATCCTGTGAAAAGCTGTATTGGTGCTAAATACCTGAAAGACTGATGCTATCAAAATTATAATATAATGGAAATAGTGTTCCCCATTTCAACACCAGGTGGTTGCTGCAGATTTTTATAATCATCAAGCCCTTGACTGTGCTTGATTCAAACTTTATATAAATATTTGACAGAACTAGAAATTTATTGAAGAGCATAATGAAATGTTTAATTTTTTCAAAGGTTTATGTTTTGGAAGAGCCTACTTAAATATTTATGCTTGAGATAGTTGGTTTTATATACATTTTGGGGTAAATGACCTGTTTGTATGCGGTATGATACATGTGCATGCATGTCAATAAAATGTACATTTTAAAATGGAAACTGCAAGTAAACTGAAGAATCCTGAGGCAGTGTATTGTCTCAAGCACATTACATAAAATAAAAAGTAAATCCTTAGGCACCAACAGTATCAAGTTACACTAATGAATTAAAAATAATGGGTAATATACAGCTGGACGTTAAACTAATGAAAAACGACAGAGTAAAAGAGTTTAAATTTGGATATTTAAATTGACTGGAGGCAAAGAAAGGCCTTTCTGCTAAGAAACTTGAACCCAAATCACAAGAAATTCAGTACATGAAATGTTTTATAAAGAGTTCTTCATTACTGGTTTGATATTTATCCCTGTTCCTCTTTATGCACTGCTGTTTTCTTGGCCCAGATCAGACCTTTTATATTAAGGCAAATCTGGAAACTAAGAAGTATCAGGATGTGATATCTGAATAGAGAAGATGAGGCTTCTTTATGTCAAATATTGCTTCTTTACACTGATGACTTCGCAAGGTGACTCCTGACCAAAAACAATGATAGATACACAACATTCCTAAAATCAAAAACAACCTTTTCGATCCTATTTAACAGTTGAATTAATTTGGTTCCTACTTTTTCCCCACTACTGGGTCTACATCTCCTAACATAAGAGTCTTTAAAAAGATTGTGCCTTTTTTGGACTCTGCATCTTGCTGCGAAGAATACTTGTTACAGCTGGCAGAGTCAGACAGCAATGCACCTCAATTTTTGACCATACTTCCTTGTTCAAAACATGGTTTGAAAGGTGTATTGGACAGGTGCTAAGGTCAAAAGCACCAGTATAGGAGTAGAATTTCACCGTCTCCAAGGTTAACTACTAGTTACAACATGTGAAGGAACAGATGGGGTCTGTTTGGTATATAGTAAACTGACAACTCAACATTAGCTCAGACAGATTTCTCAACCTGATGAGAAGCCAAGATAAAGATGTAAATGTTCAGGTGCTGTAATTTGTTGAACAAGAATGTACCGAAGTTCACACTGCCATGGGACTCATAGTATTAACTATGCACAGCTCTCCTTTTGGACTATAAGCAAATGCTGCTCTGTTTGACAGATGGTAAGGTTTGTGACTTTTGAAGACAGTCATGGTCTGTGCAAAAGAAACAACTGAATACAGAAGGCAAATATTTAAGATCCATTCAAGGATTTAGCTACTCAAAGATATTTCACAATTATTCAGAAGTGTGCTTTTCCAGGTAGGTACCCTACTATCCAAATGTTCCTGGAGTACAGTTACATCCTCTCTGTTTGCTAGCAAATCAGTCTAGTTTACTCTCCTTTCGTGTGATAAAGATTGGCTTGGTCAGGGGAGCAGAGTAGCTTTCTCCTTTCATTTGTTCCAATTAGGATTCATTGATTAGGACCATGAGTGACACAAATTGTACAAGCAGTAATTTCTTGTGCATTATAATTTCCAACTTCTGAGTTTTCTGCTTATAGCAGATATTATTTTTGTTATTCCTTAAGTGAATTTCAGCCTACTTGTGTTATTACAGATCATGCAAATCTAAAGTCAATCCACATCTCACAATAAATGCCCTTATCCTCTTCTGCACAGACAAAACCTCTTAACTTTATGTTCATGCCCGTCTTTCTTAGCACACTCCAGCTTTGTTGTGCTGGGTAGCTAATAAAAATATAAATTGTTTTAGGGGCAGATTCTTCAGGATTGTGAACCTTTATCCAACACCTGAAGTTTGCTTTCAACATAACCGTTATTGCCTCCTCATCAGGCAATTTTATATACCTGTTATAAATCCTCTATTCATCTCCATCTTCTCCAGCTGAACTATTTCCTGTAAGTCCCCACATCAGATGTTTTCTTGAAGCACAGATAGATGAAATCTATTGCATTTTCCTGCTCTAGGAAAATCAGTTATCTTACCAGAGATGTTGTCAAGTTAGTCTGGCAAACCCTGTCTTTGAAGTTCTGACACCCTGAATTATATCACTTCTATGATTTAAACCATGTCTTTAATTTATTCTCTTACCATTTGTCACATCCTACTTCTCTGGCTTTTACCAAGTCTCTTACTTCTGCAGTGTACAAAGCTGAATTTGCTCATTTTCTTTGTCTCTTTCTCACCCCCTTTTTTAGCACCTGTTTCTGAAGTGATGAGGCATAGCCAGAGATTAAGTCTGGCTTTGAACGTTTCATAATAGGCTGTAAGAGTGACTGTAATCACTGTCTAAGTAGGGAAAGGAATAGAGGAGCTCTGCAGCTGTGACTGTATTAGCTGAAGCAGAGGTTCGTATCCCTTTATTCAGTGATGAACTGCGAATGTCATACTCTTCATACTCACTGTCTGCTATTACTGACTGTGTTCATATTTATCCAAGTGTCATGTCTGGGGCTGGAAGCTCGGATCTACCCCCCAAGGAAATCTACATGCCCTGCAAATCTGACTGAGAAGTGGTGAGGGGTCCTGAATGCCTGATGGTGATCTGAGTTGCACATGTACATGTTACACTGTTAACGAGATGTGGGCTCCCAGGCCTTGTAGAGAACATGGGATTTAGATTATATTGAAAATGCAATTTCACTATGATTTTGAAAAGTTTAGGATTCAAAAATCTTCAGTGAGACATATCGAGTTGAGTCACTCTAGGAATATACATTGCTTGTTGTCTTTGACTTTACCCCAAAGTCTACTCATACTCCCTTTGAACTCAGTAGGATTTTTCCTCTTCATGGAATCGTATAGAATCATAGAATCATAGAATCATAGATTGGAAAAGACCTCTAAGATCATCGAGTCCAACCATCCACCCAACACCACCATGCCTACTAAACTGTATACTGAAGTGCCATATCTACACCTCCAGGGTTGGGGACTCAACCACCTCCCTAAAACAGCCTATTCCAATGTCTGACCACTCTTTCAGTAAACAAATTTTTCCCAATATCTAATCTAAACCTTCTCTGATGCAACTTGAGGCCATTGCCTCTCATCATATAGGTAGGTAGTTGGGAGAAGAGACCAACACCTGCCTCACTACAACTTCCTTTCAGGTAGTTGTAGGGAGCAATAAGCCTCCTCTTCTCCAGACTAAACAGCCGCAGCTCCCTCAGCCGGTCCTCATAAGACTTGTTCTCTAGACCCCTCACCAGCCTCATTGCCCTTCTCTGGACATGGTCCTGCAACTCAATGACTTTCTTTTAGTGAGGGGCCCAAAACTGAACACAGTATTCGAGGTGCACCCTCACCAGTGCTGAGTACAGGGCCGAGATCGCTTCCCTACTCCTGCTGGCCACACTATTCCTGACACAAGACAGGATACCGTTGGCCTTCTTGGCCACCTGGGCACACTGCTGGCTCATGTTCAGCCGGCTGTCGACCGACACCCCAAGGTCTTTTTCCGCTGGGCAGCTTTCCAGCCAATCCTCCCCAAGCTTGTAGCGTGGCATGGGGTTGTTGTGACCCAAGTGCGGGACCCAGCATTTGGCCTTGTTGAACCTCATACAGTTGGCCTAGGCCCCTTCGATCCAGTCTGTCTAGATCGCTCTGCAGAGCCTTCCTACCCTCAAGAAGATCGACATTCCCACCCAACTTAGTGTCATCTACAGACTTACTGAGGGAGTACTCAATCCCCTCATCCACATCATTGATAAAGATGTTACACAAGAACAGACCCAAAACAGAGCCCTGAGGAACACCACTCGACTAGCTGCCCGCTGCATTTAGCTCCATTTACCACCATTCTCTGCGCTCGGCCATTCAGCCAGTTCTTTATCCAGCAGAGAGTACACCCATCCAAACAGTGGGTAGCTAGTTTCTCCAGGAGGATGCCGTGGGGAACAGTGTTAAAGGCCTTACTAAAGTCCAGGTAGACAACACCCACAGCATTACACTCATCCATTGGGTGGGCCACCTGGTCATAGAAGGAGATCAGGTTGGCCAAGCAGGACCTGCCTTTCATGAACCCATGCTGGCTGGGCCTGATCCCCTGGTCATCCTTCGCATGCCCAGTGAGAGCACTCGGGATGAATTGCTCCATAATCTTGCCTGGCATCGAGGTCAGGCTGACAGGCCTGGAGTTCCCAGGATCCTCCTTAGGGCCCTACTTGTAGATGCGTGTTACACTGGTGATCCTCCAGTCATCTGGGACCTCCCGTGTTAGCCAGGACTGCTGGTAGGTGATGGAGAGTGGCTTGGCCAGTTCCTCCTCCAGTTCCTTCAGCACTCTTGGGTGGATCCTAAACTTGCTGAGGGTACACTCAATCCCACTGTCCATGTCACCGACAAAGATGTTAAACAGCGCTGGTCCCAGTACTGACCCTGGAGGAATGCCACTTGTCACTGCTCTCCACTTGGACATTGAGCTGTTGGCTGCTACTCTTTGAGTGCAACTATCCAACCAATTCCTTCTCCACTGAGTCGTCCATTCATCAAAACTATATCTCTCCAATTTAGAGACAAGAATGATGTGCAGGACAATGTCCAATACTTCGCACAAATCCAGGTAGATGACGCCAGTTGTTCTTCCCTTATCCACCAACACAGTAACCCTGTCGTGGAAGTCCACCCAATTGTCAGGCACGATTTGCCCTCAGTGAAGCCATGCTGGCTGTCACCTGTCACCTCCATATTTCACATATGCCTTAGCACAGTTGCCAGGCGTATATTCTCCATGATCTTGCCGGGCACAGAGGTGAGACTGACTGGCCTGTAGTTCTCCGAGTCTTCCTTTTTTCCCCTTTTTAAAAATGGGGGTTATATTTCCCCTTTTTCAGTCAGTGGGAACTCTACTGGATATATTCATGGGCTCCCTGCTGTCTCACTGGGACAGAACAGTGCTTTTTAACTTCTGCTCCAGATAACTAAATCCTAGAAGTGAGACCCAAACAATTTCCACCAAGGGAAAATTAACTATGAAATACAGAAATTCAATGTATGTAACAAAAAAAATTGCCATTAGTGTTCAGGCTTTCAGTAAAAAATTAATTGAGATTGTAAAACTACTGAGTAGCACTAAGTCTGTAATACTTTGTCTTGACGAAAGCAAAGGAGAAGAAAGTAAAGTCCAGTAAGATTTTTAGCCAGCATTATTCTTGGTACTAAAAACTAACCTGCTTCAAACAGTAACAAGAATTGTAAACAGTATTTGCCTTTAAAGCTGCATATTGAATGAAGACATAAGCATCTGTAAACCAGACATACTGATGTAGCATAAATGCTGTGGCTCCCTGTACAAAGTCCCAGTAATTTTAGCAATGTGCTGCCTAACTGAAGATGTCAATATTTCTGTCTTGTAATTTATTCACATCCCAAATCCCTGACATTGCTAGGAATCATAAACTTAACTGTTTTTATTGACTTCATCAAGCAGTGGTAGCAAGACAGCTAGTGAAAAACAGGCAGTTACTGGAGAATAAACATGTCTGAAGTGGCTGGATAATCCATGTTGATTTTTCAGACCAAATATTACCTAAAACAGATCTACTGTATCAAGAGATAAAAAAATTAAACACCATGAGAGGAGAGATTAAATGAGGATACTTTACGATATTATGTTGCAGCAGTATTTATACTACAAAGAAAACAGCCATTTATTTATTTCCCTTTTAATGGTCTTCTTACGTTGTCTTAAGCTTGGCAAGAGAAAGATGTACTGTTGCTCACTTTGAAGAAAATATGATATACTTTGTTTGGTAGAAAACACCTGTATGGATGTTAACCAAACACGGACAGTAATGAATACTGACATAAGGTGGGTAACTAAGCATTCTCAATTGGCAAAACGCTGTACTCTACCAACCAAACCAAATAAAGACTAAGCAGGAGAGCTGTGGTGGATTTTTACACAACATGGAAAGCCTGCTATGGCATTGTTATCATAAAGTACATTTTTCTGGCAGTCCAGATCAGACATAATTATAAAGTTTAGATGAATTTGTAGTGAAGCTTGAATAACTTTTTTTAGGAACACGTGCTCACACATATGATGTGAAGCTCCTTAAATGTAATTTAGAACTGGTCATATGCATATCTATATTGCCATTCAGCTATAAAATGGCACTCTTTTCTATACTTCTCTTGGGGCAAGAACACAGCACATTAGCTTCCACATTGACTTGTACCTAGCACATTAACTTGCTTTTTTGAGCAGCTCTGGGCTGGCCACAGTGATATTTAGAACTTCATGCTGAGTGTACCAGTTGCTTCTATATGCCTGCATCAGTCTGTGTTATCCATGCTGAATTTAATCTGCTGTAATAATGCTCAGTTACTTCCCTCAGTCTTTACTTCTTCCCGTCAGCTTGTCTTGAATAATCTAATCTAAACCATTTTATGTTTGGTGTGGGTTTTTCCACTCCACTTTTTAAAAAAAAGTAGGACTTCAGTGCTACAAAACAAGTGAAACTTAGCATTAGAATTGCTTTATATTTGTGCACTTTGATACAGGTGATTTTGAAATTGGGGGATCCACTTGTGATCTGGGAAAAATGTTTTCTTCTATATGTAGGCATCTCAAGGCTGAGTCTGAGATTTTGGTAAATGTAATAAAGTATTTGAAAAGGGACAGGATTAACAGTGGAAAATAATAGGATTTGTTACTAGAAGTGTAGAAGAAGCAGCATATACAAGAATTAATGTATTACAGGCATGCAGTCTGAACAGAAATGGAGTCTGACAATGTGTCATAAAACAAAGCTTTATTGAGGAAGCAGCAAAGATGAGAAACAACATGACCATAGAGTGGTTCACCCAATCCCTGATATTAAACACAGGATAATAATGATGCCATGGCTCCAGCGAACTGCCAAGGACACTTGGTGTCCAGGTCATCAGGCCACAACAGCCAGTTGTGCAAATGCTTTTTGAATGCAGGTAAGAGTTGTGCCAGCCCTCGGCTCCATCAAAAGTAGCGTGATTTGAGAGAATCATACTTTACATGAATAAAGTGGATCACATCCTGCCCACTCTGCCAATGTCAGTCAGGGAACAGCATGTTGGCTGTCTGTCTACGTTGCTGATACTGGTCAATGGCAAAGTGTCAGGAGGCAAGATGTCAAGGCATGACATGGATGAGTCCCAGAGAAAGCTCTAGAACAATAAGCTCATTTAAAAACAACAGCTGCACAAAGCTACTTATCATTCAAGCAAGTTTCATCAACAGGGTTCTTAAAATGTTCAAGCATTAAATGCACATGGGGTCTAGTCTTACATAAAAAGCATTTTCTAGACAGTTTCTTTCCTGTTGCTCAACTATGGTTTCAGCAACACCCCCTAGACTTGTCTGATTTTCCCTTCTGGTCTGTTTTCAGCCACTTGGATATTTTCTTTAGCCTGCTTTGAGATTTTCTGCTTGGCATTTATGCTTCTCAGTACTCAACAAGCATTTCTGAAAATTCTGTCCTTTTGGCATTTTCAGCCACTTCCAGTGCTTTGAATGCTGCAGACTACAATATGTCCATGGCACTTGTAGGCATCCACTGCATCTCCCCTCTGCATCATCTTTAAAGTTCTCTACAACAATCCTGTATGGCTTTAACACTGACTTGGTATTTTCTTCCCACGGAAGAAGTCTGTCTGTTGTTCTGAGAGTTTGTACTTCAGTTATTTTAGTTCCGTATTTCTTTGTATGGCCGAAGAATTTAGCAAAAAAAGAGAAGAAAATAAATAACGGAGCTGAAAAAAATTAATGACTTAACAGAATCATTAATAATTCCCAGTGGAAACCCCATATTTTTATTTGATTACTGCAAGTGAAAGATTCTAGGAGGGCTCCTGCATATCACGGTTGAGGTGGCAGCTATTTACAATTACGTGACAAAAACCACACAACAATTTCCTTGGAAAATATAGTCACATATTTAGGTATTTTCTTTCAATAAGAGCTGAGTGACCAAGTGTTTTTGAAAATATCACCAGATCCTTAACTGAAATACTTCTTGAAATATTGTGGTATATTTACTTCTAAATTGTTTCTGAAAATGGGAATTAAACCGTGTAGGCATTGTAATACTGAGTTGTATATTATCTAAATATGCTAAATATGTTTAAAATTCTGGGTCTTAGATCTCTATTTCAATGTTCTTTTGTCAGAACTTGCAATTATCTGGGGGCTTCTGGGGAACTGCATTTACTTTGTTTCTCTTGTATGTTATCTTGTAAGTTTATTTGGTCTGGAAGCTGCCCCTTGTTCAATGTTTGGACAACATCAGGCTAACTTGCCTTTTAGCTTTACTGGAGAACAAAGAATATGACACCAGAACTCAGCACTGGAAAGGAAATACTGATTTCTGATGGGCAGATGAGAAATGGGTGATATTTGTGGACATGGGAATGAAAAAGAGGAAGAAAAATAATTTAATTAATTCAAAATATTTAACATAAAAACATGTTGTTCTTCCTCCTCACCTCTAAAAACCCAAACATAAACTCATTTCCCCAAATCCCGAAATAAATACATTTATGCTTCTGTAAACGACAATCTAAATTCTGATTTTTCTTTTTCTCCTGAGAAAGAAGTGAGAAGTATTCAGTTGAGGTTAAAGCTTTCCTATTCTGTCTTGGATACTGCCTTTGAAAACCTATTTTAAGCAGAAGGTGTAGGCAGCAATTCCAGGAGCCAACAAAAAGCAGAAGTCTTTCAGCACTGGAGGCCCCCGTCTTGTTGCTACCTGCTGTTGTTTTCACACTACTTTATCGAGGTCCAAGTCATCAAAGTCCAAAGGCAAGGTAAATGTAATGTATTAGAGAAATTACCTGTTATTTTGATCTAAGAGTAGAATTGTCTTTATTGTCTCAAATTACAAAACAGTAGTGAGTATAGCGAAGTGCTGCTACTTTTAAGAGTTTGTTTTTATCTTCCACACTTACTGTTCCACTAATCTGAGTGAATTGTAATCCCTAAAGCATGTATTAATGCTAGAGAAATGCTGAGATTTGGAGTGAATAAATTAAGAATATCTAAATTTCTTAGCAGGAGAGTGTCTTTCCATTCACCGTGGCTGACTCCTCAATAGTGTTCATATGCTTAATGGCATGGCTCTGTTACATCTTTGGATTAAACTAAAATAAAGTTTGGAAAAACAAAAGGACAAATGATATCTACTCCGGAATCATCAGACATTCTGGGACAATACAGCTGCACTGGCTACTCCAGAGATGTGAGCTTGACAAGCACAGATGCTCTGAGAGACATCTGTCCTTAGATCCCTTGAAGGAAGGGAGGGTGTCAGGCAGTTGTGTAGGTAGTGATGGAATTCTGCAGACAGCAAAATGCTCATTTTGCCTTTTTGCTTTGCCTACTGGCTTTCCGCAGCTGAGCTAGTTCTTCCATTACAGATCTAACAGGATATTCACAAGTCTTGAAAGTTAATAGTTTCTGTCTTTATCCCCACTATCTTCCTCCCCTTCATCTCTCCCTTCCCTTTCTGCCTCCCACCACTTTCACTTTCTCTAAAATGTCATTACTATGAAGTACAAGGATGATAATATTTATCTCTGGTCAGATACAGTTAATGACATGTAACTGCTGATTCCCACAGCCAGAGATACAGGAAAGCAGTCTCTGGGGTTGTGTTTTTAGATAGTTCTTTTGGAGATAAGGATATGAAATTCTTGTAGAGCTGATTTTCTTTTTCTGTCAATCCTATTTACTCATCGGACTAATCTACATTCAGAGAGAAAACCGCTGTGTCAACTTTATGTTATTTGTGTAGACTACATCTAAATGAATTTCAGATACAGAAATAGCATTTAATGTTGTAGGTATATCGGGTGCCCTAAAATAAAAATAAAATATGCTACCAAAACTTAAAGAAGGAAAGGTAGATTTAGAGAGAAAAGAAATTTGGACTCAGGCAAGAGAGAGGCTTACGAAATAAGGAATTATGAGGTAGCTTCTTTTTATAAAAGGTCCAATTCTGAAATGACAAAATAGTAGATGAGGCCTTCAAAGGGACATCATCAGGCTGGAGACAAGACACAACACAAACATCATGAAGTTCAACAGAGGGAAATGTCAAGTTCTTCCCCTGGGGAGGAAGAACTCCAGGGATCAGTACAGCTTGGAGGTTGTACAGCTGGAAAGCAGCTTTGGAGTAAAAGACTTGGAGGTACAGATGGATACCAAGCTGAACATGAACCAGCTCAGGAGACAGCAGTGACACAGCACTAAACTGACTGTTTGTAATGAGTCCCAGCAGCCCTAAGCAGTGCTGAGTGTCACTGCCACTCTCCAGCTGTCAATTCTTCCTTTTTCCTAAGGAAGAATGAAAGCACTGCAATGATATCAAAGGCATTAGAAGCTACCTGTGTCCCTACAACCCAATTACTACATTATTTCTATTTAAAAACCTATTTCAATGTAAGTTGCAAGACATGTTAAAGAACATTCATCTGAAAGACAAGGAAGTGTTTGCTTCAACTGCTATGGCAATTAAATGAAGATTGTTTGACCACAGCTGAAATACACACTAACACTGGCATAGTAAAGTTTAGATTGTGATTTAAATTCCAGCCTAGGTTCAGGAATTTTCATGTTCCTTACATTGTTTAGTGAATTTTACCACATATGTAAGAATTAAAAAATGTTAACTAAATTTTTGGGCATTTTCTTGTTCCCTAAAATTTAATTTCCCTCCTTTTATGTGTGTTTGCAATAACAATGGTGAAAAAGATACATCCCAACAGTCTATGATCTCTCCTGGAAGACTTAATTCTTTATGCTGACTTCATTACCATACACTCATTATCATCTACTATATTTATGCTGCGTCTATTGAAGTCAGATTGATAATACTGAAAGGTTGTTACTACGGCTATGCTATTACAGTGATATAGCTGTCAATATACACCAGCAACATAAGACATGCACCATTTACTACTCTAAGCCACTTAAGTAATAGTTTGAATAACAGAAAAAGAAATTGCCATAGCAAAATTTGACTTGTGACAAAATGCAGTCTCTGCTTTTAATATTGCAGTTTTTAGTTTCTGTACAGTATGTATGTAATCTTCTTAACTGTACAAATTCTCCTCCTTGTTAGCACCAGAAGTAGTTCTGTAACCTCTCCTGTCTCTGTATATTTTGTCCTTTGCTGAACAATCAGTAGTTGTCTCCTATTTCAAGAGGATTGTCTTGAATTTCTATTTTAAAGAAAGCTTCCTTCTTTAGAAGGAATAAATTTTAAACCCTAAATTGTCCCATTCTGGTATCATTGTAATCATGTCATCAACCATTCCGAGTCACTTCTGTGTGCCTTCTGCATCACACATTACAATTCACACTTCTTATCTAACACGGCCTCTAAGCATCTCTCTGACCTGGCTACATTCCTTCCCAAATTTTAGTTGTATTTCAAGGCAAGGTTACAGGCTTCCTAAAAGCCAAAAGGAAGAGGAATGGACCGCTGCTCAGCATTTGCTGTGAAGACTGAGGAGGTCTGCCTTTTCCTTAACCTGCTACACTGGTTCTGATCCTGACACAAAATATTTTCATAGAAATGAGAATCAGAGAAGCAAGAACACTTCAGTAACATTTAACTGTAAGAAAGAGTCATCTAGAATCATAGAATCATAGAATGGTAAGTGTTGGATGAGACCTTAAAGATCATCCGGTTCCAACCCCCCTGCCATGATCAAGGACATCTTCCACTAGACCAAGTTGCTCAGAGCTCCATCCAACCTGGCCTTGAACACTTCCAGGGAGGGGGCATCCACAGCTTCTCTGGGCAACCTGTTCCAGTGTTTCACTCCCCTCATGGTTAAGAATTATTTCCCAATATCTAATCTAAATCTGCCCTCTTTTAGTTTAGAGCTGTTCCCCCTTGTCCTATTACTACACACCTTTGTGAAAAGGTGTATTATCCATATAGGGCAAGGCCTTGCAGCACCATTTGCTCAGTTACATATCTATGAGGAAAACTGGGGCATAGACAGGCATGCCAATATGTTGGTCTAAGCTTTAAACCTCCAAACAATGTTAAACTTCTTATTCTTGTGAACAGACACGCTTATGATGTCTTGCCTTTGCTAACAGTAGGTGTGCTTCTCTGGAACTAGTTTAGACTCTTTTCTTTAGAATTTTCCCTACCAGAAGTCTGCCTCAAGCTTGTCACAGGTGATCCCAGGCACCAGTTTGAAACCAAGCTGTGCCTGGGTAGAAATCAAAACTTATAGGCCTAACCCAAATCTCACATTTTTTCACCTTCCAGCCTACTGACTTCAGCAGAACTGTTCCAGGGAATGCAATGAAAAGAGAAACACAAAATTCAAATTTTACCCAAATTCTTGGCTTTTGAACTTCATGGAAGCTAATCCTCTACAGAAGATAATAAAAAGATGTTGTGTTTGTTTTACTTTTGTCCTTCACTTTCGAATTGATGCATAGCTTCCACCAGCTTCTGACTTTAAGAATGTTGATTCAGACTGGAGCCTGAATCACATAGAAAAGATCTCAGGCTTTATCAACCTCTACCAGATTAGCTAAAAGGATCCACTTTCCTTCATATATTCCGCCTTCCAGATCAACCTCCTTCCCTTTGATAGCTCCTCTTCATTCTTTTCTCTTAAAGAAGACAGGACCTCCTCTGACAAAGTGGAGATAGTGGCACCATTTCCACCAGGCCTGCTAATCTAATTAGGAAGACTTTAAGATAGGTTGTTCAGGGATGGTGACCAAAGTCTGGGGAGAAGTCATAGTACAACGAACAGTGAGGAACTCCCAGGGCACAGAACAACAGGGAAGCTCTCACACTTCGCTTGTCAGCAGCACAACAGAGAGCCCATCTGATGTACCTCTATACAAAGACATGCAGCTTATGGAACAAGCAGTAAGAATTAGATGTCCCTGCACAGTCATGCTGGAAAACAGTAGATGGATCACACGGGAGGCTTCTCTGTGGTCAAGGAGGCCCAAGGCAGCTGGTGGATCAAGTTCTGCCTCCTAGAGCACAGGAATGGTTCACCCTAATGTGTGGGATATCAAAGGTCTGGAGCATGGCTGAGCTCAAGCATAAAAAAGAAGCATTCAGAAAGTGGAAGGGGTACATTCTGTGTGATAGGAATATAGTGACCTTGGCCAGGAGTGTCGGGACAGAGTTAGCAGGGTTAAAGCTCAACTGTCATTTAAACTAGCAAAGGATATGAAGGGCAACAAGAATAATTTCCAAAAGTACACCAGTGCTGTATGTATGGCTAAATTGGCTCCACCACTCTGTGGGACTGTAGACCCAGTGATCAAAACCACAGAAAAGGCTAAGTTACTTGTGGCCTTTTTTGCCGTGGTACTTACTGGCAGAGGTTGCTTGCTGGCCTCCCAGGTCCTTGTGCTTAGTGGCTGAGTTTGGAAAAACAAAGTATTATGTATGGTAGAGCAATGCTGATTTACGGATCACTTAAAGCAACTGAACATACCTAGAACTGTGAGACCACAAGGTATGCATCCAAGGGTGGTTATATTGAAGATGGAACCTGACTCTTCTCAGAGATATACAGGATAAGAACAAGAAGCAACAGGCACAACTTGCAGCATTAGAAATTCTGATTAGATACCAGCAAAAAGAAGATCTGCCTCATCCACGGTGAGGGTGGTCAAATATGGGACAGGTGCCCAGAGAGCTTGTGGGATCTCCGTCTTCGGAGACACTCAAAACTTGACTGGACATTGCCTGAGCAACCTGCTCTGAGTTGGCCCTTTTGGGAGCAGGGAGGATTGCAGATGACTTTCTGAGGCCCTTCTTTGTCAAAATTATTCTACCATTTTAAATCTCAGTGGGAACTGATTAGGAACTGAGGCTTTGCTTTGTACTCCCATACTTTCTCTCTTTCCTCTTCTTCTTTTTCCTGAGGTGTTTATGTCTTCCTTGACCTCAGTGTACTCAGAACAAATAGTTATTTAGGAAGCCAGTCTGTCATGTACCATTAACGGAGACACATTAATGTTATTTATGATTAAGGGCAATATACATCTTCCTTCAAACTCTCAAAAATACTCTTCAGGTGGCTTCAAAGCCAGGTAACTGCTTTTAGGCTTAGATAATATTTGAGCAATAAACAAATGAATTCCAGTTAAGAGTATCACTGATGAATGTGGATTTCAGATATTCCTTCAACATTGCTTCAGAATTCATTTCATTTGGATCTATTACATACCATTTCACAGACTTTTTGAGCTCATTCCAAGTCAGCCAAGGGCTATGTTGTCAGAGCAATATGATGCTGATCCGTGACTGAGATATCATGCCTTTCATATCGTGAAAGAGTCAGTGAATAAGAAGCATGAAAACAAAAAAATCAAAAAACAAAGGAAAACTCTGTTCTTGTTGGAGGAAACTAGGTCTGGCTGACTTCAGGAACAAGTGTAGCTCTCCTTCTCAGCCCTTTATAGTCGACTCACATCCCTCTCAGATCTCAAGGTTTCTCCTGTCTCAACACCATAGATGCAGTTTCTTCCTGTGCCGGAGTCCAGCCAGCAGTGAGGCTGAGCATGTATTCCTGGTACATCTGTACACACCTGCCCCACATATACACATGCACATACATATATCCTGACTGTCCTGATTTTCAGCCACGTGCATAATCAGGGGCCTTCCAAATATCAGAATGGGTTTTAAGACCACCTAATATCCCTGCCTGGATCCCAGGCTTCTGCATCAGTTGCTGGCTCTGACCTTGTGTCTTTCAAAGTGCTGATGTCCTCCTACAACACTGCTAGTTCATCTTCAAGTTTGGTAGTTTGTTCCCTCGTCTCATGTGGTTTCCACCGGTAGCTAGCTTTGGAAATTCAGGCTCTCCTGGGTCCCAGACCTGTTGTCCCATTCTTTGGTGAAGCTGACTTGAAGTTTGCTGGAAGTTTACACATGTAGGCTTATAACATAGTGTGAACTCCCAAAGAAGATAGTTACAAATAAGATTTAATATAGAATGAACTGCAGTAATTGAGAGCAGGGCTTGCTCTGACAAGCGTACTGACTAACTACCTACTTAAATGTTACCAGCCCCATTTATCTTTCTCTTTTTCTTCTGCTTTCCCATGTTCCTCACCAATCTTTCTCTTTCCTTGCCTTTGTCCCTTCCCCTAAACATCCCAAAGGAAACTTTTTACAATTCCAGAAGTTTTTCTCCTTTGTCCCAGAATTTGCTTCCATGTCTGCACCACATAATAACTTCTATATCCTGTTAAGCAGTAATCCCACATAGTTTGCACATTTTGCACAAGGGACAATGCTTGAGCATCATGTGATGATCTTGGCTATTGAGCGTTTTCATCTTGGGTACTTCCAGTCATCACTGTTCCTCTAATCATCATGGGTCTTTGCTTTAATTTTTAAAAAGCTTTATTCATATAACCTAACAGGGATGGAGAGGTTATGTTGATTTTTGAGTGGTTATATATAGATATTGTGTTAATTGCACTTCTGATTGTAAACAAGTGATCTACCTTCTAAGTACTTAGAGGTTTACACTCTCTCTGTTCCAGTGACTATATAAAAGTGTTCTTTGTTTTCTATGAGTTAAGTTTATTCAGAGGAAGACAAAAGATGAATCTTCCAGCAGTCTGAAAGTAGCATCCTTAGTCCCTAAGAACTGTGGGGTTTGATCCATTCAGCTTTTGTGAATCCCTGTTTAAAAGCCTAAGTCTCTCCCTTATGTGAGAAACCTACATATCTCACATTATGATCTTGCACTAGGTACAAAAGACTCGACACCAAGATGTTTTGTGGAGCTAAAACAGTGATTTTCAACCAGTGGTCTACAGATAGATTCTACGGATCCTGGAAAAAGACAAGTAAGAAATGCCTGCCTCTTGCTTTCATAGTTAAATTCATTACCTCATTGACTGCATCTTCAGTGGAAAAAATCAGCTGTTTTTGAATGTAGCTGCAGGTCTTTACTTCCCTGTGTTCTCCAGCTATTGAAAAGTAAGAAATCACAGAATCACAGAATCGCAGAGTGTTCGGGGTTGGAAGGGACCTCTGTGGGTTATCTAGTCCAACCCTCCTGCCGAAGCAGGGTCACCCAGAGCAGGCTGCTCAGGACCTTGTCCAGGCGGGTCTTGAATATCTCCAGAGAAGGAGACTCCACAAGCTCTGTGGGCAGCCTGTTCCAGGGCTCCATCACCTCAGAGGGAAGAAGGTCTTCCTCATGTTCAGACAGAACTTCCTGTGCTTTAGTTTGTGCCCATTGCCCCTTGTCCTGTCGCTGGGCACCACTGAAAAGAGTCTGGCTCCATCCTCCTAACACCCACCCTTGAGATATATACAAGAATTTATTAGGTCCCCTGGCAGCCTTCTCTTCTTCAGGCTGAACAAGCCCAGCTCCCTCAGCCTTTCCTCATAGGAGAGATGCTCCAGTCCCCTCACCATCCTCGTAGCCCTCCGCTGGACTCTCTCC
>Ga0065711_1031775_pt1 | contig 28771 bp, 13 predicted proteins | sample Hoacrofraction12_FD_59098 | JGI IMG/M metagenome (GOLD analysis project Ga0065711, IMG submission 59098) | Hoatzin crop microbial communities from Cojedes, Venezuela - Epithelial fraction 12 v2 (version 2) | ecosystem: Host-associated > Birds > Digestive system > Esophagus > Crop | place... | reverse complement strand
CCTCCTGCCCCGATTGCGGACCCGCTTCCACTCACTGTTTTCCTTTGCGTCGCTTCCTTCAGCCTGATGGGGGGAGGTTACTAGTGCCCTTTGGTCCCAGGCCTTTTTTACAGGTTGTTCCTGGGTGGACTCCTGGGTTGTCAGGGCATGGCTCCACCAGTCGATCTCCTGTTCGGCCTCCCTGATGCTCCATAGCCTATCTACCTCTTCTCTTAGCTCTACCACCAGGCATAGTAGATAGTCCACCTGGTCGCACCTTATGCAGATATTCCCTTTGCTGTTGTCCGTTTCCAGCGCTAGCTGGTGGCACTCACTGCAGCCAGAGACCTGGACAGCTGCGTGCTTTCTAGGGACCTCAGTCTGGGTTGCGGCTTCCTTTCTGACCAGCAGAGAAGAAGCAGCCTTCTGACGGTGGGGTGCCATGGTTGGGCTTCCTTCCTGCAGATGAGTTTCCTGAGCTTGCCTCGGGAACTGGGGGAGGGCCTCCGCCTTCCCTGCATGCCCTGCCTGCGGAACTGCCGTGCCACACCCTGTTTCCCCACCCTGTTTGCCTTGCTCCTGGTCGCTCGCGCTCCCTAGGGTCTGCTCTTGTACTCAGGAGGGTCACGTCTCCGTCCGGTGACTCAGCCCCAGCTGAGTCAGAGCTGCCCGCTCGTTAGCAGCTGACTGCTGCCTGCTATGAGGGGGAGGGGGAGCTGCTGCGGTGCCTTCTCCCTCCCTGCGCTTTTGACTTCATGATACTGCTGCTTTAGGAAAGGGTTTCCCGGCGCAGTTATCCACTCCAGAGCCCTTCACCTCGGTGGCTTCACTGAAATATCCAAGTGATTGGTCTTGAACTGACATCGATGTTTTTATAAGTAAAGAAATAAAAATTAAAATGGAGATATGGCTCATAAATTTGATGAAATTATTATCTATTAAATACTTTGCAAATGGGGTGTTTGGTATATGTAAGAAAGCTGGATATCGGAGATTTCAGTTCATAGATAAGGACTAAAGCATCTTTTAGTGCTGCTGTTACTGTTCCTGAGCTTCAGCTTAGCATCCATCCTAGCAAACCTTCTCACTGCAAAATTGTTTTCTAAGAGGACGCTTCAGTTTTGTCCTCTTATGCATTCACTTCTTTCAGTTGATACCATGCTCCTTGGTCAAGTCTAGTCAAAAAGAATGGTGTGTGTTAATAGCTGTCTAACTGCTTTTCACATTATGAATATTTTTTTGCAAGCCTGAAACGGGGCTGTGTTAAGACACATTCCACTGGAGGCGTGTCGTGACTGTTACTAGCCTGGGGTCGATTCCTTCGTGGGAGTTTGCCAGGACTGTGATGCAGATTTTGATTTTGCTGCATGCACTTAAAAGCCAGTGCCGTGTCATAAATCCAGGTTTGGTCTGTTGGAGGACTGCTGTGTCTGGGATCAGAGTTGCCCTAACTGTCTTTTCATTATATGGTTTTTTTCTCTGATTAAAAAAAAAAAAAAAAAAAATTTCTACTTAGTGTTGAGAAGCCTGCTGGCAAATTGGCTTTATTGAAAATCCAGACTAAATATTCATGTTAGATGTTTCTGGCATGATAATCAAAACTTTGAGGCTTCAGGACAAGTTGTTTCATTGTAAAACTTCCTGCTATAGACCAGGGGAGCTCTTTAAGCCACTCCATTTACCATCATACCATTTTTCCAGATTTCAGAGAATCCAGAGATTAAGCCTGACTCAATCACCTTTCACTTTTTTGTACGAAAGCTCTAGCATTCTGTCATGGATTGCTCATAAAAATCTTATAAAATCTTACACTTATGTTACTTGCTTAATATCTTATAAAAATCATGTCTCATGGTCAGATTTGCCCATGACTTGCATTCTCAGATACGTTTCACTGGGGCTTGGCTCCTGTAAGAATCAAACCAGCCGAAGAGGCTAAGAGCTGTTGCTGATATACCCATTGAAGTTAATAGGCTACTTACATTGAGTAACAATGCCTTCAGATTTCAAGGGTCTTTAAGAATAAACCTTTGAAGGTTTTTTTGTGTTTGAGAGGGCCATTGAAGAGAAGGGCATTTGTTTTTGCCTTGCAAGGCAGCTGGAGACAGAGGAGAATCCACCTGCTTGAGTGCTCAGGAGCAGCCAGGTGCTTGGGACAGGGAGACCCTGGCCATCCCAAAGACATCGTCAGTGAGGTGACACAGGAAGGATGGTTATTGTGCCATGAAATCCTGAGAGGACTTTTTGCATGTACTACTGACCACAAAAGAGCTCAGCATGATCAGTGCTCGCCTTCACATCTGTGGCTGACCTTACCTAACTTAGCTCTGAATAAAATAGGGGTAGTTTATCTTGACTATGTTTTTACAGTGACCTACAATGCATTAGGTTTCCCCAGCTGAATGAGTACACTATTTCTTATCAATCTCTGTGTCAGGAATATATTGTTACTAACACACAGTCTGGGAAATTTTGAACACAAGCTATCCTGCCTTGGATGGTAGTTACAAGATGCTAACCCATCCCATGCCCTTCAAACCATACACACCATAAACTAGAGGGAGACGTAGCTGCATTGTTTTAGACTCTCTTCTGTTAAAAGAAGAGAAAAATCTGAAATTAAAACAGTGCTGTCAGGCTGGAAGCTCATGCCGTTGTTATTAATGGGCTCTTTGGTAATAGAAGCAGAGCGTAGTGTGCCAGATGCACCACAGCCGCAGACGAGGATACAGGTCTTGGCTTGTAAAGGTGACAGAAAGGTGCACTGGAGGTTACCAGCAAAAGGAAAAAAAACACAGCCTAAGAGCTCAGCTGCTTGAGTCTGGCCAGTTTAATTTTAGCTTTGGTTTTTATCCATACGTTAAAATCTGCCTCTGCTTCCTTATCACTCTATTCGGTTCCTCAAGACATATGCCTCTAAAGAGTTTTTATTTGTATTTTTCCTTTTGCCCTCCAACTTTGCTTACCCCGTGTTTACCTCTCTTGCCAAGAACTTTAGACTGTGGGGATTAAAAATGGCCTTGAAATAGAACTGAAATCGTTCAGGCCCCTTCCTCCGAAGCACTTGGGAGAGGTGAAGCTGGTACTTGCGTGATGGGTCTGAATTTAAATGCAGGCATCTGTTGATTCAGGAGTTCCTCTGGGGATGAAGCTAAAATACAAAATAAGATTTGAAAAAACCACCAAACCTACAAAACCTTCATGTGAAAAATGTGCAAAGTTAAGTGAAAGAGCAAGAAGTTTAGTTTTCAGAGTCAATAGTCTAATAATGTTAGGAGAGACTTGCTGCTGTAGCAAAAATCAGGTGGTGTCTTTGTATACTGTACATTTAAATGCAAATGTTTACTTTTAGCTGTCATTTTCCCATTGTATAAAGGGGAATGCCAATACTTTGTACTCGTTACCAACCATGTAAAGAGAAACAAAAAAGTCTAGTCATCAGAACAAGTAAAGGCAGTTTCTCTTTACAGTGTTTAATGCAGCTTTCTTTTTTCTTTTTTCTTCCCTCCCCTTTGGCTTTGATAAGAATCCCAATGGGGAGAGCACAGCATTTGCTGCCTGTAGTCTAGGCCAAGGACAAAAGGGGTGAATATTATAGTGCTGTTACTTGTATGCCTATCTCTTCAGCTTGTAATAGAGCTCCTAAACTGTCTCTTCTGAGCCCACTTTTGAACAATTAGTGAGTTGTTTCCTCTGGTGTATACTAGTTAATAGCATGAGTAAGGGGCTGCTTGTTTCAGCCTAGCTGCAGACTGACATCTTAATGCTAGCTGACCCACCTTTCCATTCTTCTTCTTCCCCCCCCGCCCCCGCTGCTTTTATTTTTTTCCTTTTTTTTTCATACTGTCAGCATCATAAACAGCTGTTTCATTCAGCCTTATCTCCTCGGTTGGTAGAAATGGTAGAGGCAAACTTTCGACATGTTCCTGTGTCTCCTTATAGCCACCTCAGCACTGTTAGGCCATGGCAGACTGCTACGTTGCTCCTGTCATACAGGAGTATCTGTACTGCAGAACTTTGTTTGGCAGGCCACCTCCATTAACCACCTAGATATAATAACTACTTTTGGCATGATGGTCAAACCCAGCATGTAACTGAGCACCTAAAGCTTGGTATGTCATGTACTTACAGTCCTGCAAGTGTTATTGCCTTCATTTTATAATTTGGAAATGGAAGCACAGAGGGGAAAAATGATGCGTCCGTACTGATCTTAAGTTTCCTCCATCACCAGTCACAGGATTAGTTTTCCTCATGCATTATAATATTTTGTAGCCTATGTTAAAGACACGCATGTTATGCTGCTAGTTTGTGTCAGTTGTCCGAGCAATTCTCTGTTGGCTTGTTTTCCCCTTCTGGAACTGTTTCTTTTGGGCAGCGGAGAAAGGAGATGGAGCTGCAGAAGGACAAGGAGCTGGGAACAAGGAATTACTGACCTGACAAGGCAGGAGGCAAGGAGAAAGCAGGCAGTATGTCTTCTTCCTGAAGATCAACAGACATTTTGGGGCTGAAGCAGGTAGCCTCCTGTTGTTGATACAAAGGCGTGATGGCAGAGAAGGCTGGTGATTCTGGAAGAAGGTTGATGGCAATTGTTAGCATAGACATTACCGAAGTGACTCACTTGGAGCAGTGCATCAGCTTCATGGTAAAGAGAATTGAACCTGTTTCCCAAGCATGCAGTAGTGGCATGCTGGCACAATTTTCTGTTGCATGTATTTGTGCAGCATAGCTATACTTAGCTTTTCTGCTGCTGCACATTACATTTAACTTAATTAAATGAGTGTGTATTCTTTAATTTTAGAACCCAGTGGGTCAGGCAAATGACTTAAGGCTGGAAACCAAGCATGTTTTCAAGGGGATCATTAGCCCAGGCACAGTTCACTTGGTATCAACAAAGATTTGAACTCAATGGGCAACAGAACATTCCTTTATTAGGAGGAAAGTCACCTTTCTCTTTCAAATAGGTACAGCTGGTCTGTGGCACAGTGGGCTGTACAAACTCGTAGTCTATCACAGAAACATTGGGACTCTTTCAAGGTAAAGACTACCTCTTTCAAGGTAAAGAGTCCCAGTGTTTCCGTGGGAGTTCTGCAGGCACTGGCAAGAGCAGCCCTGATCAATAGTCAGGATTTTTGGTTAGTATTGGAATCTTACACCCAGCCTTTTTCAGCCTTTAACTAGATGAGGACTTCCACGGGACTCTAGGTGATGGAGAAGATTTGTGGCTGTGAAACAAAACACGGTAGATGAACATTATTCAGTTCTTCATAAGTCAATTTTCTTATGTGTTCATTTGCATTTAAAATTGGAGTTGAAAATAAGGCTTTTAGAAACTTTTAATTTCTATTCAATTATCAGAATTTAACTTCAGGGTCTCTATCTGATTTAAAAGAATAATTAAAATTAAGTATGGCTGGAGTGATTTTTCACAGTTTTTCTGCCTGTCCTTTAGGACTTAATAGTAAATTATTTGTGGCTGGGGGTGATCTATATGTAAATTCCATTAAGAAAGGAATTTTGTTATAGAGAAATTCAGATTGCAAAAATGACATTACTGCCTTGAACGTCAGTAGCTAATAAATGCATTGGTTGTTACCATTACTTCTCCTAATGTCCTCAATTAAAATGATTTAAAATAGTACAATAGATAAGCAAGATCAATTAATTTTATAAGATGATCAAAGGAATGTAGTTCTGCATTGTAAACGCTCTAAATGTGATAATGGCTTTATCAGGCGGGAAAATAATTTGAAGTAGCTTAAACCTTATTCATTTTAGCTCAAGGGGCTTTTATTTGTAGCTAATCAAATGGCCTTTTGTATTTGCTAAGGTAGAATTTTCAGATCCTGTGCATTAATTTCACAGAGTAAATTTCAGACATTTTCGAAAGTAGCCAAAAAAATTCTCAGAGGGCTATGATCTCAGAGGATCCTGTGTAATCAAAGAGAACTTGATTATATTGATGTTCCTGAACAGGACAAAATTGTCTGCATTTGCAATTTTTGAGGACATTATTTTAGATTTCTTTGCAGCAGCGGCACTTACTCTATTGAGCTATATAAAGCATCAGTTGGAACACTATGCCCAGGTTTAACTTCCCTGTGACTGACATTTTACATAAATGGTTAATTGTATGGAATTTCTTAGGTATTTCATGTTAAGTCTGTAGGTTTGGAAATGAAATATCTAGATGGGTATAAGGAGAATACACGTGTTGATGACACACCTAAATGTGGCTTTAAAACCCTGGATGAGGGAAGGGTCATATTGGTTAACATAAGGGGGACAGAGGTTCACAATCCTGGGAGATTTCCTCCTTTGTTTCTTAATGGCCATCAGTTTGCCATTAGCCATATCACTTTGTCCCTAGTGCCTCATCCACTTAAAAAATTTTTGACTAAAAGAAAGTGCATGAGAGGTATATGAAAAATTTAACTAGATCATTTAAGGCAGAAAGAAACACTAGAAGATTACAATAGGCAGTGTCCATCTTCCTGTGTTTGGATACTGTGGAGTCTTACCTTATAGACACTTGTTGAGAAGCCTCCGACAGAAATATTTTGGCCACTCTGTCACCTGTGTAATAATAATCCTTAATATTGTGTCACCTGTCCAGATTGCATGACGGGTTGTCAAGCACTGGAATAGTCTGCCTAGGGAAGTGTTTAAGTCATCATTCCTAGAGGTCTTTCAAAGACTTGTAGACCTGGCATCTAGGGACATGGTTTAGTGGCGGACTTGGCAGTGTTAGATTTACGGTTAGACTCCATGGTCTTAAAGATCTTTTCCAACCTGAATGATTCTATGATATTTCTAGTGTCTGATTTCCTGAAGTCTCATAAAAGGCCCTAGAGGGGATCAAATAAGGTTTATTTAGTGGAAGTGGTACTTTCTCTTTGTGAGATATAGATGAGGGAAACATCTGCGGAGAGAGAGAGGCAGCCTGTTATGCTCAGTCTGTTAGAGGATGTTTTTCATTTTGATAATTTGCACTTCAGAATCCTGCTGAATGCATAGGCTGTGCTTTGAGATGTGTTGTATTTTTCAGTTGTCTAGATAGGTTTCATGCATGTTTGGCATCTGTGTTTTCTCATCTCTAGATTAGTCTGATAAAGCAGTCTGAAAATATTTACATGTATTTATTAAATAAAAATTTAAAAATCCCAACAACAAAAACCAAAACATCCAGTCTTCTCTCTGGAGTGTAGAAAGAGAAATAGGAAATGCTGGCTGGGAAAGAGCATGGGTCAGATGGCATGAAAAACCTGTTGCATGGGGCACAAAACAAGGGCAGAGGGAAATGTGGCATGGAGAATGAAGGACAGTAGTATAGGGAAATAACGCTATGTAGAGAGTACATCCTCAGCCCAGGGTGCTAGGAACGAGAGAGAAGAATGATATAGCTGGTGTGAAATAAGAAATGGGAGAGGAGCACCAGCTGTGTGAGCCTGCACGTAATACCCCTGGCAGGAGGGACAGAAAGAGAAGATCCATTGATGTGGTTGCGGAGGAATACAAGTAATCATTGGTTCTATACTCCTTCCACTATGATAATTAAAAATGTGTAATTTTTAAACAACCACACTTTTAGATCTTAGATCTACTTCTGAATTACAATAGATGTAAAAGAGCTTTATCTATAAAAGCAGAGTAATTATATTAAAAGGAAGTCTACAGAAAAGAGAAGGGCTCTTCCCAGAGTCAAGAGCAAAGCCAAGAACAAAATCCATACCTCAAAGTTCAGGACGAGAAGATTGAAGGAAAGACTGAAAGCCATAACATGATGTAATCCTCTGTTCTGTTTGTCAAGTTCCACTTGAACCTCAGGTTGGTTTCTTGTGCCCCAACCCCCCCTTCATTGGCAGCTGTTTCAGGATCTCACTGCTTTGCTGGTTAACGACCTTTTTCTAATTTCCAATTTCCTGGTGTTTCTAATTGCTGATTTGTACTTAGGTGCTTTCAATTAAGTGATTCTTCTTCTTCCGTAGAGCCTCGTTTCTGCTTGCCCCTCCCTCCCCTCTGGTATTTACGGACATTATCCACCCTGCTTGGTTTTGGCAGGCTAAAAAAGGCAAACCTTGTTCTTCTCTGCTGGCTTTGGGCTCTTTTCTTGATCTTCAGCTGTAGTTGTTTGAGCCCATCTCTCCAGAACATGGGTACCCAGATCAGCACTCGATGTTACTGATGAGACTTTGCCATGCCCTCCGTTCTTCACTGTCTCTGTCAGAGGTACCGTTCTTTATGCAGTGTAGAATCACGTTTGTAATCTAAGAAACTATTTTGTTGCTTTGTCTTTCACCTTCATGTGGTTAGCAGGAATGCTTATGCAAGCTATGATGTGCATACACATCATAAAATCTTTATAAAACTATCTTCTTAATTTTTTTATAATCATGGTTAGATACAGTGGCTTTAAGTGCTTTCTGGGGTTACTGTACAAGCACAAAGTGTTGCTGTTGTGCAGTGTTTTTGTCTACAATATCACAACCATTTTTCTAACATTTTTAAAGCTTGCAAAATAATTTTAGGTAGGGCTAAAGTGGCAAAAGCTGTATTCTGAGAATATAGTGAGTATGGAATTGATTTCCAATGAGGAAAACCTCTGGTTGTGCTCTCAGGCTCTCTGTTGGAGCAAGGTGTAATTTAGAATATGATGTCGTGCTTATGTTGCCCTGGACTGTGGTCAGGTAGGCAGTCATCTGTAGTTTATCCTGGGACTTCACTTGTTTTTCATTTCTTCTGGGTGGGGTCTTGCAGTATTTCAGCTGAAGCCTCAGCCAGAATGGGCAAAGTGTGGGAAGCACGTTCTGTGCCTCTACATGCAGTGCTCCAGCTAAAACTTTCCTTTTTTTTTTTGAACTAGTGCTGCTTCTTAATAAGCAATTAACAGTTTTTACTTGTGTATATATTTGTCATCTGTCATATTTTGCAGCTGTCTTCAAGTTTTTCTGCATGTTTTCTCTTGTTGTTGTTGAAATAATTGAGCAAAACTGGGACCAAGGCAGAAATTTCCCTGGGATCAAACATAAAGCTAACCTGATAACCACTACTTTCTTTAGTCAACTCTGTACCAACTTTCTGTTATTTTAATCTGAACTGTTTCCTGAAGTTGTGTTGCAAGGCATTTTCAGAAGTGACTGACAACAGCTATGGTAAAGCCAGAGCACCTGTGTCTTGCTCTCCCCAGCATCTAAGAAGCTAGAGGTCAGTTAAAGAAGAAAAAGTTTTGTGGCCTTAGTGGTTCAAAATGAAGTTAATGGCTGGACTCGGTGATTTGAGGGATCTTTTACCTAAATGGTTCTGTGATTTTACACGTAGCCTAGTATTTTGTCTCCCAACAGTAGCCACAAGCAGTGAAGAGGTAAGAGTAGGGTGGGCATATGTTACATCCCCCCGTATTCTCAAACCTTTCAGCTCAGGGAAGTCCCTGGCTAGACTTGTGACCTTCATGCGTGACCTCCTCCTTCCACTGGGGTGGAAAGCACATCCGTCCCCTGCCATGCTCTATACCCACAGTTTTTACAGGCCTCTAACAAAACTCCTCATCTCTTTCATCGTGTGTTTTTGTTGTTGTTTCATTTTACGTGAGGATACAAGTGTTACACACAGTTTTCAACATGTGGGAAAATCTTGAATTTTCTCTCATTTTTCAGTAAATCCTCATAGTTGGTTTTCTACTGAGCACTGGGGTGATGTTTCTGTGGATTTAACTATCATAACACCAGGATGTCACTCCTGAGCATACTGGTCAGATTAGTTTCATATTGTATTTTCTGGAGAATCCCAAACTCTTTGTGTGTTTTATTTTGGTTTTTTATTTTTGGATGTTTCGACTGTGGTCGTTCATGTGATTGTTATAGTGTCAGACCTAGACTGACTGATTTACAGTTTCTCAAGTCCTAGATATAAATTTCTTTATCTATCCAATATTACTGGTTTACATGAAAACCTTCGAAACGTGAAATGAGCACGCTTGATGCACAATATCTGCCTGAGTACACAGAGAGCCAGAAATCGCTCCAGTATGTGAACTGGTCTTATTGAGTAATATCAGTGTCAGGTCCCAAACATGTGCTCCCTTAATTCTTAAAATGAGAAGGTATCGTTTGGTATGCAGGTCAGAGAAGGGGAGAAAAGTAGGAGAAAAGAAGATAAAGTATGGGGAGATGAGGAAAGTGTGCATTGTTGCAGCACAGAAAGTACACAAGTCTTGAGGAATGGACTGATTAGGATTTTGCATTTCCAATTTGTTGAAACAGAAAATTCTTGTTTTTCCTGTTGCTCCCCAAGATGTTACTGTATCTATATGCCAACTAAGGGCACACACACATACAAGTACATACATAGGAAAAAGGAGTAGCTGCATTTTTAAGCAGATATACAAGGATATATGGTAAATAAAATAATTCAAGAAAAATACTCGCTAATACTGGATTGTCATCATCTTTGCAAGCTGCCTGACAAATTATCTTCATGACGCAGACCAGCAAGTATTAAAATTCAGATCAAGAGGAGGAGGTATTGTATTGAAATTGTTGTTTGCTATGTGTGCTTGCATTCAAATTAAGCCCTCTAATACAATGACCAAATGAAATAAGCTTGGGTCAGTCACACAACTCCAGTATGTGTTTGAGCTGAAATACTGCACTTCATCTGCAGTGTAATTCCATTTGTACTATTACATAATTAAATTGAGACTTGAATCATGCGTTTTAAAAGATTATGTGACCATATGCAGCTTGAACAAGGGCCAGCTTTTGAAATAGGGCTCTTTTCATGATGTCTTTCGGTTAGGTTTGTTGAGGGCTGGGGTTTTTGCTGAGTTTTTTTGGGGGGTGGGGGGTTGTGTGGTGTTCTTTTTTAAATCAGAACTGAACGTTGCCAACAGTCAATGAATTGATATCATTTAAGCCTGGAGTACTTCTTTATATAATTCAAAATCAGCTTTGGGAAAGGAAAGGGGGGGGGGGAAACACAAACAAAAAACACCTGTGAAGCCAAGAATGTGTAAAGCATGAAATAATGATGTCCCCACTCATATGGGAATGTAAACTAGAACTGCAGAACATGCTTTTATCAAATCATACACTTAATTAGGCTTTAGCAGAATGCTTTATAGTCAAGGTTTTGTTGAATAATTTCATTATGAATCAGTACACCTGATTTTCAAACTAAGGCAAATGATACTGCATGAGATAATCAGCATGAACCACTGACTTTACAGAAGTAAGTAAAAGATAAGTGCTTTTGGGGAAGAAAAAAATAATCCTGCCACACAAAATAATCTCTCCTCTTGTTTTTTTTTTCTCTTACAAAAAGCTTCACCTTATGAAATATCTGGAGTGGCCTGGCGTGGTAAATAGTGTCATCTGACATATGGGAGGCAAGCCAGGGACAACTCGGGGCAGAGTGGGGAAGTTAAACTGTTACTGCAACAAATTGCAATAGGGGAATTGTGCTTGATGGTGAAAATTCCTTGAATTCAGGTTACTTTTGTTAATTCTCACTGTCGTGAGTTCATGAGGCTTCAGTGCTACCTGATTTGAGTCTGACCTGTAGCTTGTATATTGCTTGGAACTCAAATCCTGAGCTCTACCCGAAACCTGATCCAACTCCAAACACAGCTTCTGCAGACCTTTATCAAAATAAGAATAGAAGTGGTGGTGTTTATGGGGTTTTTGAGATGGACTCGATAAGGAGCTAGAGCATATCACTCTATAATAATACGCTAACAGAAGTCAGTGTTGCCGAGCAAGTAAGGTGTATTAGATGTTGTTCTGTTTTCTTGTGGGTGTTTTCTTTTTTCCTGCCAGAGAATACTTTCAACAGGTGTGTCTGTATTCCCAGGCACGTTCAGCTAGTTCTGGAGGTTGTAATGCTTTAATATAATCAAATATATGTCCCGAATTATGGGGCAAAATCAGGGTGTAACAGGTGATACCACGGCTTCTGGGAGTAAGGATTCTTCCTTTGGATTTCCATTACTGCTGTGTCCAACGAATACCAGTTGGTCACTTCAACAACTTGCAGCTTGATGAATATAAAAATGAAGCATTTAACAAAGGAAGCTTCTATTCTGCATTTCATTCTTGCTATAAATAGTACCCTAAGTCTGCACAGGTTCGTACAATAGGATTTCACCAGATCCCGAGAAGGTTAGGAGACAATACCTGGGCAGGGGAGAAACCACCTTTCTTTGCGGGGCTGCTTATTCTTGACCCTGTAATATCACAGTGAACTCAATCACAGTTATGGAAATGTCTTTTATTAATTTCTCATGTCCTGCATATGTATTCTGTAGACTTTGACCTATTGAGTCATTTCACCTTCCGGGATACTTTCTTATCTTATGCAGAAATGCATTACTAGTTTGTGTGTTCCTAATTTAAATACTTTAATCTTTCTTGTAATTAAAAGTAACACAGAAGCAAAACAGTACAATGCACTATATTTTTAATTTTAAGATGCAAGATTGTTACCAGTAATTTGCCTGTTGGTAAGAGGAAAGATCTCCACTGTTGTGAGAAATCTTGGATTTGGATGTAGCCTTCGTTGAGCTGTACAGAAACGCAGTTCCATGGTTTGTCTGTTTATTGCCTGTAAAGCTGCTTCATTTAATGGCCCTCACGTCACATTTATAGGATTTGTGTTTAACTTCAATACAGGGACAGCTCTGAAGGTCTCAGTATCTGAGCTAGCCACATAATGTTTGCCGTTATCTCGCTGAAAGTCCTCTGAGGAAGGGAATGACTCTTCCCATGGATGCAATGCAATCCCAGGGGGAGAACAAAACAGCCTGGTAGCCATGCCGTGTGACGTGGCACCGTGCATGAGGGGACCAGGAGCCCCAGGTATGGTGTGCTCTGCTGTCACACCCACATCAGGAATAGCAAACTGAAGAGAACTGGCCTGGACTCTTTCCGCATAACTTTAGGTGCTTCCCTGAGGTATGTATTTAAGAAGTTAAACCTCCTTGGTATGTTCTTTAATCAATGGAGAGAGAAAAACAGGCGTGACTTCAGGAAGGGGACAGGGTCTAATCTTGGGGTGACCAAATCACCCTCGCAGTCTGTGCCTCTTGCTCCCCTTGATGTGCAGAAGAGCTGCCCTGCTGAAAAGCCATGGCTACATGCCTGCAGTTAGGGGGGAATTGCCTGTGCAAAGGGAGGTTTCCAGGATGGTCAAGGATGTTCGAGTTAGAGGCAGAAAGTGAAACATGGCTTTCCCTGTCCCTGGTTTAACGAGAGACCTCGGTTTTTTTGGCACAGTCTCATTTTGTCATGCATCAATTTATTGATCTATTTTTTCTGGTTTTATTAATTTAGAGCTCAATAAGATTTCTACTTTTTTATAGCAAAATATTCACCCTCTAGCAGAAAGCTAAGTGCGGCCAGCGTATCAACCTCAGAAAACTTGTGGTGATATAGGGGTTGGTTTCAAGCGAGTGGTAAAGTTCTCCTCCCAAAAGTTGCTGTAAATTCCTGTTTGCTGAAGGTCTGCTGGTGAACTGGTTTACTTTTAGAATGAAAAATGGCTTTGGGAAGCATTGAATAGTATGAACATCAGTCTTTGGTCTTAGCATCTGGAGACATCAGTGCTATTTATTATTGTTATTCTCTATTTTAGCTCATGTACATTTTACAGTCATGATGTTACTGGAGAAATACTTTATCCTTGATTTGTTAAAGTCTGCGTTTGGAAGAAAGAGTTAAGAAATAACTTTTTTTTCCATTTGAGTGAATGTTAAAAAAGCAGAAAGGCAGTTCAAAATCATTTCTCGTGTTTGGTATACTAGTCCGTGGATGGCAGTGGGGTGTGCGCAGGAGAAGTAGGAATTATTACAAGGTTGGCGTCTCCTCTCAGTTTCCACTGAAACTTTAGCTTCTCTACTGATTTTATATGGATTCGTTTCCATAATTTGATTTCACCAAATTTAAGTGATTGATTACTATTACTGCTTGTACCTTAAAACTCTTTCAGTGGACTTTTTTTTAAAGTGACCGTAGGTTCTGATCAGGCATTCCGTACAATGCAGAAGAAATGATGTATTCATCAATAAAACAAGACAACATATCACTGAAATTTGGAATGTATTTTGTGTAGTTATATATTTGATCTTACTACAGGAAAAGAAAGAAGCCTTCATTGTTATGGCTGGAATGAGTATTAATGTATTTTTACAAACAGGTAAAAAGCTTTCTACTGCTAAGTGCAGAGACAAGGTGAACTATTTGTATTCTAGGACTTTGAAGTGGCACCACCAATGGATTATGATGCTGCTTTCTAACCTGGGAACCCAGCTGATATTGCAGATGAGGCAATAGCACAGCTGAGTTCACAACTCCCAAGTTTTGCTGCAGGTCCTTCATTAGACTGCACAAAACTTCCACCCTCAGCAGAGAAGTGCTGTGCAAATAGTGAGGTAGCTGAAGTTTAATCGCTAATGGTTTTTCCTAAAAAGGCACATCCCTAATAAATCAAAATTCAGTACTGTAACACTTGCTATGGATACTGGAAGCCCATATATATTTTTAATTCACCTGGTCCTTTTTCTCCTGAGCAGTATTGGTCAAAGACAGTCTCCTAACTTAAAATGCTTTGGTTATTCCTAGAGTGCCGTCCTGTTCTGGTTCAGCTCTTGGTTTGTGTGTTGCTTCTGCTTGTTCTGGAACAACAACAAAGTCCAATTATATTTTCATTATTCTTTTTCAGGGTTGCTCATGTGTGCATATGATTGTGTTAAGCATCTCAGAAACTGGTGCAGTTGAACGGTACTCTAGGTTATTCCAAAAGTTTCATAGCTGCATTTTCAACATTTTTGCATCACATTAAATACAGAAAACCCACCACATTTTTCCAAGCTACTTAGATTTCAGAGGTTTATCTAGTCATTATTGGTCTTTAAATACAGTCATCATCATAAACACCCCTCTGTTTCCATTTACTCTGTAGAGGTCAATGGATGACGTTGGTTTATGAGCTTATTCTACCATGTGTGACTATGGGCAGCACAATAGAACAGCAGGATGGAGAGGCAGCTCTCACCTCTCCATTTATTACTCTTGTCAACTTGGAAAGGATTTTTTACCTTGTGAAAGGCCCATCAGCAATGAATCAGTGAAGTGAAGACGACAGTTGATTTGTGAATTCAGATTATATAAAGTGACTAGGCTTCAGTGGACTGTGTAGATAAAGCAACTGTCATGATAAGGTGGCATGTGCAATTCCACAAAACCAAATTTATTGCACATTTGAGGAAATCATCCTATTTTAAAATGCCATAAATTTGAAATTGAATATAAGTTATACCCTTGCATTTTGATTTATATTTTGAATATTTTTAATGTGATGCTAAGTAGCATAAATTCAACGCTAGGAGTTCATGTGCTCCTTTTTTAAGGGTCATTTTGATTTTCTTCTGAATATGTTAGCTCATTCTTAATATTTCCAAGCAGAAAAATCACTTTATTTGATATTTAAACTTAATAAACATCAGCAAAGATCAGACAATGATGGCTAGAATAAGGCAAGCAAAGTTTATGGAGAAAGGGAGGCCGCGGTTTTACTCCTATACACACACACACACACATTCTTATTAGCAGAGAGTCCTATGTTTGTCAATATATATTTCTAGATCATTAGCAAAATAAATACCTCTCAGGTGTTTAATAGAGGAAAGTGAATAATTTCGTGGCCTCAGAGCATTCATTCATTTGACCTTTTCTGTAGTGTCGATCCTTAGTTCTCGTAAGGCTTTTCTTTGCTTACAATTGCAGATTCCTTCAGCGCTCCCACTCCTTAAACTCTGTTGAGATTTGGGAGTGGCATCTCACGCTCTGCATCGTAAGACTTTTCAGTGGTGTTGTAAAACTCGGAGGTTTGGGAGGACAATGTTTTGTTTGGGATGGAAGGTTTGGGACCTGCGCAGTCTGATGCCACTTAAAGGAGAAGAGGTCCTGGCATGAGACAAGAGAATATTGTGAATAACCACCTTCTTCTTGATGAATATACAAAGTGCTGTGGAATATCCATTACCCGGTTTAAGAGCTTCCAAATGCTATAGGATTAGGCAAGGAATAAGCAGTCTTTTCAAAATATTTCATGACAGCTTTACATTAAAAAGATTTTTAGGCTGAGAACGTAACACCTGCTGGACTGGGTCAGAATTGGATGGCCTCTCTGACACTGGTCTGCACCAGGTACTTATTGATAGGTGTAAAGAAACCTATAATGGACAGCTATGGAGAAAGTGTCATTTGGGGGATTTTCCCCCTAAACCAGTGCGATTGGCTTATGCGCTTAAGTCCAAATTTTAGTATCACTTACAAATGTCTTTTTCCTTTCTGGTATAACTGTGGATGTTTTTATTATTCACATAAATGTCTAAGCCTTTTTGAATTCTGCTAAGCTCTTGGCTTTACTAATATCTTGTGACAATGAGTTCCACATGTAAATTTGGTAGTATATAAAAAAAATACATTTCAGTACAGATTTGCTGCCTTTAATTTCATTGGGCACATTTTTTAGAGATTGGAGCTTTTAACAAACCAAACCTGCATAAGGCATACACAGCTACAGTAATGACTTTAATATGTTTCATTATTTATTTTTCTTCTTGCTTTAAAGTCATGAAACAAGGAAGTTCACAGGGTCTACAAGCCATCTTGAGACAGACTCTTATTCTCTTACAACACATCTGGGCATATAATGTCACTTCAGAGAGACGCCTTCTCTCATATCCCAGTCCTGCAGAGTTTAGCAGAGAGTTTCTGCCTTAGCTCTGCCTGTTTTGTTGATTATTAAATTTTAGGTTTCAGCCTGGACTTTAGAAAGCAGCGTACTTCAAAGAATTTTTAGTTTGCATAAGCGTCCACATGTTTGGACACTTACCAAACATATGGGTTTTTCTGAATCGTCTCTGCCCATAAAATGAGGTGGACATCTTGAGAAATCAGATTTTTCCTCCAATATTCTTAATATCAGCAAGTTATAATCTTTAGGTAAATGTGAACAAAGATTAGTTTAAGAGTGGGTGTTGTTTACCCGACAGCTTATTTGAAAGAGGTTTTTGTTTAATTGCTGGATTGGCTTCTTATAGGTTAACCATGTCTATACTGGCAAGGATACGACTTGTCATATTTAATTTTTGTATCATTTGGATGCTGAACTGATGCATGTGAATCTGAAAATGAGGCCTTTGGAGAGAACTTCTTGGGAGCTATTGAGGCCAGAAATCCCTCCTGGCATGCACCAGGTCAATATTACCTAAGTACGTCCTAGGCAGAGCCAGGCTCTCTGATGTGGTACAGGCTTCTGACCTTTTAAACAAGGCACTGCTTCCACAGGTTTCCAGGCTCCAGATGGCAATAAAACCTGGGGTAAAATTCTACCTCCATAGTTTAACGGGAATGTTTAAACCACCTTCGAATTTCTCCATAATACCTATGAAAGCATTTAGAAAAAGACCACTGTGCCCAAAAATCTCTGTAGCTGGCAGCCTTATGCTTGTGTGGCATCACCAGTTGGCAGAGATCCAGTGCATCTGCCACGGCTGGTGTTTTGGTTGCATTCGTGCCCAGGATGGACGTTCCTTTCATCATCCCCGTGCTCCAACAGTTAACTGCACATGCTGGAGAACTGCAGCACAGGAACAGAAGTATGGGTTAGGAGACTGAATCAGAAAGAAGCTTCAAACACTAGCATAATGACGCTAACAATCCACAGTTTTCTGTTACTTAGAGGCAAGAATGCAATTTAACTGGAAAAGAGGAACGTAGAATGTGTTAGAACCCTTAAGACTAGACCAAGGACTTCCAGGTTATCTAAAAATAACAAATCCGTACATCGGATTAATCTGAATTCTGCTGCATGGGTTGCTTACTATATTTGGTAGGCTTTAATGAGTACTGGAGACACTATTGTTTGCATGGTTTTGAAATGCAAGAAGTACAAGATTAGTAGAGATCTTTGTATGAACTGTTGTGAGATTTTGGAAATTTACAAAGCAAGTCATCATTTTACTAGTTTTCACCATTTTTGAACTAAATGGCATTTACTAAAAGGGAGAGGAAAGATGGAGAAGACTAGTTGGCTTTGTAATGGGTAGTCCATGAACTCACCCTTAAAACTCAAAGCGTGCAAGAGTACATGTACCACAAAGAACGCAGCATCCTTCCATGTTTATTACTTGTGTTGGTAGCACTCCTCTTGCTCTGAAACACAACTGCAACTGCACTGTGCGCGGTGCAAGGAACCACAGCACTTCCCGCTGCCCCCAGAGGTTTCCAGCTGGAACGGCACAGAGGCAGTGCGAAGAGGTGAGGAAAATGCAACTGTGTTGGTCAGGCTAAAAAGCTGGAAAGTAATTGTTCTCTTCCTGTTGGCACTTTGACAAATCACTTCACAAAAATCTTTGTTTCTTGAAAGGAAGAGTGTCTGGTTTGTTTTTTTTTCTTTCCTTCCTTTACATCTCGTCTTGTGTTAGAACTGCTCTTCAGCTGAAACACGGTCCTGTGCTGGAGAGGATAGATAGGGCAGCAGGCTGGATGTTGCCACTAGAATGTAGGTAAATGAGAAAACACTTGTGCTGCTCTTTTTAGAGGCTGGCAGCTTTGAAAACGAGCTTTCATGTGAATATCAGAAACTTTATTGCCTTGACTTGGGTGACCTCATCTAGTAGAATGAAGTCATTCATCGAGCCAAGAAAGACAAACCTTCGTTCCAGAGAATTAATCAAGTCTATCAAGTGCTCTGCTTACATCTTATCTCCAGCCAGTGAGAGAGCAAGCAGTTAAAAACTTGACAGCCACCAGATAGCCTCCTGTTCTTCATGTTATGCTAACATCAAAAAGGAGCAAAGAGGTCTCCAAAAGCTCAAACTTGCTACTGGATAAGCACAGCTTGACATAATTTCTGACTTGGGGATTACATTGTTTCAAATCAAGGTATTTCTTTGAGAACAAAAACATGGCATTCCAGTGAACTTTAGCTTTTTTTAAAAAAAACTATTAACTCTGCCAGATAGGAATGCTGAGCACATAATTGCTCACCCTGCCTTTTCATCCCAAGCTATCGCAGAACCCATAAACATTCCAATTAGGCAGCCAATTAAAATGAGAAAGAGTCCTCCTGAATTATACAGCAGTTGGAGGCTGTTCTGCCTTTCTAGTTGTCAGCCAGTGAAAGGTTTTTATTGCATTTGAACTGAAGGAGGTGAAAGAATTAAGTGAAACAGTGATGTTTGAAAGGCCCTTGTGAAGGGGCAGAGCAGTGATAATAGTTCTCAGCACTAGTGACAGGGAGCCATTAGTAAGCTATGAAAAGCTTTGTTATGCTAAGAGGTGGACATTATAAAAGGTAGGAGAAAGCAGTTACTTATAAATAAAAATCCCCTTAATTTTGCTATTTTATTACTGTTATGGCAGGGACTGTATAATTTGAAAATCTCCTTATTTCATGCAATGTGATTTTTTTTTTAAGGGTTTATTTTTCAGCTAAGTTAATGCTGTCCATACTGTTACCAAAGTGTCTGGAGCAGAATTTTTTCAGAGTAAATTAATTTCTGTCAAAATGGCATCCATTAAGATATCAGATAGCGATGGCATGACACACAGATCCAAAGCCAGAGAAGGCAAAGGGGGAAGCTAAATGTTTTGGATGCTGGATTGAAAACGTCATTTTGCAAAGGTGGTTTATAGCATAAAACTTTCCTTTTCTTGTTCTCCATGAGGAGGCATGGAATCTTACTAGTTCTGTTTATTCACTGTAAAAGTCATTCTTGCTGTGCAGTTTTATGCCCTTGATTACACCGTTCTTGACCTTTGGGTGATGGCTAAAAGTTTCATACATCCTAAATTACCGGTGTGAATTTACCAGCAAACTTATCTTTTCTGAGACATACACCACACCAAATCACAAGGAAAGAGCTTTTTTTTCCTAATACCACCTTACTGTGTTAATTTCCCTGCTTTTTGCCTTATTCTTCACCTGTTAAATGCTTTTGGCAAGGGTGCACTCCATTAGCGGGACAGCCATGGCTGTATCAGCAGGAACTGAGGGAAGAGGCGGTGGGGGTTAGTACGTGGGTTGGTCCTTCCTCTGCCGCAGACGTGTCTGTACAAAACTCTGCTAGACTGAGTAATTTGTATTTTCCTTAGGGCAGGAACAGCTTATTCTATATTCTTCTGAGCTTGAATGTTCTTACATTGCTTAACCTGAAATAGTATCCCCTAAATGTGTCTGGTTAGTGGCAGATGATCTCAATTGATACCACTCCTTTTTTCCCCCCACCTTTTTCACATGGAGTAGTTTCAATGTCCCAGGCTTAGTTTTTCAGTCAACTTTCATCTCTTAGACCCCTCTTCATCTCCTCTTATCCACAGTGCTTTCTGTCTCATCGTCTGTTCCTTCTTGCATGCCTGCCAGTCCCTTGCGTCCATTTTCCCCATATTTTCTGTTTTCTCCATTAATATTTACTGTTCAGCCATTGTCTACATGAGGGACCCTGTACTTTAGCTCTCGTGTGAGCAGAGCTCAGTTGAGATTACTGCCTCCTTTGTGCTTGTACCTTCTGTGTCCCTTTTGTTGCCATCCTGCCGTGATGGAAAAGGTTCTGTTGGTTCATCTTTATGTTGCAGTGATTGCACGTGATGCTTCTCTAGAGTGGTGGCTACCTCCAGAGCTCTCTAGCCAGCACTCCAAGTCAGGGTGGGATCTCCGCACCAGCGCAGGAAGGCTACTGGCCATGTTCAGATTTGTCTTCCTGGAGAGAGATAAATAGCATCAAGGGTATCAAAGATGGAGACTGGGTAGGCACTAGAGCCATGAAACTATGAAATGCATGTATCCTACAGTTTTTCCATATTCAAAATATTTTATTTATTGTAAGTATGTCTTCTGGCAGCTCAAGCAGCATGACTTTTTCTCGCAGAGACAGTTTTATATGTTGAAAGAGCATAAAAAACAGGAGTCATTCTGTGTGTAACGTGTCCTAAAGTTGGTATGTAAGTGTTTTCCCGCTTGGATTTGTGCATGCAACTTGTCAAAACACAAGGAAGCTGGCTGATGTTTTCTAGTATCTGTGGTGCAAAAGGTCGAACTAGGTCTAGTAATCACTTGTGGCAAGTACATCCATGTAAGACATTTAGTTTTCGTACTAAAACATGGCAGCATTCATTTCCCTTTGTTTACTTTTTGCCAACTTACCGTATGTAAAACAGTATGTCTGGGATGATGGCTACGCTTAGCAAATGTTGCATGTGCTGCTATCTGAGGAAGCAAGATGGCTTTTACTGTAAGAAGGAATAAAGATGGGCTACTCTGGGTTGTTTCTGAAAGCCCACTGCTGAGTCATGAGTCTAATGTCCTTCATTTCAAGAAATTAATTTCTAGTTTGACCCATAACTCCTGGAAGGCAACAGAAAAGCTTCCAGTGGCTTCAGAGAATCTGGTGAACATGTAGCAACAACTCTTTGTTGCTTTCTTCCCTTCTTTATGCTGCAGTGAAACGTGCTTGCCATACTTCCATGGATAGGGGATAGGGTATCTGCGTGCAGGCACTGCCCGGTGCCACCAGTGAAAAAGGGTGGTAAATTCAGCTTGAATCAGGTATCGCTGCGTAGTAAGTTGACTTACAACGTTGATGTGAACTTTGGACATGTTATTAAAACAGGCTGTTCCTGGCAGCATTCAGATACTCCTGCTAGAAACGGACAAGTGGGAGAGGAAGTCTACTGGGCAAACTGTCAGAATAGGTAAACTGGAATATAGCTGTGAATTAAGGAAAGGGGGAACTGAAAAATAAAAAAAGGAGTGACCATACAATGATCATGCCAGTGCCTGAGGCTGCGTAAGGCTGAAGTTGCTAATACCAAGTCAGGACCACCATTTCACTGGCTCCTGTTTCGAGAGTGAGTAGGAATTGAACAGATCAGTGAATAGTGCCAAGTGGAAGTTTTCCCTAATGGAAAATCAGATGTAGGGGCTGCACCAGCAAAGTTAGGTTTTCAGAGCTTCCCACACAGTTAGAGTGCAGGACTTATAAAACGACTGTGGCACTTGATGAACTAATTTTTTTTAAAAAATTGTAAAAAAAAAAAAAAAAGGAAATACCAGAGGTTAAGAGTATTTCTAGAAAGCAAGGAAAGACAGCATTTGAGGAGCTGCTTTTTAAGTATGAAGTTGTTTACAAGCAGTGATGTACTTAGAGATACGCTTCTGTACCATGCTGCACCTACCTCAGGTTGTGTTCCTCGGCATAGCTCCCATGTCACATTCCTCAGCACATAGAAATGAAGGAAAAAGAATTTTATGTGCTGAAGGAAGACCTGCATGAGCCATGTGCCGCACCTTAAGCATGCCCCATACCCAGTCTGAGAGCTGATGACGTTCTCATATATGTAGATGACACAGAGCCTGTGGTATATGGGAGGAAATTCTAGTGGGTAAGGAGAAGATCCTAAAACTCTTCATGGAAATGAGGGAAGTGATAGTCACTTGCCAGAAATAAGTGGTCTGGTCTGAGACTCTTGATCTCAAGGGGAAGGGCAGGGCAGAGTTGCAAGTAAAGCAGAGGGGAGCCAAGATTACTGACCAGAAGTGCAAGATGACTGTGGAGGGCCTCAAAACTCGTCATCTGTTTTGGCAAGACACTGCTGATCAAGGTGCATAGAATGAAGTTAGTGCCTGATTGTGTCAGCTGGTGCACTAGTTGCAGTGTCCCAGTAAGCAAATATTACAGTGTCTTTGCTGTTGTTGCATCTCACAGTGTCCTGACTACAAACTCTGTGAATTCTGTATTCCAGCCACGAACGGCAAAATGCAGGGGCACAGACATACCAGGGTAGTGAATATTACCTGTGCAATTTGCTCCAGGATGTTTAAGGCTCTGGATTTTATTTTTTTGCTGATCAGATTGTGATTTATATCCATATCTTTAAAGCTGTAAGGTAACAGAAACCATGCTATGATGTGGGCATGCTGCATACGTTATGTCTTTAAATGGAAAAATATCTGAAGGATAATTGCATTTTTCTGATTTTTTTTTTTTTGGACAAAAACATGCAAATGTGCTTTAATAGTTAATTGCATCCATGTTTCAATTCGTTTTTTCTGTAGTTAATTTTTAATGGTAGTAAACATAAAAAATCACCATTATTTTGACTATTTAGTCTTGCTTGCTTCTTAATCCTCTAAATTTACTGCAGAGATAATGGGAAGAAGGGATGACATCATGCATATACAGCTGCCTTTTTAACTGCCAGGGCCAGAGGAACCACTTATAGTAATTAGGAAATCCTTAAACAAGTGTTTGTGAAGTATTGGCTAACCCTCACTGTTTGCTTTTTTCTGGCACCGCACTAGAAAGGTTTGACCTTGAATAATTATCTACTCACTGACTTTCCATCTCTTCCAGTTACTGAAGCACACAGGCAACAGGTTGATTGCTTTATTGTGGTGTGATATTTTCCACATTTTAAAATATAAATAAAATAAAAAGGCTACACTCCCCCTTAGCCGACAAGAAAGTGGCTGAAGTGCTGTACTATGCAGGCCCCAAGGATTATTTCAGAACGATCAAAGATAAATTGAGTAATATTTGATTAGCATTCTGTAAAATACTTGTGTAAAAAAAAAAAAACACAAACCTACTCTGTAAAGTACCAGTCTTTTCACATGGTGTTCTTCAAATCCTTTCGCTTAATTTTTTACTCCTTCTATCTTGTAATCGTTTCAGAATCTTCCTACAGTATATTTAGATTTATTTTTGCCTTAGTTATCATCACCTACTTTTTAATCTTTTCAGTTCTAGACCTTGGAAAAATTGAACAGCTCAAAGACAATTGAGCCACTTCTGAATATTCTGTTCAACTGATTAGAAATAAGGTCTTCTAAAACTAGAGGCTGAAGTGTTCAGTATAGCATCTTTTGTCTGGTCCAGTCAAGTTTCAGACTTGTCATTTACACATTTTAAATTCATCTCCTTATTCAGCCTGCATAGCATTCAGACTTTGGACCACTGGATGCAGAAAACCTTGTTCACTAGCGCAGTGAGCCACTACACCAATTGGTCAAAGTCATTCTTCTCAGAATTATATTAACTGACATAACAGGATACTCTTTTATCAGAAAGGTTATCATATTTTTGTGTGATGCAAAAATATATTTGCAAGCAGGTATAGGAAAAAATTCAAACCAAAACAAAAAAATCCAGACAAAAAATATCAGCTTATGAGTATTTCTTTCCAGTGAGTTGCATTTATGTTCTCTCTTCGCTGTATGCTAATTTTTAGGTTAAAATATATGATGATATCCTCATAGAAAAGAATACATTATTATTTTTCTAAGAAATGTAACTATAAAATAAATCTCTGCTTTCTTCCTGACTTGTTTTTAATTGCCATTCTACCTCCCATACTATTGAATGGATTCATATGGTTGTCTTTTTTTAAAAAAAAAAAAAAAAATAACACTCTTATCTTTTAGCCAAATTAAACTGTGTCATACTCTGTGTCTTCAAAGGTCTTTCATCTACTCTATTATATCTAAGAAGCAGCGCCGCTGTCAAAAAAATCAACTAATTAAGAATGCAGTGCTGAGACGTCACCTTCGCGGCAGTGTCTTTTAGGAACAGTGCTGCCAACAGAAGGGTCAAGGAACGTGACACCAGCTGCTGTCGACACGCTGGCACACTCGCAGCCCTGCACGCGCTGAGTCCTGTTGCCCAGCCCGTGCAGTGGCTGCGTGGCCTTCGTAAACATTAGCAAGATTAAAACTCAGGAGTTGCTGTTCCTCAACTGCAAGTTTCTACTCCTGGAGCTGAGGCTAAATTTGTGAGATGTTATCGTAAGTCTCGTGTGTGCAATGTATGACGGCCATGTATTACTGAGAAAATGAAGTGGCACGTATACTGCGAGGTTCCTGAGGAGTGTTGCAGTAAGTTCTGAAGAGCTGCTGGTACGCTTCCTCGTCTAATCTGATTACTCAGTCCAGTGGAAGGTGAGTTTGAACTGTTCTGAATTATACTTTGTCAAATCTCAAGACTGACAAAGTGAATCTGACTTACATATGAAAAATGGATAAACCCATGCTTTATTCCTAATGACAGTCTTTCTCCAGAGATGACTGTAAACTCCACTTACTTTGCCTTAGAACACTTGTAACATAGCTGAAAACAATTTTTAAAACATTAAACTGTTTAAAATAGAGCCAGTTCTGTCCTGAAAAAAAATCTTGCCTCGTCAAAGAACAAGAAAAACTGTGTTTGGTGGAAGTTTAGTTAGAGGAAATCTTTGTAGTGCGATCTGAAACTTGCTAAACTGGGGCGATCGCTTGCCTGGGAGGAGAGAGCATCAGTGGAGATGGCAGTGTGGTGGGGAGACCTGCTGACGGACAGGGAGAGCGGTTAGGAATAACTTTTCCACATTCTTTATGTAGCCTTCTAAGGGAGAGATTTATTTAATTTTAAGGTCTCTGAGCTACTAGATCTGTGGGGACTTTTGTTCATGTGCTTTAGTTTTGAGAATAAACCCTTTAGTAGATGGTATCTGTTTTTCCTGCAGTTTCTGCTTAATATATTAGAGACTTGATTTTTATAATGAAATAATTTTGGGGTTTTGTTTTTGCACAAGAGCAACCTTAGCAAACAGTATCCAGCTTGGGATTTATAAACAGTATAACGCCTGCACACGAACACCAAGCAAATCATTCTTCCAGCACATAATATCTTAATTACAAAATAAAGATTATTTCAATTAAAACTGAAGTCAACCTATTTCTGGGTTTAAAATTACTATTTCATAATGTACATCACAACACAGAACAGCTTGGGAGAGGAAATTACTAATACTTTATCCAATTTAATTTATATCAGTGGAAGCTTAACCTTGATGCCTTGGCCACATTTTGACTAGAGTTGACACCCTTATTTATATAAATTTGCTGTGAGATGTTCAACATCATGAAGCAGCCAGAGCCGTTGTTTTAAAACTTATCCCAAAGACTGCCTATCCAGCACGCACCCTCAGAGCTCTTTGGGACACTGACTCAGGGCTGCTGCAGCACTGATGCACTGAGTCACCAGCTCTGCTTAGGGAGGCAATGGGGTTACTCCAAGTCGGACCCCTCTCCAAAAACAGTTACAGCTCTGCATGTCTTGTCCTGTGGATCTACTGGCCTCAGTCATAAATCAGAACAACTCCCTTCCTCAGCCTCTTGCCCCGTCTCCTGGGCTTGAGAATCTCTTAGGTGCTCCCATCTCCTGGGCTTGAGGACCTTTTAGGTGCTGGGAGGTGGGACTCGGTGCTTTGCAGTTTTAGCCCTGAATATCGTCTTGCATAGGAAAGGTTCCTGCAAGGCAGCAGGAGTGTCTCCTGCTCCCTCCTGCAGCAGCAGAGCTCGTGCTACCCTTTCAGCTTGTCTGGAAGTAGAGAAAAGCAAAATTGTTGTTTGGACAGTTTTCTGATGCAAGTTCAGGAGTTTGACTCAACGTTAAAAAGGTTTGACTGTTTGCCAGAATACTAATGGAAGTAATTGGATGAGCTCCGAAGGGGCTTTAAAGTACAAATATTTTTAATTACTCATTGTAAAGATAGAATGTACCAAAGGTAAGCGGTGTAGAAACAGAATGTTGTGTCATAGAAACTCAGACTCTTTAAAAATATGAAGGTTTTAAAATTGGATGTTGCTGTGAGGGTCCTCTGTGCCCAGAGCAAGTTTATCCTGGGAAGCAGCAGTAACGTTCAGGCCTCTCTGCGCCCAACACAGTTTAGGTACTGAGAAAAAAATGGTTGTTCTCCAGATTGTTTTGGTTTGATTATTCTTCTGTCTTTTCTACATAGGTTCCTGGACAAATCAGTTTTTTAGATTAATCGATTGATCATTGCTTTAACAACTACCAGGGACCTCTCCCATCATCTTCCTGATTGGTAGGAGGCATACAGGTGCTCAGGCGTGGGTGCCAAGGTGATGGCAGAGGGTGCTTGGAGCTAGAATGGTTTCCTCTGAGACGTGGGTTAAATCCAGCGATATGATTTCATGTGGCTGCTAGGCTCTGCCATTCTGGGGTATTGGATTGTACCACTGGGCTGAATATACACCTCTGGTAATTTTAGTCTTACTTTGTTTCTGCAGAAAATGCAAGAGTCTATAAGATGAGGAAATTAAAATTAATTTTAATAGAGTAATATACAAAAACAGTTTGTGATATCACTAGATGCTTAAAATGTTGTCTGTGCATGTTTAAATACAGTGTGTCTCTTAAACCTCCAGCCTCAAACATTCTCATATGTGCACTGAAATGTTGTGCTAATTTTTTCAGCTTATTAAGCAGTTCTGTGTGTTTGTTGTATTTTGGGGTTATTTAACCAAGCACATGTGTGTACCCCCCCACCCCCCCAGCATGTGCTACTGGAAGTGAGCAAAGTGCTCCTTTTTATGGATGAACGGATGATGGGTATTTGGGGAGGCCTGGGTTGCTCTTGCTCATCCAGCTGCACGTTCTTTTACGTTGCTTCATGCAGCTCCAGCAAAGCCATCCTAGGGCGGACCTGAGGCTGAAGCTGATGCCTTTGACTTGCTGACAGCACCTGGCACTGTCTCTCCCTCTGCCCACACCCTGCAAGGAGGAGGACACGTGTTGAGGGGCGGGTGGGGGGCTTCGACTGCAAAGAGCTGAGCTCTGTGCCAAGAACACTGCAACCCGCCGTAAATTACAGTGTCCCTGAAACCACTCTAAATTGTGCCAGGGTGTATCAGCTATCTAAAAGCTTTGTGCTCAGACAGCCTCCCTCCCTCGCACCTCCTGGCATGCTGGGCTCTGCTCTGGTTGCAGGCAGCATATCCACCTTCGTACCACCATGTCTCTTGCAGACCGTCCCCTTTCTGCTGCTGCTTTCTGCGCTCAGCTTCTGCTGTGATAGCTGCTGGTGAAGCTGTATTTTTACAGGGAAGGCCTAAAGCAAGTTAAGATTGCACACAGAGCACGTTAAGGTTGCATATCCTTCTTTTAATGAATGACCCCAAAGCATTTGAAACCAAGGTGCAAGAAATGATCCATCGTACAGCATTTCCCTTTACTGTTTGTTTGGTGTGCTGTGGTTTCTGAGGCCCCGCAGGCTGAGCTGGGTACGGGCTGGGTGGCCCTGCCTGCCCCAGGCTCCAGGGAGAGCTTCTGGCCATCCCTCAGGATGCAGGCATTGCCAGGTGGCCCCATGGCAAGGGACCACTGTCCAAGGGGTGGAGAAGCTTTCTGGCCTCGTTTAATTCTTCTAGCCCAGATCATGAGAGGTTTATCTCTTTAAAGAGTTATCTTCACTGGTGTTTTTTTTTCGGTTGTTTTGTTTTTTTCTCATTAGTATAAAATGTGGCATTAGTGATCAAGTGATTTCTGGTAGCTCTTCTGCTGCGTTTGCCTTAAGAGCCTCCGTGCCTGTCCCAGCTGTAGGCTGCTCCCCGCCGGGTCCTGGCACACCGGGCATCCTTGGTTTCGTATTCCAAACTCAAAAGCATTTTACGCCTCTGAAAATCTTCATAAATTTCCATAAAATACACAAGACAAAACACTTTAAAGTGTTCCTTGAAAAATTATTATATTTTGCATTTGGTTTATCCTGTAAAAAAGGCCTTTTCCTCCACATACCTGCGATATCATTGCTACAATATACATTGCATCCCTCACATTAATACTCTGATCAGTCACTGCTGACAATACAGTGTCTTTGTGCAAGGGGCTGTAGGACAAATGTTTTAGCTTGTGAGAAGAAAATTGTTAGCATTTGAATAGAGAAGAGCGCGGGGG
>Ga0065711_1003281_pt1 | contig 28771 bp, 10 predicted proteins | sample Hoacrofraction12_FD_59098 | JGI IMG/M metagenome (GOLD analysis project Ga0065711, IMG submission 59098) | Hoatzin crop microbial communities from Cojedes, Venezuela - Epithelial fraction 12 v2 (version 2) | ecosystem: Host-associated > Birds > Digestive system > Esophagus > Crop | place... | reverse complement strand
AACCAGGTGAGTTTTCCTGCCCCTTTCAGTGCTGTTCCCTGCCACTGAAGGGATGGAGGAAAACACCACCTGCGCCCCTGATCCCTCAACCAGTCGCCCCAGTGCCCTGAAGTCACTTTTGGTGGCCTTGGGACTTCTCTCTGCTATCTCGTCCCCAATGCAGATGATTAAGTACAACAAAGAGCCAGAAACAGGAGGCACCTTAAGAATGTACAGGTTATTTAAGGAGGTCAGCTGTAGCAGTTTGCAGTTGTGTGATAGCTTGTTTGTTCACAGAGTGTGTATGTTTGGCAAGCTCTGAAATGTCGATGTCAGTGTGAAGACTTGCAAGAACAGAAATTACTTGGATATAAACGCTCCTTGCGTGAATGTTTTCTTTCTTTTATTTCCTTGCAACCAAGTGCTGCATTTGGATTCCTTTTCTATTTACCCAAAACATTCAGAACCTCAGGGCTAAACAAATAAGACATTCTCAGAATGCCCAAGTTCTCAGATTAAGTACATGAAGAATACATTGCTGGCATCAGAAAAAGAAATGTGTTTTTTACAGAATTAGTGTATGGATAAATACATAGTGAGTCAAAAGACATGATTACGGCAATCTTCCTTTCTCTCATGATTCCTGTCCATAAATCCTGTATAAGGCAGATGTAATTGCTTGGAAATACTGAACTGAGTAGTATGATTCAATGCAGCCACTGGAGATATCGCAAAAATGACATTTCAGCCTTGCTTTTTTTTGAAACATGATTGCCAAAAGTAAAGTAGTTAAATGACTTCTGATACTCAAGTGCATGGGTGATCTGCATAAAGCCTGAGCCCTTGCACCTCCTATTGATGTTAAAAGCAATTTTGCCAGAATAGGAAATAAACGCAAACAGACAGAGAAGAGAGACAGATCTAACTCCACAACAACAGTCAAAATAAAGTCTCCACATGGTCCAGACTTCTATATCACTAATAAGATGAATTTAGAGGCATTGCTACTCTCATCTGAGCTGGGACAGGGCAGTCTTTTGAAATACTACAGTTTTATATCCACTAGCTATTTTTGTTTGTGTTGTAGGTGATGTTTCGACATGGTTTCTTGTGGAAGCCTTCCTAATATTCACAGATACTTGATAATAATTCTTTGCATCAAATTTATAGCAAAGTTATTGCATACAACTATGTTAACATAACTGTATAAAATTGCGCTGGCTGCAGTTTTGCTGTTTTAAACCTGGCTCCCATCACAGTCAAGGTCGATAGTCCTCCAAGGCAGCAAAATTGTGGGGACAGCAACATAGCCTTGGCCCTGCCACCTGCTTTTGTTATGGAAGAGCACTAGGACGAGCTGGCAGACTTGATGAAGACAGACAGAAGTTACTGGGGCTGGTGAAGGATCTGTTTCCAGCAGCACCACTCGGAGTTTGCTGCTCTGTGTCCCTCATGCTCCTGGTAGATGCAGCATGACCAACTCTCCAGGGACTTCCCCATCTGGCCCCCTTCCTACTTCCCTTTCAGGTATCAGGATCTCCTTCCTTTCTGCTCCTCACTTCCTTACAGCAACACCAACCCTGTTCCTCAGAGTGTAGTTCAAATGTGCCTTTACTGTAAGAAATGTTCAAAGGGCTTGGTGGTGTTCTCTACAAATAACATTGCTGAATGTGGCTATGTTCAACATTCAGAGCTGACACTCTTCAACAGCTTCCCTCTATATTGGCATGATGGTTAGGCCCTGCTATGAGACACAGCACACAGTGGAGGTAGGCTCTGGAGCTGTGATTCCTCTTCTGTCCCTGGCACAGGTTTCCTTCTCAGTTTTAGATGAATCTGTTTGCTCCTTAGTGCTTACGTCCTAGTGGTAGAATAGGGATTTCTGCTTCTGAGTTCTGCGTGGATGTTGCAGAAGACAGACTGCAAAGGGTAGTCTGAAGGTCTAGGTTCTGGAAAAAGTCTAAGCACAAAAGAAAAATAGTTTTCTTACTAGATACATAGATAATATATATAGTGTTGCACAGAAAATAACACAGTAGCATACAAAGTTGTAGCACAATAGAGTTCTTTGTGCAATTCCATCAATTACATTCCTAAAGCAAGCACCTTGGGGTGTTGAATAAACATCTGTGTGTATTTTTACTAAGGACAAAATTGCATACTGGATGAAAGCTAAGTCTCTTTCTTTTAAAACATTATAATACTGGTGTGTGATACATGATGTGCAGATTTCAGGAAGCTTGAAAATTACTTGACAACTTTCTTTTCTATAGAAAAGGACTCCACTGATCCCAGCACAGTAATAAATGGTAGTAATACTCTGAACAACAGTAGAACTGTGAGCTTATATAGCACCCTTAGTTGAGGTATTTTAAATCATTTTACAAAAATTATTAGCTCAGATTCTCAACTTATTGAGAAGTACATTTAGCAAGTTGTTTATTTGTTTTCTACCTACGTAAGAAATGAGATTCTGAAAAATAAATGATTTTCTGTAAGTTCATGAAGCACTCAGTAATTCAGGCAAGAACTCCTGTAAGATCTGGATTCCTCTCTTCTGTTTTTAATAACTTCTGTCTCTCTAGAAGACACTGCTAGACAAACTGAAAAGGTACTACACAGAAAAAAATACCTAGGGAGGAAAAAAATATTCCCTTCTCCTCTCCCATCCCAATATTTAAGGGAAATCATATCTGTGGACTGGATATGAAGTGAGATTTATATAATTATTTACTCTGCAATACACTAAAAATTAGTTTCCATGGCAACTACTGCACCTTCTGAAATACAGAATACCTTTACAATAAACATAAATACAGCACAACAAACTCTTTAACTTATCTTGTATTATTTTTAATGAGTTCATGCTGCATATAAACATACATTAAATGATCTCTCATATTTTTTTTAAAGCTATGTGCTGTAAGGTTTGCATTTTTAGAAAGGAATTAATGTTTCATGACAGTGGCCCTTGTATGTTGTCCCTGAGAGGAAAATGCCAGAAGAACAGTGGTTAAAGAATGCTGTGATGTATGATACATGGAAAGCTGGAAGTCCATGATAGTTGCCTTAGTAAGAATTTATTATTTATATGATTCCCATCTCTAACACCGAGGAAGGATTTAAATGAAGAGTGATCTTTTTAGTATTGATCATGTGTTAATGATAGTCCTGCTTTGAGTGGGGAAATTGAACTAAATGACATCTCTTGCAGCCTACATTTCTACGATTTTATGATTAATTGCCTTATGAAATCATTTGTGACAGTTTTAGTCTCATGTCTCGTATAGGTACTTTTCCCTTAAACCCTGTAAAGCTGTATTTAAATGGTTATGAAACATGCCAAGCATGTAACAGAAGTCATGGTACTGACATTCTTTTGAGAAAGAGCTGATAAAAGAAATCTGGACAATTTGAATTTAATTTCTTTTATTTGTGGAAAAAAAAAAAAAAAGGAAGGAAATCTATTACACTAAAATTCCTCTGCAAACAGGTTCAGTTTGGTTTACTTCCACCTTATCTACCTGGAAAAGTGCCTAGTTATTCATGTCTAAAATCAAGCTGTTTGATGTCATGCATCCAAGTATCCATAACCTTGCAATATTCAGGGAGAAAGTTGCTGCCAGAAGCAGAAGCCCTGGAGTTTTGGAGATTTTGGAGTTAGCAAAATCATGGACCTACCTCAGTGAGAGGATTCCAAGGTTTTCCTCTCATGGAGAATTTTGATAAGCCTGTTTTTTGTCCTGGCTCAGAACAGAACTGAATTTTAAGGTGGAAAGGAATTAATGCCTGAGTGGAGGCTGAGGACTAACACAGTTGTGCAATATGTAACAGAAACCTCGGTAGTAATGCACAACTGTAGCTTTTTCTCTCATTGTCTCTGTAAGTATTTATGTGTTTTCAGGTATTGCACAGAGATGAGTTACTATCTTTTTTGGAGAATGCTTGTTATACTGTGTTTGAATATGTGAAGATAGTTTATTTATTACATTTCAACCCAAGAAATCATTTTATTTATGTAATATCTCTGAAAAAATGTAAAAAGATTTTTGTGATCTGACACAGAACTGCATCAAAATCACTCCACAAGTTGTTAGTATATGGGGGATTGATTCAGAAACAAAACAGCATTTTCAAATGTGAATGTGGCATTTTGTTCTCAGTAAGGTATGAAAAGAACAGTTAAGAAAAGGTCATAGCAGGACAGAAAGAGGCACAGGAGGGTTTATTAGACAAAATGCGACTATTTCTTCACTGCTGTAGTGGGCTGAAAAATTATCCTACATAATTTTCTGTAGCTGAAGGATTCTTGTGAATTCTGCCTACCTTGTGCTCATTGTCTGTTGTTTGAAGCGTGAAGAAGGATTAATGTATTGCAGCAGGCTTCAGTTGGAAGGTCTGGAAATTTAACACAGAACATATGTACTCCTTTAGTAGCTGTCATGCACTTCTAGTGATTTTCTGTCCAGAAGTCTCATTATGGTCTTTAAACTCTCAGGTGATAGTACCTTATACTTCAGACAATACATAGAGCTGTCTGAGGTTCCTCTGTTATTACTAAGCAGTGACAAGTGAAATAAAGATATTTCATGTTGCAGAATGTTTTGACATTTCCATTCTTTGTAGCAGTATGGGGCAAACACTGGAAACTGCAAATATCCTGTAGGATAAAATTGTAATACTTGCTTTCTATCAAAATGCGAAAATATTTCAGCAGAATTCAACTGATCCTCAATACTTGAGTCATCACTAATAACTCTTTTTATAGTTAAGTGAAATAAATGAACACTTCTAGGGTGCAATCCTAAACAATATAACCAAAATTAATAAGTTCAATCTTTCTCTAGAAATGTCTACTTGTATCCATTGTCTATAGAAGTCTGGGCTGATTTGCTCTGGTGTAGCAGGCATTGTAGCCAGACACAGCTGTTGGGATAAATCCCATCCATAATTTCAAAATTTTAATCAAAACAAAACCTTTTTTCTTAGGTGCCAATTTAATGACTTGTGGAATACTCTGTTTGTTATGAACAAAGAATTGGTTTAACGGTAAACTACATTTTGGCCAGTGTAATGTCTTCATATAGGAGAGCTGAAGACATAGAAACCTGATGTCCTACTGTCCATAAAGACTTTCATTTTAAATTACAACTTACATAGTGCACTGGGTCGTTGAAGCCTTCCACACTGCAAGAAATAAGATATAAGGTCCTTTCAAGGAAATAGCTGATAGGAAAACAGCAGGACCTATAAGAGAGTGGAAAAAAAGGAGAAAGATTAAGTTTAATGTTGTACTGAAATGATATGAAATATAACACACTTTTTCCATTTAAAAAAGAGGAGCTTCACAGGTATGTGTCAAAATGACTCTAAATAACATATCTTGGTTGATTTTTCTCAACAGAAGATAACAGATTCCAGGCAAAAGTAATATTTCTTCCCTGTATTCTCAAAACTAACATTTTTCCTCAGAAAACCATTAATGAAAAGCCACAAAAAATTTAGAGTGGCTAGACTGAGGATCTATTCCAGCTACCTGGTGACACAACAGCATTAGGTGAGTTTTCTCTTGTTCCCTTGCAAAATAGTATGAAGAGGATTGAACAGAGAATAGAAATCCCTCTTGTGTATATTCTACAACAGCAGAGTGGCATTTAATCATCAAGCCTCATGATGAAATTTTACTGACTCCTTCCTCTTAAAACCTACATTATTAATATCTAATTATCACTATGCTGTCTCTTTTTAGCTGAAGTTAAATTACTACTTTTATCTATAAATGTTTTAAAAATACAATACACCACAAAAAAACCCTATTTCCGAATGTAACAAAACCTTGCTTAGCTATTCAGTTATTCAACAGTGCTAGCAGCTAAGCATGAAAACAACAGGAGGACAAAAAGAAGAAGAAAACAAGGAACATTCCTGATCGCAAGATATATGCATTACCTTTCCTCCTCAAATACCGTTAAAATGAGGTAGATTGGGAGGTACTGAAAAGGTATTAAAGAGAATGACAGCTATTTCCCGGACTCTTTAAATATATTTTTGTTGAGAAAATTAAATATTTGAAATAAAGCTGTGATTTTTGAAAACAAAACACATAAAATTCAAAAAAACCAAAATCATAGTATTTTATAGGGAAAAGGACTGAAACAGAAAGGAGATAATTATAAGTTAATTCTATACTTGTGAATTATTATTATTTCATATAATTTGAAATTCTAGCAATAATAACAGTATAGCCAAGGATCTGAAGCAGACCTTCATTATGCTCATTGATTTCTTTCGTATGTCAAACAGAACAGACAAAAAATTACAAGAGTTTTAGGTTTACGGTTTTTTGTTGTGAAAAAAAGGAAACAAACTGCACTGAAACAAATCAGACAATGTATGTAGTTTGGGACAAAAATAGTCTGTAAATAAATCTAATAAATATCTTTGGTATCTACATGGCTTTAATAGATGTTTAAAGTTCTTTTTCAGCACTTGGAGATAGACATTAGGATTTCATTTTCATAATACACTTGCAGTTTTTTAACAACTTGTAACTGTGTTTGGCTATATTCCTACTTTAACTTTTTCTTTCACTGCTAGTTGTGATGAGGTTGGGACTATTGGTTGTTAGTAGGTGTTCTGGTTTAACCCTGCAGCTTAGCACCACACAGCCGCTTGCTCATTCCCCCTAGAGAGGGTTGGAGGAGAGTATTGGAGGAGCAAAAGTGAGAAAACTCATGGGCTGAGATTATGACAGTGTAATACGTAAAGCAAAAGCTGTGCATGCAAGCAAAGCAAAATAAAGGATGCATTCACTGTTTCCCATGGGTAGGTAAGTGTTCAGCCATGTCTGGGAAAGCAGAGCTCCATCAGTTGTAATGGTTACTTGGGAAGACACACACGGTAAGTCTGAATGTCCCCCTTTCCTCCTTGTTCTCTGCAGCTTTTATTGCTGAGCATGACATCATATGTTATGGAATGTCCCTTCGGTCAGTTGGGGTCAGCTGTCCTGGCTGAGCCCCTCCCAACTTCTTGTGCACCCCCAGTCTACTCACTGGTGGGATGGGGTGAGAAGCAGAAAAGGCTGGGATGCTGTGTAATAACAAAAACATCCCTCTATTATCAACACTTTTCATCACAAATCCAAACTGCACTATATGAGATACTATGAAGAAAATTAACTCTGTACCACTCAAAACCAGTACAGTATTCTGCAGCAGTGTCTCTTTAGATAGAAGTGCACGCACACAGATGTATTTTCCTAGAAAGCTTGATTTAAAATATTTCACAGCGTTTCTTTCATAGAATCATAGAATCATTTAGGTTGGAATAGATCTTGAAGATCATTGAGTCCAACAGCAAACCTAACACTGCTAAGGTCATTAGTAAACCATGGCCCTAGGTGCCACATCTACAAGTCTTTTAAATACCTCCAGGGAAGGTGACTTCCCTGGGCAGCCTGTACTAATACTTGATAAAGCTTTTGGTGAAGAAATTTTTCCTAATATCCAATGTTAACCTCCCCTGATGCAACTTGAAGACAGTTCCTCTTGTCCTTTCACTTGCTACTTGGGAAAAGAGGCCAACACTTCCCTCGCTACAACCTCCTTTCAGGTAGTTGTAGACAGTGGTAAGGTCTCCCCTCAGCCTCCTCCTCTCCAGACTAAACAACCCCAGTTCCATCAGCCGCTCCTCATATGACTTGCGCTCTAGGCCCTTCACCAGCTTTGTTGCTCTTTTTTGGACATGCTCCAGCACCTCAATGTTTTTCTTCTAGTGAAGGGCCCAAAACTGAAAACAGTATTCGAGGTTTGGGGGACGATTACTTCCCTACTTCTGCTGGCCACACTATTTCTGATTCAAGCCAGGATGATGTTGTCCTTCTTGGCCACCTTGACTCATATTCAGCCGGCTGTTGACCAACACCCCCAGGTCCTTTGCTTACTGGGCAGCTTTTCAGCCACTCTTCCCCAAGTCCCTTGCATGGGGTTGTTACGACCCAGATGCAGGAGCTGGCACTTGGCCTGGTTATATCTCATAGAATTGACCTCGGCCCATTGATCCAGCCTGTCCAGATGCCTCTGTAGAACCTTCCTACCCTTGAGCATGTGAAGGTTCTGTGGGGATCTTTCTGAAACCTTTCTTCTCTCCTTGATGTTTAAAGGAGTTATCCTGCTGAGGTTATTTTATCAGGTTTCTGTCAGGCTGTCTTTCCCACATTTTGCAGCTCATTGCTGCACTCTCTGATAATCTTACTACATTGACTGGCTGCAGTTATTACCCTTTATATGAAGGATCTATGTTGAAAGCCAGTTATGAGTTTCTGTCCCAGTGGATTGTATGATGAAGTTGAAGCAGGCTGTCATCCAAAGCTGTATAATAGCCTCAGCTGGGAAATACAAAAGTGCCATGGATTATTGATAGAGTCATATCTGCAGTTCTGCTGACAAATTTGATGCCTCTTTTGCTAGGTTTCCACTATTAAGAAATACCTCTGTTAGTATGTGTCCCCTTCTCTCTCTCTGTGTGTTCCATTTGGCTCGGCTTATGATTTGGCATTGTACCATATATTCCAGTGAAAAATGATATTATACTTAATAAGCCTAATGTTACAAGGAAAAATGATGAACTTAACAAAGTGCTAATGATTTTCATTTAAAAAAAAAAATACCCTGGAAGTATAAATTTACCAGACCATTTAAAAATTATCTTCTGTTCCACTTTTTCTGTTTCTTTCAAAGTACTTCATAAAGCATTAAAATAGATAATTTTTCCTTATCTTGAATATCTGTATTAGAAAGGAAAAGGCAGAGAAGGGAAGATTATTCTAGCAGTTCTTAAAAATTAAACTGACATGCTGGTATAATAAGTCTTACACTTATTCACCAAAACTATACCCGGATTAACATCAAACATCTTCTGCCCTCTTCATGTAATTATATAGCATAACTCCTCTAGGGAAAAATGAAAACACAACTTTTAAAATATGGATTGACACAGCTGCAAAAATGTTAACTATTTATTTTATATTATTGTGAAAGTTCTAGCATCACTTCCTCTGTGTTATAGACCAGTTTTTCACTAGCTGAAGTGTAAAAGATATTTAATGGAAAAATGGGGTAAATTATGGTGGCAACATGGAGTCTGAAAAGCATGTTTCTCTTCTCTCCTCTCCATGTTTCATTCAGTCAAGATATGGAAGAATGAGAGGCAGTATTTTGTTAAGGGTGAAGTATGTGTCCAAGCTGAAAACCTGATGACACCAGACAAAGTGGTAGCAGTTAGGAAATATGAAACATTCCCTTGGTCTTTCAAAACACGTGAAATCAAGAGCTAGCTAGTTAAAAAGTATTTTGGCTAATCATTTTCAGAGAAGACGGGAGACACCACTGCTCTTGGCTGTGATTAATGTGTTAACCACCTCTACCCTAGGTGATAAAAGATTTTGAATGCTCGCACATGCAGCATTCAGTCCTCCCGCCACCACAGAGGATCTGGCTGGTGTCAACCACTGTCAGTATGTTAAGACGTAATGAGGTTGTGCCACTGACATGACTTCTGACAGGGTCCAGTTGAGATCTACCGAAAAGTCCTAAAATAAGGCTGAAATATATAATTCTGAGCTGTCCCTTTTATTAACTCTGTTTTAAAAATCCTGACTAGATGATGAGAAATTAGGAAAAAAGGGAAACCATCCCTATGTTAATGAAAACAGTGATTGAACAAGGACAGTGAGATCAATCTCTAAGCAGTGTTTTAATGAAGGGAAGTTTCACTAAAGACCAGATATTCCAAAAGACTCTTTCACATATGGACACCTAAGTACCTGTCAGTGGTAAACCAATTACTTTGTGCCAAATGTTCCTTTTACAAGGGAGCATTAAAATATCGTGGCCAGAATACAAATACTGTGGACATTGCCCTTCACCTGTTACTTTAGAAATAGGTATTAATATGGAAGTTCATATTTTTGACAAACTGCTCTCTGAGTTGGATCAATTTAATTATATTTTGTTGTGTGTCATTGTGTTTTGGTCCTTTGGTACCAGCAGAAAAGGGGCCTGTTGGCTTGGTCCAACAAGGCTGCGGTCCTGTGGGTTAGATGAAGCTCCAAGGAGGGACAGGGAAGTTTTTTCTTTCCTGAGAGTTCTTTCAGAAGGGAAAATCTCCACAGTATGTTGCAGAACAGGGAACTGGGGAATCATGGGTGAGCTGGCAGACTGTAGCACAACAAATACTGGGTAGGAAAGAGTCAAGTAGCCCATACTTCAAGGTGACAGAATGCAAAGCCTGTCTTTCTAGACACCCGGAGGTGACTGTGGAGTTTGCTGCAACTGAAGAAAAAATTGCATAGCTTATCGATGGAGCAGATCGGAAGAGAAGACATCAGCTTACATGCAGAGAAGCCCTGTTCTGAGCCTTCTCCTAACTAAAAGAAAAAGAAAAAAAGTCTTTCAGTTCACTTAGCCTTCTGGGGTTCTGCCTTATGAAGAAAAAATGTACAGTGAAGCTTTATGGTTTGGCAGGCTCAGGGACCCATTACACCAGCAATGTAGTGATGATACAGTGAAATGCTGTGTGCGGAGTGTATTCCTTCTTATGATGAACACAAGCACAAGGTAAATATCTGAAAGTGTCATCCTGTTGTCTGCTTTGCTTTTATTTCCTTAAGTAGTAAAAAGACAAATCAGAAACAAAAGTGGTTTTGGAGACAGGAAAGAGTGACTTCTTATGTTGAAAACATATTACTTGGACGGATGTCCAAGAAGCATTCCTGGACTACCTGTGCAGATTGTATAATACAATGGCTTTTCTATATTCCTCCCTAGTGCTATGTTGCCATTGCTGTCAACAGCTGACCTGCTCAAAGAGCAACTGCAGAATATGTACAACAGATAAATGATGAGAATTTCTTAATCCTATCAGTGAATATTGAAATGCAATATCTTACAGGAGGCAGTCAAACAATCTTTTACTTGTAAGTTCATTTTCTTTCTCCTCTGTTACTGAACTTTCCAGGAAATATACCTTACTTTCTCCAACTCTTCATGAGAAGTTGCCAGCAAAATTAAACACATTTTACTAATTCATTAAAAAAATACACTTTTAAATATTTTTTTAGATTTATTTGCATATTTCTGAAATCGGAGTGTGGTGAATGTAAGAACTCTGCCAGCTGATAAGCCAAAATGCATATTCTCCTGAACTAACAAGATTTACTAAGACCGATGTCTGCTGTCTTTGGTCCCCACTGACTGGAGTCTCTTGGGACAGTGTGCGTTGAGAATACCAAAATATTTTATGGAGGCAGATGTAATCGACAAAGGCTGCCACCTTTTCCGTTGTGATGTACTGGCTGTGGCAGCATCATCCAGACTGATGTTTGGTACTAATAAGGCTTCCCCAAAGAAGACAGCAGCAGAGTAACCACAATGATTTTTTTCTTTTTTTTTTTTTCTTTTCTTTCCCTCCCTTTGAAAAGAAAGGCTATCTTATATGAGAGTCAATATGGTGATTTAAAAACTAGGACTTGTTTGAAGAAGAATAGTGCAGCTAGTTTCTCTGTTGAGACTTAATAGAGAAAAACAGTTGTTCAAGGGCTAGTCTAAATAAGCACTTATGTTTCATCCTCTGAGCAGTCATTCAGGTTGCTTACTTTTCTCCTTTGTCTCAATAAGTATCATCCCACAAAATTCAATGATGAAGCTAACTTAAATGTGTTTAGTAAAAGTAGTGCGTGACTGAACTTAGAATGTGAGAATACTACTCTAATTTTCCCCCCATGCTGTTTATTTTGAACATCTACTTTTGTGGTAAAGAATCCCACGGGCTAAATCTTGTTCCTTGAACACATGAATAATAAATGTGCAAAAAAAATTGAAGCGTGAAAACCAAATGATTTATTTCTTATGTTTCTTAATACCTAAAAATTACTTTGAAACTCCCGATCAAGTGAAAAAGAATAGAAATTCACACTTCTTTTAGTTTTTATAAATTCTTTTTATCTATCATAGTGCTTAAACACATTTTGTTCTTCTGCTCTGCCTGCTTGCTAAATTATGGGCTACTGAACCCTTTTGGATTCAATATAGACCATGTACGTGCATTGGAGTCTGGTATTTGATTTAGGTAAAAGGGATTTATACCAATAGTGGTGTTTCACATTCATTGACTTTCAGTGATTTAGTTTCATTTCATTGTTTTCAATTGAATTGAAACTTCTACAAAATCTTCTGTATTAGCTTTCAGTAAGGACATGAAAAAATGCGACTCGTGGCATGCGTAGGAACTAGCAACCTCTGTTTTAAGGTCATTTGTGTTTAAAACCCATTTAGTGTTGTCTAATTAACCTTCAGAAGACACCTAGAATTAACAGCATGAATCAGAGGGGGAGGGGAAAAGATGTATTATTTTGATCTTACTGTTCCTTGTATTTTTGTACAGGAATTTACAGTATGTCCTGTAAAGATGACCTGAAAATTGTCAACAAGATAGAGGAAAAGCTAATGAAAAGGAGCTCTTTGGGTCTATGTTAGAGGAAAACCTTGAGATTTTCCTTCTCTACCTTTGTCCTAGCCTTGTGGGGCCAAAGTGTTTGTTTGCCTTTGCTTGACCTGAAGATGCATATAACTAGGTTGTTATATCAGAAAGTCCAAGGCATGTTTACGTAACATTTTCTTCAACATTTCTTCAGAATGTCTGTAGTCTTGGAGAAGAAAATCAATACTATAAACTTGAGAAAGAAATTAGAAAGTTAAAAATACAACTTCTTTAAAAAAATTGTGATGAATTTATGTGTTGATGCAGTAAAAATGCCTATTAGATTTTTGTAGACATTTAGACTTCAAGCCTGAGGACTTCTGAAGCAGAAGTAAACACACAAAAGCAATTGCATGTCCTTTTTGGTGAGATTTCATACCACACACAAACTTCATGCACTCTCTAAGGCACGATAATTGAAAATAGTCTTTATTTGATTCTTACTGGTGAGGATCACTTGCATATCTAGCAATGAATATGACAAATTGAAAGAAGCACCTTATGTATATGTAACTTTTACAAGTGGAGAAAATGTACTAGAGAAGCAACTGTCAATGTTGTCATGTATACAATCTGTATCCCAGTAAGATCACCTTCCAAATCATACTCTTCCTTTAAAAGAATTTCTACTGGTGTAAACTTCTCCCAGTATAATCTGACACATACCTGCAGATTATACTTTTGCTGAACTGCAGTTGTTGATTTTGTTCTTTGTTTCTTTTTTTTGATATAGTAAACTAAGATTAGAAGGACAAAGGGAAGTACCAAGTTGTCTACATCTAACAATTGTGTAGTGAAAGCTAAATATTAACAATCATTAAATTAATTTTTTCACTTTGAAATTTTAAAGTATAAAATGTATTTGAATGAAGATTGAGAGGAAGTATTTTTCAAAATTTGTTAGTTTAAAAATTTGCATGTAAACTTCCTCAAGGAATATTTTTCTGTAGCTACAGAAAATACACCTGTCATGCTGCTCCCTAATGCAGGAGAGGTTTAAATTCCTTCCTAAAATTCTGTGGCATTTTTAAAACTAATTTTTTTCCACACTTTTTTGGGGGGATTTTTGTTGTTTTGTTTTGTATTTTGTACAAAACTTCTGGAATATTTCCATAAAGAACAAGAAGGAAAGTGATTACCACTAAAAATAAAATAAAATAAAATAAAGTATTAATATATAAAATATGACTACACTCACTTAGTCAACCACTGGTAGGTGAACATTGCATTGGAAAGAGAAAGAAAAAAAATCAAAATTTTATGAGTGCAAGTGTGCACTTATTTCATGAAACCTCAGGCTAGCCTGCAATAAAATAAACAAGCTAGGAAAAACCAGAGTGCCTTCTTTTAAGACACTGTTCAGTTAGGTCAATAGACACAGTTAACAGAGGAAAATGTGCAGTGTATCTTCCATTTTCATTTAAGATAAAGTGTCTACAATACATGAAAATGCACTTCATGTGCATTTTATTAAAGCTGACAAATACAGGCTTAATAATGTGTGTGTTCATGCGCATATGCGAAGAAGAGGGAAATTTATATAAAAGTCAAGCTCAGGCAAGTTTTTTCTAGCAAGTAAAGAGAGCGCTGTACCTTAGCAGCCCTCTTGAATCAATACAGTGAAGTTGAGTTCCTTATTGATTCTGTTGATAAAATGATACAGTTCTCTCTCTCTTTCTATCCCCTGTAATACAGTAAAGCATTAAAGAAGCAGGGTAAGTACTTTTACAGCCTTCTTAGTGCTGCCCACAGGGTGCTATAAATGCACAAACTGGATATAATTGAAGAACATATTAACTTACCTTCTGTTGTACAGGAAGAACATAAGCAGGCTGTAATGTGCACAGTGTTGAAACTCTTAACTTGGGGGATGAGAATTAGCTTGCAGTAGTAATTTGGTAAGCACCTGGGAAAATTGCAAGCTTCATTTCCTGCAACGTGGAATATGATTAAAAACAGAATATATTATTATCAGGGGTGCCATTAAAAAATGTGTAGACAGCATTCTATGATGTTAAAACGGAAATTGGAAGTTGTATCCAAATGTTGAAGATGCTGCATGTTAATTATTGTCTACCACAGTGCATTGAAAGTGCAATTCAATTATTTGCTTTGTCAAGCAATATTTTGATTAACTTGAACTTTAATTTTGTACATCTGGTGTTTTTCACACTGTGATAAAAACAGGGTTGAGGTATGCTGCTCTGCCAACAGTGTCTTAAAACAACAGAAAGAACATATGCAAAGCAACAGTAAGCCATATTAAACGCAGGAAAGACAGCCTTTTTTTTCCCCCCTTCACTTTTTTTTCTTTTTAGAGAGGGAGAAAAAGAAATCTTTCTCGAACGACATTCAAGAAAAGCACAGTTTAAGGTGTATTTATTGATATGGAGCCTGAAATGATATTTTTCTCTTGGACTTCCTCATGCATTGTCTTTAATTGGTATGATCACATTCCTATAATTAGTGTATTAAGTAGTGATAAAATCTTAAGTTGTAATGCACAATGCAAAATACTTTCACAGATCCTGGCCAGTAGGAAATCAGTGGGTTAGTCTCTGGTGATAACCTGACAAACTGACCATAGGCTTTTCTGCGTTGTCATGTCCTATTTCTCCATTCCATATAAAATGAAGTCCTTAAATTTTATTATGTGATTATTCATTTTATAAAAGACCAAGTAAGGAAAAATAAAATTCAAAATATTTTTCCATATGTATCATTTGTGTGGATACTTCTATCCATGGTTCCACGACACATTTTGCAATGGGCTGTGGCTGGTCCATTTGTGAGTTTGCTGTGAGGTTTTGTTGTTATTTGTGTTTCTTTTTTTCATTTTCAGAGTCTCTTGCAGAAGCTACGATGCAAATGGAGACTGGAGATGACATTCCAAATAGTACTGACTTCCCCCAGGGAAACAGCCTGAACTGAGGAGGAACTGTCAGCTGCAGGGCAGAATATACATTGCATTAATCTACCCAACAGCAGCCTTCTGCTGCAGAATGTGCTCACTTAGACCTGCAGGAGGATTTATGGCTGGCTCATCCTCTATTGCTTTTAAGACTTGCACTGCCACAACTCCCCTCCCTGTAGGCCATTGTCTGACTCAGAAGATTCAGTTAGCTCTCAGCATTTTTTTCCCATTAAATAATTGATTTTTATGAAGCATTCATAAAGAAATTATTTAATTAGTTGAAAGCTAGCGTCAGGTGGCACGCAAGGAGAGCTTTTGTTACCAACTGAAAAGCCTCATGTATTTGGTTGTGTAGAAGAGAGCTGCTAGCAGATGTCATTTATAGTAAGTAGGAATTACTGAAAGGTGAAAGCGTGCAAATGGAAGTTTTGCTGTTTCCTGAGGTGTTTGCTCTGGGTAGTTTCACAATTGGTAATTCAAAATATTGACAAGAAATGTAAATTGCATAGACGATTTTTAAGTAAATTATTTTTTCCCGGTAGAAGAATAAATCCTTCCTCATTGTAATATGACATGGAATATGAGTGGTTTCTTCAAGAGGATCCACATGATGTGAAACCGTGAATTTAAATTATTCAACAAAATAACACATTTAAGAGGTTGGGAGCTGGTATGAGAAAACATTGATTCAATTTGCTTAATGACTTTTGTGGCATCATGAACAAGTCATGTATTCCCTCCTTGGCCCATTTTTCTTCCTAGCCACAGAACAGTCATGTGAGGGCAAATAAGTTAAATGACATTAGGGAGATAGGACGGTAAGGAGCAAAATTGAATTAAAATGTTCTGGAAAAAATTTTCAGAACAGAATACAAGTTTGCCAATATATGCTAAAAAAAGATTTTTGAAGAAGGGGGAAGGGGGAAGTAAATATTGCTCAATGAATGTTAAAAGAAGATTTTCTAATAGACGAGTGCTTCAATTCTGCTGAATATCTCAGTTATTTATACATAGAATTGGATGAAAAGGAGAGAAGATACAGATAGACATTTGATGAGAGCATCAGAGCAGAATTTGAGAAAACAGGATGTTTCTGGTGGCTTTCGTGTTCAGTTTTTACATTAGAAATAGTCTACAGAAGAGACATATGATTATTTGTGTTTCATAAAATTTAAACACTTCAACAAATTGATTTTTTTTTTACTTCGCAATGTAAATGTTTAAAATTGAGAAAGAAGATTTTTTTTTTTCATTGGTTCATTGTTTTATTTTACACGTAGTAGCACAAAGTCTGTGGGTCTATGTCTGTCAGTATTAAATTTTGAAAAGTGAGAGTTAATATGGGACCATTGAATATGCAGAAAAGTCATTGCCTCAGGGATATTGGGGCACTTTATTATTGTTCATAATAAGTTTGTGAAGTTCAGAGTATAGAAATAACACAGAGTTTTTATTTCTAAAAATAAAAGTACTGGAAAGCATTAAGCTGTGCCTTTCTAGGGCTTTCTGTTTTTTTCTGTCAAAGATAAAATGATTTTGTAGTTAATTTTAGAATCAAAATGCTTTTACTCATCAAAATGATTCAAGTTTCAATTAAATAGTTTTTGCAGGTGACTCAATTTTCACTTCAACAGTTGGCAAAGACATGCTGTGTGAAGTTGCCTCCATGGTGGAGTTTGCCTTATTTTCTGAGGATGTTTGGAATAATCTACTTTGACTGAACATGAAACTAGCCAAGAATTTATTATTACAAGGTTTTATAACAGTGAATGCCCTTCTTCTAATCTTGTTCTGAAATAAAAAAAGGTTTTCTTATTTATTCTTCCCAGGTTTTTATTAATCTAAATGTTCTTCCAAATTTTCACTGCTACTAACAATAATGTTACCAGCAATACCATTTACTCATTCCTTTATGAAGAGGACTTGCAGAATTTCAGTCATAGCTGTTATTCCTTCATCATTATTGGGGAAAATATCTGTTTAAATTTATGGAATTATCCTGAACATCGATATAGCAATGATTAGCTTAATCCATCAAATCACAACAGGTAAACTACTTACTTCAAGTGACCTCACAGGATTTTTGTCTGTTTGGGTTTTTGTATACACAATTTTTGAGGGTGTATGTGTTGTTTAGCCCCATCTTATCTCTCTGTGTTTAAATAATTCAGAAATTCACCATGACTTAAATGATCATAGGCTATTTTAGAAGCTGAAAATACTATTTGAATGTTCAAGTCAGGTGAATGATATTTTGCTTCAGATGATTTACAACTGCTTACAAAATCGGAAGAGTAGCCTCTTGTCATATCCTTGAATGTTAACTCTTATGATTTTTTCTGTTTATTAGTTCTTTTTATTTTTATAGGAAACAATATGACTGATAAGCCTGTCTCTTGGAATAAAGTAAAGCCTTGAGGTTAAAGCTGTCTAGACTCTTTTTTCAGTTTGCTTTCTGACCTTTTCTTGTATTACAGAAAGTGAACTAACATCTGACAAACCTTTAATTTGGGCAGGTTAGGCTACATGTTATTTGGAAGAGAAATATTGTTTAAAGACAAATATGTTCAAACTTTAATACTGTTATATTTCACAGTTCAATTGAACTTGACTACTTCTGTAGGCTTTTTATTTTGTTTCTTTAAGTAAACACATTTTTATCATTTGAATTGTTTTGTAGACTTTAAGCAGGATTTTTAGGCTGGAAAACAAATACTCTTAACTTTGAGCACAGACAGCAAAAAGGCAAAATTTTGCTGATTCCTTCCAATATCAAGTCCATTGAATAGCTTGACCTATTTTCAGTAGTTATTGCTCCTCTGATAACTGTTTTTTTAATATCAGTCTAGAAATGTTATGTAAGTTTGTCTGGTTTTACTTATGTCATATTTTTAAATGTGAGAGTAAGGGAACACTGATTACATCATGGTTAGTTAATCACAGTGCCATAACAAATAATCTAGAAGTTTTTAAGTGCTGAAAATTCATGGGCAGAGAAATGCCACATGAAACTTCTGTGTTTGAGGATGAATATAAGTGCCCATGCATGTTACATACAAATGGTCACCTCAAACTGGAAACTGATCCTCTCAATCTATCTGCATTTTAATACAGAAGAGCCCAAATATGAGATCAGGTGGTGACTGGTGCCTGTATGCAGAGTGTCATGATGCATCTGAAAAATGCCTTGTGCTTCAGGGGGAAGAAAAGATGAAAGAGATGACTGAGTTGCCCATGCCATGGGACTGCTCTGTTCCAGACAGGTTGGCAGGTAGTTAGCTGATTATGTGGATATTTGCCAGGAAAGCACGGATGGCTGTAGTGTAAAAAGTTGATTTTACATGCTGTGCATGGGATACTAATTGGGCGACTTGCATTGCAGATGAGGCTGTTATCTAGAGAATTTTTGAGAAGTCTGAAAAGAAAAAGGAAGTGAGCTGATGGCTTTGTTTTCAGATGTTGTGTTAGCACTTGCAGCTTTTCTGGCAACTCGCTTGCAAGATTTCCAGAACTGTAAAAACACAAAAATTCTTATTTTTTATCAAATTTCCTGGCACCCCAACTTAACACCACAGAAAGACATTGTGGGTACAAACACAGAGTTCTATGTTAATATATAAAAAGTTATGATAATATGCACATTTCAAGGATTTTAATGTGTTTCCCTACTTAATTTGCTTTGCTTTGTAATAAAAATTACAAAGCAAAAGCGAAGAACACCTATGAAATTCCATTCCATGTACCTATACTTCTCTCTCATTCTCTTCTATGTTAATATCACCAGCTAGAATTAAAATATTTCTAAGAAAAAGATTTTTTTCTCAGTTTATTAAAAACCAAGGAATTTTTTTTTCCTTCTTGAGGGGCTAAAGATTAAATGTGATATTCAGTTTCCAAGAAGCATGCTTTGTTCTGCAACAAAATGCATCATCTTCATTGTACTGGATTTAATGTTTCATGTGGATTAGTTTCAGCAGAAGGCAGCCTTGGTTAAATTTTCTCCACAAGCAACTCTAGTTTAAACATTATTTATATGTTTGTTTGTTTGTTTGTGTTATTTTAGTTTCTTGCACACCTTGCCTCATCCTGAGCAACTAGCACCTTGTGGTCCATAGAATGAAAATGTCTTATAGTGGTTTGTGGTGTATTCTGTAGATATACAGTAGTTCCAGAAATGTAGAGGTCTCATAAGACTCAGCCATGTGTATACATCTGTTTTCTAGGAGTTTGACAACTCAGGATTTCATAACCTTTCAGGTATATTTCACTGTTTGGTATCTGCTCAGCATACTAACCACTGTGAAGTGTGAATGAATAGAACCAGAATAACTTTCTTTTTTCAGTTTTAACAGTTTTTTTCCTTTCTACTTTCTCATCATGATACTTTGACTGCAAATGTTGCAGTGCCTAAGAGATTGGGGAAGAAAAGTGTCTTGAGTAGGTATTCGTGAGTTGGTAAATGCTGACTACATATGCAGGGCTCTTTTGCTTTCCAAACTCTATGTCTGACAGGCTCCAATCTATGACACCTTCTAAGGTTAAGAAACTACATTTTATACTTTTGAGGCACCACTCTTTCTCTCTTCTTCACTAAAGAAAATGATAAAACAGTTCTTATAGTGAGTTATTTGAACATTTTATAATGCCCTACATAGATTTGGACAGAGTAAAGTATACAGGTTTTGTGAAGTCAGAAGAGTTTGACAAAGAAAGATGAAGAAAAAAATTTATGAATATCGCTTTACCTTCTTTCTGTTTATAAACAAAGTCTGATAGATCTCATTTTCTGCTGAAGAAGGCTGGAGATAATGGATACTGACAAATAAAGAGCTTCGATTCATACTCCTGAACACAAATTGTAAAGCAAGTAGAATTCAAGACCATACCTTTTAGGCATCTTTATCTGCGTGAGGGATCTTAATAAGTCATTCTAGATGATTGGTATGGTTTGAAGAAAACTGAAGTTAAGGCTGCCTTTAAATTATGTCGTTCAAGAAGAACTCCATCAGAGTAGGGGAAAAATGAAACCAAGCATTAAACATCTGCAAGACTGTTTATTTGGGGGATTTGGCTGCTGGAATACAATGAAATCAAGGTTATGCTTGAGAAGACCTCAGGTATATGATTTAGATCAACAAATGAGCATGTAGAGCAGTCAACATTCTAGAAGACTTAAGCCCAGTGTAAGAGATGACTTGCAATGCAAGGTGTGCTGTTTCATCCAATAAGCCTATTTGATTAGTACAATAACTTGCGGACATTTTTTTTCAATTTCACACAAATCTAGTGTGAATTATAGCAAAAAAATCAATGCTGAGGAAACTCACACTGAGAAAAACCCCATTGGGTGAGAATATTACCTGGGTTTTCACAGAAATGAGGTAAGCTGCATAAACAAGATGACTACAAACTCCTGTTACTCATTGTAGAAACCTCTTCCCTTTCAAAGGTAATACACTGGAAAAGGGCAGGTGATTGGCACCACTATTATCTGGGTATTTTGTGAAGCGAAGGCTGGAGATAAAAATAACAAAACCTGTCTGAAAATCAATGGAGAGAGAGTGGAAGAGCAGAGTTTCATCTAGAGAAAGCGAATATGCACAACGAAACTCTTGTCCAGGCTTACATGGCCTCTCATATTGTAATAGAACAAGTATGTCCCTTGAAAAGAAGGGGTATGGTTTGGGTTTAATAGTGTCCCTTTGATCAAGTACTGCATGACCAGAATTATGTTAACGTTTAACCTAAGCTTAAAGGTAGAATATCTTGGCCATCTACACTATCCATTTAATCAAAGAGAAATTCTCCTTCTTGATGACACAAAGGAAATTTGGCAGAAGAAAATAGCTTTAAATTGTTCTTAGGTGACATGTGACCATATATGTATAAAAGGAGTTAGGGTACTTCATCTAGGAAGGCCACCAAGGACCACCAGAGACCCCCAAAAAGAGGAAGACATATGCAGAAGGGTCTGAAAAGGAGCCAAGAAGAATGACAACACATTGTTACACAACTCCTGTAGGTCAGAATGAATATGTGTTAGATAAATAGAATATGCATGAATTCAACATATAAATGTAATGTAGAAGCTGGCATTGGGCATGCTTGATTTGGGGAAAATCCACCAAGCACCCAGACCTGAATAAAACAATATCTGTCCTGAGACTGTGTGAGGATTGGCTTATTGCACTCTGGGTAAAGAATGCACTTTTCGGACTACACTATAAAACCTGTCAGATGAGATATTGTTATTTTTGCTTTGCGTTTTTTTTTTTAAGATTCGAAAGCTGACAATGAGAAGAGTGACTGTATTGATGAACAGCATACTGATCATGTCTTGTTAAAAGGCCTTCTGTAACCAGCTTTAAAAATTAGACCTCGTCTATTATTTTCCTTAACCGAATGTATTCTAAGTTTCCTCATCACCACTCAGTACTAAAAAATCTTGTAATCTTCAAATTTATTTAAAAATCGTAAAAATGTAGTATATTAACTACTTTATGTTTTTTGGTTTATTTCACAATCAAACTGTTATAGAGAAATAGTGTGAAGCTAAAACAATGCTAGAAAATACATACTGCTGATTCCTATCTGAAGATTCTTTGGCTCAGTAAATACCGTATTCCCAGTTAAGCACATAAGATACGTTATTATGATTGTACTTGGAGTAATCAAAATGAATTGCTATGCATATTATCTTAAATACCCTTTTCTATTTTATGTTTAATTATACAGAGATTCATATTTGCTCTTATTTCCTTGTTATAGAGTAAATAATTATTAGTTCAAAAAGACTGGTTATAGTAATCAAAAGGCTTTTGAGTAAATAGGTATTGTACTTTGCTGAAAAACCTGTTGAACTCTGGTTATATGGAGAAGTTCCCAGAGTTCACAGGAATACTGAGGTGTCTTTGCTCTAATCCCACTCTTACTAAGAATTGGAGATACTAAAGTTTTTTCATTTAAGGCTATATGGCTGATACCTTCTATCTGGAACTATGTGTGGGAGCAAACAATAAATTCTTTTTATGTGCAGCTCTTCTATAAAATATTTTGTAACAATCTTGTACTGAGATGATGAAAATATAAGTGACCTTATAAAAAATGATTCATACTCCATTGACTATTGGATGTCTCTGGACATGTCTGATTTCCATCCTCTTCCCCAGCACTGACGAAGCATGGGTCAGCGTCTTCAATGTAATGTTATTCAAGGGGCTTTAACTGTTCTCAAGCAGATATGCTTAAGTAGAAGCTATGAGGGTGTTATATATTAGTTGAGAGAGACAATTTCATTGCACAGCAGCTTTTGAGGGTTTTTTTTGCCCTTGCAATGATAAATGGAATTAGGTGGTAATTTCCACTCTCTTGAAAACTGCAGTCCTGTTTGGCACAAAAAGTAGCTGGTTGTCTGTCTGGCCTGGGTGATCTGGCAGAATTCAGGAGCAGTTTTTGAATGTCAGTTGAGTAGGCTCAGCAAAACGTCATTCCAAACATTGGTTTCACACATCAGACCAGTGGTCTTGTGACCACACTACAGCACAGGCATCCATTTAGCATCATTATGATCAGTGACTGAGTTATTGTAGTGAAATTTTGAATTTTCCTAATTTCTTGCTATGTTTTAATGTCTTCTTTGCTCCTGAAATGTGTTCCTGATAGCATTTCCCAAAGTTCATTGTATTAAAGTGCTCCAGGAGTCTATTCTCAGCACTTGCATAAATTTTAAAGGACTCTGTCTTTTCACAGGAGAAAATTTTGGGAGAGTACTGCAGTGTTATTAGCCTTCAAAGAATTACATTCCCACTGTAAAATGATGCAGCTTTACTCGATTTTAAATGGAAGTTATAGTCTAGCCAGACCAGGCAATTTCCTAGATGGTGAGTTTAGACTATTAGGTCTAATTCCATTTCAGAGCCACAGTAAAACATTTTGGATGTAATGCTAAGAAAGAATCTCATCATATTTCAAAGTTTCCTTCTCTTTGGTATGTCTTAATTTTCCTAGTGAGAACACTGCTAAAACTGATGCATGAATGCAAACAATTTTAGTTTTAAGACAAGCATATTTTGATTAAATTTTATCCAGCTGAAGCTGGACTCAGTTCTGTTGACTATGAATATAAGCTGCTAACGAGCTGCTAATAAAATCAGTGCTGTTTAAAGAACTTCAAGTGTTCTCTCGACGTTAAACATTGGTAACATGGGAAGCAAGAACTATTAAAAAACACATATGGAAGAGTATCACCAACCTGAAAGAAACATCAAAAACTTTATATACTAAATTATGAATGCCATGGGTTGTGAAAACCTAGAATGCCATAGCAAATTCTCATTTGTCTTCTCCCAAGTTGCGAAGGAACTACTTGTACCACCCCGCTTGAGACATCTGGCTTAAGCCGAATAAAATGGTTGACTGATTCTTCCAGCCTTCCTCTAAATTGAGTGTAAGAATACAGAGAGATTCTACTACAGCACAGTACATCCCTCTAGAATCAACCATGATTCTTCTTTCAACCACCATCTCTAGACATCCACGCAACAACTGTTAGTTTACACTGATAGTTTTTGGGTGCAATGGCATAGAATAACACATGGGTCAACATCTGAATATCAGGGTTTAGTAATTCTTCATTGCACAGTAGAACATGTGCTCCATTGATGGAAATAAGGGTTGAGAAACAGCAGATAAAATGGGAGGAATACATATAGGCAGAGATATGAATGAGAAACTCAAAAATATTGGTAAAGTTTCAAAGGTATTGAGTAGATATGCTCGTTTTCCTCTGAAGGTGGGTGTAATAACTTATAGTTTGCTTTTTATTTTCTGACTGAGGAAGTTGAGTTGATCACATTCTCTTTCTAGTACTTAACTTCTGAACAAGTGCAATGGAGAAAGATGTGTGCCTGAAGGAAGTAGTATGTCACGATAGCAGCTCTAACATGTCAGCTTTCAGTAATTCTTATTGTCCAATAGCATTAGGTTAAGAGGGAGAATGCAGTAATCTAGGATGGCAAGAAGGCCAAAGCAAATGAAGAATTTGGAAAAGCAGAGATTTCTGGAAGTGTGACTACATACGCTTAAAAGAAGCCAGCATTTGGAGCAGGCAGTGTAAGCAGGCCAGTAGGGACAGAGCTTTCTGTATAATTTTGTTTGCATTTGTCACCTGTTAAAAAGAAAGCATCCATTAAAAATGAAGGTACACCCTTTATCGAAGTGCGACTATATTTATCTCCACTGCAAACACTGTTCATATGATGGTAAGTAAACTTAATTTGTGTTTGGCTTTCGTTCAGTGTACCTTAGGTGGTTTGTCTGCAAATTTCCACTTAAAGTACTCCTTTCAAAACAATTTCTATTATGACTTCAGGTACTGCTGAAGTTTTATGGAATTTATTGATGCATAAAACAGACAATATAAATATTTCTGAAGTTAGGTTGAAGCAGCAATCACTTCCAAATTTTTCATTTTTTTGTCTACCATAAGTTTAGTCTTTATTCTGCCTGAGATGGGGAATTGGGGTTGTTTGCTTGATTGTTTTCCCTGAATTTTAGAAGATCTTGGGACACTAAGTCGCAGGAAGGAAAAAAAAACACAAAACCAAACCAAAACCTCAAACCCCACAGTAAGGTAATTTGAGGGTTTATGTTGCAATTACATATTAAAGAAAGCAATCTTCTTTTTAAAGCTGAAATTTTGAATCTTGTGGGTGAATTTCTCACAAATCAGGACAGAAGTTTAAGATTTTCTTTTGAATTAATCTCAATGAATGGGGAAATACTATGTTTTAGATGATATGAAAACTAAACTGAAGTGAGAAAACATTGCTGGTGTTCTGGATTTTGTCTAGATTCCCTTACTTCAGGTACGTTTCAAAGTTAGAATTGTGCTAGTGTTTTTAATTTATTGTAAGGATTATTTGAAAGAACAGTTGTATGAGAAAATATACCTTACCTTTCTTTTTAGTTTGAGGTCAGCAGACTTAGTTGATAGATCCAAAAACGCAACTTATCTTGTGTTTTTTGTATGATCTTGCAAGGTGAATCACCTGCAAGTACTTCTATTCTATTGCAGAGGGTAGTAGTGTCTGTACTATCACTAACTCTCTTCAGCTTATGCTGAGTTCAGTGACTAGTTCTTTTCTTCAAAGCCTCACTAATGGGATTTATACCTTTGGAAAGGAGAGATTATCTAGCCTCCAATCCCTCTTTTCCAAGTCTTTCCAGATCTGAGAATAGAAATCTGTGAAAGAAACCAACTCTTCTGAAAAATGGATGTAATATTGTAGTGAAAATGCGGACAGAATTGCACTTGTAGGCCACGCAGAGAACAGTGAACTCTGTGCCCTGTAGCTTGTCAATGAGTCCTGTATTTTCATGAACCCTACGGTGGTCCCAGAGTGTATTAAATACTTTCAAGGAAGCTAATGGAATGTCATGGTTCATGTGCACACCACACAAACTAGGTGTTAAACCTGTATGATATTATATGTAGATATTATATGTAGCCTAATAAAGACATTGAACTTGACTTCAAAGATAGTATCTTCTTCGGTTGTTGTGGTCAGACTGAGAACAGCTCAGATTCCTAGCATACTGAGAGAAAACTGCCTCTGCCATGACACCCTTTCCACCAATTGATTCAAATATTTTGTTAGAACAGCCACAGTCTCCTAAAAAAACCTGCAACGTAAATAAACACAAACTAATTGTCTAAGACAAGGCTTAGCCAAAAATGAGAATGGAAGTTAGTAAAAGGGTCAGTATGACATAATTACTGAAACATATTTTCCCTACACATAAATACTTACTTTCTTCTTCCTGCAATTTTCAGGTTCTAATATTGTCAGACCGATTATTTGACATTAACTCTAATGTTTTCTCAGAGGGGTTATATTGTTTCCCTTCAAGTAATTTTTAAGGGTCTATAGCAATAGAAAAGAATCATAAAAACCCCTTGAAGAGAAAAAATTATGCTGGGTTTTCGCATAATAAGTGTCCGCCTTCAGCTAGAATAATAAAAATAACCTGGTTTTCAACATTTCCTGGAAAATATTTTCTATGTATGGAGATACTGTGTATTCAGTGAGGAGGTTTTGAGATAAAAACTTGGAACAGATATTTAATCATACTTGAAAAAGATACTCCTGGGAAGTTTATCTACTGATATGATTAAGAGGAGCAAACTTGTTTATTTATCCTGGTCTCCTATTCATTCTTCAGGTTTTTACATTCTCTTAGCAATTAGGTCTCAAGTAAAAGCTGTTTTTCTGCATACTGTACTCTTTGTTTCCATCAGAGCACCTCTCCTAGACTAATTCATTCCTTATGCAAACTGTTCTAAACTCTAGGCAAAAAGAAGATAATTTTTTTTGCTTTTAGGCACCTATTCTACAATCAACCACTTGCAAAACAAATTTCATGGATTTTTTTTTCCCTGTTTTTGGCTTTTCAAACAAAATATTTTTTATTTTCTTATCATTTACCGCCATGCACGTGCTAATAGATTCACAGATTTTTTCAGGCGTAAAATGATTATTCAGTTCCACAGGTTTGACTCCTGTGTAACACAGGTCAGAGAGTATTAAAAATTGGCATTTACGAATTCCAGTTAATTCCAGACAATACATGTCTTCTGCAGACAATTTCAAACTAAGTACTAAAAAAATGGCATATCTGGCACTTAATTGCTTTTTTCTGGTACTTAACTGCTGTTCTAGTTTGACTGTGGCCAGCAACAACAGGGCCACATGGCCGTTCTACCTCCCCTCCCCCTGCTGGGGTACGTAGGAGAATGGAAAGAAACAGGCAGAAACAGGTGGGTCGGGATAAGGGCAGTTTAACAGAACAGCAAAAAAAGGGAACAGGAACAACAACAATACAGATAAGGAGAATACACAAAACAAACAGCTGAACTCACAGAGCCACTCTCACCACCCACTGCCGCATGCTCCCGCAATGAGACTGCCTTTCGGCCTCCCAGCTCCCCCCAATCAGAACCAAGCATGGTGGCACGTGGTATTGAACACCCTGCTCTGTTTGGCCAGGTTGGGTCAGCCCGCCCGGCTGTGTCCCCTCCCGGCTTCTGGTGAGAATTAACCCTGTCCTCATCGAACCCAGGACAACTGTCCTTAATGCTAGAAAACTGTCTTTTTCTCCATTTAGAATTTTCCTTGATAAAGCTTATGAATGCAGAAGCTCATCCTGCTCTCTAACACAGTAAGGAGCTTTTATTAAACCCTATTTACTATTCGTCCATACACTTCATATATCAAAACTGGCAACCTCTTGGTCTTTATGCTGTATGAACCAGGATGAGCCTAAGCATCTGTGGTTTGTTTCATTCTGGCAAAACGTGGAAAGGAGTGGGGAGCTGCTGGCTGTGGTGTGCTTCAGGTGCACTTGCTGGGGGAACAAACAAGCCAATTGTTTACACGATCAAGCTTGTTACTGGCTGTGACCCTTGAATGCTGGTCAAATTTAGAAATGAAAATAAATAAATGATAGGTATTTTAGCTCTCTTTCCAACACAGTTAATCTAGCAAAGGAGGCAGGAGACCTGCATGGTTAAACAAGGAGCTTCTAGAGGAGATCAGGCAGAAGAGAAAGGTCCTTGGAATGTGGAAAGAGGGGCAGGCCACTTGGGAAGAGTACAGAAATGTGGTGAGAGCATGCAGGGATGCGATGAGGAAGGCCAAGGCCCACCTGGAATTGAAGCTGGCAAGGGATGTCAAAAACAACAAGAAGGGCTTCTTCAACTACATCAGAAGCAAAAGGAAGGCTAGGGACAATGTGGGGCCGCTGCTGAATGAGGCGGGTGTCCTGGTGAGGGAGGATGCGGAGAAGGCAGAGCTAATGAATGCCTTCTTTGCTTCAGTCTTCAGTGCTAAGACTGGCCCTCAGGAATCCCAGGCCCTGGAGGTAAGAGAAGAAGCCTACAGGGAGGACGACTTTCCCTTGGTCAACGAGGACTGCATGAGGGATCGCTTAAGCGATCTGGACGTCCACAAATTCATGGGCCTCGATGGAATGCACCCACGAGTGCTGAGGCAGCTGGCGGATGTCATTGCTGAGCCACTCTTCATCATCTTTGAGAGGTCCTGGAGGATAGGAGAGGTGCTGGAGGACTGGAGAAAGGCCAATGTCACTCCAATCTTCAACAAGGGCAAGAAGGAGGACCCAGGGAACTACAGGCCGGTCAGCCTCACCACCATCCCGGGAAAGCTGATGTAGCAGCTTGTCCTGGAGGCCATCATCAAGCAAGTGGAAGAAAAGAAGGTTATCAGGAGTAGTCAGCATGGATTCACCAAGGGGAAATCATGCCTGACCAATCTAATAGCT
>Ga0065711_1031773_pt1 | contig 28772 bp, 17 predicted proteins | sample Hoacrofraction12_FD_59098 | JGI IMG/M metagenome (GOLD analysis project Ga0065711, IMG submission 59098) | Hoatzin crop microbial communities from Cojedes, Venezuela - Epithelial fraction 12 v2 (version 2) | ecosystem: Host-associated > Birds > Digestive system > Esophagus > Crop | place... | reverse complement strand
AATCACAGAATCACAGAATGGTAGGGGTTGGAAGGGACCTCTGTGGGTCGTGTGACTGCATGGACAGCAGAAAATTTTTGAAGAAAGGATGAAGCAATACTCACTTTTTAATGAGTATTTTTCCTTGCTCAATCATTGTAAATGCTTACATGATGAAAAATAAAAGAGTAGTTCACACAGATATATATCAATAACAGGAAGTAAGAACCTTGCCAGTCCTGCTGGTTAACAACACATGTAAGCCCCTGCTAGTTCTTCCTTCTCAGCTATTTTTTATTTATACCTATATATATATATATACACACACATTTTTATATATATATGTATATATATACAGGCTACAAACTTAGTTATGGCTGTGTGGCCTTACTGCATAACCTGAAGCTGGGGAGCTTCTCCCTGTGACTGTTCTACCCGGGTCAAAAACCTATGGCTGAACCACAACACTTTTTTCTGAAAATTGAACCAGTTTTGATCTTATTGCTGCCGTCAAAGAGAAGGAAGAGGGTATATGTGATGCAGGATCTGATGATTCGTGCTATGCTTCTCCACTCATGACAGTCACAGGGCTAATGCCATGATGTGGCTTTGAAAACCCCAGCTGTATATCTGAGCATGAGATGTTGTATGTCTGAGCAAACCTGTGGAAATGGTATTCTTTTGACATGCAATAAGAATAACACCAACTGACATATATCAAGGCTCCTATTTACTTTAGCCATTTTTTTCTGTTGTTGATAAAGTGATGACTAACATTTCTTTCTTGATGGAAAACAAAATCGGGTGGATAAGACATAGTGAAATGTTAAATCAAAGGCATCTGTGGTTACTGAAAGACAGCATTCATCAGTAGGGAAACACATTGGGAATCTGGGAGCTCTTGGATTTTAGTGCCTTCAGTCTAATTGTCAAGCATCAATATGATATTTTTCTGGATCTATAGAATTTAGGTTCAGAGTATACTTCAAAACGAAAAAAGAAAAGAAAAAAAGGAAAAGCTTTCTAAAACTTTCTGATCCCTGTGTTAAGGGTCTCATCCAGCCTTCACTCAGTTATCCAGTATAAATTGGAGAAAGTTCAGTGACGTAAGTGGAGAGTCCATGCAGAGGTGAAGAGCAAGGCTTGTTCCCCCTTGAGACAATGTACTCATCCAAGGAAAGCCACAGGGACACTGAAAGAGGTGATTCATGGTTTGAAGAAGTTGAGAGCTATTCAGTTGGGGTTTTTTTTCAATTAATAAAGAAAAGACTATAATGTAGAAACTGAAAAGCTTACGAAATTGACAGGCATCTGTTTCCCTTACGATTTAGAAGCACCCAGAACATTCCCCCTTGAATAAAATAACTCAGCTGTGTGCCAAGAAAGACAGAGAGAAATCACTTCATCTTCACTGGTGGTAAGACTTATCCCCAGTTTCAAAGGATAATAAATTTGGAGGGAGAAGAGAAAAGAGGGAGTCCTAAGGATGGGCAAAATATATCTACTGGCATCTGTCAACCCAGGGCAGCTTGTTGGCAGTCCTTCAAGTTTATGGATTATATCAGGTCAGATTTCTCCTTTATATTGGACATAGTTGGTTTTAACCAAGGAAGATTCTTGTATGCCTTGAACTGATGTTGAGGTAAACAAGAGCAAATCTAAATAGCTGCTTTATTATAGTTTATTGTGAAGAGTTTGTTCATAATAAATCATTGTACTCTGTAGAAACAAGCTTAAAAGAAGTGCATAAATATTAAATGGCCTCAGAAATAAAGACTTTTTTCACAGTATTATTGAGTGTGGTTTTCCAAATCCATTGGGTAATCCAAAGTCCCCACAGTCATTTAAGGATCAACATGTACTGCCATTTATAGTAATGTAAATCCAGTGTAACTGTGCTGAAGTCAACAGAGTTATTTGAAATTAACATAAAAAAATAGAGTTTGCCCTATGAGATATAAACAACATAATTGCCTGAAATTCTATCCATTAGGATAAAGGAATAAAAATTCTATACCTCTGCAGAAACAGGAATTAAAGTGATCTGTATTATGTGTGTAAATGTAGGCAAAAATGATTATACTGATTTCATTCATGTAATAAAGCTCTTATACCCTAATCAGAGACCTTGAAGAAGAAATTATTAATTAAAAAAAAAATTGCTATTCTACTTTTTAATAGTTCCACCAGAAAAACAAAAGGGAGGACCTGCTCTGTGGCTTTTGCAAAGTAAAGATATTCAGACCAATTCTGTTGTTTGCAGGCACCTCTTCTTTTAGAAGGGCGATAGAAAAATGAACAGTTCGTGCATTCTCAGTTGCTAATGCTCTGTAGACTTCTTACCTCACTAGGCACAGTCTCTTGGGCATGTCCATGTTGTGCCTCAGTTACCCAGAACCTGAATTACACTGGCACAGGATGTCCTTGTCTCTACTCATCTATACACTTAAGAGTTTGCTTATTTATGCAATGAATGGCTTGAGATGGAAGACAGCTGAGGCTGTGGCAGACACTGAAACTTCAAGGCATCTATCTGCAATAACACCAGTCATGTTAGACTCCTGCTAGTATAAGGGAAAGACCAGTGAGCTGGGTCTCCTCTGAGTAGCCTAAGAGAATGCCTTTGGGGACTCCTTAAAATGCAAAATGTAGGTTTTTCCCTCAGAGTGGAGCTAACCACTGAAAGTGCACAGAGAGCAGGCAGGGTGATCTGATCCAGTATGAAGCAAATGCTCAGCGACTGTGGCAGTGAAGAGGCATCCTGAGACCTAACTCCTGGTCAGAAAATGGGAGGTCATTAACACTCATCTGCCAGGTTTTGGGGATGTTGTGAGGAGTAATGCGTTGATGAATGAAAGTGCTTACTCAGTAGTGGTACTGCAGTTCCTGCTGGAAGGTGGAGTGAAAGGAATGGGATTCACGTGGAGAAGTAACGCCCCATCCTTATTGTATTTACTTGTACATTCATAAGTAGTTAGGGCTCAGTGCATCCTAGTAGGTCTATACCACACAAAGTGGGATGCTTTTGCATAGCACCATTGTTTGAGGTCCAAACGGGGACCCGTGATCCTGTGAGTGGCCTCCCAGACCACAGCAGACGCCACTGCTGAAACCTCTCCTTTTAGGACATGACCACTGACTCACTCTGTGCCCTGCTTTCCATCAGCAAGAGACTCAGTTGCAACTACAGGGGACTGGGGACAACTTCAGGACACTGTGTTGTATATTTGAGTGCTTGATTTATGAAACATCAGCAAAGGCAAACCAAAGCTAGAACAACTTGTCTATAGGAAAACTCCTTGTGCTTCAGCTAGGAGACATGCCTTTAAGTACAACCTCAAAACATTTATTATAAAACAGAACAATTTATTTTGTATTCAATAATGGTTTCAAAGGGTTGTTGGCCTCTGTCTGCAAGTACCTTTTCTTACAACTTGTAATCTATAGCACTCATTTCTCCCCCTCCCATAACTATATACCCCTCCCCCCATAACTATGTAACAGAGATATGCATTACAGAAAATGTGTATAGGTTTGCTTCTATTAGAGTCATGATCAAAAGGATATGATATATTGAAATATTTGCTTTGTACAAATACATCTGTTATCAGAGGTTTCCTTAACATAAATGGTGTATTTTCTATAATGTGCTCCGTCTAATGAATGGTTTGGCGAAGGCATGAGAGCAGAGCTGTGTGGGGAGAATGCAGTAATTTCTCTTTAACATGCAGGAATTCTGAATACAAGTAAATGCATGCCAAATTTTATTGCTTCTAAATCTGAATAATTGTATTTCTGAGCTGTGCATCTGGGTAGATAATAAAGCCACAAAACAATTTAATGAAACATATAAAAAATCAAATGACATTACTAAATATTATAATATGCAGAAAATATATTTTGTGTATTGTCACCTAATCTTTCATCCACATACTAACAAATAATGCAGCAATAATTGAAAGTCTTATTATCCATCTACGTAAATTGAGACCAAATTTACCTTGTTTCCTTTTCTTTGTGTGTGTGTGTGTGAACATAAAAGCAAGATTGATATTATTGCTTTATGTTTGTGGTACATTTTTTTCCATAATAACTAAGGTGACCAACATAAGTCTTTTCTCCATTGAAATCAGTCCTCAAGTCATGTTGTGATTATGTTGCCTAGCCAAGTACTTACAAGAGGTAAGACTTGAATATATGGCCTTCATCATTCCTTCTCTTTGATGCATAAGTCTGCAGGAATGAAAACCGGAATACAGTAGAGAAAATGGGAGTCCTCATACACAAGTTCAGTGTCTAAAATTCACAGGTATGAGGTGTCCTCATCATCCATTATAGTCAAAGGACAGATATGGGTAATGGAGAGGGCAGTGCTGCTAATCATTCCAGAAGCCTATTTTAGGATGAGGTGAACTGCGCTTTTGGAGGTACTTGTTTCTTTCTGTTGACTCTTAAGGCATCCTAAATACTTAGCTTTGACTTGGATGTCTAGCTTTCGGAGGACCACGTAAGGAAACAAGAATCTCATCTGAAAAGGCTAAAATAGTCACAGGCTCAGGGAGGGAGGGATCTCTTTTGTTCTTTCAACAATTCTAGCACTTTGTGACTGATTTGTTCTGCTCTACCATGGAAGAGGTCACTGCAGACTTCCAACTGGTTGTAATGTCTGGATTTATAGGACAGCGACCTGAAGTGTCTGCTGCAAAACACCTTTTGCAAAGATGAGCCTGTATCATCAAAGGCCACACAAACAGTAGGAAGAGGACTGAATTTCCCAAAGACCAGAGCTTGGTAATGATGTTCTGGCTTTACTCAAGACAACTGTCTCTCTTTTATTTCCTTGTGATGTGTTGGTCCAGATTTTGACATGCTTGTAGAGAGAACAGTGTCCCGTACCATGGAAAGACCAGTTGAAATCAGTGTAAGGAACTGTGCCACGTTAAAGTGGGTAAGACTCTGCCTTGTTTAAGAATGTATAAGTAACTCTTTTTTGATAGTTACCACATATATTTGTTAAGAAGGATTACCCTCCCTTCCATTTATCTCTTTGCTGCCGGAAGGACATCTGTTCCATCCTCTCTTGCTTATTTTGCTTTCTTTCACACATCAGGTCAAGTTCAGAGTCTTGGACTCAACCTCATACATTCCAGAAAGGTAAACTGGGGACTAATAAACACTCTGAGCCAATTAGTGAAAAAACTTCTCTCCTTGTGAGGAAGGAACTGTCCTCAGTGAAGACAGAAACTTGGTACTATGAGGTGTTTATTGTACTGAAGACAGGACCTGTTTTTAGAACCACACTGTGATCGCGGAACAAATTTCTGCAAGAAGAAACAGTCATTGTATAAATCTTAACACTCTGTGTGTCAAGTGCACTTCTGGATTCCTCTGTTGTTCTTACAAACAACTCACACTGCCTTGATATAAGTTAGCCAGTTAAGAAATCAGAATTTTCTTATCAGAAGAGAAAGTAAGAAAGACGCAGACATAACTAACCATAGTGGTCACATTCCTTGAGATGCTGCTGGAATGAGCAAACATGCTTTTGGGGGAATTTAAGCATAAATATGCTGAAAAATAGAGATTAGGAATTACTACATAGAGATTTGTTGCAGTGAAATGGTGAGCAGAATAATCAATGCACATAAAAATAATCTACTTCCTTGATTTAAGAATCAAATACCTGTAGACAGATATTCCTTTCATTCAAGCCAGGCTAATTTATTGTACTTCACAAAATACAGAAGAAAACTTGGCCCTTAATCTGTGAAAGCAGGTTTTCAGGATGAGGAATTTGATTTGACTTCAAAGAATATGAGTTCGTTCTTTCTATTCTGTAGTCAATTATTCCCTTTCAATGCAGCTCCCATTGGGAATAAAGCTTTGTCTGATGAGCTTTAGCCTTATAGTCCACTGCAGTCCCCCTGGACTGAGCCTTGCCTCTGAGATTCTGTCTTGCTTGCTTGCTTGCTTGTTTGCTTTCCTTCTTGCTTTCTTGCTCTCTCACATTCTTCTTGCTTTCTTGCTTTCTTTCCTGCTTTTTTCTTTCTTACTGTCTCAGTTTCTCTCTTTCTCTTTCTTTCTCGCTTTCTTTCTTTCTCTCTTTTTTCTCTCTTTCTCTCTTTCTTTCTTTCTTGCTTTCTCGCTTTCTCACTTTCTTTCTTTCACTCTTTCTTTCACACGTTCACTTTTTATTTTCTTCCTTCTCTGTCTTCCTACTTTTCTGCAAACCAAGATTTTTCCAACAATTTATTCAAGATTTATTTAGCCAGCCACTGTCTAAAACAGAACTAAAATTCTGATAAAAGCGTCACAATTTAATCTTTAAAGCTTAAATGAATGAAGTTATATTGTCCAGTATGTCTAACAGGATATTTCTGCTTCAAATATTTGGTTTATGTACGACTAATGATGTCATATAATCTTGAAAAAATGAAACAACAACAGCTCAAGATCTGGGATTGAATAGCTATTTACATCCTAAAAAAGAATATACTTAAAAAGAAAAATTAATAGTTCAAAGCATTGTAACTCATTAATTCTAAAATGAACTGTTTGATCAGTGTTTTAAAATATTAAAACTCTCAATTCAAAATATAAAACATACATAAATATTATACTTTATTTGTTCTTTAGCCAGTATAACCATGCAACACTTTGTGCCTAAAATGAATCTCCTTACAATTTCCATTTAATGAAGGTCACAACACTTTTTTTGGTGTTTAATGTGAATTAATAAGAGTTTTGAGTGGGATCCAAATTACAGGGTTTTAAGGAAATGGTACATCTGAAAGTGAAACACAATTGTGAAGTTCAGCCCTAGATTCAAATCTGAATGTTTTTCTGAAGGTCTGAAGGATAAGATCTAGCAGCTTCATTTTCAAAAAACTTATCAAGTACTGAGCTTCCCCTCCTATACTCTCCTATGCCCAGATGCAACCATTTTAAATGTTTAACTGGAAACAGATCCAATTAGAAAACCTTTCCTGTAGTTGTAAAAACAGTGTTGGTATCTCAGTTAAAAGGACACTGTAAATTTAATTTGGGATTAATATGTACATATGACACACTTGCTGTTTTCTGTAATTTAGCTATACCTGCTCCATCTTTCTCTCAGCCATTGAGAAGTGTACTGTAGTGGAAATTAAACAGGGGCTAGCAAAATGATCTGAACTTGTTAAAGAGATGTGATTTCTCTGTTTCAAAGTGATGTATAAATGGTGTGTGGGGCAGAAAAGTGGAGGAAATGGGGGGGTGTTTTCCTAGTTGTTATGTATTTCTAAATTTTCCAAACAGTACATTGAAGTGTCTTCTAACCTACTTAGATCCAAAGCGTTAAATATCTCCATATGATGTCTTAAATGCAAACAACAAAATATTCCAAAATAGTAACTGGAAATGAGGAAGTGAAAGAGATTATAAACCTGAACTGAAACTGATTTTCCAATTTCAATGTCCCATTATGCAGAAGCATAAAATACTACAAAAAGGAGATCAGATTCTTCATTAAAAAATTGAGAACCAAATTACTCACCCTGAAGTCACTATCTGGAAATGGGGAAGATTGCAGACAGCTTGGGGATTCATACAGTGAGAAGCTATGCTTATCCTTTCCTCTTTATAGATGAGAGAGAAGGCTTGCTATTTTTTGTTCTTGATATGTAGCTTCATGGTAATGCAAAAAAGGGTGAGATTCTGTGATCTACGAATTTATCCAGACAAGGAAACTTCTTTTGTTTAGATACTCAGCTTTACTTTCATGCTCTTCCCTTTAATGTTAAATGGGTCACGGGGCTTGCAACCTACCCATCTTTTAAAACTATCCATGCTTCCTTCTGCTGCCTGAGATAACCAGCAGTGATTAGAATTGCTTAAAATTTCAGGCAGAGGCGTGGGGTGGAAATGCTCTAGCTTATTGGTAAGCAAAGTAGGCAACACTGGTTTCACTGGCAGCAGGAAGATGAGTGGTTTAGCATCAGACATTATATACTTGGAAGAAATAAAAAAAATCAGGAAAAATATAAATAAAAAAGAGTGCAAAGTTTTATTGTCAAACGCGGCTGTCACTTCATGAAACCAGAGTCATATATAAGATATATGTGACATACTAATAGGAAGTAATTTACCCAAGGATGTTTTTGTGCCTTGAAGTGCCTTCAACATTTCTGCTTTGAAAACTTTGCAAGTGTGTATGCATCAGAGCAGTTACTGAGGCGCTGAAGTTCCCAATTTGTGCACAATGTGACTTTTATAATGCTATTAAACTCATCTCATGGAAAGCGGTGTGCACAAAACAATGATACATGAGATCTCAAGGAGGCTGCTGAGCGGGGGAGAAGACTGGAATGAGGAGAAAGCTTTTATAAAGTCACTTTGAGAATGCACCTTCACTCCAGAAACCTTCATTTTATTCACATTAGAAATTATCTCCTGCACTTCGGGCTGGGATTCATGCTGCTTGCATTCGTCACCCTCTCTGTATAATAAATTATTCGCAACTTTTTTTCTCTCTCTTTAAAGTGAATTTAGTGTTGATGAGATGCAGCAGATTGACAGCCTTGGTAATTGAACTCATGTATTTATCTCTAGCGTGGGGCAGTGACAGCCCAAGACTCCCTCCTGTCCCATGAGCTCTAATTTGAAGAGTTGGCCTCAGATGAGGACACGGTATCTGTAACTCTACTGGTCATACAAAAAGTAATAAAAGCTCACCATTTTCCGACTGAAGCATGACCTTTTTCTCATTACCCTTGCTCCTACCTTGCCCACCTGCCTTACTCTTTTCAGTTTGGCATTTAGAATGTAAAGTCTGGTAATCTTTTATAACCTGTGTGAGCAGTAACATGCCCATGGAACCCAGTTCTGGGCATGGGGATTTCAAGGATTTTGTTGGAACACAGGTAAACCCCACAAATATACAACTAAAAATGCTATATTTCCTCATTGGTGTGTGCTGGGACAGTTCTAAGCATTACTTTTGTCCCATGGGAGACAAACCGAGGACACCAGATGAATTTCCTACAGAAAAGCTGTGAGATGGTGATAGACCTGGGGGAAGAGGACATACAGATTTTTCTGTCTGATAGGAAAGTCTAAAACTGTGATTTTTCTTTGTCCATTCATAAAACACAATCAAACTCTGAGAACAAACAAATAAGCCTCTTGCTGCAAAGTGAAATTCCCTGGAGGAAAAATAATGAGGGAGGTGAAGGTCAGTCCAAATATGTTGCTGTGATAAATTCAGAGCATTTCATACAGAGTAAAACTATATATTACATTTTTAATGCAGTAAACCAATGATTTTTAAAGCTATTTTGAAATTTCAAAGGAATTATCCCATGTGGAAAGCATTGCTACAGAAAACTTCGTCATCTTCATTGTGTTTCATTTGTTTTCCTCTTCACATGAAATTTGCTTGAAAACAATACATTTTTAGTCATTTAGAATGATGTCGTTTTCATCACCAGGCAGGCATTCTGACAGCATTACTCTGAGCAGCTTTAAATGGCAGTGATTCTGGCTCTGAAACACTCTGCACAGTTTTAGGCATCTAAACTAGAAGTGCAGTTACCATAGACTTCTGTCATCAATGGAAAGAGAGGGAGAGAAAGAGATGCCTCCATAAACCAACTGAGGACCTTCAGATCTAGCTTTCCAGTCTCCTCTGGTCACGGTGGAAGAAATAAAGGTGTAATGATACAAGCTTCAGTTACCACACACTTGTATATTCGGATTTGGTAGACACATAAAGCCCATGCGAACGCCACAACTGCCAGTGTTTTGGCCAGCCAGGTGAAGACCAACAAAGGTATGGCTGCACAAGTCACAGTGAAGACTCTACTCTGGCAGTATGGCCCTTTAATTTGTGAAGACTCAGGATACATAATCCTTAGTCATAGACTTAAATATTTAGTATATACTCAGGCTTGAATTCAGTAGCTAGGGACATCACCCTTTGTTCATGTCTCCTTCCTCCTAAGGACAGAGCCTGGGACTTTGTGTGGGACTTGGACATGGAAATCTCCATATATCACCTCCAGTCCCTATTTCTCCCCCTTTCCCTTCCATTTGCTTCATGGTATTCAGGGAGAGTCAGACTTTTTTTTTTTTTTTTCCACATGACATCAAGGCATTGTATTAAATATAGGATTTGGGACTTGGCAAATCAACAAGCACATTGTACTCCTATGGAGACAAAAGGTGACTGAACCGTTTAGCCAGCAGACACACAGGCAAAAGTAATGTTCCACGGTAAGAGGATTGCTGGCCCTATTGTTGGGCCCACAACAGGAACCAACTTACAGCAACATGAATTTCCTATCTCACATTCAAGTTACTTAAGGGACAAGACTAACAAGCAAACAGTGCCCACAGTTTAATCCTATTGTCACACTGATGGATTTATATTTACTGCTGGGTTGTACGGGTGGAATGAGGCTGCTTTGTTATTATTTCAGATGTATTTGTTGAGGGAGAAAACAACCCCAGGATAAGGAATACATGGCTTCTGCTACATTTAGATAGTCAGGAACAGCTATTCAGTTAGAGTAAGTATAAGACGGCTAAAATTATATCTTAGTGATACAGAAATTCTTCACTCAAGGGTGAAAAAATATTTTTAACTGTAATTAAGACTTGTGAAATGTGTCTTTTTTTGGCTACATCTATTCTTATTACTTCATCCCATTTCTCTTTAGCCTTTTTTTAATATGTATAGCAGCTGTCACAGCAGTACATGGGGCTACATGTAGTAGCTATTGCGTGTAGTGCAGTTTCCTACTCTCTGCACCTTGGAAATATCTGTAGAAGTTCATCTACAGGTGTGAATTTTCTTTGTAATCCCAAGGTGTGACCTTAGTTAGTTTTGCAGTAACAGGCAACTACTTTACTGAAATTGAACGACAATACCAGACATCTCCGGTAGACTAGCTATTCAAATATTTAGTTATCTGGGTTTAGACTAGTTTTCAGACCCTCTGGTGACTCTTTTTAGCCCAAAGATATTTAACTTTACACACATGGAAAGGCAGTCACAACTATGGGTTACTAAGCAGATATATTATTGATTCAGTTTAGCTGATTCTTCAGCTCATGTTGATTGTCATAATATCACTAAAGTCAGTAGGTGACACAGCGAATTACACAAGTAAGAAAACTAGATCTGTAGCTTTTATGGCTTTCTTGAAAGTGATTGTTCCTTTTCAAGGTATTCATGGTCAGAGTGAAGAATACAGGAGAAAGTCAGAAGTTCTCATTGTGTTGAAATCACAAATCCAGGTCATTTACAGGTAGTCAGCATTTCCTGTGCTTAGCAATTCCACACAAGTTTTATTTAGAAAAAATAAAAACCACAAATGTTTTGGGGTGAAAATGGCCTCCTTTTTTTTTTTTTTTCAGAAATATCTATGGGTTTGTTTGACGTTTTGTTTTTAATTTGATGAAACCTATTACCTGCAAATGTACACTCAACATTTTAACCCTAACTGTGCTTAAGGTGAAAAAATAGGAAATAAAAAACCCTCCAACATTTTAAATTGCTTGTGAAGAGTGTTAACTGATTTGTCAGCCAGTTTTAATTGAAAAAAATATTTTTGCTGATAGGCGAGTGGCTTAAAGCAAAATCTTTCTTCCTTGAGGCACATCCAAATACTGTCTGTCTCTCCTCTTTTTTTGACTGCGTTAGACTAGCATTCTGAATGGCACCATGTCTCTTTCTGATGCTCCTCATTATGTCTTTTTGTTATGTGTAAGTTTTTTTCTCATGTAAGCTTATTATGTTTTTTTGCCGTTCAATACTTTAGTCCATGCAGATGGAACACATGCAAGGGCCTGTCAGCCTGACAGTCTTTCTCAGTCTTCTTTAAAAATAATCTCTTTAAGTATTTCTTGATCCAGATCTCTGCCTTATGCTCTTTGGAGCAAGCAATGTATCTGATTTTTAAGTACAAAGAGTTCTTTTCTACAATTAGTAAAAGCATTTTCAAGGGTGGAAATCTCATACACATTTCTCAAAAGAGCTGAAAATATGCAAAATATCAGCCAGTTCTGTTTACAGAATCCTACTGCTAGCATAAAGTTTTTATACTCTCCAAATACCTTCCTTCACATAGATTTGAAGCACATCTATTGGAAGTGTCTGCATGTAGCATTTTAAGTGCTGTGTAAAGTCTCTAATCTCCTTTTATAACCTGTTCCTGAACTTACCCATCATCTTTCAGCCCAACTCTGGAATCTTTGATCAGAAATTACTGCAGAACCCAGTTCAGTGGCTCATTTGCAATAAGTAGAGCTATAGCTATTTAAAAATAATGAATATGGGATTTATTTCACCTAATTTTAGTCATCTACAAGGCGAGTGTCTACATATGAGCTGGTTTTCTGAGCTCTAGTTGTTAAGATAGTGCTAGTTCACAGAGGGATTTCTCTGATCAAATGCTGTACCTACTTCAGGCAGAGCTTGATTACCCTCCTGAATACATTGGCTGTACCTGGAATAAGATTCTAAATGCTAAGATCACATTGCAGGACAGAAGACACTTGGAATTCCTGTATCCTATCTGTCAGCCCAGCTTGGATGGCTCGGACAGCTGGTTGTCAGTGCTTGTCACTGAACTCAGCCCTAAATGTCCAGAAATTTCTGAGTTTTCTTGATTCTCTCTGGAGTGAGCAAGGAGAGAGAGCTGGGAGACATCGTGTTTGGGAGGTGTCACTCAGTCTTCACTGTAAAGGAAAATTACATGCCCAGATTTTAAGACACCTGAAGTAATCTGCTGTGAAACCCACCTCTGGCTGTACATATGGGATGACATCAATATTTTGATACTGCTTTTAAAGAAACACATCCTGTCATGCCTTAAAAGTACATCTTAACCTGCTTTGGTTTGGGAGGTTGATTGTGGCCTTGATTTGTAAAGGATCCTAACGCAGTTGCCTACTTTCTTATTTCAATGTTTCTTTACCTTAGGAGTGGCTAATAATCTCACAGAGATTTTATTATTTATTATAATACTGATATAGCACTGTTTATATACAAACATATTTAGAATCACATTATGTTAGATGCTGTAAAAATAAATCAAGTGGTACAATTTCTCTTTCATAGAATTTGCAGCCTGAAAGAAAATATGTAACAAAAGGGTCCTAATAAAGAGGTGAAGTTGGTAAGGATGAACATATTTAATGGGACAAAATCCATAGCCAGTCAGCAGTAGAAATTATAAGTCATTACCTGGTATTTTTCAATGCTTTAACATGTTTGGATGACAGTCCCTGGACAGGCTAATGCCAGCGTAAGAGAATCGTATAGAGATGAGTGCTTGCAAGCAAACTTGCTATATTTGGGAGAATAAATGTTTTTGTTATAAAAAAAAACCACCGCAAAAACCAAACACATTTGTTTTGAAATCTCTGGAATGGAATTCCATTTGTATTTAGTAAATGTCATTGTTATGGAAATGAATTACTTTACATTTAATGTGCAACAGTTCAACAAAAAGATTATGAACCTATTTTGATTTTTTTTTAAATGAAACATATTTTTACAGTGCTTATATTAAGTTTGGTCTAGTGGATTTGACTGGAGAAAAAAATATACCATGACAGGAGAAATAGATTAACTGTTTGTTAGACTAAAATGAACAAACACAACATACACAGAAGTCTACACTGGTTTAGTACACAACCTTCTTTCTAGAACAGTGTCATACTGTCATGCATTAGGCACTAAGCCACCCATGCTAGCAGTGCACTTGTCCTAGACAACATCCATATCTCTCAGAGAAAAAGTCACCTGTTGAGAATTATTTGCAATATAGCTGGGGTGAATCTCAGCCCAAAGATCTGATACTGAAAAGATATGATAGGTGCTGCAGTATGTGCATCAGGAGCTGATGTAGCTGATTTAAATATAAAATACCCTACTAATTTACATATATGCATAGGTAATCACGTATGCAGTACTGTAGCCTAAAGCCACAACACATGTAAATGTAATAGACTCAAGCACATGTTTAAGAACAGGATTATACTTACCTTCTGTCCTAACTAGAACATAAAGTCCAACTGTTGTACGTTCATCTGTGTGATACAAACTTCAGTCTGTATCCTATAGTCTATACATGACATACCCAGATAAATGAAAAATATATACGGCTGATGTGGGAACAAAATAGAGTTGGAATATCTACAAAGCACAGGCCGACTTTTCCAGTTTGGATTGCTCTCTTCCGGGAAGTTCCTGCTGCATAAATATACAACCATTCCTCTACCTGGCTCACTGTACAATGACAACTGCCCATACTACCAACATAATGTATACTTGCTAAAACTAAATAATATCTTTTTTTTTTTTTTTTCACAACACCATGTATTGCTATAATCAGTCACAGTAAGTTCATACATTAATCCTGTTTTTTAGGGCAAAGAAATATAGACAAGTGGGATTTATTTTGTTGAACTTCTAGTGTCTACAACGCGGGCTTCTGCGTCTGAACTACTCATCTAAACAGGCTGTATAGTCAATAGTGAGCAATATGCTGAGGATGTGATTGCCTTGTCATATTTTAGATGTTAGGAACATCCTATAGGTGCCTGTATCTGCACACTGACAGCTGAGTGAGGTCTTATGACCTACAGAGATGGAGGTATCTGCACGTCCATGGGTAAGTCCCACCTTCTTTTTTATAAAACCTCTATGCAATATGTGATAAAGTCATGGACTGAAAAGGTTTATATTTGTTTAATTACCATCATTGTATAAATACTTAGGTCAATTTATGTTGTTTCAAGAGCAGCAGTTCTGATAAAGGCTGCTGCCCTATGTCTTGCCTGGTTTGGATTCCCTGTTTAATGAGAGGTGGTGTTACTCAGATATCACTTGCAGTGCCTTTTTCATTTTATTTTGGCCAACAATTTCTTTAAATGTGTAGAAAATTAGTATTTTTTGCTACTTCCATCCCTCTGGCAAAATTGATTGAAATTGGCTAACGTATTAAAAAACTAATGCATTGGAAATTGGAAATCTGATACGTATACTTTGTGATGATAAACATTGAATCTCCTTAGAAAATTGCTGAAAACTGCAGCTATCTCTCAATGTTGCCCAAAAATGTAAGAATAGTTTGAAGTCCACAAATCATTACATTGATTGTGTAACTTGTGTGTCTTAGGTATTCTTCTTCTTCCCTGACCCCTGTGTCTGTTGCTTTGCTCATTAAAAGTGAAATATTTAAATAGACAAAACTGCGAAGTGATAGTGTCTCAGCTTTTCCTATCACAATGCCTATCATAATACCTTGGTTGTTCTTTAGGTGTTATCCTACTGTATCTAATAAATAACAGTGACAAACTGCAAACACCATGGAAAGTTGCATTGATTATAATATTAATTCAAGAACAGACAAGATATATTTTTTCTTTGATTCAGGCTGAACAAAACACAGCATAGAAATTGAAAAGAAACAGGGTTGGGATCTGCAATTCATTTTGCTTGTTTACTATCAAATTTGGCCTAGTTAAGTTTCAAAAATGCTAAGGAGAAAATAAATTAGGTAGCAATTTTCCAAGGCAATATTTTGTTGGATTTTTATTTGTTTATTTTTATCTGTATTTATCTTTGTTAACCCCTTTTCTCCTGGCCATTCAATTTAATTCATTTTGGTTCTCATTCTACATTTGCTTAGTTGCATGGTATGATTGCACTTATATGCTTCCAAGAAATTAATATCTACACTTCATAGAAAAGAAAGAGGACAGGAGAGGGAAATAACCTGCTTTGAGGGTCCTGTACTCTATCCTTGTCTCACTGTCAGCCGAATAACCGCATCACTCATACTGGATTTCCAGAAAACTCTTGACTTTTGCCTAGGTCTATTCACACTAAAGTCAACAGTAGTTCATTGAAGCCAGTGAGATCAGACTTAGGCCAGCAATAATCCTTAATCTCCAATGACTTCTATTGACCTTTGTGAGAAACTTCTCTGGAAGGAAACTTTGACCATAATGAAACTTGAAAACAAGAGGCAAATTAACATTTTTTTTCTTAAGGCCAAGCTATATACTCCTAAGTTTAAATATAACTCTCCTGTAAGTATGGTTTTTTTCAGTGAGAACCATAGTCACCATCATAAGAGAAATTTTAAGAGTAAATTATGGCATGACATGAAAGGTGTATGGCTCAATGTAATGTTATAGCACTATAATTCCCTCAAGTTTTGCTTTTGGCAACATACTTAGCACATGGGCATCAACCTGAGTAAAGGAAAGACAATGCACTTGCATAAGAAAATTCATCTGCAATGCAATTCCTTTCTGTTCCACAGGATTGTCACCACTAAGTCAATTTTCAAACCCCACATAATGACTTTGAGAATGGCACTCGAGGACCCGCTGACATAAAACCTATCATTATCAGGTCAATCATTTTCCAAAGCAGTGACAGATATTCAACATTATTTTCAGAGATAAATGAATAGTCTTCATCACAGCTCCTTTCCTTGTTGGCAATTTCAGTAAAGAGGCCAAGAGGTGAATAACCTGCAGAACTTTTTCCCTTTTTTTCATGCCTGGGGTTGACTTTTTGAAGTTACAGACCTTTTGGAGAAAGCTTGCCCTCTCATAGCCTTTTTGGAAAAAGTGGCCATGTATGTGAATTTTGAGTAACCAGCAACACCCATTGCTGAAAGGCAGGAGCTAACTAGGGAAAGGTCATTCCAATTCACAAAGGGCTTTGATGTTTCAGAATAGCTGACTTTGTTATGAACTGAAGGAGAACCTCACATTTCAAATTCTTAGTGTAAAAGGAAAAATGTCATGGTCCTCAGGAAACCCACCAGAAGGAACATGCTGAAAGTATGAATACTGGAAGCTCTTGTGAGAATGGCTGAACAGAGGTTCCACAAGTTTTGTGTTTCTCTTATCCTACACATTGAAATGGGAGGCCACTTCAGTGAATTGCAATATGAGGAAGGGTCTTTAGCAACTGAAGCTCCAATAGCTTCCAAGATTTCATCTCCACTTCCACGTAAAGAGGCACAGTGGGTTTTGAGCAATTCCCATAGCCAACTAATGGAGAAAATGGATAGAGGCATTGACCAAAGAGGAGACAACTGTTTTAATGCCACCCAGTCATAGATACCACTACAACTCTGTCAACATTCAACAGTATAAAACATTTATATTTCTGTGAATCATCTCCTCCTGAAGGAATAACTTTCCTTGGGGAGTTTCCAAAGAGCAATAATGAGGATGCAGCCCTTCTATATGGCTTTTTTTTATTTTCTTTTTTTAACTTATTGCTATTCTATGTTAGCTGCCTAAACATAAATTTAGGGGCCACTTGAGGTGCAGGGACACAGCTTTAACAACACTTTCCATGCTTATTCATTCTTTAGTTTGTTTTTCACAGCCTTTTACTAGAGTACGTGTATTAGCATATACATTCTAGGTCAAATACAAGGTAGATTTAGACAATTTTTTTTTTTCAGAACTAGGAAATGAATGAGGCTCCCTTCTATGCTAGATGTGTAAATGGGAATAGGTAGAAAAAGTTTTGTAAATATAAGACTTTATAAAGGTTTCTTCAAGAGAATGATAGGCCTCTAAGACATGGGAAGAAAAAAAAGAAAAAATACACCTACATGACAAAAAACTGAGTTCAGTTGTTATTATTTTTATGTTTAGATTTTTTCCTTTTGCATGTCCATCAGCCAACAAATCAATTGGATTATTAAGCAGCTCCAGGCAGACTAAGACTTTCTTTTTACTTTTTGGAAAGCCTCATTCCTTTGAAATGAAAAAGGTCAATATAAGTTTGACACGTAAACTAGATCCTTCTCCTGGCTGAAACCTCCTGTGGTAGCCTCTCTGTAGCTTTCATATCCCTCTGAGAAAGCCCAGATACTCATGAATTGAGGATGGCCCTTGTTTCCACTCTGCTTGAGTTTTCCCCTACTGGCCCAAGACTTCCTTCTTTCCCTTCTATAGTCTCTATATGCCTGCATCGAGACCTCTTTCCTTGAAAGAAGAAGAGATGCCTATTACCTGCTAAGCACCTCTTTAACAAGCCTCATTCTAAAAAAACATAATCCATCACATAGCTGTGTGATTTACACTTTTCCTCTAGGAAGGCGTGCTTGTCCAGACACCCAATACAGACTAAGGTCCCTTAGGGAATGGATTCACTTTACGAAACTTCCTCTTCCAACTCCATTTCCCATTAGAATGTTCCCTTTTCCTCCTTCATTTTTGTCCACATTTTGCTGTCTCCTCTCTTCCCCCCATGCATCGAGTGGGGGGATTTTTACTTTTACCTTACTTTTACCTTACTCTTTCTACATTTAGAAAAAATGTTTTATTTCAGACAACATTTCAACTAACATTTCTGTATAAAATGACTGTACTAGGCAAAAGTTTTTGTAGTAGCCAATAAAATGTCAGATAATATTGAACACAGGCTTGGACTAACCTTGAAACTCAATAAGTTACTATGTGCAAATGTTACATCTTGCTTTTGAAGAGAAAACACATGCATGACAAAGACTTTTTATGGCTGAGTGATTGATTACAGCATTCTCATCCATCTCAAAAAGATAAACTCAGATAAAAGAATCTGCTGATATTTAAGACTTGACAATTTATTATTCAAAGAGTACTGTAAAAATGATTTTGTAATTCCCTTCATTTAAGTGGAGTTTTTTTTTAAAGTAGTAAAACATATTTTCCAGAGTAACTGACTGTGATCAGAAACTCTTCTTGCTAGGTAGCAGTAAATTCCACTAAGAAATAAAAATGAGACAAAACAAACATTACTGGTTGTTCTACCTGCTTCTTGAAGCTGTTGTGTGAAAGCTAGTCGAATGGGACCTTGTTTGTATGTTAAGCCTTTTATTATGATTAAAATCTTGTTATGGGCTAAAGGGAAATGTAGTAAATACTTTAATTCAAGAATTTATTATTAATAAAATTGAAATCTTAACAGTATAACTAGACAAATATTATTATTCAGATTTATATATTACAGAAGAATAAAATAAAGAACACTTTTACCAAGAAATAAATCTTAGTGATATAGCAAAACAGTTACAATTGTTATACACACGGTAGTACCTTTCCCTTTTAAGAGCGTTACGGTCACCCTTCTGCTGTCCCTCCGGATCCTACCACACCAGTCTTCCTCAAGCAAGGAAACATATGGACCAGGTCATCAGTGTTCCAAGTTCTCCAATGGGAAAAGGGTGATGTTAATGGAGTTTCTTCTTTCTTCCTCCTTTTTGTTGCTGGGATTGGCAGGGGCTATTTCTGTATTTTCTAACATCCTTATAAAACTTGCTCTTTCTTCCTTGTTTGTAGCTTCATTTTACATCCCAGTTTACTATACATAGTGTGTTCTACATATGTTAGATACTTGGTCTTTGCTGTTACTCCTAAACCTGATTTCCTCCAACTCCATCTTCTTTCCTTTCACCATTGGTGACCTATTTATAGCCTTGAGGTCCAGAACTAGACTGTAGAGCAGGATACATTTCATAGAACCATAGAATCATAGAATTGTAGAATCATAGAATGCTTTGGGTTGGAAGGGACTTTTAGAGGCAATCTAGCCTAACCTCCCTGCAGTGAGCAGGAAGATCTTCAACTAGACCAGGCTGCTCAGAGGCCCATCCAACCTGGCCTTGAATGTTACTAGGGATGGAGTCTTCACTACCTTTCTGGGCAACTCATTCCAGTGTTTCATCACCCTTTGTAAAAAATTTCTTCCTTATATTCAGACTAAATCTACCCTCCCTTAGTTTAAAATCATTACTTCTTGTCCTATTGCAAAAGGCCTTGCTAAAAAGATTTCCCCCATCTTTTCTATAAGCCCCCTTCAGGTACTGAAAGGCTGAAATATGTCCCCGCAGCCTGCTGTTCTCCAGGCTGAACAACCCCAACTCTCTCAGCCTGTTTTCACAGGAGAGTTTTTTCATCTATTAAAAGTTAAACCCAATCTTTTATTGAGGACACCGAAGAAGAGAGGGACAAGCGTTTCCAAAGGACCAAAAAGGAGTCTAAATCGTAGGGATTGAATTGCATACTGGAGGCTTTTGTCTTTTTTACTTCCTGAGAGTTACAGCTCATTTTGGCACAAGCTACAGAGGGAGATTATATTCCTCTCTTCAGTGCAATGTTTAACATATAATGGAACGACTGCCCCATCAATCCTTTGTACTTCTAATGTGGTAATACGGATCGCAGGCTATTAAGAAGATACGAGAAGTTTTTCTGAAAACCATTGCTACAGTTTACACAATGCCCCTCGTCCTGGATACTGGCAAGTCTCTCTCATTGACCTCAGACTCAACAATTCTATTTAGTTAAAGAGCAAGCAAGAACCACCAACTCTGCAACCCTCAGAAATAGTCTGAAAAGCTCCTGTTGAATTCCTCACAACTAGCTTGTTCTGTAGTTATTGCTGTGTTCTAGCTTTCAGGATTTCAGACAAATATTACCTAAGCTGACTCTGGCGATCTGGAAAGCAAACTCTTTTGGTGACACAGTTGCAGTAGTCAGCCGAATTTCTACCATTGGCCCTTTTTTTCTTCTATCACTCTCAGTTCTGTTTAGTCTTGTTAAATCAGAAGCAGAAGACTTTGTGACCCTGCTCCAACTCATTTTCTCCCCCTAACCTTAGGCGAGATTTTTAATCATCATTTCCTTCTATCTCTAATGCATAAAATGAGGAAACTGGGGTAGCCTGATACCAAAGACAGCAAATTTCAAGATTCTGGAACCATAATGATCTGCATATATTCCCTACACATATAAATAATCATAATAAATGTTGAAATAGGTAATAATGCATTTGCTTGCTATGCCTGTCCTTTCAAATGGAGTACACCCAGAAGAACAGCAATAATTGGTATGAGTAATCAACCATCACAACAATGAAAGTTTCAGCTGAAAATGAGTACCAGATGCTGAATGAAAAATATTGCAATAAATGGATAATATTAACTTAAAGGTACAAAAAAGAAGCAAATTCCATTGCATCAAGAATTTCTGAGATGATGATGTATGACTTTTTTCTGAACTGGCTAAAATGTACCAAAAAAGTTTATCAGGAAAAAATAATATTTTATCTCAAAATACTTTGATAAAATAATGAAGTTCCATCTTTATTCAAGCCATTAAAAAGTTGTGTATAGATTAGAATCTAACACAAAAGGTTAGAGAAACATAAAAATCACATTACAACAGAAATATCAAGATTTTCTTCCAAAAATACTGAAAAGAATCTTTACAACACTATCAGAATCCTTCCAGTATTACTTTAAATAGAACAGTAGATTAAATCAGTCTTATTTCTTAAAGATGTTCAGTTTCAGTGGAACCTTGTACCCTTACTTTATACAATTTGTCAACATATTTCTGACCAGATGCAGTCATAGCACATACTCAGTATGTCCCCTTTCTACCAGCTTCAGAAGATAAAATTTTACTTTGTCGGACAATACTGCTTGTAAATTACTTGTCTCAGTTAAAGGCTCTATCACCCACGCTTGCTTTCTCACTGGACAGTCTGAGATCATCATTCAGCGATTCCCATGATACAAGGTTAGGTCACCCTCTGTAGAAGTCAGATCTCTCCGTGTTGAATTAAGGTTGAATTTATACCATCTGGTCTCCTAATTTAAAAACTTGTTTAGGCTTTGAGCTTTGGTGAGAAGAATATAAGATCCTTATCTCCTGTTTTAAGTATTTCCAGTGATTTATTTTGGTTTGGGGTCAGTACTGAATGTCAGCTATATAGTTGCAGAGAGTGTTATCATGGAACTAGTGGGTTATCTAGAAGTTAGCAAGACTACGGATACATTGTGACTTCTGAATTATTATCCAACATAATTTAACTACCTGCTAGTGAAGGTTTATTTTTCCACCCACTGAGGATATGCAAGTATAGCTAAGGCTTTTGGTGCTGTTTCTATTGAACACTTGGGCGAAACAAGCTGGAGCTTAAGGTACTCTTACTGCCTTGAAGTATCTCTAGTAGTTTTAAAACAATTCCTAGATAATAAGTCTGTTCAGTTCAAATATATAGTTGCATTTCGTTATCACCTGGAAATGCACAACCGTCTTTTGACACTTTCAGTTTATTTTGAGGCAAATAATTTAACTGATCCCAGTTCACTGAATCCCTGTTTCTCCCATTGTGAGTGAAGCTCAATAATAAATCTTTAAATTCTTGTGAATAAAATTGTCATGCTCAGTTCATTTAATCCCTGGGCAGTGGTATCTTGAAGGAATCCACTGCCTTGTCTTGGACCCTGATCTGGTGAATGCTCATTAGGCTGAAAGGGGTGTAGCCATTTCTATTTACAAGGTGTTTCTGGACTTTGGTGTGCAGGAACACTGAATACTGTCAAGACTGGAGGTTTTTTTTGTGGGTCAAGAGCTTCCTGATACTGTTGACTGTTAACAGTGAAACTGTAGGCACTCCTGCTTTATCCCACCAGCTGGGCAGTGACCGCCTGGGGAACAGCTTTGAAGAAAAGGACTTGGGGGAACCTGGTAGACACTAATTTGAACACGAGCCAGCAATGCACCCTTGCAGAGATGATGGCTAACTACATACTGGGCTACATTAACACGGGCATCGGCAGCTGGTTTAGGGAAGTCATTATTATACTCCATTCAACACCAGTAAAAATAAATCTTGAGTACTGCGTCTCCTCTGTATGAGAAAAATATTGAAAAACTCAGGCTTGTCCAGCACAGAGCTACCTAGATGTGTGGATGTCCAGAGCATAAGATGTACAAGGAGAAACTGAGACAGCTGGATTTATGTAGTCTTAAGAAAAGCAGAAGAAGCAAATGTCTTTAAATACTTATTAGGTAGTTACAGAGACAGTGTAGCCAGACCCATTTTGAAGGTAGATACAGAAAGCACAAGAGGCCAAGGGCACAGGCTACAGAAAGTGAAATTCTGATTAGGAATTAGGAAAAAAAATCTCAAAATCAGGGTGGTCAAACATTAAAACAGGGTCCCAGAGCAGAACTGAAATCTACATTCCTGGAAACACTCAAAACTTGACTGAGTCAGGGTTGAAACCAAATGAACCAAATTTTATATTGGTCAGGCTTTGAGCCATGCCATCCCTTCAGGACTCCCTCACAGCAAAGGTTACTCTGTGAATCTGTGATCTTGAATGTGGGAAGCTGGAGTTCAGAAGTCAGATTATCTACCTCACAGTAGTGACTCAAAGGTCTGATTCTAGATGCTTCACTGAAAACAATAATAACCACAAAAATAACCATAAATCTCATATGGTTAAATTCTGTTCATAACAGAAGGGGAATTAAAGCAATAGTCAACTAACATGAAAGAAAAAATAAACAATGAAATAAATTTTTATTTAAAACAAAAAATAAATCAATGAACAAACATCTCAGAAAGAAGATTTTAAATATTACATTAAATAAATAAAAAACAACCCATGCAATTTACAGTTTAATTTTTAAATGAATTAATTTGTCAATAACCTAGATTTTAAAAATCCTAGAAAAAACAAGTGAAAAAATACACTTAGAAGGCAAATAGTGGAAGACATATGAAAAAAAAACACAACAACTTAACCAAGTCAAAAAGTGAAAAAATACACTTAGAAGGCAAATAGTGGAAGACATATGAAAACAAAACCAACAACTTAACCAAGTCCTAATAACTGAAATTTCCCACCTCCTTAGGAGCAAAAGTAGGAAGAGAATTTAATTTGTGTTTTTTGTCTGGGATCACATTTTTATTTCCTCTCCAGCAGTTCAGCTTCTTTCTAATATGAAGTTTTGCATGAGTTCAGGGCAAATGTCCCTACTGCTTCATAGCCATGCAGCCTGCAAAGGATGTTTCAGCTGATCATTTATCTCTCAAGTCAGACTGTAAAAAAAAAACCAAAAAAGAACCATCAGAAGGAAGTTTCTTTTTACAGTTCTTTGACTGTGGAAAGGGGGAACTTCTAGGGATTTTTGGGACCAGGACCAGAAAAGAACACAAAGGGGTTGTATTTTGCCTCAAAATTACGTGACTTCTGTCAGGTGACTTTGACTTGTTTCTGCACCTTCTAGTGAGCAGCGTGTTTAGTGGGACCATTGTGTTTGTAAGATCTACTGTTTGTCCAGTATTTGCTTACATGGATACACATTCCAGCAGTTCAAAAATGTTTTGAGATATCTGCACATATTCATGATATCTGACCATATTCACGATAAACGTATCTTGCAAAACAGAGTGTGAAGTAAGGTGAATGAGAAAAGTTGCAACTCAGTGACTGGTATTCCCTAGGTCTCAGTGTCCAGAGTTTCAATTAAGAAGTTGTGAAATGTCCTAATAGTCTCATATGGGCTCTCATTATGTCATTGTAGCTCTTCCCCACTCATCTCTGGAATATGACTTAGTGGCAAGCCTTTATATAGGAAGGGCAACAGATCTCGACATCTGAGTCCTGCTTATCTTCCCAAATGTTCTGTGTAATATCCTGGAACCAAAAGAACAGACAAGAGTACGTGTTGAAAAACCTGTTCTTAAGAAATTCAGAGCACCCAGTTGTGGGAACAGATATGAAGGTCAGCGTCTTCTGATGTGCTTTGGGTTTTATATGCTAATGAAGTAAGAACTAATATTTACCCTATCCATATATTGCAGCCTAGAAAGACTGAAAGGCTAAGACTGGCAAGTGATATTCGACCCTATGCAGAGCTTCAACCCTATACATTTAAATGATATTTTTTTGCTGGGATCAGGACAGATGATTTTTACAGTTTCAGGGGATATGGTAAGCTGCTTGGAGATTCAGGCTCTCCTTTGTGTTTCAGGTGCCTGCTTTACCTTCTTCCTAGGACTCAGAATAATCCACAACTGCAGCTCCCCTGCTACTGTATGTCCTTATAGACAGGGAACTTGTTTTCAGATGTAGTTTCGAGCTTCTCAGTTCTATCAGAACCATATTGGACTTTCTTAATCTGATGTGCAGAATCCCTTGGCACCTCTCAGATTCTCGTTAGGAGAGATTGAACCTGTCATATAGCTTCATGGACATTCACCACATCCATACTTCAACTAATATTGTCTTGCCTGTGAATGATACCACTTTATCATGGCTGTCTGAAGATAGAAGTTTTTACTTCCCAAGGAGCCGGTTATAAAGACAAGCTCTTAGCTTTTCTGGTCTGGATGGTGAAGGACCAACAAACACTGCATTTTCTAGGAATATGAGATAGAATTTCTACAAGGCATTTTACATGATCAACTGTCACTAGAATTAGACTACCACAACAGGGGCAAATTTTTAAGTCTAGGGATTTTAAGAAAGCCCTGACTGTGGAGGGGTTTAAGAATTGTTCCAAACTGGGTTAAGAATGATGTGTCACATTAGTTCTAATCAAAATAAAAAAGTGAATATAGTATTAATTCTACCCAGAAGGCCACATAACACACTGGGAAAGGAAAATGTAAGCTAAAAGGAGGGAGTAAATGTCTCCAGTGCATTTAGGTGTCCTGTGGCAAAGAGCCCAAGGTGTAGAAGGTGGATGCCTTCAAGAGTATATTGTAGCAGAAATACATTTCACAGCAGTTGTGAGCACCCATAGTGCTAAGTTACACACTCAATGGGAGTCACCAGGATTAATCAATGGGTAAGGATCTTTATCCAAACCCATCAACTTAAACTCCTTTTATAATTAAGGGAAAGAGAGATCACCATATACAAAGGATGGTTCATCTCATCCAAACCCAGGCAGCTAAGGTAGATCAGCTGGATTGCCATCTGGTCGTGCCACCTTTTATTCAATAGCTCTTAGAGCCTAAGCTGACCTGTATGTCTAAGTTCAGATGCGTAAATGTAAGAGATAAGAATCATACCAATTTGACTCTCACAATAACACCAGTCATTTAACTTAATGGTGGAGTGAAACAGTCAAGAAGTGTAATAGAACAGCTATAATGCTGGTCATTTCATGAAATGTCTGAAAATTTCAGTCATTTCATGAAATGACTGCTTTCACCATCTAACATACAGCTAGAATTAGAAATGAACAAGCTTCAACCAGGTTCTTAGTTACTGCGTTTGTATCTGAGCACAGTTGTTCTCTCACTGTGGCTAAATCCTTATGTAGGTTCTTATCAGGAAACTTTGCTATTGCAGTTCCTCTTTAGCAGATAACAATTTTTGCTGTCCTGTTCTTTTTTTTTCCCCTCTATTGTTACCAAAATACTAATGATTATAAACATCATTTTAAAAGCATACCATGCTAGGGATGGTTGTGCTGCAATGTATCATTCTGAACTCTACCATATTTGTTTATGGTGAAGCATTTTATATTAGTGTTTGCATTGCTTATTGCAGATACTGGCATTGTATGTGCTGAAGTCGACTCAGCTCAGTTGTTTATTAGGATGGGTTTCACTGCTGTTTCATTGAGTAAAACCCTTCCTGTCCCCGTTCAGGGAAGCGGGTTTATTCCTGCCAATCGCTGCTACTTGACTGTCTTTACCCATCACACCCCCAATACAGTCCATTTGCATTAAGTAAATTAATAATACATTGGATTCCTGGTAATTAATAATTATGATTTTCAGGCAAGCAACTTCTTAGTATTATGAGCACAGGTTAAAAAATCAGAAAATTTAGAGCAATTAGAAAACAATCTAACACCTGAATACTCAGTCATATGCGTTCAGGCATTAGAAACCTCAGCCTTTGAATTCGAAGTTCAGCACTTCCGGGCTATTCTGATTCTTGGTATTCCATACAATTTCCTGAAATACGCTTTCTATTTAAGGCCTTGACTTTTGCTGATTAATATTAACTAGTCCAAGGCAGTGTTCATAAGAAGATGTCCTCCTCTGTCTTCCTTGGCAAATTTCCTGTGCATCAGTTGCTATTTTTCCATAGAGAATACATCAGGTGGCAGCAGTGAGATGATGGGGTTTTTACCTGATCCTTTACCTGTAAGATGCTTCCTTAGGCTACTCTTGAATATCAATTTTTTTCTCCAGTTTCTTTGCTAGAGTGCCTCCCAACAGAGAAGATTTTTCACTGGGGTCTTCTTTGTTATAAACAGAAACTCATGCTGAACTCAGTGGAGCTGGACTACTTCATAGCAGTTGATGGTTTGGCCATTTTATTACTTCTTCACCTATCAAATGCATGGATATAACTAGGTCTAGTTCCTTGTTTAGTGCTTACTTGAATGTATTGACACTGAAATGCTTAATAGGCTGTGGATTAGAAGTGTCCTAGAAAGCAGTAGGTTTTGAGAAGGGATTTGTAGCTACTAGAAAAAAGAGGGACAGAGAAAGATTGTATACAACACTTAGTCAAGCCCTGCCATAACACAATATGATATTCTCTACCCTCTAATTAGCTTCTTATCAGGACAAAAAAAGAAATCCGGTCCAACTTAGATGTGAGCAGTTGAATTTGATAGTGACCAAACAGAATTCAGCTAAATGAGGGGGTCAAATAGAGTTTCACTTTGAGGTTTTGTGTAAAAAGGACTCTGAGTCCTGGAATTTGTAGGATTATCTTCAAATCACATCTTTCTTCCCAAAGCTATACATATATTCTTTCAATGTATATAGACTTGCTTATCCTTTTTCTTCTTTTTTTATTACCTTTTTGTCTTCATCTTGAAGGACTGTACTGAAAATGCTACCTTGAGTGGAGAGGTGTAAGCAAAAATCCAATGGTATTGTAGTCTGTTATATGTCCTATTATGGGGAAAAAATAACTACCAACATGCATGCATTGTTTGATAGCTAATCCTAACAAATAGACAGACCTGTGTAACTAATTGACTTTTCACTTGGCTGGTAGACCAAAAAAGATTTTTCTTTTCCTCACTGAAAATAAAAAAACCCAAACCTTGGAGAGAAACAAAAGACCAATTGGTTTTGTTTTCATATCTCTAAATTTATTTGTAATTACTGAAGAACCTTTTTAAAAAAGGAAAGTTTCATTTTTGTTTCAAAATACAGAAAGGAAATAAAGTGACTTTGCCCGTTCTGGAGGCAAGAAATTCTTTTTCATTATGATTCAGTGTATGAAGAGCATAGTACTGCAGCAACTCAGCCCATGGGTGGACTTCCCACCCTGTCTCCGGGGTCCTGTCCGGCCATCCTGGGGCTGTATCTGACACTTGCTATTCACTGTGAGCCTGATCCTTCCCCCCACCTATGAGCTCAGCCTAGCCCTGTCACCATGGACCAGACAGATCTCAGCAAAAAACAAAAGAGCTGTTCTGTGATTTTAAGATGGTATATATTGGGTTAATGGAGTGGAACATGGCGAAGACAAAAAGTTCAACTTCAGAAAGCATCTATGTGTGTGTATAATACAAAGTCTGTGAGATGGTGTAACTAGTGTGTTCTGGTTTCGGCTGCAGCCGGCTACAAAAGCGCCACGCGGCCGACCCTCCCCCCGCCGGGGTGCGGAGGAGAATGGAAAGAAACAGGCAGAAACTGGTGGGTCGGGATAAGGGCAGTTTAACAGAACAGCAAAGGGAACAGCAACAACAACAATACAGAAAAGGGGAATATACAAAACAAACCCGCAGAACAGAGCCGCTCTCTCGGACCGCACCGCCGCTGAGCCCTCCCGAGCCGCGAGTGAGCTCCCACGCTGCCCCCCCGCCCCCGGAACCCAGCATGATGGCACATGGTATGGAATACCCGGCTCTGTTTGGCCAGGTTGGGGTTGGGCCAGCCCACCCGGCTGTGCCCCTTCCTGGAGTCTGGTGAAAATTAACCCTGTCTTGGCCGAACC
>Ga0065711_1008982_pt1 | contig 28772 bp, 22 predicted proteins | sample Hoacrofraction12_FD_59098 | JGI IMG/M metagenome (GOLD analysis project Ga0065711, IMG submission 59098) | Hoatzin crop microbial communities from Cojedes, Venezuela - Epithelial fraction 12 v2 (version 2) | ecosystem: Host-associated > Birds > Digestive system > Esophagus > Crop | place... | reverse complement strand
TTTTTTTTTTTTTTTTTTTTTTTTTTTTTTTTTTTTTTTTTAACTTCTAGAAGACAGAATGACAAGGGGACAGGGGAGGAACCTTCTTGTTTTTTCTTACTCATTTCAGCAAGTATACTTTTTGGACACAGGACATGAACACAAAGCCTGCAAATTTTAGCTGGTGGTCAGAAGTTTGGGACTTTGTTATTCCACACCTGATGTTAAACCGTTTCCTCCATGTCTGTGTGCTTGCGTCTACAAAGTGGGAACAGGAAAAAATTGCCGTGTTCAGAGGCTGCTGGAGGATCTAAATAATGCTTGGGAAGTGCTGAGGTCATCCAATAATACAGGGCGTTCTGACAGCGAAAAGAATCAATGTCTTCAGCCAGTCTCGGCGTCAGAGCGAGGGCTCTGTTGGCGCGATGCCGTGGGTCTGTGGTGTTTCTTAACAGCAGTTTTGTACCGTCCCAGCTGAACGTGCCTGGTTTTGTGCCACCAAGCAAGAATCGTCAGTGGTTGCAGACCTTACGACATTTCTTGAGCATCAGTAAAGCGGCATTCATTCGTTATGGTGTTGATACAGATCATGGCATGTAGGCCTTCTTAAAATTTGTTTTAGGCTAGTGTTTGTGTGTGGTGAGCCAGTAAAAGTGTGTGTCTGTGTTGGGTATGGCGACCTGTATTTGGTAAAGAAAGCAGAGCCTAGTTACTCGATAAAGATAGTCTTGCCAGAAAAGACTTGGTACAGTAGTGTGCAAAAAAAAAAACAGGCAGAGTGCATAAAAACACTGTTAGCCTGTCATCATTTTATGCCCATCCCTAAAAACCAGAAACCTTCAGCTCTACGAAGTGCTCAGAGCAGAGCTTTAGAGGTCCTTTCGAAGCAGAGATGTTCGGGGGATTCCCTGAGAGAAGATCAGATAAGATAGTAAGTGGAGGATTCAGGCGGAAAAGTGGTTTGGAATTGCAAATCAGTGGTTTGCCCATAAGTGCTTTGGGTTGGCTGTGGTGTGTTCTGATCATATATATATATATGTATTTTTTTTTTTTTTCTCCTAAAGATCTTGAGTGATTTTTCACCCCTGTCTTTAAGCTGTCTCAGAAGGGTCCTGATTTTCAAAGGCTGAGGATGGTTGTTCACTCCAGAGCTCTGCGGGCTGATGTGAAATCACTGCTTGCTCTCTCCAAGCTCCTGATCTCTGTCTCTGGTAGAGCTCCTCGCCTTCACATGCTTTAGCATAACTCGTTACTTTCTTGAACACTGTAGGAGGTTGAATAAATATGATTTCTGCAATATGTATGTATACATAGATATATGTATGTATATATAAAGCAGTGAAACTTGGACATGCTGGGTGTTAAGCAACTCGCCAAAAACAACAGGAGGAACCGATGTCAGAACAGGACTTAAATTTATCTATTGCTCACTGGTGATCCCACAGCTGGGCAGGATCCAGCTGAGCAAACTGTGCTGTGGTGACTGTTCTGTCTCTTCCCACACAATGTACTTATATTGTAAGATATATATTAAAATATTCAGGGAGTTGGACATATTTCATGTAATGACTGGAGGATGGTAGCTCTTAGTGCATCCCTCGGATCAAGCCCGCTAGATCTTGGGCAGTTCTTTCCTGATGTGAAATGTAAAGCCTTCATCTAGGAGACAAAAAAAAATTTTGTAAGTTTAAGAAATCTGCCAGCACCTGGCTGCAAAGAGAGGTGAGTGGGTTTTGGGGTTTTTGCTGTTCTTAGCTATCTGTTTAGCTTGGAAGAAGCGGGAGCGGGGTGGTCGGGTGGCATGGGGACGTGTCCATCCCCACAGCCGATGACAGCAGGCTCAGGCAGGTCTCAGCTGCCTGGCACTGCGCGGGCTCCGTGGGGCTGGCTGCCTCGGGGGACGCAGCAGGTCACCACGGCAGAGGTGGCTGAAGCTGCATAAAATGCCCTGTTGACGTTCAGCTCTATGGGAGCCTCATCTGGTCGTTCCGGTGTGTTGTCATCTTCAGCTTGTCTCTGAGTTGTGGCTCTCATCTGGTCCTCTGTGTCCTTGCAGCTTCACTGCTCTGCTTTCACAGGAGAAATCATTTGGGGAAAGCTTGGGCTATGCTTTCTGCCCCGGGGCAGATCTCCCCAGGGCAGGAATAGAGTGGTTTTGCAGGCAGCACCAGTGTCCAGCTGGTGTGCTCGTCCTGCATCCCCAAATCACCTTCAATGCCTACTGTCCTCTTTCTAGTGGCCTAGAACCTACAGCCTCATTTCATCCATGAGGCAGTCAAGCTTTCTCAAAGCGCTGGCACTCTCAAGACTGAAGATACTGTTGGCATAACACAAGTGTAATTACTGTCAGTATAATCAACAAGGATTACTGGATTGATTTCTCTCTTTTTTTTTTTTTTTTTCCCCCTTCAGATGTTTAAGAAACCCCAAACTTGCATAAGAGTACATAACTTGGTAGAGTTCCCCATTGCTGGAGGCATCCTTCTGAGCTGGAGCTCGGCTTCCCCTGGAAGACATAGGATCTTGCATGCCGTCAGTCTAGATTACGGATACGGTGTTGCCAAACCCTAGGTACAATTAAAAGGAAAAGACAGCATGGATCACACCATCTTGTCCGGCAAGATGCTTCCGCAGTGGTGCGTGGCGTGTCGGCTGGGGAGCAGGCGGAGCTGGTGGTGGTGGTGTGCGGGAGCAGGGGAAGGGAGCATCAGCACCAAGGAGGATGCTGTGAAGCAGTGGTAGCGATCTGGAGCTTGGGAGATGGTTCTCCTGAATGCTCCCTCGATGCTAACTTCACTGCAGTTAAAAGCTGAAGAAGGTTTGGTCTCCTTGGAGATTTGGGTGAGGGTGAAAATGGCTTTAATCTTTTTGGCTAGAGTCGAAAATGAAGGTATAACCTGCTTATTGCGCCTGGAAAAGAAATGTGTGTTTTACAGGTGTAGCTTTGCTTTTGTCCTGTGTTCTCATGCAAATGAGCATCCCTTTCTTTTCTCTCTCTCTCTTTTTTTTTTTTAAACATACATATACCTCCTTTTGGAAGTTCTCGTTTCCACCCAGGCACCTGCATTTCAAGTCTCTGTCATGCAGATTCGTTTTTCTCTTTAGACATGTGCCATGCTGACAGGCCTGAGGCTAGAACATGCTCTTTATCTGTGAAGGCTTTCTCTTGCGCTTCCAGTAGGTGATACTTCGAGGTGAAGGCAAGGGGCTGTGCTGTGTTGTTGGAGCCAAGACCTGGGCTGCTGCTCCGGGTTGAAAGTCAGACTGTTCTGGACTTGTGACTTGGGTTCGGGACTGCTGAAAGGTTTGCATGTCTGAATGAACGAAAGAGGGGTGTGGATTCAGAGAAGGCCTGCTGGAAAGGAGACTTTTGAGCTCAATTTCTGCCTTTCATTTAATGGAAATGCACAAAATCTNGAGAGAGGTTGAATTTTGGNGGTTGTGTCCTCATAGTCTGTGTTCTGTGGGGTTNTTTTTATGCTGGGCTAATATACAACCAGTGGTCCTGAACGTCACAGGAATCCAGATGAGAAGAAGAGCCTAAAAATCGTAGGTTATGCATGCACCGAGATTGCATCAGAAGTTCTTTTTGAGAAATGCAGCCTTTTTATTGAATCCTTATGGCACAGGCACTATGCCTTGCCATCTTCTGGACTGCCCCAGGAGCACGTTCATTAACTCCCACTGTCTTCTGCATTAGCATTGGCTTCTGTGCTCCATTTAGGTTTTCTTTAAAGCATTACGTAAACAACTGTCGTGTAAATACAGGCGTTTGTAATGGTGCTTTTAAATTAAAAAGACTCTTGGATTCATGCAAGTAGACACATGCTTGCACAAAATAACTTTTGGCTTCCCCGTAACACTTTACAGAATAATTTAAAGGAAGAAAAGATTTGCAAACAGTTGTAAAAGAGCCATAAAAAACTGTCAAATACCAGACCTTCAGCTAATTGTAAACTGTTTTGCTCTTGGAAGTCGTACAACATTGATCTCATAGCTGCTTCATTAAGAAGGTGCTTCTCTGTAGCACTGGAGCTGCTTGCTCAGGTAGCCATGAGCAAAAGTAGCGAGAGATGTTGGGCTTCTGCTGTGAATGCCCAACAGAAACTAGAATAGCTCCAGGCAGCTGAAGTATTCTGTAGCAAAAAGGAAGGCAAGTGTTGCAGGGAGCTGAAGGGAGAGAAGCTGCAGGGCTGAAAACTTCTTTTTCTCTCATCCCAACTGCTTCACCCTAGCAAAGGCACGACATCTCCAGCCCTTTGCGGGCAGGCGTGGCAGAGGCGGGGAGGTTTTGGGAGGACCCGCTGGCACAGGAGGATGGCGGGTACGGGTGAGGAGCGCGGTAGCGCCTGCATGCTTGGTCTCTGACTGACTGTCCTTACAGAATATGTTCTCATCTTCAGTTTTCAAAGGGAGATGTGAAAAACATCTTTCCTGGACAGAGAATTGGCTGACATCCCTGGCCAGCTGGTTAGTTGCATCTTTTTTTTCACTGTACCAAGGAAGACAAGTGCTCATGGGTCGGCTTTTTCTGGTTGAGATGGGGGGGAGAAAGTAGCTCATTAGACTAGATTGGTAGAAAAACTTTTCTCCGAGCTGAGCTCTGATTCTGCAGTTGGACGATGTTTTGCTTGAAGAATGTGCCTAGGGCTTTGGATTGTGTCCTTCCGATGCTGCAAACTGGGCTGTCTGCTTCGGGGAAATACCAGTAGCAACTTACTGGGCCTCATCTCTGGCGTGTATTCGTTCTCAGTCTCTCTGCTTTAACCAGATTCTAAAGCTGTATCATTGAATCTCTTTAAGAAGGGAAATTCTTGCCTTTGTGTATTGGTCGAGCTGATGAATGGTTGCCTGTTATCTGTTCGGTCCATGACCGAGTCGGGCTGTCAGAGACAGAGCTGAAGTCAAAGGGACGTTATTTCAGGCATCTCCACCTCCTCTGTGTTAGCCATGGAGTGGATTCTCTTCCCATCTGTTCCTGAACCAGAAACGTCCTGTTTAACAAGAGGGAAACTGGGGATTTTATCTGGCCCAGGCATTTCCTTCTTGATTTCCCAGTTTCCTTTCCCTTGCAGCAGTCCCGTGCTGATCCTTCACCTCTGGCCATGGGTACGGGACGTGGCCCACTTTGCAATGATTCTTCCAGCTGCTAAACAAATGGAGGGAAACCAGTGTCATTGCTTGCCCCTGGTGAATTTGGACATGACCCATACATGCCCAGCTGCTGGAAGTCCCAAGTCCTTACTGGCGGTTGAACGTCTTGGATTGCAAGTGTCAATGTGACACTTGGAAGCCGCGGGCAAGCTTGAAGTTCTGCATGTGCTTCTAAAAAAGTGTTAACTTTTCTCTGAAAAAGGTGAGTTACCTGGCAGCAGGTCTCTGTGCTTACAAAGCCTGCTTTGGGTGCGCTCGTTAGCCCAAGGCATGTACGTGACTCTTCAGACCAGTTGCAGTAAATGGTAGATGCTGGGTAATGCAGCTGAAGCAAACGGGCAGTATGGTGTTTTCCCCCACCCCAGAAGTGACTGCAAGTAGGGAGTGAGTTGCCAAACCTTAATCAGGGTTGTTTTGCTGATAATTTAATATCTACTAGGTGCTGAATTCCTGGCTGAGAGTCGTTACAGGGTGGCAGAGTCTTCCTGAGAGTGGAGTGCTTTGGCTGGTCAGAACTGGATGTCAGGACAGCTTTCAGGAAACCCAGTTAACCTCAGTTTTATTGCTGAGTAGATGTGAACTAGGCTGCAGGCTTCTGAATTTTGGAGTGTGCTGGCACCCTGGTGACCCGTTCAGCTGGGAGGGCTGAGCACCGAGAGCAGGACCCAGGAGAGGATGGGGTGGGCAGGAGCTGGCCCACAGCGCTACCATTAGCAGTGACAGCAAATGGTCAGGGACTAGGGTAGCGCTTAAGAAGAAATTCCTGGACACACAAATGAAACAATATCAAACGAAAAAAGAACCAGCCCTGAAGAATCATCTGTGCGCCCAGATTCCTACCACGTACCATCACCCATGCGATGGTTTGGTGGTCTGACGCACCGCTGTCCTTGCTAGCTTCAATGTGACTTACTTTTCTGATCTCTTCACGTTCCTCATCAGAAGCATGTCAGAGAGGCATTGAACCATCCAGTAGATTTTGGCCTGGCTGACTGTAATAACTCCCAACTTTGTATTTTATGTATGGCATGCTTAAATGTTTTTGAAAGCATTGGGAAAGGAAGAAGGGACTATATGCTGTACACGTTGGTGAAGGAAGCCCTGGTGAGTGATTCCCCCATGACTCTGCAGGTGGTGAGACTGGTCGCTGGCCCCTGCTTGATGTCTCACAGTCCTGCCCTTCCCAGAATCAGTGCTAAAAGTGAGTTTTCTTGCATCTTCTTCCCTTATTTATCGTTTTGTGCATGTGTAGCAGCTTCCAGGGCTTTCACCGTTGCGTGTGCAGCTGCTAAGCACCACTTTGACTTGGGACTGCTTTCGCCTCCTTTCATGGCTTTGTTCTACCTTGCAGAGCCAAACATAGAGTTTATTCCCGCTTTCCCAGCCCTCCTCAATTTTGCACCACTTTAACCACCTTCCTGTACCCCAGCATCATCAATAGCTCTTGGCTGCATCGGTGCAGCAGAGCTCAGATAGTCCGTGTCTGCCAGCAGCACTTTGCCGCCCGCATGTTTCCCAGTGACAGCCCTCTCGGGTTTGAGGGGGGCTGTCTCAGAGGGTATATCGTATCTTTGGACTCTCATCTCCAGTGTGCTTCCAGTGCACCCAGCAGCACCGTCTGCTGTTGTAACGGGCCACTGGGGTCTGTAACGCAGCATCCCCGCGGGGTAGCAGGAGAAGATGAGATCCTCACCCCAGACCTGGGCGGGCAGAGCTACAGGGAGATGGGCAACTTGGCAGACAGTCCATGAAAGAGAGGAGAACCAAGCGTGGACCTCTCGGCAAACTTTCCGGCTGGTGGCTGAACTCCAGGGCTGTTCTTTCCCCACAGTGGCAGCCTTAGTTAGTCGGTCTTCAGATGCTGCCATAATATGAATATTCAGTGCCAATAAAATATGCACAATGCCATAAGCCTTGCCAGGGTGAGGATCTTGAGGGCTCGATGAACTTTGTAACAGCGTTATGCAGTTGTAGGGGCACGACTGATGCAGCGATTGATTTCTCAGTTCAGGCTTCACCTTCTTTTGAGCAGAGTTCATCCCTGTTTGCTTTTCATAATAGCGTTATTACACCTCGCTGGCAGCAGGACAAGGGAGAAGCGACCGTGCAGCTTTTCATTCCTCCTGTGCTCCTGTGCAATAATCAACGGTGGTGAACGCCAGTCCGTCAGGCTTGAATTTTGCATAGCTGATATGTTACCAGCTGACTATCGTGGTATTAACACTACTGTAAAACACTCCTGTTTTCACTCAGAATTTTCCAACAGCTACAGAACAAAGGCCCAAGGAGTTTCAATATCAAAGGAAAAAGCAAAGGGGCAAAAAAAAATAGCAAAGCTATGCTGCAGTAGCAAGAATACAAAACAAATGCGTCTTTAAACTTTTTTTTTCCTCCTGATCTACTTTCTGTATGACTCACGAGGCAGGCTCGAAAATGGCCTCCCAACGTGCATGCATAATTTTGCACATCCAAGTGTCTGCATATGCAGCGCTCTTAAATATCCCCCTGGCGTTGGCTTTGGTGCTGGGGTGGAGTGGGGAAGGGGCGAAGGAGTTCATCCCAGAAGGGCCCTAACTCGTGTGGGCATCGCTTCCCAGATGGACGTACCCCAGCCTTCGGTGTGCACCGGTCAACCACCAGTGGCTGTGCAACCTGCTCTTCTCCACTGGTTTGTGCTGGGCTGGTTAGCTTGGAGAATGGCTGTCTTTTTTTGGGGGTATTTTTTGTTCCTCTTCTCCTATGAAAGGCGTAGCCTGGGAAAGATGATGTGGGCTTTCTGAGTACCAGCTATTTTCCAGGAACTGGACAAAGGAGGCTGAGGGAGAGCCAGACCGTGGAAAAAGTCACGCGTGAAGCTACAGAAGTGCGGCTGAGACCACCTTTGGACCAATGGCGTTGCCCTTCGGTCGCGGGGCGGTGGGACCTGCCGACCCTGCTCGCGGAATCAACAAATAAATAGGCTTAAAATTAAAGCTGCTTACCTGTTTTTTTCCATTCAGTGATTCCTGACAGGACCCCTTTTAAAGCAGGCATCTCATCTGTGCTTCTCATGGCTTTTGTAAGATAATTAAGAGCTCTTAAATGGAAAGCCAGCATGTAGATGCGCTCGCAGGTGTCGGAGCAGGGTTTTCACCCCTCAGGAGGGGATGTACAGACTGTTCTCAGCTGAAGCAGCGGAGGTTGGTGAACAGCTGGAGGCATGGGAGCCGCTCTTTTAATGACTTCTGATCATAAACCCCAAATTTAGAGGCTTGATGTGCAGATGACATCCCCTGTTCTGAAAGTGGCCTGTGTGTGCGGTGGCACTCAGCCTGTGTTTCGGGTGCTTTCTGTCAGTCAGGGTAGGGTGAGCATACCTGGCATAGCAGAAAGGTGTTGATTTGATTAAAATCTGGCTCTATTGTCTGGCAGAAGTCCTGAATCCCCCTTTTACCCTTTCTGCAGGCAGAAAGAAGTGCAATTTTCATTCAGCATAGATGTTTCCCTTTCATCCCTGAAGCTAATTTTTTTTTTTTTTTCCTGCAGCAGTTTTGGTGAAATTATGTATCGCTTGTGATAATTCATTTTAAAAATTCCTGAGCTGTGTGGCGTACTTTCATGAAAATTCATTTAGATAAAATTAGATATTATTGTTTAATGAGGTGGCATTTCAATTTAGACCTTGCATCATGCATATACCAAGAGTTTTTTATGGAATAGTTAGGTTCATTTGAGTAATAAAGGCTGAATCATGGGGGCTTTAATTCTTAATCGCTGTGAGGATTGTTATCTGTGGGATGTGAGCTGTCTTAGTGGTATTCAATCAAGTGTCCACTTAGCCGTGACCAGAAGTAATTGCTCCCAAGTGGGTTGCACAATGACCTGTTAATACTTGCTTTGACCCTCTGACCTTGTCTGCCCCATTGTTTAGGATTTTATAGCGAGCGAGTCTGCATTTCTGTGGGGTCAAGTAGATATCTGAGGTCAAACATTTTCTGATTACTCCATAGTGTGCACTGTAAGTCTGTGGAGTTGTTGCACGGCGATAGTCGCCGCTTCAGAGCAGGACGCGAAGGGTTGGGAAATTGTCTTCCTGAATGCATGTAAACAGTTTAATATTTTACTGAAAGAAGTTCATCTTGTAAATTAGGTATGAATAATACATTTGTAATTACTACTCACGTCTTTAAACACTTGTGTCTTAATTGGCTTGGGCCTTTTCTTTAATGTATTTGTATTTTGTCAGGGAAGTTAATTTTACCTTGCAGAGACGGAAGGCGAGTTGCGTGGACTGGGGATGGCTTCGTCTCGCATCCCTTCAGCGCCTGGGCTGGTGTCGGTGCTGCGAGATGAGTTCAAGTCGGGATTGCTTCATCCCTGCCTCGGACTGCTGCCGTAGACTTAGTTTATGTGCCTCTCTCAGCCTCCCAAAATTAATTCGACCTACTTGTTGATGACTGCGACCGGCGGAGGGTTGGGATGTCCTGTATTAATTTTTTGGCCGCATTTAAACGTTGCCGAAAGAATGGTCGTGTTGTGCAGTAATTTGCAGGGGGACCTGCCGTGTTGCATAGCTGAAATGCGGTATTTTCTTAGCAGTGTATCTGGCAAAATAGCGTGGTTGTACAAACAAAGCCTTGGTATTGTTTGTAGCACTACTCCCTCTTTTCACGTCGTGTTTACCGCGTTCACTAGCCAAAACACTTCGGTGCGCTCTTCAGCCTTGTAGGTCAGCTTTGCTCTGAAAGAACGTGCGTGCCCATCTCTCGGCGTTGCGTTCTAGGGAAAATATTTTGATCGTCGTTCCCTGAGCGGGGCTGGTGGGATGACACAAAGCAGTTGGATCACGCTACAGTTTGGGGACAAACACAGCTCGCGTTCCTGTGAGGGAAGCAGACTATAGTCAACTGAGTAAGCAAGGAACGAGTGCTAAAGAGAAAACTATATAGCATATGTGGGGGAGAAAAAACAAAACAGTGACTCTCTTCCCACTGCCAGAATATTTAAAAACAAACAAACAAGAAAGCAAAGCAAAGCACGCTTTGCAATGAAGGGAACCTGGGGATTTTTCTTACTGTGCGGGAGGCGGTGTGGGGATCTCCTCTTGCCAGAACGCCCTCGGGGAGTTTGAACCGTCCGTTCTCTGAGACCGCGTCATGGTCGGTGCAGGACGTGGGTTGGCCACAGAGGCCCTCGAGAGCTCTTCATTTATCTGAATCGTCATCCATTTAAAACCGTGTGAAAACCCTGGCCTCCTGTGCCAGATTGTCTCTGAAGCCTTCTCTGTTGTAAAGGTTCAGACGCGGCTGGATTTATGGAGACGCCTTCCTTTGCAGATGTTGGTACTTCATCACCCGGAACAGTCCTGCTGTCCTCCATGGACCGGTGACATGTCAATGTAGGCCCTGGCGCAGGCGTGCGGTCTCATTTCCCCTCTCAAACAGTGACCGGGAGGCACTCCTGACCTAAACCAGCCCTGGACGTTATGGTCACCTCGCTCTGGGCCGTCCACCTCTGCCTCCCCACCGCAGCTGGGCTTAGGAGGGAACAGCTCCTTGGTTCTCCTCATCCTCTCTGGAAAACGTAAGCTTGGGAGGCGGTGCGGGAGGTGGATTTTCATCTCACGTTGCTAAAGGTCTGGTTGCTTCATCGGATGGAGCAATCCCTTCTTCTGAGGGCCTGCAGAGACCCCAGGTGAGGTGGACCAGGAATCGGAAGCCTTAGCCTCCTTGTGCTGCAGAGTAAGAATGGTGGTGAGACTGGGCGGGAAGGCGCCCAAAAGGCAGAAGTTCCTACCAGGTGCATATTTTAGGGTTGATGGTAATGAAACAAGCGTTATCATCGTTCTCTCTTAAGAGTTAGTCAGGACTGGGGCGTTTCTCGTAAAGACCCCATGACTAACATTACCATGGGAAATCCAGAGGGCTTTCTGAACTTCATTTTGAGGTTTTCACTGTGTTATAGATACAGTTTTCAGAAGAAAACGTCATGCTCTTTACTCTCCTTCTGAAAAACAAATGCGCAGCTTGAAGAACTGAGTACACAGCATCTCTAATGTGACACTCATTGCTTCTGACCGAGCCCAGGCACTCTGGGTCCCTTCTCTACTGGCGATGTCTGCAGCAGAGGAACTTGCTGTTGGTGGAAAGGTCTTGTGCCGAGTCCAGAATAAACAGAATATTTCTTAACTTTTGAAAGGAATGCAAGCGGATGCCACGGAAATGAAAGATCCCATTTAACATGGATACTGCAACCTTGATCTATGTTTTTTTGTTCTCTTTGAAATGTGGGAAAACATCTAAGATGTTGCGGAGGGTTGTTGGAAAGCCTGCGTTTCCCACATGCTCGGGTCTGTTCAGTGCCTTTGTGGGTGGTGTGTGGTTTGTGTCAATCATCAGTCAGGTGCTGATGGTGATAGAGCCGCGTTCAGCCTCTGAACCCGATGCCGAGCACATTGATCTTTGCGAACACGTTTATACAAGCTGGGGGAACGGCAGGCTTGTAGCCACAGTTTTCAACCATGTCCAGAGCTTCCTTTTGCAGCTCAGGAGAAGGCAGAATACCGCTTGTGCAGCAGCCTCAGACGGTGCTGCGACGAGCCCTTAGTTTGCCTTCGTATCAGTTGAGCCATTTCATCTTTTCCCCAGCAGACTAAGCAGCAGCACAGATTGGCCGTTATAATTAATTTTGTGCAGGAAGCAAGAGCTGGATGTTCCAGCATCTCCTGGTTTTCACTCTGGTTGAAGAGGGCACTGCTTGTACCTGCTACGCTTCCAGTTAGAATCCTTTCAAGGGAAATCGGACACTTTTCATGGGGCTGGGAATGGGTTTGGTGATGAAGTTTGAGGGGATCAGTGTAGCATCCTGGTTGGATGCAGACTGTGGCAGCTATTGATCCAAGTGAACAAAAGGCTTAAAAAACCCCTACGACCATCATCGGGGCAGTTTGTGTCCGTGGCCTTTTGAGCTCTTCCTGTTATGACTGGTTGCATCTTGCTGCTTTTCTGAACCCACTGCCAAGAGCGCATCACCAGAAAGTGAAACTCCCACGTCAGCCCAGCCGTGTCAGCGTGTGATAACGGTGCCGTGCACTCTCGGGGCCGTATGTCTTCTCTCATCAGTTTGGTTTTTGAAAAGAGGGGTGTTTTTTTTTTTTTTTTCAGAAATGCAACATACGTATTAGCATGGTCCTAGGATGTCTTGCAGAGCTGCTCCTGCCAAACACTGAACAGCCCTGAGAGTTGTTAAAACTTTAATCGAGAAACAGAGGCACTCAGCAATTCTCAGAAGCGCTCGGCACCTTCCAGGATAGAGCAATTTCAAAAAGAAAAAAAAAAAAAAACACCACACACAACAAAAAACATGAGATGTAGTTATGCAAATTATGACCTTTAAATTCATTTTATATTTGGATTGAAGTTGCTAACGCATTCTTTCCAAGTTCTGTTTTTCCAGCGTGATTCTGCTTCGGGTACTTCTCTTTGTATTGGTGGAGCGGAGCAGTGCCGGCCCCGCGGAGGGAGCGCGGGACACGATGAGTTGGAAAAGCAGCCACCGCGTCGTGGGATGGGCAGCATGTTGGTTAGCAAACAGCCTAAATAGGTGGATTTTAATTTCTCTGGAGGGTCTGAGCACGTTAACTAGATGGCAGATTCCTCATTAGCTAGATGGATTAAAATTTGTATCATGGGTGATGCCTATCCTGACTAATACGTGTAAGTAACAGCTCGTTCTGCTAGAGCTATTGGACGTGGCTTGGGTGGAGGAGAGGAATTGGCTTCTGCGGAGGATATTTGCAGAAAGTCACATTTCCACCATATGTTAGCAGGAGTCTCTTTGGATGCAGGTTTTGGATGGAGTCCTCTGTGTTGCTGTAATCTGGTTTGTCCTTTTTCTACCACTAGTTCTGAATCATACCAACTACTTGGACTCTGCTGCGTGTTTCCTGAAGGACAGTGGGAACAGTTCTGCTGGCTCAGCTGCCTTTCACCTCTTACTTCATCTCAGTGAAGAAGTAAGGTCTGGGGGACGGAAGGAGAAATTTGGTGTCAATCAGGAGGGAGGAGGACTGCAAAAAAATCTGAAAAGTCTACCAAGTTTAAAAAAAAAAAAAAAGAAAGAAAAAGAAAGGTACCACAAACCTCATCAATCCTGATTTAGGTCTGGCTTGTGACAAATCATTATGTAGGAAGGGAAATATCCCTTTAATTTTTAATAGCTTTGCAGTGAAGTTTTATTAGGCAGTAATCTTGTTCCTGAGTGGATAAAGGAGAAGGGTGCAGGCCAAGTAATTTTTTCCCCTCCCGTGCAGTTGGGAAAGGGAGAGGAGGGTCATGGCGAGACAGCTGCCTTCTGAAGCTCGAAGCAGCACCCGTCTCTGTGCCACAAGCAGACCGAATGCTTCCAAATGGATGTTTACAACATAAATATGTTCAGGATGTGGGTAGCGAGAGAAGTGTGGGAATAGACGTGAAGGTGCATGGGAGTGGGGATGCGAAGGGGGAGGTGTGAAGAGAGCCAGGAGAGTGTGATGCACATTTTGCAGATAACTTCTCTTCGGGCGCCTCCTTCCAGAGCCTGGGTGTGGACTGTCCTGCTCCTACCAGTGTGTCCTGGGGCTTTATGTTCACTGCAAAGAGGTTCTCTTACCCATCTCCGCTAATGTCACCAGTCCCTTATTTCGAAACGGGGTTTATTTTCAGGGAACAGCAGCTGATAATAAGCCCGGATTGGTCAAGTAGCTTCATTTGAGGTTTGGTTGCTGGTGGTTGGCGTTTCTTACAGTATTTCCCAGGCACCGAGTGCAGCAGACGTTTTGCTGGCACGTACCGAAGCGGTGTAGGGCACTCCTCGATGATATAGTCCTTATCCCAGCCTGGCTGCTAAACCCACGAGTCCCTCGGGCAGTAGTAGACAGCTACCCTGGGCGTTGGTGCTTGTTTTACCGTTGTCTCGGATGACTAGGCAGCGTTTCTATGATTTTAAGGCAGCGTGTCACTGCAGGATCTGGGATGAAATTACCACTTGCAGAGGTAGAGGTGACGATTCGACTCCCTTTGGCTGCTGAGCATCGGTGACTTGGGGAGGCTGGTGGTGCGGGGCACCTTCGGCACACCGCGATGAGTATCAGAAATGAGCATCTGGCCCTCTCTCCTCACATTTTTTTTTTTTCCCCCCCTTCTTTTTTGAACATCTGCTTGCCTGATTGTTTTATGGGGTATTTTTTTCTGTGGCTCTTTTAATTTGTGGTGAATGTGTATTTAATGTAAGTAAGATGTTAGCTTCTGTCTGGTTTTTCAGCAAGCATTCCAGTAATTACTGGAGTACCTTTGAATGCTACAGCTGCTATTTCTAAGTTAAGGAATCACATTTTCCAAGCATTTATAACTGAATTCACATGCTTAAAACTTGGCATTCAGATTGCTGGCCCACATATCTTATTTTGTCTTGATCCTTTAAGTTCGCGTATCAGCTTTGTGTTTCATTAAAAAGGTAAAAATGGCTTCTTGCTGCTTTGGGTGGGCTTGTAGTAGTCTTGCTTTATTACATTGCTTGAATTTAATAAAAAAATGGTGCTGGTTTGGGCTCTTAAATTATTTCTTTGTAGTTACTGCTGTGGGCTGGTGTCTTATTTTAATTTTTTTTTCCTTCCCCTCTGTCCTCCTTACCCTTTATTACTGTGAAGCAGTCTTTAATACTACTTGTTGGTACAGCTCTGAGTAGCTTCTCGGGATGCGGTTTGATCCTTTCTCTGCTGATGTCAGGCAATCCCTTCGTGCCAAAGGACGCTGGTTAAGGCCAGGCTTCCCCCCCGCGCCCTCAGCGACGTTAACTTGGCTTTTCCAGATGCTCCCAGAGAGCGATGCATGAAAATGAAAAAAATGACAGCCATGATTTTAAATTCANCGTGTCTTTTCGGCACNNATAGCAGCGTTGGGTCCNCAGGGTTGCGATGACCTGCAGATCGGCCGCGCCGGCTTTGCCTTGCGTTATGTGAATGCTGGGTGGTTGTGAAGATGTCCCCAGCTGTCGTCACAGCCCCAGCCCCGTGGCTGCTCTGCAGCGCTGAGTGCCTCTCGCTGTCTCTTTTTCTCTCTCTCCCTTTTTCCTTTTCAAGCTGTGAAGTCTGATCTGGAGGAAATGTGATTTTTGCGTTTCCCTGCCCAGAGAGGTATTTTTTTTTTTCATTTTTTCGAAACTGTTTTCTGGCACTTAGAAGTTGCGAGGTAATGAGGGGTGTGGGGGGGTAGAAGACATCTGAAGTTTGACCTCCAAATATACTTAGTAGATGTGGTGATAATTACAAAGCTTTTCTTCAGCTCAAACAAGGTACAGTGTGTGGTTTGTTTCTTTGAGCCCGTATGCTAAATGTAGGGCGGATGAGTTGAACAGTAAAAACTAAATTGATGGATCTGGTAGAGCAAAGTACTTAAGTAAATTGTATTATTTTGTAACACAAATTTTGTGAAAATGCCTCAGTCTTCCAATAAAAGTCTGAGAAGACTTCTGGACTTAATTAACTACCAATATTAGTTTATGTCATTGTTATTGGCGATAGTTTTACTCCCATTTCAACACTTGAGCTGCATAACTCTTCTTTGCGGTGAGTGTCCCTTTAACAGGACATGTGAAACGCTGTTTACTCTGAGGGTGGCGAGGCCCTGGCGCAGGTTGCCCGGAGCAGCTGTGGCTGCCCCCTCCCTGGCAGGGTTCAAGGCCAGGTTGGATGGGGCTCTGAGCATCCTGAGCAGTGGCAGGGTCCCTGCCCGTGGCAGGGGGGTTGGAACTGGGTGATCTGTAGGGTCCCTTCCAACCCAAACCATTCTAAGACTCTGTTTCACATGTAATTATGCTTTTATTGCATATATTCGGGAGAGAAACGTATCCAAACTTTGAGGATAGGCGCTGGATTTTGTCTTGAGCTCAGGTTTTATTTGCGTGTTGCTGTTTTTTATAGGCTCTGCAGTACTGGGTGCTCCGTGCCTCTCGCGCTCCACACAGCACTGGCCCCGGGCTGCAGCTGCGGGTGCGTGAGCGTGGAGGAGCACCCGTTTCTTGCCCAGGGTCGTGTGCGGTCAGTGCCAGGGAGCGACTGTCCCATGAGCTGTCTGCAGGGCTCTCCGGGAGAGAACAGGCAGAAAATGACCCAAAACGCTCTTCCCACACGGCACCCGTGGGTGCATGGTGGGGTGGGCTCCCCCACGCCGCGCCGTCCTCCCTCCCCAGCGCCGGGACCCGCGGGGAGAGCGTCCAGACGGGACTGTGGATTTTGGCTCAGCGGCGTTTTAAGAATCGCTTAAACTCGAGGAATTCATAACTTTGGAATTCAGCAAATTTGCACAACTCCGTGCATCTGCCGCTCCGTCAGCACACGCCTGCGTTCTGCTTTCCTCACCCTCAGCATCTCGGGCTAAAGATCTCGTGATTAACGACCCGACTCCTTGCGAGCATCTTATCAGCAGCGCTGCGAAAGCCGCTGCCGCGCGGGGAGCGCGCCGGCGAGGGAACGGCAGCGCTGGGCGAGCTCGGGCCGGGCCGGGGCGGCTGCTCTGTGGTTTGTTGTGTCTGGTTGGGTTCCTACTTTTCAAGTTGCTGTTGCGTTGGGTCATTGGACGCTTATTTTCCTCGTCTGGCCAAGCCAGCAGGATCCCCATGCGCTGCAGGGGAACATAAAACATCAGCCTTTAAGCTGGAGTGCTCAGCAGATAAGGATTTTAAGACTCTTGCATCATGCGCTGTGTCTTATGGGCTTACTTAGTATACTCCATTTGATTTAATTTAGATACTGAAGAAGGAGAAACACTTTAATAGCCAGAAAAATACTGTAGGTTGTAGCGCTGCTTCTTTCCCCGTTGCCTTAAAGACAAGATGGCTGGGAGCGCTGACTTAGGCTGCGATTACGGTTATTTAATTGTAGGAAGTAGCAGGGGTTTTTCAAACTGCTTGAAAACGATGTTACGCCTTATCTGTGCTACGAAGTGTTTCAAAAACCCAACAAGAATTCATTAGGCTTTTTGTTTTATTTCTTCTTTTCCGTGACTAAACGTAAAGAATAACTTCTCAATCTTTGCAAAGATTAAGAAATGTGCGAAATTAGGGGATTATGTCAGTTGGGGGGCTTGGGGAGGGTGTGAAAAGCCAGTGGGTGGCTCTGCCAGTGGTCTCCCCCGTAGAAATGCAAATAAAAATTGTAACCGACTTGCTACAGACGTTAGCTTGCGCGCTGCTAGGCGGCCATTTATCTTGCTCAAGGGTTTGGTTTGCTGCTCGTTTGGGTTGGCAGGGTTGAGGGTGGCTGGGGAGCAGGAGGTGCTGCTTGGATGGCGTTCCTGGGAGATGAGGAGAACCTCGGGGCTGCGGTTCGCTGGGTGTGGGGGGTCGGCCTCGGTGGCCGTGCCATTGTCACCACTTCACCGGAGGCTGGGACGAGGGGCTGCTGTCTGTGCACGATGGAGATTAGAAGGAGAAGAAATAGCAAACCTGCCAAGAATGATCTTACTGTAGCAGCAAGTGGGGAGCTGGCAGGAAAAGTGAAACATTTCCAAGTTGTAAAGGCAGTGGGTTCTGAAGTTCTGGGGTGGGACTGGGATTGTTTGCAGAGATCCGTGGCCTGGCCAAGTTGTGAACGCTGGATTTAGCTTCTGCACCTTTTACCAAACACCACAAAAAGTGCATTTGGATTATAATAAATTTTCATATATTTATTATTTATACATCTGCACTTTTTATTTAATATATTATAAATTTATATATGATGTAATATATATTTGCATTTATTTATTATTTATAGATAACCTTTCATTTGAGAATATTAATCATTGCATGAGTCTGCACTGCCCTGCAGTAATCGCGCTTGGGTGTTCTCTCTCAGTTGGTGAGAGCCCGGAGGATCTTCAGAGTGGGTGAAAATCATCTCAGACGTAGGTTTAAAAAAAGAAAGGGAGGGGAAGGGGAAAAAAAAAAAAAAAGGAAAAGTAAAGCAGGCCTCCCAAAAGCTGTGGTGGAACCCGGTATTAGCAAATGCTTCTAGGAAGTTTGACTGAGAACCATATGGCAATGTGGGGAGTATTATCCGTTGCTCCGAGAGTTGGTCTCTGAATCAGCCCATTGACTTCAGCAGCACTTAATCATGTGTTTTAGCTCTTCTTTGAAAAGGCTTGCATTCCTGAATCATGTCCTCCGATTTTAACCACTAGACGGTACTTTGTTTTGTGGTAGCAGACAAGTCCAGTCATATTTCTGTGACTAAGTTTGCAAGTTTTGACTGCATCGCTGGTGAAGTATGCTGATGAATATTCCCCCTCTTATCAAAATCCAAACATTTGCCACTGTCCTTGAATTTTAGGGTGAAACAGAGTGTCTTCCTGGGATGGGGTTGGTGGGATGCTGCGGGATACTCTGTGCTTTCGTAGGTTCATCTGCAGAGCACTGTGGATGCTGCGATGGAAATAAGCAGGGGTGAAACCAGCAGACTCGAAGTACTGCCCGGAGTTCTGCTTTCAGAAGCCCTGGGTGCTGGTGGTGGTTGAACCCACATATTAAAACAAGAACCAGTCGTGTGGGTGCAGATTTGGGTTGTATTTGGATGCTGAAGGACATCCTGGAGCCTCACGCATGGCTCTGCTGTGCCAGGGGTGATTTGGACTCTCTGGTGAAAGAAAATGGTGGTTTTGTGCATCTTTTGGGGCTGTACTGGTTCGTGTCTGTTGCATCCATCAGCCCCCCCTGCCCTGGTGTTGTTGCATGGGCAGAGTTGCCAGGTCCCAGCCGTGGGTTTCAGGGAGGCAGGGCATGGGTGCCCATGGGTGCCGGGCTCCGATCGCAACTGTGACAGCATCAGAAATGCAGGGGACGGGCGTTCCCAGGGACTTCTGCTCCAGTCTGTCCCTTGTTAAAAGGAAATTCCAGGCAAACCCCTGTGCCACTACCTGATCTGGCACAGGGAGGGGGAAAAGTCCCCTCCCAGCCCGTTCCTGGGGAGGGGGTGCGTGGGCTTCGCTTTCATCCCTGAGAATCGTTACATTTCAGCAGAATTTTTTGTCTCACCTTTCTGTGTTTTTACAGCTCAAGCAGTTTTTACTTCCCAGCTTTCAACATCTGGAATTCGGTTTCAGTTTATTAAAAAAAAAATTTTCAAAATCCACAGTCTGGATGAAACACCAATGGCTTTGTATTTGCCCACAATTTTTAGCTTTAATTTTGTATCCTTGGCAAATGCCAGAAGTCCCAAGTAGCTGCAAGTTCAGGAGCTGCTGTTTTCTGCTGCGTCTTAATCTTAACCAGTTTTTTTTTTAATTATTTTTCCTGCTAGACACTTTTCTAATTGGGGATAATACCAAAATGATTAATCAAATTAAGCAGGAGAGCAAAGTGGCTGATGCACAAAGCTGTGTGGAGCTGCTGTCCTCGGCGGCGAGGTTGTCTCCCTGTAGCTAAAGTTGCTTAATGGGCCTCTCAGGCTCTAGTTTTTTTTTTTTAATAAGGTACTGTGTAGATCCCATTGACTTCAATTGTTGATTGGGATGCCTGACAGCCGGGAAATTAAGCCCCTTCTTTGTGACCGAGTTGAAGGCCAGATTTTCAAGGATTTTCGAATGCTTAGCAGCCATAATTGGTGTTCGGGTTTTTTCCTTTTTTTTTTTTCCTTTTTATTTTTTTTTTTTTGGAAAAAGTTCAATTCTCATTTGGACATCTAAAGAAGAGTGAGAGATTACGATACTTGTAGCGACTGGTGTTGCTGGGGTGTGATGAAGTTTTTTGAGAACAACCTGGCACCTAATGAGCTTTACTGTCCAAAGACGATGTTTGTTCTTCTGCATTTCTGCTTTGTTCGCGGACGCCGAGCAGTTTTGCAAATTCTGGTCTTGGAGGAGAAAATTCCTTGCTTCTGCCTCATTTTTCTGTGTTTTCTATAGCGACTGGGGGGGAGGGAAGGGGGGCAAAACGAGTAAATTAGACAACTGTCGGAAAAAAGGGGGACATGCAAAATCAAGTGTTCTACTTGCGTAATCTGTTTAACACCAGCGAGGCACGGGGCCTTGTGGGACACGGGAATAAAAGGAACATCTGTGCAGGCCACATGGCATGCTCCGGAGGAGCCCTCCGTCCCAAGCAGCTCTGCTCTATTTGCAAAGAAAAGCTCCAACCAACATCAAAAAGTTGAGGTGGATCCCAGCTGAAAGGGGAGAACAAACGTTACTGCTCAGGGCAGTGAAGTTCCCCTTGCAAGCAGCCTGCGTGGCCTTGTGAAGGATGCTTTGGGCATGTGTTTCTGGTGGCAACTGATTTAAAGGAAAAAAAAAAGGGGGGGGGAAAAAAGAAAAAAGGTTATTTGTTTTGGGAAAATTGTATCTGTATAAGAAGATTTTAAGAAATTGCTGAGCGTCTCAAGCTACAATCAAATACAGGTATATGAGAAGAATAGGGAGGATAAGGTTTTTTTTGGGGGGGGTGTTTGGGTTTTGGGGGGGTTGGTTTTTTTTGGTTTCATTTTTTTTTCTTCCCCCCCCACCTGACTGTACACATCCTGAGATCCCAAGGCTTTCCAGGCTGCTCCTTACTCCTCTTATTTTGCTGGTGGTGGTGGTTGGTAAACAGCTCCATCGTTAGGCAGGGCCCTGGGGAGCTGCAGCTGCTCCGGCCCCGCTCCCCCGGGACGCTGCCAGGGATCTGGCATTGCTGGAGGGGAGGAGAAACGAGACAGGACTGTGGTTTATTTCCACTTGCAACCTGTTAGAGTGCGGTAATTCTCACAGTGGGGCTTTGCGTTTTCTAGACAGGCTGTATTGTTTTTAACAGAGTCGTGTATCGGCAAGCTGGATAGTCTGTATCAAGAAGGCACGTATTTTTTAATATGTAAATAGGAAAGGATGATGGTTTCATCTTTATTCCAATGTACCCAGGGTGGCAATAACGCTTTTTAAATCCCTGTGAAACAGATTGTATATGGCAAAATTAATGTCTCAACTCTCCAAGTATTTTCTCTAAAATATTTGAATTTTTGCATTTATTATGCTGCTTGTTTAAAATAGCGAACGGTATCAGCAGTGCATTCAAAGCTTAATTGGTGGAACACAGATTTATTCTAATTTAAAACAGTCACTTAAAAACAGTTTTGTATATATGTATACATGGGCACAACTTTTCATACAGTTGTCTGTTTTGGAGCGGTCTCCTAGGCACTGATGTACAAGTTGAACCTGTTTTCTTTTGTGCAACATGGCATTGAGAAATCATTAGTTAAAACAGCGTTCTGTGGTTCCACTGCAGTCAGTAAACAGCCGAACGCGAGATGACTGAAGTTCTGCCTTTGATCAGGCTTTGGAACATGTGGTGCCAGATACAGTCCCAAGGTGCGTGTGTATCTACCTGGGTATGTAAATATACGGTGGTGAAAGCTGCTTTAATGAAAGTCTGGCCAAGTAACAAAATAACCATGTCACCCACCCCAGGCGGGGCGTGGGTATCTGGAGATGTTTTGGGTTGGTTTCCTCTTTTTGTCAGTCACGTGTGTCATTTATTGTTATTTCCTCAGCCACTTCCACTTTGTCCCACTTCTTCCCATCATTTCGTAAGGACTCTTCCTCTGCCACCCATTTTGTCCTTGAAACCGGGCTGTGTTATGATGCTGCATCTCCTGGTAGTAGCGGGGTGAGGGTTGCTGTGCCGATGAGGGTCGGGCGTGGGTATCCCATGCCAGATCCCCGGAGTGATCCCTCACTTGTGCCAGTGGAGCATGGGAATTTCAGACACTTTTTTGTTTTGCAGCCACTTGCCTTTTTCTCCCACCGCACCTCTTCTCATTCCCCTGAACGCATGGTTGTGTATCTGCTGCCCGTCGGGTTTGTCCTGCCCGTTGCAGAAAGCTCCTCGGACCCGGCAGCGCCGTGCGCGGGGTGGCATTTCCAGCCTGTGCCAGCCACACTGCTGGATGTCATGCACTGTGCTGTTCCTCAGGTCACAGCATCGACTCTCGACAGCTCTTCAATGGCATCGAGTGCTGTTTTGCAGTTTGATGTACGAAACAGTGCTCTCGGTTCCTTCAAAAGCCCTGGGAGCAGCCGGACCCTGGGGTGGGCTGGAAGCATCAGGGAAAGGTGAGGGTGGTAGGGCTGACCTCACGCTGATCAGATGAAGTCCATAGTGGTCCGCCAGCTCATCTGAGCTGCACGCCTCTGCCTTTGAGATTTAAACAGTGAAACATTAAAACTTGTCTTTCAAATCTGTTCAATATTACGAAGATTAATTTTTGTTGGGGGCAGATTAATAGGTTTCCTATTCTGATTAATACAGTGATAATAGAAACATTGTGATTGCTGGAATTAATGAAGCCCAGACTCCTGTCTCAAGGTTTGACTGACTTTGTATTTCCGTTATGCGAAAGTTGCTGCATCTCATTACCCGTTATTTCGCTGTAGCCTTTGGAGAGTCTGTATGGGAGCAAGGCAGCACAGGGGAAGGTCCGTGTTTGGGGGGGTCTGTATTGGAGGTGTTGGGGGAGAAATTTTGTCAAAGAGTGGTCAAGGGTTTTGCTTATGTTGCAGCATTTTTAGAGTTTCTCTGTCTTTAACCCAGCAGACTATTTTTGCGAAAGTTGTAGAAGAGGAGTGTCCAACTCAAATGTGTGGGCGCATCATTAAAAGCTTCAATTTGTCAATGCCAGATCGAACTCAAGTGCGTGGGTAGATCATTAAAGGCTTCAGTTTATCAGAACTGATCTATTATCTGTTCCTCTCCCTCCTCCACTCTTCCTCTCGGCACTACATGTGGTTTCTCCAGGTTCTCTAGCGTTGAGGTCCGCGGAAGTGCCTGAGATGCCTCCATGCCCCGGGCCACGCAGGACTCGCTCCTGGCACAGCTCAGCCTGGAGCTGGTGGTGTGCCGGTGAGCCAGCTGGCTGTTGCAGACAGCTGATCAAATGGTTTTGGAGGCCTCCAGTGGTGCAAGCCCCAGACTTAATGCGTGAGAATTCATGCCTTTGGGAGCTCTCTGCTCCTGTTAATCCCAAGGGATTCAAAAGTTGCAGGTGGGGCTGGGCACAGAAAATACACGGTGATCCTGTTAAGCCTTGTTCCCTTGGGAAACCTGCCTGAAGAAATCTTTTGTGGAATGTTTTGGTGAGGTCAGTTTTTGGTGGCATAAGAAACGTCCATTTTTCCAGGTGCACCGTCAGAGTTCAGGCCAGGCTGAGATGGGATGTCTTTACCTACTCCCAACGCTATTTCTTGTTCCTTGTGTAGAAGCTCTTGCAGCTTTCAAATCTGCTTGTTGGCACAAAGATGCCAAGATATTCCTTGGGCTTGAGAAGGGATGTGAAGGAGAAGAACGATGTGGAGGTGAGGACAGTGCTTCTGTATGCTGTAGCCCTTGTCTGCTGCAGACCAAATATGTTATTGAGACAAGTCATTTTGCCTCAAAAGTCTCAAAAGAACATGAATTTTGAGCAAGCGCTAGCCAAAATGAGCCTCAATTCTTCATCTTCTAAACGGGGTATCTATTTAGAAAGTATCTGAAATGATACTTTCCCGCTCTACAGACATGTCGTGGATAAAGATTACTGAGCAGTTGAATACTGTGGTGCAGCAGGTCAGCTGGAGACATCTTGCCCCAACATGTGTAGATGCAGCTTTCTGCTCGGCTACGTAGCCATCTGCATATCTGTCATCAAGCGCGGCAATAAAGCGAGCCTCGGATCTGTGTTTCTGACACTGCTCGGTTGCTTCTCTCAAGTGCTCTGCTCCTCATGAATAAAACACAACTGATGCAAGAGGCAGGTCGCTTGGTTTGCAGGTATTTCAGTCTCTGAAAAAAAAGTCGTGTTTAGCATAAATGCTGTTCAAAAACCCCTTTTGAATCTGTTTTTATTGTGTAGCACAGTTTTATTATAGGGTCGCATAATCCCTATATTTAGATTCGACTTCGAGCCGCTGCATTGCATTCGGGAAAGAGCGGGAGGAAGCCCCAGGGCCAGAGAAGTACCTGGATTTTTTCTTGGGAAGTTCCATACAGTTGTTGCTAAGACAGAAAATTCCAGGTGTTCCTCAGGAACAGTAGGGTGCCAAAATAATTAACTCCACAAGGTTAATTTGAAGGTGGCAGTTCTTGCCATTGGAAGATGTGGAAAGGCTGGGAGCAGCCACGGCGTTGGGGCTGCTACTGAGGGAAGGGACTGGGGAATGAAGGGGTCAGAAGCACCACGCGTGATTTATGCCGTCATATTTTTTCCTACCGCAGTCCCTCAGGACATTTTCATCTGTTGCAAAGTTTGTTTTCCCCGCTGGGGTTTCTTGCTGCGGGTCCCCGTTGCGTAGTGGTCCAGGGAGCAGAGGCTCTCCCGGGCGCTGGTGCATTGGTTAGGGCAGCGAGTGCCGGCTCTGATCTGGGCAGGTGCCAGAGCTGCTCCTGAGATCCGGAGTGGTTTCACGGGTGTGAGGCGGAGCAGCCCCCGGAACACCTCTGTCCCTGTTTCTGGATAGGAGTTTTTACTCAGTGTGGATACTTTGTCAGTGAAGAAATTACACATCTTATTTTAAAATACCCTTATTAGTAAAACGGATGTTTCATTTGTACAGCGAGCAGCTTCCTCTGCGCTAAGCTTAAACTCAATCTGTGGTACTAATAGCTGGGGAGAAAATTGTACTAATTGGTATTTCTTAACTGATGCTTGCAAATTTTGCCTTTTCACCCTGAACATCAAATAGTTTTTATATGTGTTTTTCCTAATCTCAGAGGAAAGATTATTGCTAACAAGAGATTCTGCATTTTGTTAAGGTTTTATCAGGATGCAGTGAGCGAAGGCAGAGAGTAAATATTTCAGAAATTCAGAGACAGTTATATTTTGATAATGCAAAGTAGGTTAAAGTACCTGGATTTTGTGCACAGTGCAGTGTTTTTGAGCAGAATATGGATTTAGATGGTGACACATTTTGGTATGTAGAAGGAACATAAGCTTGCCTGTCAGAGGAGCACGTTGCAAGTGTGAAATAAGCGTGTCTTCAAAAACCTTTCTTAATATTGTAACTTTCAGTTTTATTTAGAGCCAAATAAAATCTGCTGTGAGATAATGTTTGATACATAGAAATACTCTTGTAATGCTCCCCCCACTTCCAACGTCTATAACCACCTTTTATTTTGAAAAGAAAACGATAGGCTTTGAGATGATTCTAACTGAGTGAAGTTTTAAAACGTGTTTTTTGTCTTTCAGTCTCCTGAGAACATTTTTTCTGAGTGACTCCGGCTTCCAGACACATTTGCCATGATAAGGGTTTCGATCCTTTCCCGTATTTGCCCTGAGTCATGAGTGGATATGTGTGATGCCTGCAAGTAAAACTGGTGAGTCAACAAACCCGGGTTTGCAGTAACTCTCACTTATTCTTTCTTACAATCTCTCTTCCCCTCACCCTTTTCTCCCCTTTTAATATGGTGGGGTTTGGGTTTCTTGTTTTTTTTGTATTGACTGTGCTTAAAAGCAAGTCTCCACTATTCTTTAAAAAAAACACCAAAACCTGCACTATAATGAAATAGCAGTGATAGCAAATATTATCAATACCAAAACAAATATCGCCTTCCTTTCCTTCTTCCCTGCATCCCCTCGAATCCTGTGAGCTATGAGGTCTTTGGTGGCGACGCTGGAATTCAGTGATGCAGGTGAATCCGCGGCCCAGAACTGAAGCCTTGCAGATAGACCAGGTCTAAACATGCTTATGTGTGCAGTTCATGTCATGATTAAATATGAATATGGAGAGACCTCCTCTCTGTCATATGTCACAGCCTTAGCTCTCAAAGGAGCCATTGCCAACAAATAATTAGCTCCACCGTTTGCTGCACTTGCATCCCAGTGACAAAATGGTGTCACTGGTACACAGGAGAGCTGTCTGGTGGGACGTGCGTGCCCCGCGCAGCCTGGTGCTGCGATGCCCAGCCTGGAGGAACACGGGGACAAAGCCTTTAACAGCTGGCTGCGGCCGGGCGGCCTCTGTGCGTGGTCAGGCTTGAGCGGGTGGTGTGGGATGGCCCCTTCTCCCTTAGCTGGCGGTTGCCATCTCCCCAGGGTGTTCGCCAGCCGAGAAGCCTCTTGGTCCCTTTTGTGCCAAACAAGTGGTGGCTGTGCTGTTCCCCACTGTCCCCATCCCCAGCAGCCTGGTGTGGGGAGCCTTCCCTCTCCTCTCCTCCTGCTCCTGATTTCCTCTCCTATTAATCGGGGTTAGAGAAGGGGCAGGATATCTTCATTGTTGAGAAGACTTCAGAGACTGGGGAGACGGGAATCATCTGATTGTGCAGGAAAATTGGAAGGTCTATGTAAGAAATCTTTCAAAACTAAGAAATCTGCATAATTAAATTACGTATGAAATGGAAGCCAAATTGTTTTTTAAAATAAATTCAGATTTCTATTATATATTTAATATCCCTCTGTGTGTTAGAAAGTGCATTTCAACTCAGACTATAAAACCCAAGAAATTCACACATCAGTGAATTGTGATTTTTTTTTTTTTTTAAAGTTTCCATTTTTTCTTTTTTTCCAGAGGTAGCATAATTACCATGTCATTTAGCAAAGATTATAATAGCTGTTCAGTTTTTACCGACTGGTGTAGTAAACAGTTGAATAAACCCATATGGCAGCTCAAAGTGTGCATGCAGGAGAGGGATTCTTACCATTTCCTTCGTGTCTGAATTGCCAGCCTTGCTGATAGGGCTGAGATCCCCAAACAGGGACCAACTCCAAGCTTCTCTAGTGATGCAAAAATTTCTCACTGCTCTGTCGCGTAGGAATCAATTGAATTTAATCACGGTGGTTAGCTAATTAATCATTTCTTTGTGCCTGTGAAGTATGTGTGGAAAACTTGGGGTTATATGCAAGGTACATGCCTCTTTTTAAAGCAGTCTGTGCATTTGCTTGATACTTCTGTAGTAACTGTAAGTAATACCTGGACTCTGAATCTTACTATCCAAGTCACTATGAAAGATGGAGGCCCTTCTGAGGCTGGCACAGGTTAAGTCCGGTGTCACCAGGTGTTGTGATAGCCCCGTGGCACTGTCTGTAACGAGACTTTGTGTCTGGTCTCAGCGATGGTAAATAGAAGGACCGGGGTGTTTCGAAGCACCCTCTTGGCAGAACAGGTTGAGTTACGGAGCTGTGACTGACCGGCATCCAGAGTAAAGACGGAGTGTTCGAGTAGTGTGCCTTCTGGGTAGCTTCAGCATTAAAAACTAACAACAACGAAAAGAAGAATTGTTAACTCTCTCCAAATGTTGGCTTGAACAAAGAAAAAGGCTTGTGCTATTCCGCCTAAAATTCACTTACTTCCAGTTATCTTAAAATTTTCATGTCACATAATAGCTTTCAAATATCTTCTGAATGCATTAGGCTCTCTAGGTGCTTAGAAAATATTGCAAAATAATAATATGAAATGACCAAGCATCGAGCAGTCCCACTGGAAAGGAGCAGTTGGCCAAAGCTGGTGCTTGTGTTCATCTTAACCCTGATGTACGACCAGCCCTCCACCGTAATTCTATCAAGAGATGGTAAGTTGCCTAGCAATGTGCTGACTGCAGAGGGTACGTGTTGAGCTAATTCAGTTTTTGTTCTCATTTTCCTTGAGAGTTCAGCTTAAAGGAGCGATCCTTTCTCCGGCTGCAGCAAGAGCCACTTCTCGGCGGTCCCTGTTGTTCCCCACTCGAGTGTCCCTGGTGATGTCAGGAATTCATTCACCGCCGTACGCGTTTTAGAAGTTTCCAGCTTATTGAGTAACCAAATGTGGTTTCTGCTGATTGTGTTGACTGAATACGTAGGGCTTTTCGAAGAGGCAAGGGTTTTATTTAAAGCAGAGCGTTTGGTTGTATACCATTTTATTGCAGGCAAAGGTCATCTAGGGTAAGCAGCCAGAACAGTGAATTGCCTCACTGCAGCACCTAGGAAAATGAGACAGAAAGATACGGTAAAAGATTTTAACAAATGGCTCGTAGTTATAAATTTTTGAAGTCGAGGAACTGGTGCTGTGTACGTTTTTAAATTGGAGATAACCATGCTTGTACGATAAATTGAGTTAAGAAGAGAACAAATCAAAATAATGGGGTGGTACTAAAAACCTGGTGGTGCGGCGAGCTGCTGGCACCGCACGCTGCCGGCGGGGCTCGGCGCTGCGCACGCCAGGCTAACGCTGTTAGAAACCTGCCCTGTCCCTGCACGGCCGGAGGCATGGCCACCAGGCTTCGTGGTGACCTGTTCTTGCAGGGCTGCACCTCTCCTGCCGCGGTCCTCTCCTCTGGTGGACCTGCTCTTGGTTCCGCAGAGGGCTTTATCTGCCCGGGATGCTTCTTGTGATGGCCCAGGAGCCAAAGCCAGTGGGGTTCGTTGGCAGACGCGGGGTGGGAGTGGATTCCCCGGGTCAGTGAGTTGTGTTGGAGGGACGGGGGGAGTGGGGCAGAGCTCCGGGAGCCCAGCCCGGCGTCCCCCGGCAGAGCTGCATGGCGGGAGAGGTGGCAGCAGCCCGGAGATGGCACGTCTGTCCTCGCAGGAGCTCCCTGGCTCCTCAGAGCGTCAGTGGCGACGGGAAGACTTTTGTTTTTCTGAAACTTTTCTGTCCGTGGAACTTTCTCTTTGGCGGGGGGGGGGGGGAGAGAAGAAGTAATTTTAACAATTTAATATACTACATAATATGTTT
>Ga0065711_1031774_pt1 | contig 28774 bp, 14 predicted proteins | sample Hoacrofraction12_FD_59098 | JGI IMG/M metagenome (GOLD analysis project Ga0065711, IMG submission 59098) | Hoatzin crop microbial communities from Cojedes, Venezuela - Epithelial fraction 12 v2 (version 2) | ecosystem: Host-associated > Birds > Digestive system > Esophagus > Crop | place... | reverse complement strand
GGGGGGGGGGGGGGAGAACTATACAACACAAAAACACCCACGTCTCTTTTGGAGAACTGAGGGGTAGCAATGTTTGTAGCAACTCCAGCATTGCACAACAAACGAGCCATCTAACGAAATGGAGAAATCTCAGACTTTCGTAACACTTCCTGCAGTGGGACAGGCCCTCTGCTCCCGCCCCACAACGTACCGCGGCGTTGCTGCTCCTCTAGCTGCACCAGTGCAGCTGCTTCTGGGTCAGCAGATCATGGCACAAACAATCCACCTAAACCTCTACATATTTACATTTTATTTAAACGCAGAGTATCTCAGCTACCAGGTTAACAGCACACCATCACAGACAGCGGAATGGGAACGAGCCACCTTCCAGGGACAGAAACACCCTGCAACCGAAGGGAACAGCACAGCGGACACCCTCTGAGTTCCCTGCCAGCACCGAAGCTTTATTTCCATTAGCCAAGCTATGAAATGTGAAACACACCATCAGAATAGAGGCAGCCCAGCGGGATCTTACTACAAAGGTAACCCTGGTCCCAAATCCCAGGCTCCTCAGTCTCTTCCCACGGGGAATTGAGGCAGCATCCTGCACAGCAAGGTACATGCTGGTATGCACAAGCTGCTTGAGGAGGGAGAAAAAACCCGAAACAACCAGTTTTGTGCCCCAGTGCATTTTCAGCCACAGGTTGACAGCAACGGCAACCTCATACTCACAGTCACGAACGGACGAGTGACAAAAGCCAAGCACTTTCTCAACAGAACACCTTCTCCGCAGACAAGACGGAAAGTGGCACATCGTCACTCTGCTAGTTTGGCACCCGAGCACCGAGGCACCCCAGGATGTTACCCAGGCACAGCATAAGGAGTTCACACAGATGACAAGGAGCTGCTTTTAGAATGGCTGCCTTGTAGGACGAGAGGTTTTTACTCAAGCTTGGGCCTGGTGTTCATTCCACTCAATCCCCAGGCTACTCAGAGGATGGCATAAATGGCCCATCAGCGCACGCCGGCGTGACAAGCCGCAGCGACCGTGTATGCCGCAGCCTCCCCTCCGCCACTAAGCCTACCAACGCACTTCTGCAGAGTTTCAGCACATGCCAGATTTCAGTAATTTTTTTCAGCCAGCACTGGAGGATTCCGATCTTCCCCCCCTTGTTCCAACGTCTCCATACTGCAACGGCCCAGGAATGGAGCTGCTGGATGCCAGACCAATACGCATTTGAAGTAATTTGAAGCGGCAGGTAGAAACTTCTTTCACTGGAAAAGACCACTTAACTACTCCCTCCAAGAGCTTACAAGACCCACAAAGCAAAACCACTCTCATCTTTTTTTGTTTCAGAAGTCAGAGAAACACCTGACTTCACAGTAATTATCTCTTTCTACACAGTATGAATGTTTTGTCACATCATACGTCAAGTTTTTCCATCCATGGTTTCAGTTAGACCCATCATCAGCATAGCATGGTTTTATATAAACAAAGTACAAAACATCCAGAGAGAAAAGGGCTAAAGATGGAGAAAAACATATGTGGCAAACTTCTAAAAGGGCAGCTACCATAGTGATGTAGTGCATAATGTAAACTCTCAGTGATAATCCTAAAAGATACCAGTGGCCAAAAGGCCGGCGATGTAGACAGAAGGCCCTGGAGAGGTGCAGTCTGCCATAATGCTCTGTAATCTGTCAGAAACCAAGTTGTTTTGCCCAGTGGGCAAGTATACTATGCAAACACGTTTAAATGTTTAGTTTTCACTTAAGTGAAAGATACTACAATTAATACTATCCTGCTTTTAAAACTACGGTTTGCATTCAAAAAAGCAAAACTTGGAATTAAAAATATCTTTGTACCGAACTATAAAATATAATAGGTAGTAAACAACCTGGTTTATAATTGATGTTAGGATTCAGCTCAGTTTTTCAGGGGACTGCAGGGCACCCATTAAGGAAAGAGTTACCGCACGCTACAGCAAAAGGTCTCACACTCGATACACTTTAATTACTTAGCTGCAGCAGGGGAGAGTCACTGAAGCCTAGCCTGTTTTGTTTCACTGTGAAAGGCTTCTACTGCTATTAATATTCACCAAGGGAAACTGAAATAATATCTTGTCTCTGTCTGAATACCTTGGAATTTTTATGGACAAACTAAATGCAAAGATTTTTATTTCTTTTCTCAAAATCCAGGACAAAAGAAACCTACCAGCTTGCAAAGCCACCTGACAGAGCAAACCTGCATTCCTACACAGAGTAACTCTCTTTCAATCACGTCTTTATCACAACAACAATTTCAACACAAATGATCCCATTGCAGCACAACCCCAGAGGTCAGCCAAGTACCCAGCGCCCCACGGCAGAAGCAACACACCGCAGGTTATCTACCGAGAGCCTGCTCCGGGCACGCAGAGGATGACCTTCGGCTCCACACCGCTGAGCTCCCGCCCCGTGACACTGCCGTGACACTCGCTGCAAAGCCGAGCACACGGAGAGCAGCGGACAACAGCTTTTATTCAGCTTGCAGCACAACACACTGCCAGTGCTGCAGAAAAAAACCCAGCAAGAACTAACTCCTTCCCACCAGCTACATCTACATCCTTTTGATTTCCGGAGGACAGCACCAACCTCTCTCATCCTCTCTCAAAATGCTTAGGCAAAAATCTCTTTTTTCCCCCCTAAACTCCACTCTAGGATAGCCTATTATTTGTGCATCTGCTAACGCTACCAAAAAGTTGAATCCCAACACTGAATCAAACTGTAGTCTCAGCATATTGGGAGGATTCTCTGCCCAAAATGAAACATAGGTGCCATCTGTTTCAATTACACTAATCACAAGGAGACATAACATTGTGAAACTGGCACTTCTTAATAGACATTTTTTTTAAAGACATTTTGAAAGCGAAGAGAGAGGACCATGATACACTAGAGGCAGGAGGATATTTAATACTCAGCAGCAAACAGTCCCAACAAGCTACACAGTCTGCTGGACAAACCACTGCTAGAACTGGCCTCACAGCAAAGCTCACTCTTGCTTTCACTGAAGCCAGAGAAAAACTTGCTACATTTGGAATGATACGAAACTGAAAGGCCATCTTAGAACACATTTCCTAAGATATTGTGGTTAGTACCTTTCAGTTATTCCATGGAACTCTGCAATTTTTACCTTCAGATTTCAGAAAATAAAGGAAAAATTAAAAAAAGAAAAACAAACGACCCACACAACAAAAATATTGACATGGACACAAGCGCTTGTTAGGTGATCAAAGAGAAGACTTGGACAGAAACAAGGTAAATATTTACCGATTCCATAGTTGAAAGCTGTTGTCAGCAGGACATATATTAAAATCCAACAGAGGTGTGTCCCAAAAACGCTGTGTAATCTGAAAAACACAAGAATCGGTTCATTAGAAAATTAAAATACACAATTTAATTTTATTCACAACAAGCATGCTACCTTTGAGCACATGAAGGCTACTAAACAAAACCCCTTGCCTAACCCAGAAATAAACTTTCTGATACCGAGTCTGTACAAACAGAATAAAAGGAGTTGTGGAAAGCTGAGCAGAGGGTCAACCAAGTTCTATGACCTTCTCATAATAGATTTCAAAAAAAAAAAAAAATTACTTGTTCTCTCAACGTTTCTGTAACCATCTGTGTGGTTTTACCGTGATTTTATTTACGAAAGCAGGCGTGTCACCCCCCCAGCTATGAGAAACTCGTGAACCAACAGACTATGCAGGGAAAGAGTGAACCTGCCCACGGCGTGCTACCAGGGGCCGGGTGCTGGTAATTCACTTTCTTGAACAACCTGCATGGAATTACCCATGACACAAACACCTGCTTTTTCAGTATACCTGGGATCCTTGCTCTGAACAGCAGTTAATCTACTACAAACCTCTAACAACAACTTTATTTTTCAAGCAGCTTTTGCTGCACCTCTTCAAGGATATTTTTCCAGGCACAAATCCCCAGAGTGAAATTTTCTGACACCGGGCAGGAACCAGCAGGAGTTCTCAGCAACCACGGCAAAGGGGAATTACACTCATTAACTGGGTGGCTGAACAGTTACATGAAAGGTTTGGCAGACGACTGCGGGTCCAAAACCCAGTACCTGACCTCCTCACCGCTTCTCAGGACAGAGGAACACTGGACATTCACAGCCTCGGGCGACTGTCACGGCAGCACGGGCAGGCACCCGGCTTGCCAAGACAAGTGTCCGTGCTGCAGCCAAACCCAGCCGATCTCCTGAGCACGTCTGCTCAGAAATCAACGTCTCTCCCAGCCAGGGCAAGCCAGGCTGCTCCAGGTGAGATCTCCACAAAAGCCACTATCTTCTTCCAGGTTATCTGGCCTGCTCCCCAGCTGCAGAGGGGACAAGTGTTGGAGAGCAGAGCTCGGTCGGAGCCCGAACACGTCATATGAGCAAGGGCAAGCCTGAACTACAAACAAGCAGTTTGAGGGTTTGCAGTGTGGAAGACCAGAGAGCCTGGGCAAAGCCACATGCAAAACACTGTCTTCTCACAGATTTTTTTATGGGAACCGAACCACCTCCAGATATCTGCACAGCATTAGCAGGTTCCTCCTTCTACTCGTAAGGAACCTGTAAATATGGGCAGAGTCAACGTATGGTTTAAGCAAAAAAACACAGAACTTCTTCAAAACACGCATTAGATGCATAATAGCAATACCCGATCTTCTGCTACACTTCCCCAGAGATGCAGCTCAATAAAGGAACTATTTAAAAAGAGAAATAAGCGCTGCAGACTACAACTGCTCCAGCTCAGCTGTGCCACCCAAGCAGCAGGAACCTGAGGCACTGGGCCTTCCCCAGTCCAACTGCAGTTATTCTGGTCTGCACAAGCAGGTTAAAGGGTTAACTGCCATCTCCACATACTGCTCGCTGCCAAACTCCCCACTCGGCATCCCAAACTGTCCTGTCTGATGGCGAGGCTCTGCAAACCACACCGACAGACACAGCGCCCAACCCCTGTTCCAGCTGACAACGGAAAATTGGGGTTTCTTCCAAATTACCTTTTCTTCTACAAGGACAAGTTGCAAAAAAACAATTTTATACTCAAAACCTCACATGCACAAAGTTGCAAGTGGGGAACTACAAAGTACAAAACGTGTTCTTTTCAGCAAAACTGACTACCACTTGCTTCATTTCCAGTTGCCCCCTACAAAGTGCTAAAGGTTCCCCAGCTCACGCAGACCACCTTAACTCCAAGGATCCCCAATCCTCCTCCTAATTACACTCTACTTCTTGTGCTGTTTTTCCAAAACCTCTCACATTGATGCCTTTAGTGCTGAGCTCCTTTGGGGGAGCCAACCACTACTTTTTAAACCTTGTTTTAACCTATTATTATTCTCCCAAATGCCACCTCCACAACTTCAAGGCCCAGCTCCCTCGTACCACGCTCCAGAGCACAACGCTTCTTTAAACAGCAACAGATTTATTTTCTGCTAATCTTTTCACAACTTAGCCTTCACCAGGACTGGCCCATGCAGAGCTCGTGACCTGCAGTTCAATTCTACACCTTATTGCTGCCCGCTCCCCTGACAGGGCTGGATTTGGGCACCCACCCGCCACCTGCACAGAGCTCAAACCTCAGCAGAACAGGATGGGTACGCTGCAAACAAAACAGGTTGTACCAATCCCGCGCCCCAGCTGGATGGTAAATAACCAAAAACCACTCGAGGAAAGAACCCGAGGCTGACTGGGACAGATACGTGGCAAAGGAGACTGGGAACCCTGGGAGACCCTACTTTGTTTTGAGAAACTTTTACTTCCTGAAGAAAAGCAGAAGGGAAGACATCCAGATGAGCAACACGGCTTTATCCAGGGTAGAGCTGCTACCAACTAAGCTAAGGAAGTCTTAGGAACCACAGTGACAAGCAGCAGGCAAAAAACAAACCAAAAAAAAACCCCAAAGGAACACGCAAGGGCACACAGTCATGACTCAAAGAAAGGAAATCCTGCAGCAGGTAAACTTTTCCAGACAAGCAAAAGGGAAACAAATGAATTTTTTTCTGACATTTTTTTCTTTCAAAAGAGCAAAGGAGATAGACATACAGCTACCTCATGGTTTTTTCCAAGGGAAGCAAGTCCTGGGGCACTGAAGGATCCCCGATGGGGAACTGCAGTCCTACGGGGTACGATGACAATATTTGCACAACACCTTCTCCAGCATGGTTCCTTCACTCCTCTTATACTCTGCTCCTCCATAATAAAAGTCTCTAATTAATTAGAGTTATCCACTTAGAGATAAAAAAATACACTGGAGGAAAAAAGCTGAACTTCCAACTACATCATCTGGAAAATCAGTACTGCCGATTGCTGACAGCAGTCACCAGGATCAACTGCAAACAAAATTACCATTAAGGTCTACAGAAATCCTGTCCCATGACATACTGATACACAATTTTGAAGATCTATTTACACCTGCTTCCTAGCCTACATACAGCAATTTTATTCATTACTTAGCTCACATATAAAATATACATTAAGTATCGTAACACTGAAATAATGACCACATACAAACCAAGTAACTTTCACAATGAACCATACACCTTTTTTTAATGAAACGGTCATGAAATTATTTATGAAGTACAGCAAATACTTCAGCGGAAGATGCCCAACGCACAGACCATGCGCAAAACCTGACTGGCAATATGCATTTAGGTCATTCGCACAATGTTCTGTTGCGCAGAATCCAACAGTTCAATTTGCAACTAACTTTACTTCCAAAAGCCTAAATTATAATTAATAATGTCAGACACATTTATCCATGCAATGTTCTTAGCTTTAGCCTGATGAAAATGTGTCACTCCACAAACTAACATTACTATCGTTGTTTCCCCTTCTGTGAACTTCAAAGGTTGACCAGACGGCGCGCAGACGTGTGCCCAGCTAGCTGCAGCTACACAGAAACCATTCTGCAATGCAAAATGGCAGACACGCATTCTTCTTTTGCACTGAAATGGTAGTATAAATGCTAAATAATTAAGCATTCAAGGTAACCAGATTCTGGTTTAAAACAGGCTCAGTTTTCATTTCTGTGATGCTTTATATTAACTTCAAATAATTTGGAAACTCTGCGTAAACATAGTTCCATTAAAAAGAAAAAACTCTGGGTAAGCATAGTTCCATTAAAAAAAAATGTTTCAACTTCTAAGTTCTCCCACCAACTTCTGTTCTGTAACACGTACTCCTCAGCAGTTCCCCACTGATTAGTTATTGATTCCTCTTGCTGCACTCCCACACAGAGCAGTAAACCTCAAATTTAGAGCACACAGTGCAACTTTTGCTAGCATTCATTGAAAAAATTGGGAATTAAGTAATTCAAACTTCTTTACTAAAAGGGTATATCTTGTAACTTTGCCAAAATCAGTATTCGAAGATGGAAAGTATTTTACAATCACAAGATGTATACTTGCATTGAGTGTAGACTGTTTACATCCAAGCAGCTCGGGCAGGTAGTTGAGATCTGGCAGGGGAACACTAACTGGTTCCAGTAGCAAGGCTTCACAGACTGATGTCAGCCATAAGCGCATAAACCCAGATCAGTTCTGTACAGACGCAGACTCACTTAGAAGCGTCTCTCTGAAAACTGTGTTTAAGATTCAAGTTTTATACATCTAGATACTTCTGAATTTGATCAACTGAATGCAAAAAGGGCACTACTTCAATCTCCTTTTTACAGGGAGTAGGAAAGAAGCCGTCGCTGAAGTCTCGTTTCAAACAATCAAGAGGCCAACCTCCCCACAAGCAAGTACATTTTGTCTTATTAGTGCTTCTCTGAAGCAAAAAGTAAGAAGTTGTATTTTGATTTAAAGACAGACTTGCACCATTTCAGATCTTACAGTGATTCAGAACTAAGAAGCGTAACAGGATACCGAGCGAGATGTAGATTCTGGTTTATACCAACTTCTGAATGGAAAAAAATCTCTAGGGAGCAGGATAGCCTTTTTCCACAGCACTCATCTGCTTCCCTTGAAATCACATCAGGAAGAGACAGAATTTCAATGAGGCGTCTCTTCGAGGGCTTCAGTAAAAATAAACCCTGGGGAACACACAAGACACCAATGAGCTCACGCTTTCCGATAGGCTCCACGACCTCAGATGCAGCCCTGAAGGTGGTACAAGCGCAACAGCTCTGGAGGGAGAGGAAATCCAGCAAACGTTTCCCAACGCACTCCATAGGCACGCTCGGAACAACTCGGCGCGACTGCCTGCATAGCTTTACGTGCACCCTGTACTCTAACGCTGCTCTTTCACCCTGCCAAAGTGATGACAAAGACTCACTCTCAGAAATTGTGAAATCACATGACACTTCAAGAATCTGAGAAAATGCGGGGGGGGGGGAAGACTCCATAAGCAAACAACACTAAAAAACACATGTACTTCTGATCAGCTGTGTCTTCCAGGAATATTTGTAAGTACCTTTGGCAACAACGGGGATTATATTCCCACCTGGTTACAGCACCCAAGTCTGTTAAGAATCCAAATGACAAGTGCTGGAGTACAGAGAAGAAATCAAATTGCCACACATACAGAAACTGTGCAGGAATCGCTGCCTCCGCTCCTTTCTATAGGTTTGCTCACAACCTCAAGAGTCAAGCACAGTCCTGCCCACCACAGCAGTGAAAGCTTTCCTCTGGCCCCTAGATAATCATCAAATTTGCAGCAATTTCACCTCAAGAGCCTGGAAAAGCACACCCAGACCACTCTGCGCAGTTCAAGGCTGTTTAGAATGAGAAGGAAAAAGGAGAGGTGCTGCACTGGAGATCTGAAGGGCAAGAGAAAGAGTTGTTTCCAAGAAATACACGGAAATTGGAGATAAATCACATGCCTTTAACTGAAATGCCCTGCATCCTATCAGTAGCTTACAGACCAACCACCTCCAAACACACGCACGCTGAGCAAACGGTTAAGTTCAGTGGGACCAGTCACACGTGTGCAGTGGCTCTTGCGCTTCAAGAAAAAATTTCCAGTAGTGGTGTGAGCTACAGCAAGCGACTTTCACTGGAATTTACAAGCAAGTATTTCTGCAGCAATCATGACAGTCCACTATGCTCATACAGCACCAATTACCGAAGAGAAAAACAAAAGTGCACACACAACGTCACTAGTGCTTTTAAAAAACATAAAACCTTTCAGTATGTTTGATTGTGACAAAACTATAGCACAAATAAAATTTAACTTGATAACTTTCAGAAATTAAGTAGGTAATATATTCTTGGTCTCAAAGTTCCTTTATTTTGCCCTGCAGACAATATGCATGCTGAGATCTACATTTTTTTAAAGCTCCTGTCATCTTTGCCATTTGATAAAAATACAAAATAACCTGATCCTGTCCTCAAAAACACAGATGAAGATACTTCTGTGTGGGCTGAAGAGCCTAAGGCTCAATTTATCCCACCAAAACAAGCATGAAGGAAGGGAAAGATGTAGTTGCTGTGGAACCAAAGTGCCCTTTAGGTATTTTTTAACTGAAAGTCTGACATAGACAACACATTCCACAAGAAACTGGGGGTTGGCATTAGTCAAAATTCAGGAACGACTAAGCTGCTCAGAGACCTCCAGTGAACAAAAAGAAAACAGTATCTGTGATGTCAAATAACGAGTTTCAATGTGTTTCGGGTGTACCTTGAGATCTGTGCTTTTTTCAATTCTTTCAATGACATTAGTTGAAGTATTTACACACTGATATAACGACCGGACTCAGCTTCCATCACCAGCATTCGTGGTTGACCCTGAGGAATTGCAGCCCACCATTGCTGTCTACTTTATAAACACTCTGAACATCACGCTGGCAAGGAGACGGGAAACGACGCTTGTGTAGGGTGTATTTCTCTCTCTCCTCTCACAGAAATGAGACTTCAGAAGTTCAAGCAAAAACGCTGCAGTTCATTTCAGTGGGTCAAAAAGATAGTATAAAAGTGCTTAACTACTTTTATGTTTGAATTGCATGAAACTAAAAACCTATCAGCAGAAGCCTAATATTTCACGGAGTTTAACCCTTCCAAACACACAACAGGCAGCTGAGCAATAAACTCTGAAGTTACTGGACACTCCAACTTTATTACTGGTCATCTGTTCCCTAGAAATATCTCAAAATTGCTAATCTCTAAAATTACATCATCTCTCCTGGAAAGATCTGTGAAAGCAGCCAGAAAGGTACTTGGCAGGGTAAAAAACTGGGGCTGTCAGAAGAGTCCCAGCTGCCAGCACAACCTGAAAACTTAAATCGCTGAAGGAACTCGTTTTTTCTTGGCGTGGTGTGGCAGAAGAGCAAAGCAAGCCTGAACAGTTTCCACTGAACCAGATTTTTCAATTCTGTGCACGCAATTAAGAGTTCTGGAAATACACAAGCGTGTTCCCTCATCTCTCCTCCTTCACCCTTACCACCCTTCTGTGGCTTCTCCGATGAGTGGAAAGCATGAAGTCAAAATACATCTTCTGCAGTTTCCTTAACCAACCTTGGACTGAAGCTCAAGGCTACGGCTTCCCCTTCTGCACTAGCAAGCAGAGACAAGACTCAGTCTGCCGCTCCAGAGGACACAGTGTTTCCCATGCTATGATTTAGTCTGCCTAAGCTAAAAAAAACTCTCCCCTAGTTTTAAAAAATGTTAAATACCTTAATGATTATGCACTTTTATCAGCAAATTGATAAAGAAGCCTTAACTATACCAGCAGCATTTGCCTTATAACAGCATTAACTTACATCAAGTGGCCAGCTCTGTCACAGATGGAAATAAGAAAATGGTTAGGCACCCAAAAACGGTTATCCACTGTCACTTCAGCAGCCTAGCAAGCTAGAGGCATCCTTGGCTTGTCAGCCTTAATGCTTCCAAATAATCTTCCAGACCCTTACCGTTTTTCTTTTTTAGAGCTCCAACATGAAATGTAATTACCTAAGACTGCTGGGTCTTTCCAGCCTGGTTGAATCTCCTCCAAAAAGATGCATAATCAGGTTCATTTCTTTATTAAATGATCTGCACATGCAAAGCAAAGATCCACTGTCTCACTTTGGAAGAACACGTCGTTATTACTAGTACACAGTAAAAATGAATATACACGTTAAGCACGTGAGAATGGGTTTCTGAGAAAGCCATCAGCGCAGAACAACAGCATCATATCCACTTTCAAATAACCTGAACTCATTAGCTATCCAGCCATAAAATTCACCATCAAAATGCACAGAACCCTCAAGCTGTTTATTTTAGTATATAGTATAGCCATTTGGAAGAGACACAGGATGCACAATGGTGCAGATATTCAAAGCAGAACTGTTCCCTGATTATTTTTAGTTCACATAAAAATGAGAAGAAATTGTAACCTCCATATCCTAAACATTTGCTGAGCCCCATCTGAAAAGCACTAAGTTCCCAATCCAATTATTCTATAGTCAGATAATGCAAGACAGCATAAATAGCAATTTTTTTTAAAGCTTAAGTACAGCAAGCATACATGTAGACATGCAAAACGAAGGGCATAATATAGCTGAAAATCAAACAAAGTATTATCCAGGAAAAGACTTTCAGGATGACACAGAAACCAGCACACACTAAGTTCAGGCAAAAGGCAGGAGGCAAAGACAAGAAATGCTCTTCTTGGGCATACAAACAAGAAGCAGGAAAGGAAAACTAGCACTACTGGTGTCAACAGCATGAGCAGTAATATCCCCAGATGGTGACAATTAGAAAGGTTTATAGGAAAATTAGAAGAAATCAATCAAGCACTAGAAAACTTAGCGTATATTCAAAAGCTACAGAATTGACGTTTTAACAAAAAGCAGCCAGGAGATGACTCCATTCCTGCCCACAGGTACCTATGCAAGAATCACAACAGATTCACCCGGCAAGCAAACTGAGCTGTCACTCTCTCCAGTTTAGATTTGTCGTAGCCATCCCAGAACCTTACCGCCTGCCCTTAAAAGCAAAAATTACCCCAGTGACCTAGGGGAATTTCTACCATTTGAGATCTAAAAGATGCATGATAAAGAATATGCTGATACATCATCAAAGGGGACACTCAAAGGTGAATTTTGAAGACAAACAAAATTATCGCCCATCTTTGAGAGCTCCAACACCCCCACCATGCTGAACAGGACGAAGCCAAGATAAAAAATCTTGAAGCTTGGCTTTGTCCTAATTAAGCTCCAAGACGCTGGCCTCCAACAACCCAATGAAGACAAGAGGTATGTTCTCTGGAATTAAACCTGTAATTTAAAATTAGATCACAGCCGCTGTCGTATTTCAGGTGCCTTCTCCTTTTCATTCCTCCTAAACACACGTCTGAGTGAGACAGACACACACTTCCCATCATTAGACTGAATACCTTCTCTGTAACTTTACTCAGAGCCCTTTACTCATCCGTTCCACTCAAATTCCCTTTGTAAATCCTTCTCAGGGAAGGAAGGAGGGTTAATGATGCTACTAGGGTAGGAAGAGCACCACTTTATTTAAATATGAGTCTGCAATTTCTTACTCCGTGCTCAATTTTAACACATTGAGAAAATGCAGACCATTCTTCAGAAGGGAAAAAAGAGACAGAGAGACACATTTGACACCTTTACAGTCTCCAGATATTTGCGACCGTGCAATTCAGTGGCAAATTGGATACAGGTTGCTATTAATAACTGAACTATTTCCTTTCCTCTCTGAAAGCTGATTTGTGAAAAGGATGCAGGCATTCCATTTTAAAACACGCTAATTAGCCAAGGAGGAGTCAAGGAAGTCACCATTCAAGAACATACACGTAGCCTCTCTCAGAGAGGGGGAAAAACAGCGTAAGTCTATCCAAATAGTGCACGATGTCCCACTCCAAGCAGCAGTCTACAACCCCCTCAGCCAAGAAAATCACGTGTAGTCACACGAACATTACAACTGGAGACTGCAACAACTCAGATACAGGTTTCTCTTCCTAAGAATGCACAGGTCTCACTCGAAGGCTCCAAGCAGATACGTGCAGCCATTACCAGGCCTACATCACACTGCTGCCTGCCAGCGCAGCACACCTGGCTCCATGACCCAGGAGGTTCCCCAGAAGGTGATGTGAAAAGTGCAGTTGTTAAAATGCACTCAAGTCTTCAGTTTCTGGAGTTATGACAAGTGCTTTACAATCACCTCAAATTATATAGCAAGGAGAAACCGTAAAGGAAGCGCCTCCTTGATTTACACACGGCATCTCTCCCCTATTGTCTAGGTCCCAGCAAGTGAAGGTTGGAATAAAAAGATTCTTTAAAAATATCACATAAATTGAAAGCACCTACAGCTTCCACTGATTATTTTCTTTCCCCTTCTATTACAAGCCCTGAACAGGTCTAAGTAGCAGTCGCTATCATTAAAAAAGTTGCTCCCCTCCCATTTTCCATTCTCCTGAAAAACGAACACCCTGGCAGCACCGGGCTGCTGCAGTCTCACTTAGCTACAGACAGCAGGCCTGGAAAATGGTGAGAGGAGGGCACAGGCCACCTCAGCCACAAAGACTCACCGGAGAGCTTTAATAAAATAACAGAATGAGGAAGTCAAACGCCTGTCTGTGTGCAGTAGTGGTACCCCAGCTCCTCAGGAAGCGCTCGAGGGCTGCGGGTGAAGTCACTGGTTACAGCCCAGCAAAGCTGAGCAGGGAGATCTCTGCCCCTGCTCAGCTGCGGGACCCCCTCGGGCCACTTCTGGAGCTCGCCCGTAAATCAGCTTCAGCCCAGCAGAAAACCTGCTCCCCGTCCCCTGCCTGCCAGTCTCCAGCTCCAGAAGGGGCTGGGTGGGCTCGTTGGTGTGGCCGGGAAGCGGCAGGCTGGGGAGCCTCCATCCCCCGGGGCAGCAGAGAGCCGGCTCCGGCTGCACCAAGCACCCACACCCCGAGAAAACCTACAAACGCCCAGTGCAAGGGCATATCTCTTCCTTCAGACATCGCCGTCCAGAGAAACGGCACAGAGGGTGGCAAGGCAAACACTCAGAGGACAAAAGGACAGAGTTAGGATTAAACCCAGTCCCTTGATCCCCAGCCAAATGGCCTACCCATAAGCCCACGCAACTTCCAGAGCCAATTTAAAATCCTGAGTGTGCTATACTTTAGGTTATAAAATCATATTTAGACACACATTGGAAGTATTCTTTGCTCTGCTGGTGGCTAAAAACAATTCCTTTGTCATCAAATCTTGCTTCAGCTAGCTGACGTGACGTTTTTAACTCAGGAAACAAGATAATTATGGTTCAAGGTAAACAACTACAACTGTGCATCACAAACAGTTTCTAATTTTAAGCCCGAGTCCCTCTAATGCCATCTATATTTTAAAGAAAGTTTCCTCACAAGTGGTTTAGGTTGCCTACATAGCTTGCAACCGAGCCCTGTCACTGGTTAGCACTAGCAGCAGATCTCCGAAAGCACGGGCGGGTGTAGCAGGTCACAGCCCAGCAGATGCAGCAGGTGAGCTCCTTGATCAAACCCACTCAAGGTAAGCCAGACATGAAAGGAGGAAAATAAGCTATTTCAGATTCAGAGTGAGAGAGGTAAAAACTGCGTCCCTCTTAGGAACGCACAGAAAACATTAAGCACCAAGACCAAAGCTACACACGCTTACGCAACGTTGGCTGCCAAGTCATTTTATACCCCAGACCTCAAACGCTTCACTGCAGCTTCCCCAGTGGCACAGACAGCAATAATTCAAGTTACAACTCGCTGCAAGAATATCAGCTACCGAGTTGTTCAACACAAGGCAGCACACTCACCTACAGCTATCTGCGCTGTGTCTAAACTAGCCCTTGTCCTACCGCTACCACAAAATACTCTCTAAAGTTACCTAGAAACAAAGCCTTACAATAAACAGAAGCATCACCGCTGAGACTTCGTAAGCCAGAAATGCTGAAGCACAACATCTGAATTTGTCTGGAACTACAATGAGGCATTGAGGGCAGCAAGCTGTCTGCCTCCAAGGTGAATCACTACACACGGAGGTAGCAATAACTCGAAGTACTGCTTCTGGGTATTAGCCTGGTAGGCTTTCAGTCTTCCTCATCCGCAGAAAAAAGAAGTACTAAATTACAAACAAATGAACACAGCTGAACGAGAATGCAGCAGAGCAAGCGAGGTCCGATACAGACAAAGCATTCTTAAACAGTTGCACTCAGAAGAGACAGAAGTGGCCAAAATTATTCCAGCAGCCAGTTGTGGGAACGGCGCCGTTCCTGCGGAAGGCTAAAGAGTAAAGAGGAATCACGTGGTGAAGCCCGGGCGGCTCGGGAGAGCTGGCTCTGCCAAAACTTTTCATCATTAAACATTTTCAAACCACCCCACCCCATTTTTGCTATTGTTGTCAGAGAGGGAATTCCAACCAGAACGATTCTTTCCACCACGTTTTTTCTGCTGGAAGAAGAAAAACGGTAACACTGCACAGCAGAAATACAATTTCTGCAGTAGTTCCTCTAGTAACAAAAGCCTCCTTCCTAAAGAAAAAAGGATTAACATGCCTTAAGCCCGTTGTGCAGCAGCAAGGATGTATTTTTAGATACAAACATTTGAAGGCAGCAATATGGTGGCAGTCTCCCAGGTTGAAGCTAGCCGTGGGAGGTTAATCTCCCTACACCCTGGAGAGGGCAGTTCATTAAGAGGCTGTTCAGCGCAGAAGGAAACAATTCACCCACTCCCTGAAGAAATCCCTCTTCCCACGACTGCACACCAGGCAGCTCCCCTGGACCCTCCACCGCCCCACGTCGCACCCCGATCTGCAGCATCTTCCTGGTAACAGCACCTGCCCAGGCTGTGTACGAAAGCACGCGTCCCTTCCAGAGTGCCACAGTTAATGGAGCTAAATTCAACGCTGTCTGTGAGGCACGACACGGGATGCAGAGTGGCTCGAGGTCAAGCCCAGTGTCCAAGAACAGGAGGGCACCCAACGATAGCTTGGCTTTATAATGTTTTATCTGCAATTAACACTCTCTCATGACTTCTGATAGGGTAACGTATTAGCTGCCAGACTAAAACAAAGTGCAAATAAGCGAACCCTAAAATAGTCTCAAAGTGAAGCTTCAGAAAGAGGGGAATACTTTCTCTGCCGCCAAAGCCTCTTCTCGCGCTAGCAAATGAATGTTTAACACAACTATTAGGTAAAGGAGTCTATCCAACGGGTCCACAAAAGATAACTTCGTCACCACATGCGTTAGCTTACACCTACAACTGTGCTCACACCGCGATTCACCCAGCAGCCCTTCAGGGCCACATCTTCGGAGAGGAACACCTCCAAGCTTTGCTGAGAGAGCTGCACCACACCCGGGAAGAAGACAAAAACCAAGCTGTCCCCAAGTTTGCCATCACACACATCGCTTTACACACAGACTGTAGGGTCAGGTGCGGGTTGGTTGGTTCGTTTTAAAGCAGCAGACTGCCCAGCTACGCTCCACCAGTACAACGACATCTCTTGACTTGAACCACAGGCTAAACAGCCACCGTGCACCTCCACCTTCAGTCTCATATGAGGCTGTTCCTATGATACCTGGAAATATCAACTCAACAACAGCTCAAAAAATTGCTTCCTAATATCTTCTTATGCTATTACTTGTTTTTAATACTTAACTCTCAAATAAATTACTTCCAAATTATAAAGCATTTAGTGTGGAACACTTGGTTTTTGGGTAGTTGAAGTAAAGCAAAAATGGAATAAAATGCAGATAAACCTGTGAATTACCAAGAGTAAGTGTTCATTATTTCATAAATTGCCACCAACTCTGACTGTCCCATCTGAGAGCTTAGAGATGCTGTCATTGTCAGAAAGCATTACCTACCCCCTCTGCAGAGGTACATTTGAGTATCCCAAACACGTCACTAAAGAAAACAAATTGACAGCCATTTCTGAGCATTTATGCAACAACAAGTAGGAAAATCAGGAGAAATGCAAAAAGTCTCCAGGAGACCCAAAAGTCCCGAGTACAGCCAAGCCATTTTTCAGACTTTTGTTAAACTTTGACTGGTCTTTGACTATGATTCACATGTGCCTCTTGTAAACAGCAGAAGAGCACCAACATCATACAGTGAAAGACCCAGAAACACGCAAAGGGAAACAGAGGTAACATCTGTTAACAAGGCTACTCCATACCCACCACACACACACCACACTCTGCTTATACACCTCAAAAAAACAGCTCATTCATAATAGCTCACGGCTTTCACGGAAGGCAAGCAAACTTGTATTAAAATACGGCATGTAGGTATAAGAAAAATAAAGCTTGATTCAGCCCTGCCTCCCCTCCTTAGTCCTACCTCCTCCAAATGCTCTAAATAGGATGTTATCGCTACTTGTTTATACGCCATTGCAGAAAAAAATGCTTGGTTTCTTAATACTGCATTACAGAACAAAATGTTACTCAATTCTTTTTGTGAAGTACAGAGAAATAACTGTGAGACCATATGCATCTGACAGCGTCCACGTGCTGGAGTAATCCGGACTTACGTAACCAACAATTGGCACCTAACTGCGAAGAGCAGGAAGGAAAGGGCCGACATGCAAGCTTTCTTTAAGACCTAAAAGCAAACTAAAAATTCATTTTGAGGAGTCCAATTTGAAGGCAAGTAAAACTCACATCTCTAAGTTACAATTTAAGATTTCTGCCATCAAAGTACACAGACAGAAGAGAACTTCATGTGGCTGATTTTCTCCCCTTTAGCTCATCCCATTAACCAAAAATGAATCACTTGCTAATTGATGAGTTCAATTTGAACCCATGCCACCATGATTCTTACCCCAATAGCTGGAAGGCAAGTCCTTCCAAGGTTTCACAAGCCATGGTCAAAGGCAGAGATCAGCATCCTTCAATTTTCTCAGTGCATCCCATAATGTCAGGCATCCGAGCACAGACGCTCCTGGAGATCATGCTGTACTTTTTACCCCCGAAGTCACAGAAAGAACAGCAATCACCCCACTCCCTCGTGCTTAGGGGATCCACTACAGCCCCCAGCCCCGTTCAGATGAGGGCAGAGCCCACCACCATGTGTCCTTTAACACAGGGGTGGTACCTAAAGCCCTAAATCACCTCTGCCTTGGGACAGCCCCGCTACCTTCAGCTGTGAAAGCAGCTTCCGTGCCAGCCGCAGTGGACATACAGAACACTCGCATCTGCATTTTCTGAGCCTGGGGGCTCACGGGTGGAAGTAAATCCAAGGGAAACATGGGCACGGTTCAGAGGAACAGCAGCTGTGGAATGAGGTGGCCAAAAACGAGAGGCACACAAGAGACCCAAAATCCACAGACAGGCCACAAATGTGATTCAAATGCATCCTCCTCCCTTTTCATCTGCTCTTAGCCAAAAGGAAACATTTTTTTTCCCCCTATAACCATGATTAAGTGCTTTGGTATCAGTGTTAGACAAAGCTCACTGTTCTTCGGTGCACGGCTTGCAGCGGAAGAGAAGGTGTTTGCCCAGCTGCAACCACCCCCGTGAAGACACAGACTCATTATTATGAAAAGCAAGTCAACTTTTTATGCACAGATAAGGATCACAAATGTTTTCACTGCTATGTTTCAAACGTTTAAGATCTTCAACTGAACCATAGGAAAGAGTGCTACTCACCCGGTTATTACAGCAAATGAAACAAAAACTGAAAACGAAGTCTAACTGACATTAAATTTAAGTCAGTATCTATCAATTCCACAATCACCCTAATGCACAGGCAGTTCTTCTCACAAAACTTCTGCAGAACAGAAGAGCACCCTTGATAACTCTGAATGTTAAGCTGAGGTACCACAGGCATCCTACAGTTTACATAAATAAAGTGCCTCCTGCAAATAATCATGGTTCCTTCAGTGAAAACTGCAGCGTGATTAACAGAGGTCCATTATAAAGGCAATGCATAACCTAGCTCCTGCGAGTAGTCACTGCCACATCGGACTGCGTTTCTATGGCAACCAGGGAGGAAAATATAAAGCAAATTACAGTTAAATGAAAATTATTCTCCATGACAATATATGTTAATGCAGGAACATTTGCAAGGCCACTCTGGATAAAATGTTTACATTCACACATCTGTTTACAAAAATAAATAAAAGGCAGGCTATAACAGCTAACGGATCATCTAAAGGTAAGGATTTTTTTTTTCAAGTTTTAATGTACTCAGAATAAAATTCTACAAGCTAACAGAATGGAAAACAAACCACCTTAACAAAGGTATCTGCATATTTAGATGAAGTATGCATTCTTTAAGAAACCGTTTTTCAGAAGATCTAACGTGTACGTTTTTGAATGTTGTGATCCTTTAATTTTCCTGGCTGCAAACAAAGAGCACATTTATACCTCCTCATCCCAGGAGAAAATGTTTTAAACGAGAGGCTAAGTCACTCAGAATATTTATAGAGATCTGACTGAAACTGGAATAGGGACTTCTTTTAATCAGCTATAACTTACTTCTTGAAAACTGTGAAGTGTTCTATACCTCAGAATTTGCTGTGTTGACTCTACAGCTCGGAGACCCTTATACCTCACCAGGGTGAACCCGTTGTCAGATACTTTTATAAAAGAACGCGATTAAGGCTTTAAAAGGTTACCCTGCTCTCCCACCATGATCTCTTAGCTTCAACAGTTGTTTTTTAAGGGAACGTATCTCAGTTTTTAAATATCTTCTGAAGCATGAGTGAAGTTAATTGGAATGAGGCTCGTTCAGCAGGCAGCCACTTATTTTTTTCATTCACTTGGCTCGTACCATAAAGAAAACCCCAAAGAAAGAAAGTAGGTTATAAACTGACTTACAGTCTCTTTTCCACTCTAAAGTGCCACGTTTTAAGAACAGTCTAAAATACTGCATTGGAAAAAAGCACCCCTCTCAGCCGCGTTTCACGGTTCCCCCTGCCAAGTTCCTTTCCCATGGAAATGGCCTGCCTGTTCCGCGAGTAACACAGGTGCAGGCTTCTTAGGAAGACCCAGAAAGAGCACAAGGCACTTTTTGAACCCATTTCAGCGAGCTGGGAACACAGAAGACGGCATTCACTCCGCTGGCACATCTGAACTTACTCCGTACACGCTCCCACTGACCTCTGCATCTGTCTCTTGCCTCCACCTACAGAACAATACTTGAATCATGAGGATCATAACTTTTTATGACAGTGGGAAAACTGCAATATTCTCCACAAGTTCACTCCACCCTGCACATAAAACTGCTCATAGGTTCAACCATAAAGCAAACTACCGTCTTTGAAGTTCGACTTAAAGCCCTGCGCACGTTATAAAGCTGATCTGAAAAAAATGCAGCGTATTAACGTTTTACGTAACCCCACTCACGGAAGGCATCGTTCGTTAATCGTTTGGTGCGACTGTTGACAAAAGCAAGTTAGGTCAGAAAGTATCTGGGTAACAAAACTCTCTACAGGTGAGCTCAGGTTACCCACAAACACCAAATTCACATACCATCACATACATTCCGGTCATGCTCCACTTTCCCTGCGGATCGCTTGCTGCAGAGCCCACAGGAGCATTACCATTATCACTTCAACCAATTTAGTCACTGATCTCAGCACAACCACGATTGCCTCCACCTTTCTCTCTACAGCGACATGCAGACTTCTCTCCATACAATGCAAAGAAAACAGCTACAAACCTTAGGCTAAAAAAATTTAAATCTGCAAATCGAACTTCAGTAGCAGTTGCTAGGTTCCTCTGAAAGCCTTCCCTAATTGCTAGGATTGGGTTTCTGCTGAAGCTCCTTCCTGCAGTGGTGGAGGGGTTGAATGCTGTTTTCACAAAAGAACTTCTAAAACCACAGGCTGCATGTCTGCCACAGCAAGTATTTATATTCTGTGCACAAATCAGATTACGTGCACGCACACCATCCTCGCTAGTCTTCAAGCAGATGAACCCCACCAGGCCAAGCTACCTTTCCGGCTGCCAGAGGTATCAGGCTGGGTACCCTGCCTTCCGCTGACGCACGCTCCATCCTTCTGCGGAGAACTGGCTTACCGTGGCAAAATGCATCTGCATTAGGAAAATAATTTTCTCTGTGAACGTAAGCAAATGCATGCTAACATGCAGTAAAATTCTAGAGCAAACCACGCAGCTTGCAGCTCCCATGCCCTAGCAAACGGCAGGAGGTTCAGGGGAAAGCCAGGCTACTACTAGGCAGCACGAAGCATGCAGCATTGCCAGCAGACCTCCCATGCACCCTTCTCCGTTGCAAGCTGCATCAAGTGAATTAGCACCAGATGGACAAGATAACAGCTCTGAAGAGACTATCAGAAGGATTCTCGCAGATTTCCATTACCTGCACTGCTCCGTAAATCCTCCCTACAACTACCACTGGTACTGTTGTGGCAAAGAGCCCCATCGTTCAAATACAGGACGAGTACCAAAACAGCGAGACTCAAAGAGCTGATCTAACCAGAGACAGCAAGCAGTGATGATGATGCAGAAGAGGTAACGAGCTGTTACTGGTAAGCACAACAGGCACACCACAGCAGACCCAACGCTGCCAGCATCCCACACTCCCACCCCTGGCAGAAGTCTCCCTGCCCTCACAGCCTTCACCTCTCCATGCCAGTGCAGCTTCGCCCTGTTTTCAAGCGCTTTCCTCCCACCATGCAAAAACAAGGCCCAGATCTCGAGAGGGAGATGAAGACGCAGGATGATCTCAGAGAAAAGGAGAAAGGCAGGAACAGACGGGAGGCAACATCAAAAGGCAGACGGGCTAAAATTAGAGACAAGAATCCTGCATGAGGAGGACCAAGGCGAGAGCAGAGCGCCGAGCAGAACCCCCATCAGATCAGGCTCCCAGGAAGGGGGAGGGACAGACAGAAGGGAGAAGAAATATTATGGTGGCTGAAACAGGGGAAGCTAGCAGACAGAACAGACTGCAGAAGTAAATTCAGCATTTGAAGACTGCAACCTGTAGCTTTCTAACTGAGGAGCACTACTCAGCACACCAGGAAAAAGCCACAAAGTTAACTTCTCGTCTGATCTCTGGATAAGGACTAACTCAAAGGCAATTCAGCTCTCACCACAGAACAAGTTTAACACCCCGGTACCAGTGCCGTTCACAGGGGAAAGCAATTTAATTCGCCACCATCACCCACAACAGAGAGCAGCTCTGAGTAACGCTGGGCATGCAAGATCCCAGCCAGGAAGCCAGAAGCCTTCTGGGCTGCTCGCAAAGTGGACAGTGTCAGACAGACCAGGGACCAGGCAGCCACCACGCCGTACCTCGACGTGTGCCGAGACAGGCCATGGCAGGCAAGGAGACTGGAGAAGACATAGCAGTTCCCAGCTATCCTACTTCTTAAAACTAGCATATTCTCACGTGTCCTTTCTGAGTTGGTGGGACAAGAAACCTCACAAGTTGGAATAAAAAGGTCAACATTCAAGGCAAACAGGCTTTCATCTTCAAACCCGGCTAGCACATTCAACTCTCGGACTGCTCAGAAAGGTAAAGTTTTACACACAAAAATACCCAGGCTTGCTCACTACAGACCCGTGATCTAGTTCGGATAAACGTATCTGCCTGTGCCTAGCTGCAAGATGAAACCAAGGAGACAGCTAGCTATGGGAAGCAGCCAAACACTGTAACTGGAGCACCAGCTCACCCAGCGGTATTTAAACAATCATAGCACAGCCATGAGCAGGATGTTTGCTCCCTCACACACACCCCCCTTCCCCGCATCCACCTCTATCGCTTCCCAGCATCGGCATGGCTAATCTCAGCCATCTATCTAAAGATATAACTATAGCAGCACTTTATAAATAGGCTTACATCTTCAGTCCATCCAAGACCTGACGCAACAGCAGAACGACAGTCGGTGCAGCAAGCGCTGTGTGTTGTTACGACAACACTGACATTTCACAATCTGCAACAGCCATCATCGCGCAGAACGTGGAAAACGCCAGACCGAGAGCATGAAGTCTACCCAAGAGATCGCTGCCTTTTCACAGGACACGGTCACTGCCGCAGCCAGCAAGATATCAGCTCTGTTACCCCCTCCCTGCAGAAGGCAGCTATCAGGAGACCATTCCCAACGGAGAACTTCTTGGAACTTTATCTTGGCTCCTCCTGGACCTGCGGGCCTGCAGAAAACCCGGCTACTTACTAGTAATTTGGAGCTCCTGGTACAACTTGTTTACACAGAGCAGGTCAGAGGATAGGCTGGAAGGTGTAAGCAGGATATAGTTTTTATGGCTCTGAACTCCTGCCCAGATAAGCTGATAACGCTCCGTGCTCAGGGGGAGGGGAGCACTTTCATGCCTGCTTTATTTTAAACGAAGATGCACCATGAACTGCAGTTAAACGTTTATACTTGATAATGCAGCTTCCATTCACCTTCTTTTCCTTTAAAGCTATTTAACGTATTTTTTTAGGAGCTCCTAATCACACGTACTTTCATTTCACACCAAGACATGCAAAGCAGTGGAGTATTTTCAAACCCTAGCTCTTCAGCCTCTTGCTGCACAGGCTGTCAAGCCTTCAGGGACAGGCTGCCTCTGGACTGTGGTGATTTTTTTAGTGGGCAACATCTCCCTTCTTGCTATGCCTGTGATACAATTTTAGTAGCTTTATGCTGCTCTAAAGGTAAATTATTTTAGACCTTTTCTACACTGTAAAGTTCTCAGTCTCAAAAAAAACCACACAGAGCCAGCTCCCTTCAGTGTTAGCCTCCCCTGCCTCCCTCCCCGATGACCCCCAGCCATTTAACCACCCCCAGACGCCAACATTCCCAGCTGCGGACCCGAAGCCCACCACTAGAACAAGGACCACCTCAACATCCTTCTCAGCACAAATCCAGTACGACGCAGGAGGAAAGCAGATGCTTTCTCACCGCTCGTATTGTGAGAAAAACATCAGTTCCCTCAGCACACAGCTGAGACAAAGCTTCTTTTACACATGCTAAAAACTTTTCTACCCTTTCCATTTCCAAAGCCTGTAAATTTTGCTGCTAGAGAAACAGGCATGCATTTTACTCACATATGAACCTAGCGCCAGCATAAGCACTCTTGCACCTACCAGCAGAATTAATATTTCAATGTTTCCACAAAATATCAGATGTTGTAACCTTTGGCTTACTAATACAAATGCCATATACAATCAATAGTTTGCTCCTGCCACCGCAATGATTTGCAGTGGAAGGTTTATTTTTAAAATACTAATCGGCTAAATTTGGTTTTCTTAGAGACAGGGGAAGAAAGGCTGCCTACAGATTTTTAGAGGATAAATAATTCAAGGCATGAATGCCAAGGGCAGTACCGCACACATCCATATGGCAGGGACAATGCAGACAGTAATATATGCTTCACATCACCACCCTGACAGGGCCTTCAACCCTGACCTAAAAAAAAAAACATCACTTTCTTCTGGCTACAACAGCTAATTCACTCTCCGTCATTGCTACCCCACCACACTAAGGACCGCTGCACGCTTTTTGTTCAATTTAGGGCAGCGTCTCGGCCTTCGCAGGCTGCAATTTCAGCCTTTGCTTACAAGAGATACACTGCAATGAGTACCACTTACTCACATGATGAACTTGAGAAAATGAAAAATAACCAGGAGAGACACAGGTTTCAGAAGCCCCCTTTAGGAGCTGACGCCTTTTCACCACCAAAACTGAAAGGGGCAGGAGAACCCAGGCAGGTTTCTCGCAGGCGAGGTCTAGCGAGAGTCCGGCCGGCACCCATCGCCTGCCCGGGGTGCTCCGACCCCGCGCTCGGCGAGCAGAGGGCCACGTCAGCCGTGTCCGAGCCCACACCAACGCCGAGGAGCAAAGGGGCTGCTCAACGGGGAAGCCTCCCCTCCTCTCCTCCACGGCCCTCATGGCCAGCAAGCCCGCAGCTGCGCTCATCTCACTCCCAAAATTAACTGTGCAGACACCCCCCTGCCCCACCGTCCTATTTTGGTGGCGATTTGATAGTTTCTCTACATCCTACAGTTTGGGGAAAACATTAAAGAATCAAGAGGTACAATTCTGGAGCCCAAAATATCTGATATAATTAACTGCACCTTCTCACAGGATTATTTCCTTTCCTGACCCCAATTACTCCTTCAGTTTATTAAAGAGAACTCACATACACAGAAATGTTAACACCCGAAAGAGTCACGTAAACAAAAAAAGTCTGAGGGCACCATTATAAACAGAGTTAATGGAATCCAGTGATTGGAAATGGATCTTGAAAGCTGTCAGATCAAAGCAAGATCTTCCTCGTGTAAGGACTGCATTACCCTTGGAGCCACAGAGCTAATACCATCCATAAAAATATTTTGCTCAAGTAAGTTAAGAACAGCAGCGTTTCATCTGTCAAAAGGTGCGAGGCTTTTAGGGGATTAGCCATTCCACACACAGCATAAAAATTAGAACAGATTTTTAAAAGCCCTCAGCCGGGCTGACGGAGACCACACAGACCAACGTGTGGGCCTGCTTTCTTCACGCACACTACATGCCAAACAGATTTTTCCCTGCTATTAGCATTTAAGCTTCTTTTTTTTTTTTTTATACACTTGTAAGGGATTACAAATTGCCATCACCTATAACCAGCCACAGATGAAGCCAGCACCACCGCTCAAGACACAGATAAATTGAGATTTTTAAATACCCAACCATTCCACGAGAAAACACACCAGAAAACTCCCGTTCTCACACGGGAAAGCTTGAAAAATCCAGGTGCAGTCAAATGTGCTCAAAACCAGCCTCCAGACTACAGCGCTGACAGCCTCCTACCCCCTCCACGACAACGTTTTGCCCAAGCACACTTTATTAAGGCGCTAGCTGCACAAACCCATACTGTTTAGGATGCCTGTGATTTCAAATAATTGAGTACACGAGCTTTCCTTTAACATTTATGCGAGTATTTTTTATGACTGTGCATCAGTGGCATACAAATTAAATAACACTTGGCTGAGAATCCCAGCGCTCTGCACCCTCAGAAAAAGCAGCTCTGTGCCTCTGATTTCTCTTGCAGGAAAAAGAAAATATTTAAAAGCTGCATACAAATCATTCCTGTGAAGTGTCGTGCAGACTGTTTTAAATTAGATGGAATAAAAATACATGCGAGTTTATCACGGAACGCTAAAATCTTTGCTGTGGAGACACCAGTTTCTCTCCACAGCCTTTTACGACCGAAATACACACAATTCTCCCTCGCAATGGAGGTAGCAGACAAGTCACCTTTACTAGAGCCTCATCAAGGAAATACGATTAGAATAACAACCACCATGTAAATGCTTCCAAGTATTCTCTGCTCTGCTGTACTGAAAAGCAGTAGTACCTGTCACTACTTGCTATGTACCTACCACCACCAAGTCTTAACACCGAGGAAGAATTTCAATCTGTAAGGCAGACTGTCAAGCCTGAAATTCAGGTACTCCGCGCGGAGGGAGGAAGAGGGGCTAACCTCCCAAGCAAGCCGTCACTCGGTAATTTCACAAAATGTAATTAACCAGCTCCGGTCCTGCGCATTTCCTTCCCTCGGAGAAGGACTTCTCCACCGAGTAATCAGACCGTCCCAGGTCAGACTCCAGTCACCACAGAACGTATTTTCCCCAAAACAAAGCCACATGCACGCTCACAGAAGATTCAAGCACGATTTCAGAAAAATATTGCCGCTTCCTCACGGTAACTTCACGCTCTTCCCAGTTTTCGCCTTAGTCACGGCATGGATCTAAAACTAACTGAAACCAATACACCGCCATGGGAGCCCCGGTTATAAATCCTGGTTATATTCCCATACTCGAGACACTTTATTATCACAGAGTATTGCCATCTTTTAACATACAGAAAAGGAGGAGGTTAAAAAAAAAAAATCTTAGTACTTCAAACATGTGTCCAAAAGCCACAACATAAAGACAAAGAGTGCAGATTAAAAGCTGTAACGATATACTCGTCAGGAACCTTCCTTTGAAGTATCTGCAGGAAACACTGTCATCACGCAGCCATGTTACAATTACACAGTTAAAATAATCACCACCAGTTGTAAGTAGTCCATCTGGTTTACTGAAAAGGGAACACTGCTGGTACAGTATTGATTAACACGACTAGTCTTCACTGACCCTAGAGAAATACATTTGTCTGCTCTACTGAACAGCAGAAGAACGCTGCACGACACTGCGATACGCCCCGTTTTGTTCAGAAGCCGTTTTGGGGACTCTGTCAATTAAAACATGAGTAGAAAATAAAATAATTTTAACAGGTTGCCTACCACACACAAAGGAAGGATGAAGCCTAGCACTTTGCTGCAGGGTTTTTGGTTTTGTTTTTTGAGTTTTCTTCCCCCATCCAAAACCAACATTCATATTGGACAATCTGTATGTTTAAGTCTGAGAAAATGCTATTACAACATCACGAAAACAAAAAGCAGCACATTAAAAAAAATCAATTCACCCTGAGCCATACTTGTATGAAATGGAGATACAGACGAGTGTTCATTTTTAAAAGCAGAAGCAGAACTGAATGGCCAAACCAACTGTCAAACCCTAAACGTAACATCTCCAGTTTCCAGCCTGTCAAAGCCACTAACGCTCACATGAGCAGGGCTCCTATAACCGCTATTTAGAACAGGTATAAGCAAAAAAAAAAAGCAAACAGCTGGGAACTGATCAAGTTGGAGGTCACCAATCGAAGGACTCGTATGCTCTCCAAACGTCGATGTGGTGTTTGCCATACGGGCAACTCAGCCTGCTGTGAATTTCGCAAACCAAACCCTTGCCGCTTACTCAGACAAGTCTGGAGGTGATGCAAGTCCCAGCTAGCCCAATAATACAGGTTCACAGCAATCCCCACGGGAGCCCAGGCCACCCTTTTCCAGGCAAGACATGGACAAGATGTGCCCTGGCAAGTTCTATACCCTCCTACGCTACCTGCTTTGGGACTGACAAGTTTTCCTAGAAGCAGAGACCGGGAGCAGCTCTGCCTAAAAACAAGCTGAGCCCCACAAACCCCAGACACACCTAGGCAAGAGCAGACGCCAGGAGGGACACGGCAGCGCAGCCAAGGCTCTGCTTTGGGGACAGACACCCAAAGGCCGAGGGTAACTGTGCTGGAGGAGCAGCTCGAGCAGAGCCCTGAGCGTGCACCCACGCAGGCACGGAGCAGCCCACAGAGCGAGATCTGCCACCGACGGAGCGCTTCCCACGGCGAAGAGAACAGGTCACACGGCTTCGGCAGCGACATTTCACAGGCATAACGAAACCAGGCGTCTAAGAGTTTCCCTGCCGTGACAGGACAGTCAGCACCACTCTCACTCCACGCAGCATTTCAAGCCCTTCTACCGCACGCCACCACAATCATCTAAAAGTGCTCCAGTATGCACCTTTCATCTGCCAGTAAATCCATCTTGTAGAAGCGCCAACTTTTTAAGTTAATCAAGTCAAATATTTAGTTCCTGGTAGAGCACACACAAAAGAATGTATCGATGCCATTTGAAAGCACGCAAGAGTTAATCTCCTCTTCCCTCTCCATGACTCCACGGAGCTTTTCCCCCCCCCCAGAAAGAGGAAATAATTGGGAGTGATTATATTAAAACGTTCCACTTTGTCAACAAACCAGAAAAAAAAAGGAAAAAATACATTTAACTCCAAGTTCCTCACATTTACACCAATTTCAGGAAAGCACACAGCCACTACAAAGCATTACGTTCGCGAGATGTTTTCAGCTGAATAACTTTGCCCGCACGGGAAAACAACACAAATAAAAGAACCGGTCTGTACCCAATTTCAGAAGCCACCTCGGGAGGGAATTCTGCTCCAAGAGCTGCCTGGAATTTGTTCCCTGCCTATAGGGCCATGTCCCCAGCGGGAGGAGAGGACTTTGTGTACAAAGCCAGGCTGGGGGGGGGG
>Ga0065711_1031772_pt1 | contig 28780 bp, 8 predicted proteins | sample Hoacrofraction12_FD_59098 | JGI IMG/M metagenome (GOLD analysis project Ga0065711, IMG submission 59098) | Hoatzin crop microbial communities from Cojedes, Venezuela - Epithelial fraction 12 v2 (version 2) | ecosystem: Host-associated > Birds > Digestive system > Esophagus > Crop | place... | reverse complement strand
CTGTCTGAACATGAGGAAGAACTTCTTCCCTCTGAGGGTGACGGAGCACTGGAACAGGCTGCCCAGGGAGGTTGTGGAGTCTCCTTCTCTGGAGATATTCAAGACCCGCCTAGACGCGGTCCTGTGTAGCCTGCTGTAGGAGACCCTGCTTCGGCAGGAGGGTTGGACTAGATGACCCACAGAGGTCCCTTCCAACCCCGACCATTCTGTGATTCTGTGAAGAAAGAAAACCAGGTTGGCTTTAAGCCACTTTGGGATTTCCTAGGGTTATCCAAGAATCTGTTGCCTACACATGTCAGTTGCTTTGGAGTATCTCTATACTCTGCTTTCTACAGCTTTGTAAGAAAAATAATGGCAATCTAGATTCCTATGTCCTTGACAAAGACTGGTTTGTTACCTGCACTGAAATTCATTCCTAGAGATTTTGTGGTAGCTGATGACCACTGGGGACACTTTGAGTGACCTGGATGGCTAAATAGGACCTCAGTATAACTAAGTATTAAAAAAGCAATATGAAAATTATTTCATGTGTCAGACTTATTGTTTGAAAACTAAAAATTCTTTAGTTTCTACCTGTAATATGCACATTTTTGTGTCAAGATTATTTCCAAATTACTCTCTGTCCTCTCTGGAAAGTTTCTGTTTGCTGATGAATTTTCTCATCATGTTTTTCCTCTATGAACAGCTGTAAATTTGGCAAAGACATATATTTACAGCCCTGAAGAGTTTCTTTGGCAGCTGGTTTTTGTTTTTTACAACTTGTTCTCTCTTAGACTGTAAATATTCCTGTCTTCTTTCCCTCTGTGATTCTCTATGTGACAAAGACATCTATTTTGTAAATTCAGATTAATACTATATCCTGTTTGTATATATGTAGTTCTATGTAATTGCTCTCACTGAAATTACTGAATATTAACAGTATTATCCCTTATTTAAACAGTATTATCCCTTAGTTATGGGTTTGTGTGGCAATGTTTTGGTAGTAGGGGGGCTATAGGGGTGGCTTCGGTGAGAAGCTGTAAGAAGCTTCCCCTGTGTTTGATAAAGCCCGTGCTAGCTGGCTCCAAGACGGACCCACCACTGCCCAAGGTCAAGACAATCAGCGACAGTGGTAGTGCCTCTGTGATAACATATTTAAGAAAGGGAAGAAAATATCTCTGCAGGAGAAATGGCAGGGAAGGAGAGTGAGATGATGTGATAGAAACAACTCTGCAGACACCAAGGTCAGTGAAGAAGGAGGAGAGAGGAGGTGCCCGAAATGTTGGTGCAGAGAGCCTTCCCTTGCAACTTGTGATGAAGACCATGGTGAGGCAGGCTGTCCCCCTGCAGTCCATAGAGCTCCACAGTGGAGCAAATATCCACCTGTAGACCGTGGAAGGGACCCCACGCTGGAGCAGGTGGATGCCTGAAGGAAGTTGTGACCCCTTGGGGAGCCCACGCTGGAGCAGGCTCCTGCCAGGACCTGCGGACCTGTCGAGAGAGGAGACCACGCTGGGGCAAGCTTGCTGGCAGGACTTGTGACCCCGTGGGAGACTCACAATGGAGCAGCTTGTTCCTGAAGGACTGCACAGGGACCCACACTGGGGCAGTTTGTGAAGAACTGCACCCTGTGGGAAGGACTCACGTTGGAGAGGTTTGTGGAGAACTGTCTCCCATGAGAGGATCCTTGACGCTGGAGCAGGGGAAGAGTGTGAGGAGTCTTCCCCCTGAGGGACAAGAAGTGGCAAGAGACAACGTGTGGTGAACTAACCGTAACCCCCATTCCCCGTTCCCCCGTGCCATTCGGCGGAGGGAGGAGGTAGAGAAATGGGAGTGAAGCTGAGCCCAGGAAGAAGGGACAGGTGAGGGGAAGGTGTTTTAAGATCTGGATTTATTTCTCACTATCCTACTCTGAACTGACTGGCAATGAATTAAGCTCCCTTTTGTCCCTAAGGTCAGTCTGTTTTGTCCATGATGCTAATTGGTGAGTGATCTCTTCCTGTCCTTGTCTTGAGCCTCGAGTCTTTCATCGTATTTCCTCTTCCCTCTCCAGCTGAGGAGGGGGAGTGATAGATCGGTTTTGGTGAGCACCTGGCATTTATCCAGGCCAAACCAAAACCAAAAGTCTGCCAGATTGTTTTTTCTTAAAGAAACTTGCCATGCCTTGCTCTAACTGTTAAGACTAGAAATGTTGGACTACTGATTCAGAGGAGTCTGGCAGACTGAGGTCTGGAAGCCAAGTTTTGTACAAATTCCTTTCTACACCCTTCCTTCTGTGCTGCCTCGTAGTTGAGATAGTAGTGAAGTGGAAGGTCCAAACACAGCCCAGCACACCTCAGTGGGACAGTGGAGATGGCCTCTTGACAGGGACACCCACCCAAGGTTTGCTATCACGTAACCTCAGAGAATATCACAGCCTTCTTCACCAAAATGTATTTCCTACTGATGGCAAAAAGCACTTCAGCAAACCTGACATTCAGTTCACAGCCTTATACCAGCATCAGACATATCTGATTAAAGAATATTTATTTTATGATCTATGGGTTTTGGTGATACCTACCATAATGCGCAATATGATAAGTGTTGTCATATTGCTAGTTCTTTGGCAGTATCTTTTTCTGTCTCTCCCAAAGACTACACAAGAAGATAATATGAATGAAATAATGTATTTGTGATTCAACAATGATGATTACAAAGAAATAAGAAAATTTTTAGACACTATCAAACACCGTTTTGCACACAACTTCAAAACAAACATATGCCCTTGAAGTTGCACTATGGAAACCACATTCTACACCATAAGAATTGATTTTGAAGAACTGAATACTCATGACATATTCTGAACAGCACATTTTCTCAGATTAGTCTTTAGTAATCCTTTTTAATTACAAAACTGATGCCATTTGTATCTGGCATGATAACTACTGTACACTGTGGCATGCAAAGACAGTTATAATTCTGTATTCGTACAGATTTCAGAAAGACAGAGTTGCGCTCTGTTATCCTGAGGCAAAATATGTCTCTTGAATTTTCACTAAAACTGAAAAGACACCTTAAACATTAGTGCTCTGAAATATGATTTTTCTTGTCATAATTCATATACATTTGTAGTTGAATAGAGAAACATTTAGATTTATGTAGTGAAACAGGTTTATATATTCATATTTGAGCTTGGGAGTTTGAACAAAAACCCAGTTTTGGTCATGAAACATCCAGTCTTCACGAGTCTTTTGGGACAATTTCAGTGTCAGAACTTTATTTTCTACAGGCTTTTATTAAATCAGCTAAGGAAGAGGCAAAGCAACTCGTATCACAAACAGAGCTACAGAGCTTCAGGTAGGAAGAGACTTGCTCCCTAGAATCCTAGTCACCTGGTTACAGAAGTATCCTAAAAGAGAACCAAGCACCTGGCACATTTATGTAATTGGAATTCACATTAATGTATTTCAATTTCTGTCCACATCTTCGTTCTTTAGATTTTAAATAAATCTGTTTTCACCTATTTCTTAATATTTTTGAAGGGTGTTTTATCTAATGGCAGGTTTAATCCACTGCATAATAAGACTGAGAAATATTCTCTAGTACAATAGTACTACAAGAATATGTCCCTGATAGAGTTTAATATCTGTAATTTCCACTGCTTTATACGCAGAGGTGATTGAATTTCACTCTAAACTCAGTTAACTCCAGGTTACCAATGCAGTTGATGTAGAATCTGTCAAAACGTATCCATAATAAATCAAAATATAAATCCCCATAGTTCTGTAAATATAAGAAAGCCCATTCATAGTCCCACAGGAACTGGCATAAGGAAAGTCACTGTGAGTAAGGTAAGTAATGAATTTGTATCAATCTAGATATTACTGTAAAGTAACCACTTTTCTGGTTCATTTTCTCAAAGCATATGTGAGGTAGAGCAATTTAATCCCTTTGGCTGACGGTGTTCTACTGCACCTTTGCCATGAAATAAAAGGATGCATGTAGATACTATAACAGAGTGACTGGCATGATGTAAATCCTAACTTATCACACTATAATCTGTGGGATAGACAGACCTTGAAGTTAACAGAAGTGTCCCTGCTTTACTAGCTATAATTTCAGTACAAATATTAATATTTTTTTCAGTCAGTGTGATCCTGGTAGCAGCTTTGGTGAACTTCTTCCATAGTAAATGATTTCAGCAAAGTAGCATTAGTGCAGGGTCTTATGTTATTCCTAAAATACTTTCACCTGCCTCTTCCTACCTGCCTGCCTCCCTACCAACAAGATTCTCAGGTGTGGTCACTAACAAAGGTATGGCAATGAGAAAGGGAGCCAACTCTCAGCTGTTGTGGTGGAGATAGCTGCAGGAAGTCAAACTGGCTGAGCATCTGAGTCCTTTTTGGCACCATGTTCTCTGAATCTGTGTTCCAGGCTTACCAGTTATGTATTATAGATATTCTTATATAAAATTGTATTAAATTCTTTGGAATTCCATTGATTTCTGGCACATATTGGTTAAACATATCGAAGGGAAAATCTACCCAGAGTTCGCTGGACTTCGATTTCAATGGAAGATATAATTCAAATTAAACTCCAAAATTTCCTTTAAATCAGAACTGAGAGGTGTTATCCTGGTCTTGATGAAGACAGTAACAAAATGCCTCTTACCTTCCAGGTAAAGCCTCCGTTTTACACACAGTAGCAGTTTTGAACTTTGTGTGTAAGTTAAAACTTCAAACAACTTTTATTTTCTGTTTGTTTCTTTGGCACTTTTTCTTCCTGGCTTTGTATTTTTGTGTCATTAAGGGATGACGTTGGGAACTTCTTCTGTCATGTGTTTAAGGAAAGTCTTTCAGGGTTTGTGTACATACCATAGCAATATCAGTTAATATATCATTCTTCCTCAGTCATAGGAAGAACCAGGGTATTGGCTCTGCATCGGAATTCAGACAAATCTTGTCTAGCTAACAAGTCTTCTAGTTCCACCTACTCCCCTGTCTCCTGGCAGAGATGACAAAAATGCTGGCATCCAAACACACAGAAAAATATTAGCAGAAATAGAGGGATCTCAGAAGGAAAAGGAATCTGAAAATATTTAGTCTAGGACTGATATGTTGTTATATTTGAAAATAGAACAGAAAAAATCGGTATGAAAACATAAAAACTAAGGACTGTACACACATTGTAAAAAATGAAAAGGATTCAGCAACAGAACTGAGAAAACAGAACTTTTTCCCTTTTATAGTCTTACATTGATTCAAGTATTATACGAAGTTAACCTCAGTGCGACACACTCAGAATGCCTCAGATAAAAAAAAAATAAATGACTTGTTATTGTGATAGCTTTACGACTGGCAGAAAATTTGAACTTCTTTTCTTTTTTTCTGCTAGAATATTTTTAAATTGTACCCTTCATAAAGCCTGCATCTTGCCAAGAGATTTCTATAGTCTTGGGTGTTGTCAGTTTGTTTACTTGTTTTTTTTTTCTTTTCCTTTTTACTTTTTTTTAGTTCAACGTATTGCGACTGTAGAGATTTTCTTGCACACTGTCAATTCCAGGCTACTTAAGCTTATTTCCCCCTTTACACAGGAATTCAGTATACTCCTGGAGAAGAATTATCAAAATTAATAATCTCCTAGAAGGACAAAATATTTCAAATGAACCTGAAAAGGCTACAGTTGTACATTTAATTTCTGTTTTGATAAATATTCAGAAAACTGGAATAGACAACACCAGAAGACATTAACAGCAGGTAATTTGTTTCTTTTCCAAATGGTTTCTTTAGCTTTATTATGCATTCAGGATGTTCCATGGTAATTACTAATACAACATCTTTCTGCATGATTACACATTGTCTGTGTCTGGGCAAATATACGTAACACATTCTGAATATTGTGAGAGCTGCATGTTCTTCTGACTCATCTGAATATGGCAGTCTGAATTCCCGTAACGTTGTTCACTGATCCATGCTTAGCCTGTGCAAATCACAGGAAGTCATAACAACATAGATTTTGCTGCATCTTCATGCCGGAATGCTCTGTTGAGCCTTGGATTGTTTACCACTGAATTCCCTTCAAAGAGGAGACTCGAGTATATAAACAATATATAATTAATGTATTTTCTAATTAAATAGTAACCAAGTATGTTGTAATGTTTCAATTAAGAGTACAGAAAATAATGTATTATCTTAAATACTTAATGTGAGCATATCAATTAACAAAATGCCTCTTCTCTAATTTAAAAATTGTGCTTGGCCCAATTTCAGACCAACTATAAATTTTTAGTGGTAAATTTTTATTTTTTTCAAGACAAGGACCTGTTAAGTTTGTCAGTACAAGTACAGTCTTTCGAGTCTGACTAATTTACTACACACGTAACTCAGTATAATAGAAACCAGTATAATAAATTTACTTTTAAAAGGCCACTATTTTTTTTATCATAAAACCTGTTTAGAAGTGAATGGTGTAAAATTCCCTTGTTAATTACTATTTCAAGGATATTTATTTTTCGTATTAAGTGATATGTTTTACGTATATGATCAATGCATTTCATTTCCTCTGGTTAACAAGAGGTAAAATGGTATTAAAGTCTCTGGAGTTAAACTATCCATTCCAGCTGGATTTTAGCCTTTGAAGGAATGTTTTAAGCCACAGCTCTAAACATTGTATGGCACTGGAAACAACACAGAGCCACAACAATTTAGCTGGAGCAGGGTGGAAGACACATTACAATACTTGGATTTCTTCAAGAGGTGCTACTTAAAATTAATTGCTGGCTTTTTTCCTGTTCTTTAGTGCTAGCAATGAGGTATTCCCATGTCCAAAAAATGAGTAATAACAGCAGTTCAAGTCACACTCTGCATAAAGACCTACACAGAAAAGTAGGATGGATGGCAGTGTTTGCAGCCACCGTCTGTCTCTATGAAAATAAGCCTGGTATTTTCCACTCATTGCATTCAAAGTTAAAAAATGTCTCCTGCAATGAAATATAAGATTGATAAAGTTTAGCAATAGATTCTTTGGATCTTTGTGGTGATAGTATGGATTTAAAAACAGAGGATAGAAGTGTATTTTAGAGATCACCAGGACACTGGTGATCACTGAAAAAGGAGAGAAAAAATCAAAACTGGTGTCTAAAATAAAAATAGAATGCCATATTTAGGAACTCTAGTTGAAGTCAGCTTGACTATTACACATCACATTTCCTTATATTCACAGAAAGTCAATGGAATTCCAAGTTTTCTGAGCTCTACAGTGTCTAAAAAATATGAATTTGAAGCGCCTGTGCAAGATTCATCCAGAGGAGTCTAGCCTGATGCTTTTAATCCTGAATGGAAAGAATGTAACAAAAAAGAATAAAAACTTGTTGGGTACTCAACTTGTGAACCTCTGAAAAGATGAAGTTTGAAAAGTTGCTTGATCATTACTTCTTAAGTGGATCTCTGAAATGTAATGCAAAGGACTTCTTGAAAAAATAATATAGGTTAGCCCCTCATTTGTTCTGCAAAACAGTTTAAGACTTGCTTGTTTCTGTAAATACAGCATAGTCAGATTGTTTATATAAGGAGTGTCATGCACTATTTCAAGGCGTAAAGTCTAACAATATGAATTATAAATGTCACCTTAAATTAATAGTAGGCCTAACAATAATGGTAAACAAACCAAGTATTTAATATGCATTTGTATTTCAATGGAGCATAATGTTTCTATACGTAGGTTACTGCATTTAATAGTTCTTTAACATTGACAAAGGTTATATACATTACAATTGTTATGAAACTAATGTAGTTATATCATAGTTTTAGTGCAACCACAGTACCTATGTTTAGAGGATATTTTAAATGGCAGTTTGTTTGCACATCATGAATACTCCAGCCTTCCTTTTATGTCACTCTAATTTACTATAGAAAAGCCTTCATGTGTAAGAAGTATTCCAATGGGATTTCTCTTCATCCCATATACGTCTTATTTTTCAGTGCTTAATACTGAACAGTGTAGCACAAAACATAACCCATTATTCTTGATTTCTTGTACAAAGTTCCCTTTAACTTTTCACTGCATGACTGGTTGGAATGTGCAAATTGTAACTTGCAATGGAGTATTCTTAGGGAATAATATTTGCTTTAGGAGCAGTGTGGTCTCTTTGTATTTCCAAAGCAGAATGTTACATGGAACTACCTGCCCTGACAGAGTTCATTTGTCACCAGGAGATATGCTGTGTTAGAGGTCACAGAGCGGGAGAAGTTCCCCATTTTATAAAGAGGCGGCACAGTTCTTTAACCACACTCCAAGTGCTGAAATTCTATTCTCAGGGTTTATGTTCTCTGCCTTCAGGGAAAATTAATATCATAACATCTGAAGATAGGAATTCATATTCATCTAGTTACCTTAAGACATAAATCAAGGTCCAATTAATCAACTTGATAAGTTCCATACAGAAAAGTTTTTCCTCTAACTGTCCACTGCTTGATTTTTGTGTTTTCCTATCAAGTATCTCTTGTAAGCTCCTGTCAGAGACCAGTTATTGAGTCAAGTAGATGGATCAATGTCCCTTCACACTGTAATGTTTGTAATAATTTAAGGGTATGATTCCTTTCATACAATGTTAAAGATTAGAGTTAGGTGTCAAACTTCAGCTAATCATCTAGGCTCCTTCTGTAGTCCCTGAAGTGAAGACCCCCTGAAGGCAAATTACAAACTCCCCAAGACAATCCATCAACCCTGTGTTTGGTATCTGTTCTGGGATAGACAAGAACACTCCCTGGAAGAAAGTCTCTCTTCATTGTCTACACAGAAATCTAAGACAAGATGTTTCATTTTTGATGGCCAAATTTACATAAAAGCGATCTCAGACAATCAATTACTAAGTATAAATCTATTATTTGAAGAAGGAAGTATTTCACAGTAATGAATACAACAAGTTTTAATAAGGACATTGGGTACAAACAAGACCCAGATGGTCTGAGATCCTTCTCAGTTCTCACCTATATGAAATCTGTGTTGCACATAAGTCAGTAATATCTCTTTTCCAGATTTTTAAAATGCATTTGGTATCTGCAGTGCAGGCAGATACATTATGAGACTTTTAAAACATAGATTTCATTATACTAAAACCCCAATGAGAACACACTTCATTTTTCAGGCTTATAAATACACTTATACAGTGATCCTTAGATGAACAAAAATATTAGAAAAAAGCAGCATCTACACCACTGATGAAGTAGTTTGCTTTAAAATGGTCTGAAAGAATACTAATCTATTCTCATATGTGTCCATGGGCCTTTGGATTCCCTACAGTAATGGGAACAATGAACATCTGGAAGCCATTTACTAGGAGAATTTGGGGACTTTATCATTATCAATTCATTCAGCATTCATTTTAAAGTCACTAATAAATCTCTTTAGTGTTCTTAGGGATCCCACTTAACATTCATTTGTTCTTATGGATCTAGCTTGTAGTTCAATTGCAGTACATTGTTTAAATGGCACCAGTTTGTGCTCAGATCTGTCTCTAGACAAGAAATCCATTTGCCACCTCTGGTTGTTCTTTTTCTTTGTTTTTTTCATTTTGTTTGAGGCCTTCATTGGATTTTAGAGATGTTCTTGTGCTACTGCTTTTTTGAATTGAGCAGTTCCCACAGAGACTCTAGTTTTTACACCAAAAACATTGTTAATAAATGTTTAACATAATCTTTTAAAGGATGCCATGTAGATTCCTCTCTTATTATCTACTTTTTTCATAAAATTGGAAAAGAATATGAGGGCGGGAGGTTAATTTCCAACTCAAGAGAAGCAGCATGCTTTTTTTTTCTTTAACACCACTGCCAGAAGTAATTATGAGTATGTGTAATTCTTAGGACTTTAACACTTTCAACCGTTAACCTCTCTGCAAAGTTTAAACTCACAGAAGAAAAAAATTGATGTATAACATTTCACAGGCTCCCGAAAGCTTGGCATATACTACGCATTTTATGCTGTTATAAAGGTCCTCTATCATATTTAAATTCAGGATTTTCCTTCATAGGAGATAGAACACTCTTGAAGAAAAATTAGAAACAACCATATTTTTTCCACTTTCTGTCATCTGAGAACACAGAAGATTTAAGGATTTGTTTCAAAATTGTTACAGTTCATTTTTTTTTTTTGTGTACTGCATTTTTTACACATAGTTCACAGTCTGATCTTAGCACTCCTGCCCAAAGTTACATAGTGTGACTGAAGTTGTGTTATATTGCCATATGGAAAACAATTGGGGAAAGGACAGTATAGACTGAGAGGACAGGTGAAGTTCTCTTGTCTTCTTCACCCCCTGAACCCAGTTTCTAGTCTGCTTTCACTACAAAAATATTAAGTTCCCAGACTAAGCTAGTTTTTGTCTCATTTGTTACATCAATAGGGATCCACCTGGCACACTAACTACTAAGCAATGAATCTTGTAAATCATTTACTTTTGTGTCTACAAAACTGTAATATCTTCTACCCTTACACCCATCACATGCCCACACCTCTTGCATTAGCATATGGCCACTCTCACACCCTTTCCAATGGATGTTCCAGTTAGCCTTACAGCTCTATCAAAAACTTTTTTTAATAGACTGTGATTTTAAAGCATAATCTAGTGTCCAATTTATTTTTAATTCCAGGTAACTTAAAAATAAAGCTTTATCTACTATGGTGAAGTAACCTGGGTGTCATAAATTGAAAAGCTTGACATTCTGCAGGATATTAAGTACCTCATTATTCAGCAGCGCATGCACTACCTTTGCAAAACACATCCAGTATCATGAAGTGTATACATTCCAATGGAGAATCTACAGTAGACTGTCACTGAGATAAGACAGTTTAGTAGCAGTAACAAAGCCTTTAAAAGTAAGCTTTCTAAGAATGCAATCAGGAAATATTTCAGGAATTTTTTTTTTTTTACTCCACATCAGAATGAGTCAAAGTACTTAAATTTTTGTGACGTGACTATGTATTTCTGTAGATACACTAACAACATGGGTATATTATGTGTGAACATCATAGACTAACACATACTGAAAGTAAAAATAGTGTATCATTTATATTTACAACTGTAAGCCAAAATACTAGCATAACCATTATCTCAGGCAACAACAATAACAACAGCAAAACAGTTAAACAAACAGATGAAAAGTGTGTAAACCACATCCATGGTTGTGACTTATTGCCACAAGAGGGAGTGAATCCCAAAGACAATTATACTCCTTCGATAGACCAACTTCCAGGAAATCAGCTGACAGAGAATCAAAGTATTCAAGCCAGTCATAATAGCATGTTAGATAAGATAAATGACATCTGAGATAGTCTGGTCAATGGCACTGAGGGGTCTTATATGGCCATCAATGTCTACAATTGCATCAGAAATGAAATTAGGTGATAGCTTCTTTGATATCAGCTTCCTCTGCTTAAAGGGCTCTGAAAAGTTATTACAACAAGATATGAAAATGATTCTCTACAGTGAATTATTCAACCACTAAATCCAAAAAGTAAGTGGACTGTCAGATTTGTAAAAGACCCTCTACAGTGAAGAGCAGACTGCAACTATACAATTATTTGCTCCCTTGGCTTCTTAACTGATGTATGAAATCAAATTAAACACCAATCTGCAGACTTTCAATGCTAAAGGATCTGGACCAAATCGACTGAAACAATGAGGAATACCTAAGTCCTCCTGTGGTTCGCAAATAGAAAATCTAGGAAAATCAGGAAATATTGAATGGTTAAAATCTAGAATTAGTTATTCTGTTTGCTACAATTGATTGTTATTAACCTATTCTCACTTTCTCTACTAAAATCACAACCCTATTCACTCTATCCCATCTGCAGCAATAAGCAAGCAATGGAGCATACCAAAAAGGATAGTTAACAGTCCCTTTTATTTTTGTACAAACTGTTTTGGGTTTCCTTTTTGTGTTGCTGTTGGTTATGCTTTTGGTTTTGGTTTTTCCTTACCTTGAATTAGTCAGTAATCTGCAGGGACAGATGCTGTAATGAAGAGGAAACTGAGAACTGTAACTGTCATCTCATCACTCTCTCTTCTTTTCTTTCTGTTCTTTTCTTCTGCCCATTCTCCTGTACGTGTGTTCTGCTGAGAAGGACTACTAAGCTTTTTCAGAAGTAGAGTCAAAGCAAAATATTTAGGAGTTGTCTGTTGTTCCAGATTTCCAGGAACAAGACAGAACAATAGTTTTCCCTTAAGCACATTTTTAATTGAAAAGGGAAGGGGAAGGCTAAAGGGAATGGGAAGGAGAAGGGGAAGGGGAAGGGGAAGGAAAATGGAAAAAAAAAAAGGAAAGGAAAAGGGAAAGGGAAAGGGAAAGGGAAAAGGAAAAGGAAAAGGAAAGGGAAAGGGAAAGGACTGATTTAAAAGAACATATGATTAAGCATCTCTCTGTTCATGTGTATAGTAATTCAGTAATTTCCATGGTGTATTTTGCTGATGTTTCCATATTAGTCAGGGAGCTAACAAAACATCCCTTCCATCTCTCTCTTATTCCTTCTTTCCAGTACATGCCACTAACTGATTGAGGTTATTAGGCTGAAAGGAGTTAGGATTTTTGTTCTTCCAATCATAGGGAATTTCATCCCCCCTCTTCTTTAAGGAGAGGTGCCTGGAGACAGTCTTCAATTATGGTTTCGCTATGCTGTCTCCAGCTGCTGCTACATTACTGGTTATGCAGACTAGATATGTCACCACTATTTTTGCTAACTACAGTCTTTTAAGCTGTGTGAGTGACAGTGAGCACATACCATGGAAAGAATAATGTATTCTAGATTTAGCTAGACAGAAGGAATTATTCTACCACATTCTTGGCCTTTTAGGTACCTCTGTGGAGAGTCTGGCAGCAGTCAAGGTGATAGATTTTTGCCCGGAAGTTCTCCTATACCCATTTGAGCTAGACGTACATGGAGAACTGGTGTCATATTCAGGGTAGAAATCAACTTTAATTTTAGATGCCTAGATTTGGGTGGTTGCATATATGTTATGGACACAGATGCCCATGTATAGGTTTCTTGTGCTCTTGAAATGCCACTGGATATTTGTGACATTTACAAAAGGTTGGTAGATACAACATGCAGTCTATGACACCCTCATGTGCTTCTGCAGTCACACAGAGGCCAAGTGTTCTCTAGGCTTCACTGTTTAAACATGATGAGAATCTAGCATGTAGTTCACTGTTGGCACCTTTCTAAAAGCATCTGATCTTCAGATGTGACATCTGGCAGGAAATTGGGATCCTGTTAGACATGAACTATGCTATACCTACTACAAGAGAAGAATACTTGGCTTCTCATGGGCTGTGTTCTATGCTGAACATCTGGAAAATGCCTTGAAACACAAATCATATAGGTTAAAGTGTAATATCTAGCAAATTCTGCATATACTTATGTCTAGGACTTTTCTTAACATACCAGTTTCCTGCATTGTCCCATTTCTCTGCCATCTGTGATGACAAAACTTGGTCTAGGTCTTAAAAACTTTTGAACTAGAAATGTAAAAATTTAGCTGTTATTAGGTACTGGCAGCATAGTTCTGGGTCTTTGGACTATTTTGTCTTAAACTAAAAAGTAACATATACCAGAAGTCTTAAATTTGTTTGTGATTTAATTCAGACCCATCATTAAATTGCGGAAGGTGGTTACTTAATGTTTTTGTATGGTGCTGGAATTCATGCTGTTGGCATTTGGTCCTACTAGTGAGTAAGAACTCATGAACCTTTTGCAATGCCCATGCCATCTTATTTGTGTTTGAGATCTGCTGCAAAATACACACAACTAAAGCTTAACCATCTGAACTCTTTATTTAGAAAATTGTAAGTTCATTTCTAAAGCTTGTTAGTCACACAGAATAATGACAGTGCTTGTCAAGATCTTTTGTCTTTAAAATATAAATTTTAATCAAAATAATCAAAACCTTTGCACAAGACGTAGTGTTTGTTGGCAGAAAATGCCTATCTGCTGAAAGCAAAATTGTTTACAAGATTAGTTTTGACAAATCTATTGCTTTGGATTTTTTAGTTGCAATAATATCTCACTTGTTTCAAAGAAAAATAATATTTATTTTCTATTTAAATATGTTTTTTTCTGACATGTAAGCTAATTAAACTAATTTTTGAAAATGAAAGGCTTAACTAAAAAAAAAGAAAAAAGTTTTCAACATGTTGAAAGACCAAATGGCATTACTTTGTGTGGATAGTTGTTGAACATCTATTTTCTTAAAGATTTGGATGCTTGGCCTCATTTAGGACTATGAAAAAAATTAATTTTTGAGTATTTTTCCAAACGGTAAAGACCTTTTGCCCAAATCTAATAATGGCATTTATGAAAATGTTTTCCAAATATGTAATAATAACATAATGACTGTCATTTCTGAGAAAGAGGTGGAGAGGAGGTAGAAATGGATGACAACTCAATGGATTCCACTGCTCCGTTATTCCAGCAACTATGGTATCTTAAATATAAAGCTCAATTTACTGTGATGCTGATGTCCATCAAAACATTCTCTGAGAAGTAAAACAAGCAAATAAATATGACCTGGACTATTTATGGAAACAGGCTTTCACAACCTCTTTGTTGAAGGTACATTTGTGTTCTGTTCTGCACAAGTGTTGCCAGGAAGAAGGTGCTTTCAATTGTTCAATTGCTTTCAGTCTGACAAGATACAGTTCATTTGATTTTAAACTTTGAGTTTCTCATGTATAATATAATCATACCTACAAGTGAACGAGGTACACTGGGTTTTTATTTTGATTTGTTTTGGTTTGTTTTTTTGGAAATGCCCATTTTGCTGTGGTGTTTATTTAGAAATTAATGTGTTAAGCACTGCAGAAGTGAAATAGCCAATGGTGCAAAGACATAGTCATCATTCAGTTCACTTATCACTTTAACTGTGCATGCCTGTATAAAATGAAGACTATACATATTCAATCACAGTTCCATTTCCCTATTGTTTAACTGCTCTGATCTGTTGTCGCTGATAGCCAGGTTTTTCCGCAATAAGGCCATGGACTGTATGTCCCTTGGAAGGGAACATATTTTTGTGTGTGCCTTCATAATATATAGCAGAAAAACAGGACTATTTAAATAATTTTACTATGGATAAATATGCCTTTCTTCTGCCCCAAATAATATTCTTTGAAAGATATAAGTTTGATAGGTTATCAAACCCTTTAGGACAGGACCTGCAGAGTAATAGACTACATCTTTTCTTCCTTTTTTAATCTACTTGGATACTGCAAATTACTTCTGTCCCACATCACCTCCTCTGTTTGAGATCATTCAGAGTTTTAACTGATAGATTATTCTGGAACGGTGTCTCCTGATTTTTATCATATTTCTTCTCACACCTTGCGACGAACAAATTGTTAACAGAATCACATACCTTTGAATATGTGTTGTTATACTATTTACTGTCAGTGGGAAGCTGTCTGTGGTAAAACTCCACATGTAGCTCTTACTCACAGATCTCCTGTCAAAGAAAAGTGCATCACCACAGTAATGTGTGCCCTAAAGATCTGTGGTTTTATTTTTTCTGTTTTTCTTGCCCTGTATTATGCACAAACACACAGAGTTAAAAAAATATTGCGATATGTTTACTCCTGCAACATTATATAAAAAGATGAAAAAGACATTATTATTTCTTAAATATCTAAATTATGATGATTCTATTTCCCCAAAGGAAAGATTTTCTGTATGGTCCATAATCACATTCAGATGCATATGTCTGAAAACAATTTAATATATTTTAAAATTGTCTCCATAATGCTTTGTATCTAGGAATTTTAAAAAAAACCACTAATGCTACAAATTGGGATTTAAAAACAAAACCAAGGCCTTTCCATACAATTATTTTAATTATACATTAGTACAGTTAAAGATTTAGTAACTTACATGACAATTTCTCTGGGTTTAGGCTAATGCCATAGCAAAAATGACCTTGCTTAATGTTAAGTGGACCACCATGGTGTTCCCCTTAATCAGAGCTTGAGTAATCACCAAAAGCGTCTTAGACAAAGATTATAGTACAGAGTTCAAACCTCTTCATGTGGAATGTTGCTATTTGAATTGTACAGAATAAACCAGGATAATATTTTCTGACACTGTTTTTCATCTGAAAAACAACAACTAAAAAAACCCCAATAATTTATAGTTTATGTGAATGTCTAGAATCTTATATTCTATTATCAGAAAAAAATGTTTTTCTATACATTTAAAGATAGACTGCAAAAGTTTCAAATAAATTTGGAACAGTCTTTTTTATTAATAATCTCTTCAGACAGGGGAACATTTTCATATTCCACCAGATGACTTGGATAACTATATGTCAAATTTAAAATTAAATTAAACTTATATGTATTATCTGATGAAGTGAATGGAAAAGCTTCCAATTGGTTTCAAAGGGGCTTATATTGTGTTCTTGATGACCATTTGGACATCATAGAGATCTTATTTGGATAATCATATTAAGATTCATGATAGAGACTTTTCAGAACTGACCTTTGACATAATAACAATGTATCACATTTTTACATTTGTTTAAGGTGACATGAATACTCTGTGTACAGATACATATAAACATACACAGAGTAAAATTCTTATATGCAATGAGATTATGTAGTAAAAATATGTTATTACCATACTTTTGGGATAATCAAATTACTGATGAATTTGCATGAGCCATGGATTCATAAATATAAGCATTTTCAGAACAGGAGGGATTTATAGTCACTGTGCATGGCCTTCCACTTAGGCCATAGATTTCACTTGTGTCAAACAAGAGTTACCACATCTTTGTTTAAGGTGGGATTGGAGAATTCCATAAATCCCTGGATAAGGTTATTGAATTTAAGGATAAGAAAATCTAGATCTTAGACATTTAAAACAAACAAACAAACAAACAAACAAACACCCCAAACAACCAAAACCAAAGCCAAACACTTTCATCTGTTTCCCACCACAGGATTTTATTTTCCTTTACAATAAAACTAGTAATCATAAAGAAAAAGTGTGAAAAGGAACCTGCTATCCCCTTAGACACATGTTGAACATACTAAATTACCTAATGGATTTGTCTGTGATAAAAAAGTAGGTAGTTTGTCTCACTGTAATGTGATTTTTTTCACATTTTGGATTGTACTTGTATATGATTCTGGTGAGCTCTTTCCAGCTTCTCAGGAACATGTTTAAAATACAGCTTATCTCAAGCAGTTATCAATAAACCTTCCTGACATTTGCAGAGGCAATTTTTTTTTTTATGTTGATGTTTTATTTGCATTTCCCGCAGCTGAAAAAGCCATCTACTTCAGTGTAATGAGTACCATTTTCCAGCTTTTGAAAGGAGAGGGAAAATTCTAAACAATAAGATAATATTTCTTCCTTTTAATAAGAAAGTTGAACATCAAAGGCAGAAACCTTTTAGAATACACATACAGTAAGAAATGCCTTATTCCTCTGTAGAAGAAGCTTTCAAATTGTAATTGAACTTCTCTTATTTTAGCCAGTCACAACCCATGGTACCTTTTAACTAAAATCAAATGTTCAAGCCCTAGATTTTAGGCAACTCCACATTACTTTGTTGAGGCTTCTAACATTCTACTCCACTGAGCAGCTGCAATCATCCATCGCAAAAATAATAAAACAAAGACAGGGTAGGGTGCTAAAACACATGAGGCTATCAAAGGTACATGATATATGAAATTTACAGCAAGAGAGTTAAGTATGCACCATGCATTTCAACACCATACATATGCTCAGCATCATAATAGTTGTATTCAGATGCATGTCATCTCTGAGATTTAGATTCCTTTCTAAACACAAAGCTGTATGTTTATCTCCTAAATGTCCTATTAATGTATAACCCAGACTTTATAACAAAAGTATGACTAATTATCTCCAGTTTTATACAAACAAAGAAGCAAATTGTAAAGGCTGTGGGAGAAAGAAGGGGTTTTTTGATACAGAGAAAAGATGGCATACATGATACGAAGCATCTGAATCTGTTATTCAGGCTGCTGTTGGGGTACATGAGCAGAGTGGATTTGGACAACTGATAAGAAATGGAAAACTCTGAATTATTTTAATTTATTTGTCATTTTCAAAATGCAAATTACAGCATCACTTTCTAGAAACACACACAGGGCTTCATGTCACAAAGCACTCCTTGAATAAGCTTTCCAACTCAGCACTAATGATTCCAGTGAATTGCATGTCCCAAGTAAATTAGTGCCTACAATTCATGCTTGTTGGATTCTGATGTCCCATTATATATCATCCCTCAAAAAAAAAAAAAGAGCTAATGTGTAACTCAGAAATGGGAGTGCTAACTTTTTAATCAGTTCCATTTCCTTCTCTCTTATGAACTCTCAAATTTTTTTATTGAAATAAAATACCATTTATAGACAGAGACATATGACATCTTTCAGGAATTCCATTTCATTCTGGGTCTTCTAAATTGGGTGTAGAGTTCTTTGGAAAAGAAGAGATAACATGAGAATATTAATGTTTAAGTCAGACAAAACACGAAAAGAAGATTATACGCCGGACTGAAGAAATCAACGTTGTTTATGGATATCTGATTTCTCTATATTTTTTTACATTTTGTTTTTAAAATATTAATTATTTGAAGAATATAAATTATACGGAATTAGTACCTCATATGTTAAGTGGCTGACTGCTGTCTAGAGTGTTGTTAGTGAAGGGATGTCAGCAAGAGCCACTAAAGTTCAGAAAAAGAATAATCATGCCTGCTGGTTACAGACCCATCAAGAAAGCTGATAAAGACATCAAAACATTGGATTGATAAAAATGGAAATTATTCAAAACTTCAAGGTGAAATTAAAAAATTTAACTAAAACATTAAATACAGGAACATCCTTTTAGCAAAATAATGGAACAAGCATGACCTAGGCTCAACAACATCTGTCTGTCTTTAAAAAACCCCAACCTGCTGTAATCCAAGTATCAATTTGGCCACTGCAGTAGTCTTCTCAGGCTTTAGAACCTATGTAAATCCCAGGTTCATGATCTATGAAGGCAGAAGTATGTTCTTCATTGCCCTCAATACACCAACAGTGCAATTCTGCACAAAATCAATTATTGTCATTCAATGTTTTCCAAGCGTTATTTGTCTTCAGGAGCCAGAAAATGTGGAAATGGGGATAAATTTCTGTCCACATCCATATGACAGGAATCTTGCAGTCTCTTTTTTTTTGAAGCACAGTACAAAAATCACTTTGTACATTCCTCAGCTATTTTTCATCAACCTCTTCGTCGCTTGATGCCTGGCTAGTGCCAGCCTGTGACGTTTACCACTTCAGGCACCTGAGGACCGAAATACTTGGTTTAGCTCAAGTCTCATGGCCCCTAAGAGGAGTATAAGGGTGAAAGTTAATAACTTGTGACATGCCATAGATTAATAGAGAAGATTTATTGGGTTCCTGCAGCCTTAAATTCTCTGAAGTATAAAATATAAACTTGTACCCGATGGCTTGTGTAGTTGTCCATATGAGTAAACTAACGTACATGTGAAGTACTGACATAACTGGCACTCCAAAGAGTCACTAGGTAAAATCCTTAGCCCACCTGAAACCACTGTCAGAGTCACAGAATCACAGAATGGTAGGGGTTGGAAGAGACCTCTGTGGGTCATCTAGTCCAACCCCCCTGCCGAAGCAGGGACTTCTACAGCAGGCTGCACAGTGAGAATCTCTTTGAGAACTACCTGGCCTGATACTGAGTACCAACAGTCCCAGCTACAGTCTCTTCCTTGCAGAAGCGCTCAGAGCACTTGAGGACCAAGCCTTTCATCTAGCATTCAGTGAACGACACCCTCGCTCACAAAAGAAGTTTGAGAGCTGTGTGAAAAAATTCCTCGTTTAAGTTTAAACTGGTGGCATTTTTTCTGTGAATTCCAAAGAACAGATGGAGTAAAAATGAAAAGAAATTCCCTTGCATTTTTTCCATGACTTACCTGTGATCAAAAGTAGTTTTTGACAGCAAACACTGTCTTTCATTAGCAATTTGGGTAGAGAGCAGAGGTAGATGATGATGGTCACAGTGCAGACTGCTCACAATACCATTCTGTCTCAATGTTTCCTACTTGATCTTTAGCAGTAACCTGAATATTATCAGTATGATTGCCATCTTTCCTCAAAATGGGCCAGCCTTTAATAAGTAGGAGGGTGTTTTAAGGCTAAAAGAAAGCTCAGAACCGAGCACCTTCCCTATCACTCTGCTGTCCCCCTCCACACAACATATGTGCACAATCTTTTTTTTCCCTCAGTACAGCAGTTGCTGAGACTCACTGTGTCTCTCCTTTGGGTAATCTCTGCTTACTTTCACAAGGGAGAAAGATTTGACAAGCAGCAGCTTCTGGAAACACATGAAGAAAAAAATCAACCAGAGATGGTAAGAACCTTCAGGCCAGATCCTCAGCCAAGTAGAGTTACACCAATTAGCACACTGCTTAAGAATCTGACTTCCAGTGTCTGCTTATGTAAAATCATTCAACACAGCAGACACATGTTAGGAAGAGACCTTTCCAACGCACAAGCTGCCAGTGCAACATATGTTTTCTAATAATTCCTAGATATGATTTATTTTAAACAGTATGCATTCAGAGCTCTGGATTGCCTGCAGCCCAGCTCAGAATTTATGGTGAAGAGTAATTATCATTCCTTTTCTTATTTGTACTACACTACTTCATTACAATCTTATATCACCTTAGCATGTAACACCACAGTACCATCTTCTTTCCAATTTCAGCCAGCTGCCTCAAAATAAAGTACGCAGTAAAGAAAAAAAGGGTCTCTGTCATGATTCAGAAAGAATAACAAACCAAAAATTGGAAGGATCAGTGAGGAAGGACACCATATCTAGCCTCTGAAGCTTTTTCACTAGAAATGTTGTACTGTCGGCTTCCCCCAATGAAGCCAGAGAGCTGAAGCTCTTGACACAAGGCGAATGGAATACGAGTAACTTACTTTCAATTAATAGGGCTACAGGAGGTCATTACCTTGAACCCTTCTGAGAAGTGAAAAACACTAAGGCTTGAAAAAAGCTGCTCTTCACATCCTTCACATCCTGGTCTTCAAGCTGAAAAAGTAAATCATGCAGGTAACTAAGCTTTAAATAGGACACAGAGTGGATAGCACATGTTCTCTTTCAGTTTTACAGGCAATAGGATTCGAAGTAATTGAGAATATTAGAAGAGATTTGTAAGGACAAGTATGGACAATAACCATGAAAATGCACAACTCAAAGGTCTTTTGAGACAGAAGTGTTTAAAAAATGAGGACCAGTTCTGACCTTCGTACAAACCTAAAGTCAGTGCACTCACCTTGGACTGAACCACATTTGCACTGGAGAGCGCAAAGGAGATCAAAACCTGGAACCAGAGATCAGTGGAGTAACCGCTCACAAAGGCACTCTTGGGCTGACTTCCCTCTTTACTGGGGGCACAACCTTGTCACCATGTGAAATTCATCATCTGCTCTGTAAGAGCCTCATCTGAATTCTTTGGCCTCTCTCCTTACCTTCAGCAAGGAGTAGTTTCTACAGAAGAAAAACCAAAAATAGAAAGGCAGCAAAGCCACCTAGTTAAATCATACATATAGCCCACAACTGAGATGCCTCTTTTACATGTCTCTATTGCTTAATTTTAAAGAGGACATAGTCAAAACTTTTTTTAAAAAGGAGGTGTTTCTTTACTTCTCTTTATTTATTGAGATCACTATATACCCTATCAAAATACATAACACATCTGTATTGTAAATGCCTTTAATTGCATGATAATGATATTTAGTGGGTTAATATGTGTGTTTAGCTAAGAAAAATCCAATTCATCATGGTAACAAATGTGAAAAGAAAAAAAAAGGAAACAAAATGAAACAAAAGAACCCAATTAATGTTAGTTCCTGAGAAGCTTTTCAGAATCTGAACCATCAGTTACCCGTTTTAGTTACTTGCAGAGAGCTAGGTAAAGACTTCAGTTCTATTTATTTTAAAGTGGGATTCTTTTTTAATCTTTGCTTCTAAGATTGGTATGGAGTGGAATGACATATTTCATTGGCATTTTGTCTTAATGAAGGTGTGTTTCAGTTCCTTTCTGACTGCTCCATCCTTCCAGAACACCTACACACATATTCACGTGCTCCTTCTGAAAGAGGAAATCCTGCCTGAATACTCAAGTCGTATTTCATCTCAACAAAAGAGTGAGTGGGACTGAGAGTATTATTTCATAAGAGAAAGAAAAACTTGATTAACATTTTAGAGGAATTATTATCCTCATATATGTTGCAAGTTTAGGCTAAAAATTGTGAATGCCAGTTGTGACATTCAGGACACTGAGAGTCTAGAGCAGCCTTCTCATGGAAATAAAAGGCACAAAAGCAGCAAAGGCTTGGCTGAGTTGTCTACACATAGCTGCTTACTGTAGTTTGAGGTACCTGTATGTGGACACCTAAAATTAGGCGGCTTGATCCTGAATTAAATATTATCCTTACAGATGTCTACAGGTGTGATAAATGCTTATTGTAGACATTCAAGCCATGATCAGCTGTCTGCGATGACCACACACAGTCATCTAGTGTCATTTGAGATTTCTTAGGTATCTGAGATATCCGCACAGAAGTGACAGAGGTGACACAAAACCTGTGGGAAACTAGAGACCTGCTGGAAGAGTAACTGCAGGCATCCCAAATGGCACTGGATGCCTGTATGTGAGCAACAGGACAACCTACAACTCAGCTGCTTGCCCAAGTGTCTCTTTGATAAAAAAGCTGATGACAGGATCAGCTTCACCCCAGTGTTTAAAGTATTTAATATCCAAGTCAGTCACTTAATCTGATTTAGCCAATTCAATACTCACAAGACTTCAAATTATCCTAGGCCTGTGAACTCAATGAATGGTGTCATCAGTCATAAAAATTATTAAGATCCAGATTCAGATCCAAATATTTGTGGCATCTGCATGTGTTCACTCCAAGGTTTTGCTCTGATCACAGAGAGAGCAAGCTGATTCAGGCACAAATACTAGATCTGAACTGAGACTTTCCAAACTGTAAGGGTAGGTGAACTTCAGGTTTTGATCCAGGTTTACTGTCAGCTTGATATCTTTTGTTCTGAAAATCAGTGGAGGTGGGTGGAGGTATTTGCATAGAGAGGCATGAACCAAAGAAGAGTAACAGAGCAAACACAGGGCATGTCTGCACTAGGTAAGGCACCGATGACATAGCACCCACTGGCAAGCTCCGAGCTGTTCGCTGCTGGGCGGATACACCAACTTACTCAAAGACAGCACAGGTTCTTGCACAACACTCCACTGTGTGAGATAGACATGCCTCTTGGGGAAAAGTTGTGAGCAGATATAAATAGCTTTTGTGTATGGCTGATGAATTTGGTATCCAAGGGACTTGATGCTCTAGTGTATAAAGTTTTAAAACTATGAAAAAGTACGGCTCACACTCCTTCTTTGATTTTTGCTCTTTTTTTTCTGCGTTGTGAGACAATGATGAACGGATATGTGTACCCAGACAACTCAAGAGGAGTTTATGAGAAGAAACACACATATTAGTCCAGAAATCTTTCACTACAAGTCCACTTTACATTAGGAAATCTGGGGGTTTCATGGGTCATTACCTTGCCCTATATTCTATAATTTCTCTGCTATTGTTTTGAATTTTGTGTGCATTATTTAAGGAAAATTCTTCCATTCTTATTTATTCAATGCATTGAAACTTTTATCCCTTTGTAAATGCATACATATTCTTTAAGTGTGAGACTGAATTTTCACACCTGAAAATTGATTAGACATCTACATAAGGAGAAAAGGCCTGTTTCAAAGGCACTTACAACCATAAATATATTATATAGTAGGTTGTAATTTAGTTTATATTTGACATTTTTGGCTTGGAATGTTATTTACTTTTCAATAGCTTCAATTATTCCACATATTTTTATTGAAAATACATAGAAAGATATTTATTTAAAATCAGTATTTACCATCAGAATGTATCAATGTGTTAAAACCAAGACAGACTACATTAATTTTTAGGTCGTTGAAATTTTTTGTACAAAGGTTAATGTTGATGGAGGAAATCATTTATTCATTAGAGGAAACGGTTTCTTACCCACGGTAGTTTATTATGGTATTGGTCCTGCCAGTAATGGTACACATGCAGAACTTAAGACTGAGACAACTAACCACTGAGATATTTCAGTTGACTTTCTGCTACTCTATTAACTTATATGATACTACTTAGGGGAAACAAATAACATCATGACAGAAATCCACTTTTGTGTTAAGTAGGATATTTGCCACATGCATGATAACAGTTTTAGACAAGAAAAGACAGCAAGGCAACTCTTACTACAAAACAATTGGTAGTTAATTCTTGTGGGAGAAGGGGAGGAGATGTGCTTCTTGGGAAGTATGTCTTAAGTAAACATACTATTCCTCACAATAAATAAAATATTTTGGTAGGAAAAATAATATTCAAGTGAATTCTGTGTGCACAAAATATATCATCACTTGATTGGCCTTTATTTTTCTTTCCTTTTGTACTAAGAAATGTAGTTTCCTGAATACAGGATGACAATGTTTTAAGATTTTAAAAAGAGAAATATGAAGTCTTCATTTTAGAACATTTGGAATCATCAGCACATGAGCAACCTGTACCAATAACGAATTTCAGAAGTGGAAAATAAAAGTATTCCCAGTAGCTTAAATAGTACCGGTGTTTCTCTAATATGTGACAGGAGAACTGATCTTAAATAAGGACTGTTATAAAGTATTAGTAAATCAGGACAATACAAAATTAGACATTTGAGGTTAAATAAGGAAGAGATTGTTTCATGCTATTTCTTTCTTTTTGTTAAGCATTGGATTTGCTCTCATCTTTTGAAACAATTCCTAAAAGTACTGTTCTGACCATCACTTTTAGTATCTGAAACAAAGTACGAACAACCATGTTTGGTTCATAATGTGATCAAGTTCCTTTGACTTTAGTCATTAAACGCAAAAAAGGATTCAAGCCATGTGTTGAACCTGAGCCATGGCTTTAAGTTTTACTGAACCCAGGTTTAATCAGGAGTTTATATTTTATCCTGTTTTCCTGGCCAGATAATTTATGTTACAGGTGCAGACTGTGGTTCAGTAGGATTCTCCCTTAATTTAATTTTGCATGAAAGCTCTTAATTTATTCAGAAATTTATGTTTACGTAGTATCTTCCAGTGATAAAGCCACATTTCTGTCCATCAGAGCAAAACACTGTAATTTAACTTGAAGTAAAATATGATTTTATCTTTTCGTCTGTAACCCTGAAAAAGGTTTTGATGTTTCATGCTCGTTAGTCCTATTCCAGCTATAAAAGACTATAATTTATAAGTAGTTTCATGGTATGCAATAAATAATGGTTTATTATTAAGGAGGTATTTCAATTATTTTAAGGCAAAAAATACTCACAAGCCAGTCTTACTTGTCATTATAACTTGTTTCCCAAGATGGTGTGACTTTTCTCTTCTTCTTAATGTTATGGATCTATTGGTGCAATAACACTAAATCCCTTCTACATTACACTACAGAACCCTGAAGAATTAACCTTGTCTTAATTCAGGTTTCCCTGGTGATAGCAAAACCCAAAAAGTCGTTAAACTATGTAAATTATCTAAGCTTGTGTATTCAGATTATCAATATTACTGCAATATCATATCTTTAGTACTCAATGGGCACTCCAAAAATCCAGTGGTGTTAGTCTCCTCTGTTTACTTCTTTATAACTTCATTTTTCTGTTCCTTTTATCCCACCTCCAAAAAAATATAAATAAAATTAATTTCTATTTTAAAGCATTATTTATATGGTCCAGGATTTACATTAAACAGCAAATATGAACTTTAATAATTTTAGTAAGTCATAATGCCTTCCCCACTTTCCCTGCTTATTATTGTCAGTTTTTCTTTGCCTTCTCAGTTATACCAGTGTTTTTATAATAGTCTCCAGGTGTTCTAAACTGCTACCCTCATGCACTAGACTGAGCAAGTTATTTACAAATAATAAAGGGAGAACAGAGTGTTTTTTTAGTAGCTTGAAAAATCAAAGACAGCCACAAGTGAGATAAGCAAAATCTTCATTACTCTCATGTTATGTAACAGAAGCTGAGGCCAAAAGGATTAAATTATTTTCTTAAAAATCACAATGTTTTGGAAAAAAAGGCTGAAAAATGGGATGTTCATAGCCACTTTTAAAGACTCAGACATCTCTGTTGTCCCACTGCAAAAGATATTTTCCAGCAATATCTTAAACTTCCTCATTTCAGTAACTCTCTTAAAACATCAAGAGAAGAATCCTTTTTATATAAATTATCAAAATTATCCATGATAAAATCCATACTAGACATCTTCTATAAACCAGAGGACATATTTTTATCACTATTATTATTATTTTCAATAGCACACTGAGGAAAAATAAGAGCGTAAAGAAACTGAGGCTATAGCCTGCTGAATAGGTGGTGCATTAATCATGTGTAATCTCCCATTCAGTAGAGGATTTATACTGATTACACGGACAGAGATGCTGAATGGATATCATATATAGCAGAGGAGGAAAAGAGGATACCAGGAGAACACAGCAGAAACCTGAAGGAGGCTTCATATGCCCTGATCAAGATTTTACCACTCTCTCACTGCTTTCATACTGACTAAATCTTATTAGTAAACTAAATTGCACCAGAATAAATTCCTGGCTTTGAATCTTACTAGTACCTGGTCATTTTCCCCATGTCTTTTCTGAAGTGATCCCTAGTGTGCTTCTGTCCTGGGACAATCACATGTCTCAAACTATTTCGAGGTACCTTTCAGAAGTTATCGTGGTGTGGGGACAATTGCCAACAGGCGGTCTGCACACAGACACTCTCCTGTCAAGCTTAACAGTGTAAATATGATCTAGTTGTGCCACTGGATTTCTGAGCCTCAAAACCAGATTTGGGCACTATTTTGTTTACTAATGAAACTGTCACCACTGTGGCTCTGTGATGTGAACCCTCACATTTACTATGAAATTAAATCTATTAAATATCCCATAAAAGATTTCTTCTTTTTTACTGTAGTTTTAATTTGAGGATTTCTCACTTTCTGTGAAAACAGCTTTGGTGGTTCTTGCTTCTTTTTCCCCATGCATCACCTTTTTTCTTGCATGGAGCAACAATTTGAAGAAATCAGGAGATTTTTTGTTATTTTTGCCTCCGTTCTAATGTTTATCTCCTAACTTCTGTGTCTAGCTCTCTTAATATTATATTGTGCTTGGACATTTTGTTCTTTCATGTCCAATGGTATGTATCCATCTTTCAATTGTCCCTCTGAATAAAGCAACTAAAAGGTGCTGCAAATGTTTACTTTATGGTTAAAGCATACAATTCCAGGAAAATATACTAAGAGTTTTGATTAAGGAATTAAAGTAATTCAGTAGTTGTATGGTAGTGTGAAAATCCAATATTCAATGATTTGTCTCCATTAAAGTAAATAGTTCTTCTATCATTGGGAGTTTCAAGGATCTACACACTAATAGATTTTATATATTCAGACATGGTGGCAATTCAAACATTAAGTATTTGGTATTCTAGATAGATTTATTTCATTTATTTATTTATTTTTACTCACAAAATGCTGTAAATACTTCCCTCAGATTAACAATTATACTTTCCAGGGAGAAAAAACTCTTCTTCTGTCATATTTCCTAGAAAATTTTTTATTTTGTTGGAATTTCCCCTCCACTCATTATGACTTTCTAGGGTAATATGACAGTATTTAAGATATTATTCTTAGGTTTGCCTCATCTTGGCTGAAAGGAAATAGCAGTTTAACCATGAGATGTTAGAATGAGTGGTCAATGTGAGCTCATGATCAATTATTTTCAGTCAAATACCTGTGAGTACTGCATCTGGTGTAGTTAATACGGTGTCTGCATGTACTTAGTTGTTGGATACTTTGGAGTACAGCTGAAAGACAGGGAAGGAAGAAACACCTGACCTTCTGAAAACCTTAATAGATCAAGCAGCTTGTATGAGACCTAAAAAAAAAATATCAGCTCTCTTGGCTTTACTCCTACTGTCCTTGTATGGTAATTTCAAGCTGTTCTCTGGATTAAACTATAGACTACTTTTCCATTAAGTCGGGACTCCGTAATCTAGTCTTTCCCTGGCCTCTACTAATGGCAATGAATAAACTGAATTACCAGTTCCATGGAATCTCATGCATCATTCCCAGTGGAAGCAGAAAAGATAAAAATACAGCAGTTCTACACAAATGGTCCAACTCACTAGTTTAAAGACTTATTTCCTTTATTGGGACTTCGGGACTCCTTTATACTTGCATACAATAACAGAAGTTGGCAACTGTTATCAAATTCTATTTTTTCCACTTTTCTGCATGCTTAAGCTTCATCATTTGTCCTTCTGAAAAGAAAATATCTTCTTGGTTACCTTTACATTCACAAGCTTCTTAGTTTTTAATCTCATCTGGAAACAGGACCTTAATCCAGTCTAGTAGTGACAAAAAACCTGAGGATTTAACTGAAAGATTACAGAGGAGGGAAAGAAGGAAAGAAAGAGAGAAAGAGAGAAAGAAAGAGAGAAAGAAAGAGAGAAAGAAAGAGAGAAAGAGAGAAAGAGAGAAAGAGAGAAAGAGAGAAAGAGACAAAGAAAGAAAGAAAGAAAGAAAGAAAGAAAGAAAGAAAGAAAGAAAGAAAGAAAGAAAGAAAGAAAGAAAGAAAGAAAGAAAGAAAGAAAGAAAGGAAGGAAGGAAGGA